>Ga0180438_10000921_pt1 | contig 53709 bp, 57 predicted proteins | sample SS_ome_12_FD_132455 | JGI IMG/M metagenome (GOLD analysis project Ga0180438, IMG submission 132455) | Hypersaline lake sediment archaeal communities from the Salton Sea, California, USA - SS_3_D_2 metaG | ecosystem: Environmental > Aquatic > Non-marine Saline and Alkaline > Hypersaline >... | reverse complement strand
TGGGTATCGTTTAGATAAGTCATAGGTGTGTCCTCCTTTCTTTTTTATTGAACATATCAACTGGAGGATACACCTTTTTTTCTCCTTTTCAAGATGAATTTACACACAATAGTATACACTACCGGCGATACAAGTGGAAAAGGCCTAAGATGGCTTAGAAGGCAGGAGATGACGACAGGCATTGCAAATCGCGAAATGTGGAGTAACAATCAGTAAGTATATCAGAATACCGGAATATCAGTGGGTAGGCTATCAGATTATCAGAGTATCAGAAAAAATCTGGTCCGCTGGTCTACGGGTACCCTGCATGCTTTGTTTCGAAATTCGCAATTCGAAATTATTTGGTTGTTGGTAGCATTTTGCGTTAATGTGCTTCGTCCCAGGTTAGACCGATTCCTATCGTGACTTCGATCGGTATTAAGAGATCCATAGCATGCACCATGGCATCCCGGATGATCTCTTGAGCTTCATCTGATCGGGTTCGTTCAATCTCAAAGACCAGCTCGTCATGGATAGAAAGCAGTAGCCCCCGTTTGAAACCTGCGGCAACAAGCCGCTCGTCCACATTTATCATCGCGATCTTGATGAGATCCGCTGCGGAACCCTGGATCGGTGTATTGATCGCTGCCCGTTTGGAAAATTCTCGCTGTCCATAATGTGTTGACGTGATCGCAGGCAATGGACGTTTACGACCGAGCAATGTTTCCACATAACCACATTCTTCTGCAGAGGTAACTATCTGTTCTCGCCAGGTCGCAACGCCGGAGTAGAGATCATAATACGAATCAACGAATTGCATGGCTTCTTCATGGGGAATGTCAAGCCGATGTGCAAGTCCAAACTCACTCATACCATATATAAGGCCATAATTAACAACTTTTGCCATTCTACGTTTGGTTTCATCAACCTTTGCCTCGGGGATATTGAATACCAGGGAGGCAGTATGCCGATGGATATCCCTTTTCTCTTTGAATGCCTGGATTAGAGCATTGTCGCCAGTGATATGGGCGAGCAGGCGGAGTTCTATTTGCGAATAGTCTGCGGAAACGAGCAGGAAATCCTTATCTGCGATGAATCCTTTTCGAATTCTGCGCCCGACCTCAGTGCGGATCGGTATATTCTGGATGTTTGGTTCTGATGAGGATAAGCGTCCGGTTGAAGTCGCGGTTTGGTTGAACGATGTATGGATGTAAGCATTGCGGGCGATCTGGATAAGGGGATCGATATAGGTCGATTTGATCTTTGAGTATTCACGGAAACCGAGGATTTCTTTGGGTATTTTATGTTTTCGGCTGAGCTCCTGGAGTACGTCAACGCTGGTCGAGTAATGGGTTTTTCCTTTTCTTCTTGGTTTCAAACCCAGATCCTCAAATAGTATCTTTGACAGTTGTTTGGGAGAGTTGATATTGAATTTCTTCCCAGCAATGTTATATATTCGCTGTTCGATCGTTTTAAGTTCTTCGGCAAACTCCTTGCTCAATTTTTTAAAGTAACCTGTATCGATCTTGATACCCCGTTCCTCCATGTTGGTCAGAACCTGAATAAGGGGTTCTTCGACTTTATTGTAAAGGTCGATCTGGGAACCCAGTGTTTTGGTCAATACCGGCATAAGATGGTATGAGTGGTGAGCGATCGATGCAGGGTCGTCGACGATCATGGTATTGAGATGCTGCAGTACGATATCCACGAATTTATATTTCCCCTTATTGGGATCGATAAGCCATGCTGCAATCTCTATGTCAAAATACGGAGGTGTTATGATAATATGCTTGATATCTTCTTTCAGGCAATAGCCAATTTTCGTGATACGGTCATCCCTGAGTATATATTGTGCATCCTTGATCGACATGGTGAAGATGGTAGAAGTACCATTTGATAAATAGATCGTGTTATTATCACCAATACAAATGCCGATACGATCCTTCAGATCAGGAATGTCTGATGACGGGAAGACCGTTAACCTGGTAGCAGGAGCAGAGGATATCATTTTAATATAGGAATGCAATTCCAGATCAAGCAGGATAGGTATAAGTTTTGCTTTGTTTATTTTATCGACTTTAAGGTCATCAGATTTGATGGTAATCGGCACATTATCCGCGAGTTTAACCAATTTACGGGATAAAATAGCCTGCTCTTTGTGTTCAATAAGACGTTTATCATGTGACAGTGCGTCTTCAAACCGTTCGTATTTTTCAAGGATCGCAATTGCTCGTTTCGGCCCTATCCCAGGAACCCCGGGGATATTGTCGATCGTATCCCCGGTAAGCGCCAGGTAATCACCGATACGCTCGGGCGGGATACCGAATTTTTTCACGACTTGTTCGCGGTCATAAATGAGGTTTTTATATGCATCGTACATGAAGACAGTATCACAGACCACTTGCATAAGATCCTTGTCTGAACTGGCAATGAACACATCGCCTTGATCCCGGAGTTTTTTAGCAAAAGTAGCAAGTATATCATCCGCTTCGTATCCTTCGAGTTCGAAATCCGGGATGCCTAGATACCTGCATATCTCCTTGACTTTTTGTATCTGGAACGGAATTTCTGGTGGCGGGGGTGGACGTGTTGCTTTGTATTCTTCAAACACTTCATCACGGAATGTCTTACCTGGGGCGTCAAAGCACAATGCAATGTATTCATGCCCGATGTTCTGCTTGATCTTTTCCAGCGTATTTAAAAAACCAAAAATACCGGATGTGACCTCTCCTTTACTGTTTTTCAGAGGGTTATGAATGAAAGCATAATACGAACGAAATATGATCGAGTGAGCATCAATGAGCACGAATCTTTTTTGCACGGTTAATTATATTCGTTGACGATAAAAGAGCAAGCATTCCATCGGTATGAATATATCAATCTATTGATTCCACAAAGGAGCAGGGTATAATGGAAGTATGGGAAATCGAAGAAAGCACTGGACCAAGACAATGTTCATAGACAAGGCAGATCTATGGTTTTCGAGCATGAATGAGGCCTGGAATGAAGGACCGAAGATCACCCGTCAGATCAAGCAAGTATTGAAGCGTTACGATATCACCGGAGGTAAAGTCCTGGAACTCGGGTGTGGCAATGGTCGTATTTCGATCAATATGGCAAAGCGGGGTTTTAATGTCACGGGTGTCGATATCAGCAAACAATATTTAGAGGCTGCCCAAAAGAAGGCCAAACGGGCACGAATAAAAGCAAGGTTTATCCACGGTGACTACCGGAAGATCGATAAACTTATACACGATAAATTCGATTTAGTTATCAGCATCTGGACGTCGCTTGGATTCTATGATCAACGCACTGATCAGAGATTGTTCAGGAAGGTAGCGGGTCTTCTGAAGAAAAAAGGGATATTTCTTATCCTGCTTACCATGTCGCGTGAGCGCCTGATGGCTATTTTCAATACCATGATATACCATCAAAGTGATAAGTACGTAATATTAAACGAAAACACGATGGATAATGCTCGTTCAGTTACTCATAATAAATGGATATTCTATAGAAAAGTAGGTAACGATCTTATCTATGAAGATGAAGTTGCATTTACGCTACGTATCTATGCTATTCCTGAGTTTGTAGAAATGGCTCAGAAGGCCGGTATGGAATTCAGGGATGCATTTCAGTCGATAATGACCCTTGAACCAGCACGTAAAGACAGTCCTGCAAATCTTGTGTTCCAGAAAACTTAATGAGTATACACGTCATTGTGAACCCCCGGGCCGCATATGGTCAAGCAGCGCGTATATGGCCGGAAATACGACGGAGTATGGAGCATTATGGACTGACGGTGAACCAATATTTCACCCAGGGTATGATGCATGCAACTAGCATTGCAGTAGAATGTATCAAAGGTGGTGCAAAGACCATCGTGTGTGTTGGCGGGGATGGAACGTTCAATGAGGTCGTTAATGGTTTGATGCAGAGCAGAGTGGAAAAAATATCATTACCGGAACTGGCCTTGATCCCGGTGGGCACGGGCAGTGATCTTTCCCGGTCTCTGAAGATCCCGAAAGATCCTGGAGAGGCAGTCGCTATCCTGCTCCAGGGCACCACACAGTGGTGCGATGTGGGTAGAGTAATGTTCAAGGATCTCAAACATCAATGGGTCCGGTACTATGCTAATGTTTTCGATATGGGACTTGGCGGGAAGGCTGTGCGTATCGCAAATCGTATGCCAAAGAATATCGGAGGATTTCTCACTTTTTTAATATCAAGCTTGACAGCACTGATAACGTTCCAGCGTATGCGTCTACGGATCGAAGTGGATGGCAAACGCATTGATGAGGGGATGATGTGGATCGTCGGGGCAGCCAATGGTCAGTTCTTTGGTGGTGGGATGCATATGGCTCCAATGGCTCTTATTGATGACGGTATACTGGAAATCCTCTATGTCAAGGATACCAGTATCTTCAAATTTATTATCCATGTCCTGGGGAAAGTGTACGATGGCAAACATCTCGAATATGAACACGTGCATCACATATCAGGAAAAAGTATGCGCATTATCTGTACACAACCATGCCTCTGTGAGATAGACGGGGAAGAGGAAAAAGCCAATGAAGTTCATGTCAATGTGATACCGAAAATGATAAAGATCAGGATACCAAGGGACAGCGGGACAACATCGCGGTAAAGGTTCATTACATGAGCCGTTGAGGGATGTATTTATTGATCATCTGATCGACATTAATGTTCTGTAATTTGGAGTTTTCTCTTATGTTTTTCGGTATAATTTACGCTTCTGTATGAATTTCAATACCTCAGGCAGGACAAGGTACTGAATACTTTCCTCCCGAGCGATCTTTCTGCGCACCTGTGTTGATGAAATATCGATTAGGGGAGAATGGGCAATCATGATTTTATTCCTACGGCGCTTCAATCCGGTGATCACCGCATCGGGCCGGGGAGCAATGATGATGTTACAGAGCTCGATCAACTTATTTGGTGTTTTCCACGTTTCAAACTCATTCCATTGATCGCTCCCGATTATCAGATACATCACTCCCGGGCTTTCTTTTTGCAGGGCGCGAATCACATCGATCGTGTATGTTTTACCTGATAAACGATCTTCAATGTCAGTTATTTTGAAATGAGGATTGTTTTGGATCGCCTTTTGGGTCATCTGGTATCGCAGGGCGAATGGCGTGAATTTCCTCTTATGGGGTGGATTGCCAGCCGGGATAAAGATCACTTCATGGAGGTTGAATTCTTCTAGAATGGATTGGGCAACAATACAATGACCGATATGGGGCGGATCGAATATTCCCCCTAATAGACCGATATGCTTTTGCTTCATGCAGAGAATTACAGCATTTATTCGCTGGATCCCTTTTCTTCAGTCTCAGGTGATTCTGGCGGTGATGGTAGTAATGGCTGTAAGCGCGTTATTTTGGGAAGCACTTTTTCCTTCCAGGTATCATCATTCTGCAATTCAATGTAAAGAGCGAGTGCTTTTGAATATTCTTCCCTGGATTCATATACTTCTGCGGCATGATATTTGGCATCATTACTATAATCCGTTTCTGGATACGTGGTTATAACATAGTTGAAATAAACGAGAGCAGCACCCGGCTCGGAGAGCCGGATATACAATTTGCCGTTCTCCAGTTCCTTTTGAGCGAGCATATTACGCGCTTCTAAAATCATGGTGCTGATCTCTTCTGTGTGTTCAGAATTAGGAAAGCGGGTGAGGTAGTTATTGAACATGTTTATCGCATTTTCCAATTCAGTTGGATCTTTCTCGCTCCCAGGCGCCTTCATTAGATGGGCTTTCGCCTTATACAAGTATGCCTCTTCGATGAATCGGGATGTGGTGAAATTCCTGATCAGGTAATCGAATTCGACGATCGCTTGGTCATGATCTTTTTGCTCATAATAAGAACGACCCAGCCAATACTGCGCATCATCAACAAATTCAGATGTCGGATGGTAAAATAATATGCGTTCAAATGCCTGTATTGCATCGTTGTATTTTTCTGTTTCGAAGTATCCTGTCGCACGTGCGAATTCGTCCTCAGCATCGAGCGGAGCAACGGTTTGTTTTTTAGTGCACGACGTAATCACCAGGAGTGCTAAGGCAATGCCTGCGAAATATCTCATGATTTCTCCTTTAACTCTTTAATGCGGTCTTTGGCTTTCTGGACTATTTCGCCTTTTTCATAAGGATTGAGCCGCAAGACTTTTTTATACATTGACAATGCTGTTTCAAGATCGTTCCGCGCAAGATGGATTTCTCCCATATAATAGTACGATACATCGAGCAGGGTTCGTGGTTCCTGCATTTCGATGATCAACTGGAAATACACTTCTGCACTGTCCATATACCCCTTTTCAAAAGCCCGTCGGCCCAGCTGATATCGAATATCATTGAGCAGCAATAGATTGGCGGATGTTTTAAGTGCCTCATATTGATCGGTCGCAAGTTCAAGTGCTTGTTCAAGGCTATCACACTCTTTCAAGCAGGTAATGTAACGGTAACGTGCTTTTTTTGCCGTACTGCTCGCAGAATCCTTTTCAAGGGCTTTTGCATATGCTTCACAAGCACCAGCAAAGTTACCCTGCTCGAAATTAAGATCACCAACGATGAACATGTTTTGACTTTGATCATATTCTGGTACGAGCTTTGCGATCTCCTGGTATAAAATTAGCGCCCGGGAAGCTTCATTGATTCGCAGTGCATTGTTTGCGAGTGCATTATAGGCAGTGACGATGCTGTCCCGGTAAACATCACTGATATGTAATGACCGATTAAAATACCGGGCCGCTTCATCATATTGATTTTGCTTGAGGTAACAATACCCGATCAAATACTGGACTTCAGTATCGTGTTGTTTCCTGTATGCTATTAATTCGGTGAGTGCACGATCATAATTCCATTCCTTGATATATTTTCTCGCAATCCTGATATGTTCGGATCTTGATGAACAGGATATACACCACAAAAGGGTGACCATGAAAGAGATCAGGAGTATACGGATGCGGTTGTCCAAACCTTCCTCTATTTTGTTTCTAGTCTCTCCAGTAACCTTAAATAGGACTCTAGCAAACCCCGGAATTCAGAAACAAGGAGCAATTTTTGATGCTCGATCATTTTTGTCTCTTCCTTTGTGCGTGCTAATTCCGTTTGTGCCTCCTTGAGAAAACGTTGTGCTTCCACTCGCGCATTCGCAATGATCGTCTCAGCCTCTTTTCGGGCACCGTTCTTCACTTCATCGGCAGCCTTTTGAGTCGTTGTAAGGGTGTCCTGAAGAATCTTCTCCATTCGCCGGTAGTCTTCGATCTTTGCATCCATGTCTTTTACTTTTTCAGTCAGCCCCGCATTTTGACGTAATAATGCTTCGATTTCATCGGAAACCATTTCCAAGAAGGATCTCACTTCGTGTACATCATACCCACGAAGCGTCTTTCTGAATTCCTGTTTACGGATCTCCAGCGGTGTAATTGGCATGATTCCTCCTTACCCGCTCATGATCGGGTCATTCATATGCGATGACCCGTGCTCCACCTTCGTGCTTTGCCTGGTACAAGGCGGTATCGGCTTTTTTGATCAACTCATAGGTTCCACCAGCATCTTCGGGAAAACCGGCAACGCCGATCGATACGTGTAGATCTTTTACTTTTAGATCATCTTTAAAGAAATCGTAGCTTTTTATATGTTTAAGGATGCGTTCCGCTGTTTTGATCGCATGGCTTTTCTTGGTTTCGGGTAGAAGGACGATGAATTCGTCACCTCCGTAACGTGCAACAACATCGACGCCACGTACACTCCGCTCCAGGATATCAGATAATTGATCGAGAACTTTGTCACCAACCTGATGACCGTATTCATCGTTGATCTTTTTAAACTGATCGATATCGACGAACAGTATTGCGAGCGTATGCTCATAACGTGATGCGCGCTGCAGTTCCTTGCTCAACTGGTTTTCGAAGTATCGTCGATTGAATATCCCGGTGAGTGGATCGAGCCAGATACGATGCTTTACCCGTGAATAGAAACAGTTCGGTTTCAATAAATGCTCGACAAACACGTATGGATGTATTTTCAGGATCTTCAGCAACTGTGCTGAAGATATCGTGTCGATCTTGTATTGACAGAGAAGAAAAAGACGAAGATCAGGCTGTGTATTGAAATCGTCTAGTATGTCTTCGTAGTTCAGATATTCGTCCGTACTTTCAAGAAAAACCCTTAGCCCATGATATGATTTGGGCAGTTTATCATATTCACTTTTGATCCAGGGAATGAAATCAGCCGCTCCGATACCTTTTGAAACCGTCGTGACATTCTTTTTAAATTTACGCTTCAGTGTTGCGCAGTTTGCTTCGCTGCCCACAAAAATGCATTTTTCCTTACGTTCGGTACCTTCTGTCATCAAGGGTTGAATGTTTTCGAGAAGCTGGGTATTCTCCCTGTAGAGGTATAACGCATGAACCGGCAGTTCCAGTTCAATACCTTCAAAACCTAATTTGATGTATCTGTTCATAATGTTCCTCTCTGTTGCTTAATCACCGTTTCAAGAGCATCCAGAGCACGATCAATTTTCGGTATGGTATAATTACCCATGTGACCGATCCTCAGTATCTTCCCGCGCAACTCCGCCTGACCGTTCGCAAAAAGAATACCGAACCGGTCGCGTATTGCTTGGATAATTCCCGTGCTTTCCATGCCGGTTGGCATTTTGATAACGGTGAGTGCATTGGAAGGATGTTCTGGAAGCAGTGAAAGTCCCAGGTTAGCGAGCCTGTTACGGACATGGTCGGCTAACTTCTGGTGGTGCTTGAGGTGTTCTGAGATCCCGATCTTGAGGATCTTGTCAGCGCCCATTTTTAGCGCATATATTATATTAACAGCAGGTGTCCACGGGGTTTGATTTTTTATCAGGAATTTCTCGTAGATGGCCAGATCGAGATAATATTTTGGTAGATCTGATTGTTTGGTTCGGGCAAACGCCCTTTCATTTACCGACAGAAATCCGATCCCGGCTGGTGCCATGAGAGCCTTCTGGGATGCTCCAACAAGGATGTCAACGTGCCACTTATCTTGAGGGCATTCGTCGGCACCGATCCCTGCAACCCCATCAACCACAAGGTAGCCTTCATGGGCATGGACGATCTCACCGAATGCATGAATATCATTAAGTGCACCGGTGGACGTTTCGGTCAGGGTAGTAAATACAACGGTTGGTTTATCCTGCTGTTTGAGAATCCGCTCGAGACTATCAGGAGATACAGATTTTCCATAATCAGCAGAAAGCGAGATCGCATCAACACCAAATGCCTTGCATATTTCATACCAACGCTGTCCGAATTTCCCGCACATTGCCACGATCGGCCGGTCATTTTTGGAAAGTAGGTTACTACAAGCTGCTTCAAGTGCTCCTGTTCCTGAAGATGTGAGAATGAATGTCCGACCGTTGCTTCCAAGGATCTTGTTCAAAGCCGTCTGTGTTTCTGCAAGCATATCTGAGAAAGTCACATCCCGGTGATACAGGATCGGCTGAGCCATTTCCTGCAGGATCTCATCCGGTACATCAACGGGCCCCGGGGTAAAGAGTGTATAACTAATTTTCAAGTTTGCTCCTGCATTGACCACACAAGTCCTGGTTCTTGTTATCAGTATCCTCTATCGTATGGGAAAAATGCATGACACAGGATGTTTGAGTGCAATGATTCAAGCCAAGCAAGTGTCCAACTTCATGAACAACCTCTTTAGAAATACGATCGTGCTTTTTCCCACCCGTAAGTCGGTATGTTGAAACTACAGCTGTTTTAGAAACGGGATCTGCAAGACCGAAAATATAGTTCATTCCATGCGAGTAGATATCTTTATCTACGATACTGAGTTTTATATTGTCTTTATCATGACTGATCGATGCGATATGGTTGATGATCGTCATGGCATCGTATTGGTGCCGGAGAGGATTGAATGCTTTTTCTGGTATCGTGAAGGTAGCAACATTCCTTGATCTTTGAGCAAGTCCTTGCTCGAGCGCCTTTGCGGTCAGGTCGAAATAGTCACAGTGCTCTTGCTGGTATATTTCGATCATTCCTTGGAACGGAATTTCTTAATGAAGGGTTCGAAAAGGTCGATCGGTACGGGGAAGATCGTGGTTGAATTCTTTTCTGTAGCCACTTCGCTGAGTGTTTGCAGGAAGCGCAGCTGAATGCCGGTTGGTGTTTCGCTGATGATCTTTGCTGCTTGATTGAGTTTTGCCGCTGCCTGTAGTTCACCTTCTGCATGGATCACTTTTGCACGACGTTCACGTTCTGCCTCTGCCTGACGGGCAATAAAACGCTGCATTTCCTGGGGAATATCAACGTGTTTTATCTCGACCGTGGAAACCTTTATCCCCCATGGATCGGTTTGCTGATCAATGATTTTTTGTAAACGAAGGTTTATCTTCTCACGCTGTCCGAGGATTTCGTCCAGTTCATACTCACCGAGCACGCTGCGCAAGGTGGTTTGTGATAGTTGACTGGTTGCATAAAGGTAGTCTTCGACCTCAAGGATCGCCTTCCCGGGTTCAAACACACGAAAGTAAGCGACTGCGTTGACTTTGATCGAAATGTTATCTTTTGTAATAACATCCTGGGGTGGAACATCCATTGCCAGTACCCGTAGGGAAACCCTGACCATTCGGTCGATCGGCCAGAGGATAAAGAGCCCCGGACCTTTCACGCCGATAAAACGTCCTAGGCGAAATACCACGGCCCGTTCATATTCTTTTAGTACCTTCAACATGCTCAAAATGAGCAGGAAAATAAAAATAACGAGGATGTATAATAATGTCATTTAACCTCCTTCTTGTTCAATTCTATGTAAATACAGGGGAAAGTCAATGACTGAAGTATAGATAACAGATCGCGAACAGGTTATATTGGCGGAAGCAGATTGACATCGATGTAAAATTGATTACAGTAAAATGTGACGTTACTATTGCTTGTTATGGTCACCTATACTGATATTCGGGGAATATGGGTGCCACGATGGTCTTTAAGTGATGAAAATAGAATTTTCACCTATCTCGATGACGAGTTCAATCATATATTCCTCCAGGTATTCGCCCTGGGAGAGGCCTATTATCCATCGGTATATGCTCCATCCAAGCGATCATCAGATGTGTGGCTAAAAGAATTTCTTACCGAAGCTCATCGTCGTAATATAAAGGTTTCTGCCTGGATCAATACCCATTATTCATGGGGTTTTGCACCCTACACAAAAGATGAGCGCCACCCGATAAATTCTCATCCTGCATGGTTTCTGGTGGATAACTCAGGACGCTCGATGCTTGATTATGATGTTGAAGAAATTCAGCGACTGGGACTTGAAGGATATTATCTGTCTCCTGCTCATCCCGGTGTTCAAGCATATTTGTTCGCGATCGCACATGAGATCATGGAGAAATATGCGTTCGATGGCATTCACCTTGATTATGTCCGGTATCCCGGTCCACGTTTTAAGGATGAGGTTTCCCTTCGAACCAAATTCACACGTGTATACTATATCGATCCTGAAATGTCGTTCAATGAGGAATTCGATAAACAGCACTACGGTATATGGGGTTGTGATGATCTCAGAGATAAATGGCGATCATTTGCTCATGAAGATTTAACCGCATTCATCAAACGTTTGAATGAAAGCGTGAAGCAAAGGTATCCTTCGGCAATTGTTTCCGCTGCGGTAAAACCAAACTATGTCAGCGCTAAGAATGATTTCAATCAGAACTGGCTATCCTGGCTGGACTGCGGGTATGTTGATCTTGTATGTTTGATGGCGTACACTAAACATCTTAAAAATTATCTGACCAAAACAAAAAATGCGGTTAAGGATCCCCAGCGGGTAGCTTTTGGCCTTGCATTGTATATTTTAAATCCGGAAACAATTCAATCCCAGGTTCAGCTCGTTGACGATCAGCCATTCGGTGGCGTCGTTTATTTTTCCTATGATCAACTCAAGGAAAATCGCGCCTACCTGAACGCGTTGAAGAACGCTATACACTAAGCACTAGACGCTACATAACACTAGGAACTAAGAACTATTTCATAAAAGATTCTACGTACTGCGTAACGCGTAGGGCGTAAATCGAAGTATACACTACCTCGCTAATCTCCACGCACCACGCTCTACGCAATACGCTATTATTGACACCTGTTGTATTACGTATACAATAGATGAAATGGCATGTGTATACTTAATGATCGGCACCAATCAGGGTGACCTTCAGTCCAACATAGAAGAAGCCATTGAACGCATAAAAAAAGCTGGTATTATCATCAAGAAAAAATCGCGTATTTCCAAAACAAAGGCATGGGGTTTCAGCAAACAACCGGATTTTCTTAATATCGTACTTGAAGGTGAGGTCAAATATGAACCGCCTGCTTTGCTTTCTGTAATAAAAACCATCGAGCAGGATCTGGGACGGAAGGCAGATACTATTCGTTGGGGACCGCGAATCATTGATATTGATATTCTTTTCTATGATGATCGAGTTATCAAAACCAAGGAGCTTATAGTCCCCCATGAGCAATTTTTGAACCGACCGTTTGCGATCAAACTCATGGCTGATATCGCCCCGACATTCATTCATCCTTGTACCCATAGACAGGTTCGTGACTACATGGAATCTTGCATATGAAGGATATGCGTTTTGTAGCAATAGATGGTGTGATTGGAGCTGGAAAAACATCTTTAACCAAGCTCCTGGCAAAACGATTCCATGCCGGTATGATTCTTGAGAAATTCGACGAGAATCCTTTTTTAGAGAACTTTTATGCAGAACCGGTGAAATATGCCTTTCATACCCAGATATTTTTTCTTCTTTCACGATACCGTCAGCAGCGGGAGATTTCCCAATTCGATCTTTTTAATTCGCGCATCTTTTCAGATTATTTATTCTACAAAGACCGGATTTTTGCTGAATTGAATCTAAGCGATGATGAATTCGCCCTCTATGACAAAATTTATGCGCTGATCGAAAAAGAGATACCAAAACCGGATCTTACGATCTATCTCCAGGCGGTACCTGAATTTTTATACCGGAGGATCAAACAGCGGGACCGCGATTATGAACAGGAGATAGAATTCGATTACATCTCCCGATTGTGTGAAGCGTATAATGCATATTTTTTCCATTATACTGATTCACCTTTGTTGATCGTTGATGTGAAGGGATTTGATTTTGTTGGGAACGCGGGTGATGTCGATCTTTTATGCAAAGAGATCGAAGATCTCAAGGAGCCCCGTCGGATCGTGTCTCGAACATGGTAACGATCGCGACGATCCGTGCTATGAAAGGCAAGGAGAAGATCGTCTGTCTCACTGCCTATGATTATCCAACCGCTGCTATCCTCGACAAAGCAAAGATCGATCTGATCCTTGTTGGTGATTCTGCAGCAAATGTATTCGCGGGTGAGCGGACCACCCTCCCCATAACAATGGATGAAATGCTCTATCATACCCGTGTGGTGTGCCGAGCTGTTTCTCACGCTCTCGTTATTGCCGATATGCCGTTTCTATCGTACCAGACATCAGAGCGTGACGCAGTGCACAATGCAGGATCATTCCTTAAGAACGGAGCATGCGGTGTGAAACTTGAGGGTGGAGCACCGATGGAGGCCACGGTAAAGCGTCTTGTGGACCTGGGTATACCGGTCATGGGCCACCTGGGATTGACCCCACAATCGATCCACCAGTTTGGGGGGTATAAATTGCAGGGAGGAGATGAGATCAATGCAAAACGCATTATGGAACATGCTGTCGCGCTCGAGCATGCTGGCATATTTGCTCTGGTCCTTGAGAAGGTGCCTGCCCACCTTGCCCAGGAGATCACTGAACGTCTGTCCATCCCTACGATCGGGATCGGAGCGGGACCGCATTGTGACGGGCAAATACTTGTGCTGCACGATATCCTGGGTTTGTACGAGGAATTTAAACCGAAGTTCGTGAAGCGCTATGCGATGATTGGCAAGTCTATTCTCGAGGCCGTACATCATTACAGGGAAGATGTTAAGAACGGAACGTTCCCCGATCAGGAACATTCATTCGATTAAGCGTAAAAAATCTCATTTTGCTTGACAGCTACTCCTTTTTCATACATAATGAACTAGATTCAATTGCTCTTGACTGGCGCAACCTTATGACATGCCATATAATTGTGACAATGGTGATTTATGAAAGATGATGATAAAAGCAAAGAACAGCTTGTCGTTGATATCGCTGCCCTGCGTCAGCGTATTGTTAACCTCGAAAAACTCGGAGACCATCATAATAAACTGGAAAAAGAGCTTGTTACCTGTGCCGAACGGTATCAGATCCTCTTTGATAATGCAAATGATGCGTTATTCGTCCATTCGATTAGCGGGAAAGAAGTTTTAGGGAAATTCGTGGAAGTGAATAAAACAGCATGCAACATGCTGGGATATGACCGGGATGATCTTCTGAAAAAAACACCCCTGGATATCCATGATCCTGAGTCGCTGGGCGACGCAAAAATGTGTGTTCGCAAACTCCTTGATTCCAGGCATGAGATCTTTGAAGGTACTTTTCTATCTAAGTCAGGAAAAACAATTCCTGTAGAATTAAGCTGTCATATATTCGAGATGGGCAAGGAGACCATGGTATTATCGGTTGCCCGTGATATCAGCGAACGGAAACGCATCGAAGAGCTACAAAAGAACGCTCACGAAGAACTGGAACGGAAGGTTGAGGAGCGGTCGATTGAATTACAGAGGAGTGAAGGACGTTATAAAGCGATTTATGAACGCAGTCTTTTATGCGTATATCTGCATGATTTTGAAGGGCAGTTCATCGATGCTAATGATGCTGCACTCGAACTGCTCGGTTATTCACGGACCGAAATGCCAAAACTGAATATCGCAACCCTGCTCGATGAAAAACAGATGGCGACTGTTCATCAGGCCATGGAGGAATTGAAACAACAGGGGCATCAGAAATCTCCAGTTGAATTCAAGTTGAGAAGAAAGGACGGAGGGTTCGTCTGGGTCGAAACCGAGGGTGTGCTCCTGTGTAAAGATGACAAACCGTACGCGATCCAGGGTATTGCCCGGGATATCACGAAACGTAAACAGTTCGAAGAGCAGTGGAAAAAGACTGAAGCCGATAAAGCCATGATCCTCGAAAGCATCATGGAACATGTGATCTACCACGATCTGTCCCATACGATCGTCTGGGCGAACAATGCGGCTGCGCGGTCGCTCAACATGATGGCTGAACAGCTCGTCGGACAGCACTGCTATGTATTATGGCAGCATCGCAGCAGTCCGTGCCCGGCGTGTCCAGTGCAGGTAGCATTAAAAACCGGGAAATCTCAGGTTGCCGAGATGACCACTCCTGATGGCAGGATTTGGCTTATCCGCGGTTACCCGGTTCGTGATGAGAGTGGAACGATCATTGGTGCCGTCGAGGTGACTTTTGATATCACCGTAATACGCCAGGCCGATGAGGCAATACGCGCGAGCGAAGACAAATATAGGGCCTTAACAGAAAATATAAACGTTGGTATTTATCGGAACACAGCTGGTCCAAAGGGGCGTTTTATTGAGGCGAATGCGGCTATCGTCCGCATGTTCGGGTATGCGAGTAAAGATGAATTTCTCGAGATCGATGTGAGTGATCTATACAAGAATCCATGTGACCGTGAAACATTCACAAAAAAGATGTTCAAATGCGGATTTGTGCGCGAAGAAGAATTATATTTGAAACGAAAAGATGGATCTACATTTTATGGTTCTGTATCTGCGGTTTCGATCAAGGATGATCGCGGTGACTTGTTGTATTTCGACGGAATTATCTACGATATCACTGAACGCAAAAAGGCTGAGGAAGATCTACAGGAAAGTTATTTAAAGTTGAAGCGTGTCTTGAACGGAACGGTGAACGCTCTTGCTTCGACAACAGAAAAGCGTGATCCTTATACTGCAGGCCATCAGCATCGGGTAGCCCAGCTTGCGTGCGCGATCGCTCGCGAAATGGGTCTTTCCGATGAGGAGATCGAAGGTATCCGGGTAGCCGCGATCGTTCATGATATCGGTAAGATCTATGTTGCCGCCGAGATCCTTAACAAGCCTGTTAAACTCAAAGATATTGAAATGGCACTGATCAAGGCACATTGTCAAGCCGGGTATGATATTCTTAAAACCGTCGATTTCCCATGGCCGATCGCGAAAATGGTACTGCAGCACCATGAGAAACTTGACGGTTCAGGATATCCCCAGGGACTGCAGGATGATGAGATCATTCTGGGCGCAAAGATACTTGCGGTTGCTGACGTTGTGGAGGCAATGATCTCTCATCGACCCTACCGTTCAGCATTGAGCATTGAGGAGGCTCTGACAGAGGTCAGGGAGAACAAGGGAACATTGTACGCAGCCGCAGTGGTGGATGCATGCGAACGGATTTTTGTCGAGAGATTCACGTTCAAATAAGGAGGTAAGTCATGGCTGATCTGTCGGTCACCTACATGGGTCTGAAAATGAAAAATCCATTGGTCGTTGCTAGTTGCAGTCTAACCAAGACGCTAAAAGGAATTATAAAATGTGCTCAAGGCGGAGCCGGTGCAGTGGTCATTAAATCTTTGTTCGAAGAACAAATCAAAGCAGAGGTGGAGGATCTCCAGCAGGGTGCCTGGATCAGCGGACATACAGAGGCGATAGATTATGTGCGCAATATCGGTCGTGCCCTCGGACCACGGCAGTACATCGATCTGATAAAAAGCGCAAAACAAGAAGTGTCAATACCGGTGATCGCAAGTCTTAACTGTATTACCGCACAGGGTTATCTTGATTTCGCAGAGAATATTGCCTCAGCTGGTGCCGATGCACTCGAACTGAATGTTTCCATTATGCCGGTTGAACCACACAGAACCAGCAAGGAAGTCGAGGATATATACCTGCAGGTGGTTGAGCAGGTGAGCAAGAAGGTTTCGATACCGGTCGCGGTCAAGATCGGTCCCTATTTTACCACGATTGCCCACCTGGCAAGTGCCCTGTGTGATCGGGGTGCTTCTGCTCTTGTTCTATTCAATCGGTTTTTTCATCCTGATATTGATACCGATGGGATGAAACTAACAACCGGTTATCGTTTCTCCACGCCTGATGATATCGGCGTTTCGCTGCGCTGGATCGCGTTGCTTGCCGGACGTCTACCATGCAATTTCGCTGCATCGACCGGTGTCCATGATGGGATCGGTGTAATCAAGCAACTCCTGGCTGGTGCAGATGTGGTTCAGCTTTGTTCGGTTCTATACCTGCAGGGCATGAAATCTATCCATGCCATTCTTGGACAACTGGCTGAGTGGATGGAAAAACATGAGTACGCATCGATCGAACAGTTTCATGGTAAGTTAAGTCAAAGCGAAAGCGATCGACCAGAATTGTTCGAACGTTTGCAGTATATTAAAACATTCGTAGATATCGATTGAAACACCTTGATCACGATGCCACATAGCCATACGAAGCATCAATCACCATTCACCGACCACTTATTTGAATACCGCATGACAGAGCGGAAGAAATTGATCATATCTCTGGTCATAACAATGAGTGTCATGATCCTGGAGATATTTGGCGGTGTCTTGACCAGAAGCATTGCGTTACTCAGTGATGCAGGACATATGTTCACGCACTGTTTTGCGTTGGGCATAAGTATCGCGGCGATCGCGATCGCACGACGCCCCCCATGTCATCATCGCACATTCGGTCTGTATCGGGCAGAAATACTCGCTGCGTTCATCAATGGATTGTTCCTGCTTTTAATCGTTGCCTTTATATTGTATGAAGCAGTAGAAAGGATTTTGCACCCGGAGAATGTACACAGTTTGAGCATGCTCGGTATCGGCGTAATAGGCTTGATCGTTAATATCATCAGTGTATATATTTTGCATGGAAGTCACAAACACGATTTGAATATCAGGGGAGTTTTCTATCACATGGTTGCCGACCTGGTATCCTCGATCGGTATCGTTATCGGCGCGATCGTGATCTATTTTACTGACTGGAATATCATTGATCCGATCATAAGTATCGGTATCTCTGTCTTGATAATATCCTGGGCATGGGGCATATTGAAGCAGTCTGGCACTATTCTCCTGGAGATGGCTCCCCGGGGATTGAATACCGATGTAATAAGCAACGATCTTAAAGTACACTTTCCTCAAATCGAGATTTTGAACAATGTGCATCTTTGGACAATAACATCGGACATGCTGATTTTTTCCGCCCACATTTCGTTCGATGAATCGGTTAAACAGTGCGAGGAGCATGATGCTATCATTTCACAGATCAACGAATACCTGGGTAAACGTTATCACGTGATCGAAAGTACCATTCAAATAAGTCCCCGCGGGCAGTCGGCATGCACGATCGCACGATAGAATCAAAAGTGCGGGTGATCGACCGACCCATGTACACGGTCGATCAAAAACAATTTGAGCGCTTTGATCAGAGAAATAACGTTTTTGGCCGTATGCTGCATGACGAACATGCGTCGTTCTATAAACAGAGCATGTATCAGGCTATTCAAACCATTTTGACGCAGGATCGTGAGGGATATTCAAGGATCGATTTTGCGCGTATCCTGGCATCCTGGACAGTTTATGATCACTTCCACAAAGCATTTGCGCACGAACGGCTTTCCAACGGGAATAATATCATGGAAATACCCGATCTTCAACCGTATGTGATCGATGATCCAGGGGGAATGAGCACGTGTTTAAAGGAGACTGCCCGGTTCTTTGGCGCGGCGCGCGTTGGTATCAGTAAGATCGATCGTCGCTGGGTGTATTCGCTTGATATGGATGGTCGATCAATAAAGATACCGGATGAATACCATTACGCGGTGGTCATGGCGATCGCAATGGACCCGGGTACGATAGCTACATCTCCTGCATACACTGCCAGCATCGAGACTGGAAGAGGATATTCCCGTATGGCATCCTGTATTGGCTGTGTTGCTGAATTCATTCGTCACCTTGGGTATCTCGCTATGCCTATGGGTAACGATACCGCACTCAGCATTCCTCTTGGTATAGATGCTGGTCTCGGCGAACTGGGTCGACTGGGCTTATTGATTACACCCGAATACGGTCCTTGTGTTCGTCTGTGTAAAGTATTCACCAACCTGCCACTGGTACCGGATCAGCCGATAACATTCGGTGTACAGGAATATTGTTCCCATTGTCTGCGATGTGCCAATGCTTGTGCTCCCGAGGCAATCAGCAAGGATGCAGAGGCATCATTTAAGGTCGTTTGTCCATCGAATAATCCCGGGATCGAACGCTGGGCCGTTCACCATGACCGCTGCTATGGGTTCTGGATCGAGAACGGTAGTGATTGCTCCAGTTGTATTGCTGCCTGTCCGTATACCAGGAACCCGGAGCATTGAGGACGCCGTTGCATTATTCGATCATCTGTACAAAATGCAGCACTGTGTACCCGATCAATCAAGCGCTGTGGCAATGTCCATGCGGCGGACTACTCGATATCGATATCAAGACGAACCTTTCCCTGGACAGTATCGTAAGGCGTAAGCCCACGATGTGGCGATATCGCGAAGTCCTCCCGATAATTGATGATGGGGCAATCGTTACCTATGAAGAGGGTTTCACTCCCCTTCTCAAGACAGTATGGTCCCGGCGCTCGATTTACGTGAAACAAGATTTTCTGTTCCCGACCGGTTCATATAAGGACCGGGGCGCATCGGTTCTGATCAGCAAAGTTCGTGAACTGGGGATAGATGAGGTGATCGAGGATTCCTCCGGTAATGCAGGCGCGGCGATCGCGGCATACTGCGCACGAGCTGGAATCTCATGTCACATCTATGTACCGGAAAATACTGCGGCGGATAAGGTGGGGCAGATTCAAGCATATCATGCTCAATTGCATACGGTCAAAGGAACCCGCGAGGATACAGCACAGACTACGTTACGCAAGGCAGCGCGCATGTACTACGCTAGCCACTACTGGAATCCTTTTTTCATGCATGGGACCAAAACCTTTGCCTATGAAATTTGTGAGCAACTGGACTGGTATGCACCACATACTGTGATCGTACCGGTGGGACATGGTACACTCCTTATCGGCGCATACCTTGGTTTTACCGAGATGCTCGCTGCAGGTATTATCAATCGCTTACCGAAGATCATTGCCGTGCAGGCTGAAAGGTGCGCGCCATGCGCTTTTGCTTTCGATCAGGGATATAAGGCGCGCTATGAATACGCCTACCTGGATACTGTTGCGACCGGCATCGCGATCGCCAATCCGGTGCGGAAAAAACAGATCATCACTGCGGTACATATGAGTGATGGTCATTTCATAACGGTAACCGATGCAGAAATCATTACCGCCCTGAAAAAATTATGTGAGAAGGGTTTTTATGTCGAGCCGACTGCAGCGGCAACTTTCGCCGGTCTATTACATTATCTTACGAATGCACCGCCTAACGAGGTTATTGTTACGACTTTGACGGGTCATGGTTTGAAAACATCCGCACAGATCGCTGAATTGCTAAGATGAAACTGCTTAACCGAATACATGGATCGTATAATAAGGATCAAGTATGATCCTCCCTATACTCGTCTGGATGCTTGTTTTTGCGGCAAGTCTTTTTGTGTTGATTGAAGCATCCAACTACTTTACTAGCGCCGCCGAACGTATTGGTCTTGCTTTTGGTATACCGGACTTCGTTGTTGGTATAACGATCGTAGCCCTGGGTACATCGTTACCCGAATTAGTATCATCAATATTCGCGGTGATCCAGGGATCATCTGAGATCGTGATCGGCAATGTCATTGGATCGAACATAACGAATGTCTTTTTGATCATTGGTTTAACCAGTATCGTGGCAAAAAAGATCTGCATTACATATGAACTGGTGCATATCGACCTACCTCTCCTTATGGGCACCGCGCTCCTTCTTGTGGTTACTGTCTGGGATGGTGTTTTTTCATTCTTTGAAGCGATTATATGTCTGGCTGCATTTTTTGTGTACCTGTTCCATTCAATCTCCGGAGAAAAGGAGACGGGCGGCAAGAAGATCGCGTCTCGGGGCAAGAAAGTGAGATCCCGTGAACGAGTGCGAGCGAGATTTTTCGTTGTTCTCGGAGTAAGTGCTTTTTTAATCTTTCTCGGCGGACGCTATACGATCGCCGCGGTTATTGAGATATCCTCTTTACTCAATATCGGCAAGGAAATCATTGCTGCAACTGCTGTGGCATTAGGTACATCATTACCTGAATTGGTCGTGAGCCTCACTGCTGCGCGCCAGGGTCGGCCAGAGATCGCGATCGGGAACGTGATCGGTTCGAATATTTTTAATGCGGTTGCAGTTATGGGCATCCCTGCATTGATCGGTCGGTTAATTATTCCCGATAGCATTGTTATGTTCGGGGTGCCAATGATGGTTATTGCGTCGCTCCTGTTCTTTTTCATGGCCCAGGATAAAGAGATCACACGCTGGGAGGGATGGTTGCTATTAGTGTTCTATGGATTATACATCGGAGGGTTGTTCCGATAATGACCGAATTGCAGATCACGGATGTCGGATAACAGATATCAGATGACCGACGATAAAAAAGAGTATACGATAATCATTCGGGATGCAGCAGTCGAGGATGCACCATCAGTCGCAGAACTGCTCGGAGATCTCGGGTATCCCGCAACGATTGAGTTAGTCCAAGAAAAAATACGCAAGCTCGGTCAGCGTAAGCATGACCGGATCCTTGTGGCTGAGAAAAGTGGAATTGTCGTTGGCGTACTCAGCCTGCATATCATGCCATTACTCCATCATAAAGGTAATTTGTGCCGTATTTCAGCGTTCATCGTTTCCTCTGAATACCGGCGCCAGTATATCGGTCAACGACTCCTTGAAATGGCCGAGGTCTATGCCAAGGCAAATAAATGTTTCCGGATCGAGATCACAAGCAATGAAAAACGGATCGATGCCCATACATTCTATACAGCATGCGGGTATGCCGAGCGATCCAAACGTTTCTGCAAGGACATTTAGGGATGAGGCTTAAGCGTAGTGCTGAGGGGTTGACAGGCGCATATTTATCAATATAATGTCCCAATGTTATCCAATACCAGAAAACCTTTCTCACTCATTTCTTATCTTGCCAGACCGGAAAGTCTCGGCAGGATATACCATTTTTGGCATCATTACTGGTATTGGCACTTCCGGACCTAAACAGGGTTATATAGGTTCGGAAGTGCATAACATACTCAATTAAACACATACAATCCATTTAATATAAACATCAGCGAAAGAATCGATCCTCAATTTATTTAACAAGGAGGTGTATCCGTGAGGAAATTACGCATCGTGGTCCCAAAAGGCAGTATTTACCAGAGCGTGACCAAATTATTGACTGACGCTGGTATCCGGCTGCAAAAGGACGATCGCGCATACCGTCCTTTAGTAAGCGATCCAGAACTTGAAGTCAAGATCATGCGACCCCAAAACATCCCTGAATTAATCGAATTAGGATCACACGATGCTGGATTTACTGGGTTTGATTGGGTCGCCGAGTCAAAAGCAGATGTCCTTGAAGTTCTGGATCTCGGATTTGATCCGGTGAGTATCGTTGCAGCGATACCCAAAGATAGTGATCAACGGGATCTACGGTCCCGTCGTATCATTGTTGCATCCGAATATGAAAATGTATCGAAAGGATTTCTCGATCGCGAAGGATATTCATACGTATTCTTGCGGACATACGGCGCGACCGAGGTATTCCCCCCGGACGACGCGGATATGATCATCGATAATATGAGCACCGGTCGAACACTTACGGAACATAATTTACAAGTGATAGCGACCTTGCTGACATCATCGACACGTTTTGTCGCGAACCGAGGATCATACGACGATCCAGGGATCCGCGAAAAACTAGATGAACTAAAGACTCTATTCAGGGCTGTGATCGACGCCCGGTCCCGTGTTATGCTCGAGATGAATATACCAAAAAAACGATTCAATGAAATAATCAGCGGACTGCCCTGCATGCGTGCACCGACTGTTTCCCCGCTTCATGGTGACCAGGGATTTGCCGTCAAGATCGCGGTACCGCGTGCCGAGGTAAGCAAACTGGTACCCCGTCTCAAGAAACTTGGTGCAACAGATATAGTTGAGTATGAGCTGAGAAAGGTGGTTGCATGACCTGTATCAAGTCGTCAGTCGATAACTTGCCGGTGTACAGTGTCCCCCAGGATCATTCAGTGATAAAACTGAACCAGAATGAATCTCCGTATGATATTCCATCCGCTTTAAAGTCAGTGATCCTGGAGCGTTTGAATGGAAAGATGTGGAACCGGTACCCATACGCGCGGAGTAATGCATTGATCAAAGAACTGGCTGATTACACTGGTCATGAAACGGATGGGATTGTCATCGGGAATGGTTCGAACGAGATCATTCAAGGAGTATTTTCTGCTTCCTGTTCAGCCGGCGACCGGTCAGTCATGGTTGTACCTGGCTTTGCAGTATATCCCCGGGTCGCTGCTGTGCTCGGTGTCAAAGCGTTTGAGGTGCCTTTGCTCCCCTCATTTGACTTCGACGTAGCCGCGCTGATAGCGGCAGCACAGGATGCACAGCTTGTGATCATTGCTTCTCCCAATGTACCAACCGGCATCACAATGAGTCATGAGACCATAGAAAAGATCGCTACTCATACGCGTGGTATGTTCGTGGTCGATGAGGCATACTTTGAATTCAGTGGTTCCTCGGTTCTCGACCTGCTGCAGAAATTTGATTCCATGGTTATTATACGAACATTATCAAAAGCCTGCTGTCTTGCTGGTGCCCGGATCGGCTATGCACTGACTTCGCCATTGCTGGCCCAGGGGATCGAAAAGGCGAAACTGCCTTTCTCAGTCGGTGTTTTTCAGCAGGTTGCCGGGGAGATCATTCTACGCGACAGGGTTTTTATAAAAAACGTTACCCAGCAGGTCATAGAAGCGCGTGATAGAGTATTCAATGAGTTGAATTCGATCCCCGGGGTTACGCCAATTCCTTCACAGGCGAATTTCATTCTTATGAGGATCGAATATAAGAATGCACATGATGTAGCCAATGCACTGTATAAAATGGGAGTACTCGTGCGCCATTTCAACACGCCAGAATTGTGTGATACACTCCGTGTGACGATTGGCACCAGCGAAGAAAATCATCAGTTCATTGAAGCCCTGCGTGCGATCATGGGTCAGGAAGAAAGGAGAGCGACATGAGAACCTCTCGGATAAAACGTCAGACCCGGGAAACACGCATCACGGTTGAGGTGAATATCGATGGGACCGGGAAAGCGAAGATCGATACCGGCATGGGGTTTTTTGATCACATGCTTGAGAGTTTTGCAAAGCACGGTCTGTTCGATATACAATTGCTCGCGCAGGGCGACCTGCACATTGATCAGCACCATACGGTCGAAGATATAGGATTATCTCTGGGACAGACATTTGACCGAGCACTCAATCAACGAAAGGGGATCGAGCGTGCAGGATGTTTTTTATTTCCCATGGATGAAGCACTTGCCTATTGCGCGATCGATATTTCTGGACGTCCGTTTGTTCGTATCCACTATTCGTTACGAGCCCGCAAGATAGGCGATCTACAGAGCGATGTAATCGATGATTTCTTTCAAGGTTTTGCCAGTGGCCTCAAGGCTTCACTGCATATAAAGATCCTCTATGGGCGGTCAGACCACCATAAAGTGGAGGCATTATTCAAGGCATTCGCCAAGGCAATGAAACAGGCATGTACTCTTGCGCCTCGGGCGCAAAAAAAAGTTCCGAGTACTAAAGGAGTGGTATGATCGGGATCATTGATTATGGCGCGGGAAATCTACTGTCGGTACGAAGGGCACTCGACCATATCAATGCAGACGCTCGTCTGGTGAGCACCATTGAGGAGTGTGAGGGAGTGGATCGGATCATTTTGCCTGGGGTGGGTGCATTCGGTTCGGCGATCACAGTCCTGCAGGCAAGCGGTTTGTACGGGACTGTTGCGCGATGGATTGAGGATGAAAAACCTTTTCTGGGTATCTGTCTTGGAATGCAGATCCTGTGTACAGGCAGCAGCGAAGCAGTTGATGCAAAGGGTTTTTCATGTATTCCGGCTGCGGCTCAACGTTTTACCCGGGGAAAAGTACCTCAGATCGGTTGGAACCAGGTCCAAAAAAGGGGTGCATCGCGCTTGCTTACCGGCATACCGGATAATTCCTTCTTTTATTTTCTCCATGGCTATTACATACCAGTAGTCGATAAATTAACGATGGCGACAACTGAGTATGGGATCGAATATTCCTCGGTGATCGAACAGGATTCTCTATGTGCCGTCCAGTTTCATCCGGAAAAAAGCGGAACCGCTGGTCTCATGCTCCTGCAAAATTGGGTGGAGCGATGTTAGCAACAAGAATCATTCCCTGTCTGGACATGGACGATGGTCGTGTCGTCAAGGGGATCGAATTCAAGGGTTTACAAGACGCCGGTGATCCGGTTGAGCGGGCTCGCGTTTATAATGATATGGGTGCCGATGAATTGATCTTTCTCGATGTCGGGGCAACACCTAAGAGCCGTCAGATACTCGTTGATGTGGTCGAACAGGTTTCGCAGCAGGTGTTCATTCCATTAACGGTTGGAGGTGGTATCCAGACTGTCGAGGATATACGTATTGTGCTTCATGCTGGAGCCGATAAGGTATCGCTCTGCACCGGAGCGATCGTACAGCCCGATCTGATAAACGCCGGTGCGCTTAATTTCGGTTCCCAGTGTATCGTCGTTTCGATCGATGCAAAGCAGCAGGGAAAAACGTGGCATGCTTATACCCACGGCGGGCGGACGGATTCAGGACGTGATGTTCTTGCATGGGCAAAAGAAGCAGTAGAACGTGGAGCGGGCGAGATCCTGTTGAACAGCATTGATATGGACGGCACACAGCAGGGCTATGATCTTGAACTCACCTCGAAAGTTTCTCGTTATGTTCCCGTACCGGTCATTGCATCTGGCGGTGCCGGAACCCTGGATCATATGGTGGAGGCGGTACGCACAGGAAATGCGGATGCAGTACTTCTGGCCTCCTTACTTCATTATGGTAATTTTACGATCGAGGAAATTAAAAAATATTTAGAACAGAAGGGAGTATGTGTACGATGGTAATCGCATCGATCGATCTCATGAATAACAAAGCAGTGCAATTACGTCAGGGGAAAGACAAGGTTCTGGAACGGGATGATCCTCTGTCACTCGCCCGCACATTTGACCTTTACGGGGAAATTGCCGTGATCGACCTCGATGCTGCAAAGGGTACCGGGGATAACTGCGATTTGATAAAGCGTATTGTAAAGGTGGGCACGTGCCGGGTTGGAGGTGGTATCAGAACCATTGAGCAGGCCGAGGCAATGATCAGCTCGGGCGCCCGATATGTGATCATTGGATCGCAGGCATTTTCCAACGATCGGATCAATCGTTCTTTCCTGTCGGATCTGAATCAGGCGATCGGACGCGAACGCACGGTCATTGCCATCGATTCTTTATACGGGGAGGTCGTTGCGCATGCATGGACGCATAGAACAGGATTGAAGGTAGTGGATATTGTCCAGGACCTGCAGGAATATTGCAGAGAATTCCTGTTCACCAGTGTCGAGCGTGAGGGATTGATGGAGGGAACTGATATCCCCATGGTAAAACGGATATTGGAACGCACCAGTAACCGGATCACCCTGGCTGGTGGCGTTCATAGACTCGAGGAGATCACGGAGTGTGCACGGCTCGGCGTGGATGTACAATTGGGCATGTCGCTCTACAACGGGACGATCGATCTTGGTGCGGCTTTCGTCGCATCCCTGAACTGGAAAACAAAGCTCTTGCCGACCATCGTGCAGGACGTCAAAGGCCAGGTGTTGATGCTTGCCTACAGCAGCCATGAATCTTTGAACAGGATCTTTAAATCAAGAACAATGTGGTACTATTCAAGATCGCGCCGGAGCCTCTGGAACAAGGGAGCTACATCCGGCAATAAACAGCGCCTTGTCCGAATACGGACTGATTGCGATCAGGATGCGATCCTTGCGATCGTAGATCAGAAAGGTGTTGCATGCCACACCGGACAGTACTCGTGTTTTGGTGATCATGAGATTCGATCTTCAAAGAGGGAGGATTGATAATGAAATGCAAAGAAGCGATACAGCAGATCATTGAACGACAGGATCTGCGTCAGGAACAGGCACACCAGGTCGCGGCCGATATTATGGGTGGATCGGCAACACCGGCTCAGATAGCTGCGTTTCTCATTGGCTTACGCATGAAGGGAGAAACGATCGAAGAGATCACCGGATTTGTTCAGGCAATGAGGGAAGTCGCCACGCCGGTCGTATGCACCCGGAAGGATATCATCGACACCTGTGGTACAGGCGGGGATCAGCACCATACCTTCAATATCTCTACCGCAGCCGCGCTGGTTGCGGCAGGTGCGGGTTGTGCAGTGGCAAAACATGGCAACCGGTCAGTGTCGAGTACCTGTGGAAGTGCCGATGTGCTTGAAGGTCTTGGTGTCCGGATCGAACTTTCGCCTGAGCGTGTTGCTCAATGCATCGACCGAGCAGGCATCGGATTTCTATTCGCGCCGTTGCTCCATAAGGCAATGAAATATGCGATCGGACCACGCCGGGAGATCGGGGTACGTACAATTTTCAATGTTCTTGGTCCTTTGACCAATCCAGCCGGCGCACGGCGACAGGTCATTGGAGTTTTCGATCGGGAACTTGCCCATCCGATCGCTCATGCCCTGGCTATCCTTGGATCTGAACATGCGATGGTCGTACATGGATGCGACGGTCTTGATGAGATAACGATAACCGGTTCTTCTTTTATAAGTGAACTGCGCGGTGGTGATATCATTGATTATACAGTACATCCAGAGGAGTATGGTATAGACTGTAATCCACTCGATACGATCCAGGCAAAGACGATCGAAGAAAGCGTTGCGAGCGTGCTTGACGTTCTAGAAAACAAGGACGGACCAAAGAAGAACATTGTTACTCTGAATGCTGGTGCAGCGATATATGTTTCTGGTAAAGTCGCGACCATGGATCAGGGGATTTCCATGGCCCGCACTTCGATCGAATCAGGGCAGGCGCTTCAATGCCTGCACACGCTACAACAGGAGACGCGTACATGAGTTTGTTGAATGAGATCATATATCACAAACAGGAGGAGATCGCATTGCAGAAGAAAAAAGTGACCAAGCAAATGCTCATGCGGGACATCAATATTCGATCCCGTGATTTCATAAAGGCACTCAGTACCCCAGAATTATCCCTGATCGCCGAGATCAAGTATCGGTCACCTTCGGCGGGTGTTCTGCCGGATATGCGCGCTCCAGTTATCCGTGCCCGCGATTATGAACAATGCGGTGCTCAGGCGATTTCTGTGCTGACTGACGATCGTTTCTTTGGTGGATCACGTGAGCATCTAAAGGAGGTACGAGCAAACACCGGTCTGCCGGTTTTGCGCAAGGATTTCATTCTCGATGAGTATCAGATCTATGAATCCCGATTTATCGGTGCGGATGCGATTCTGTTGATCGTCCGTCTCATCAATGAACGTGTTTTAAAGCGGTTCATTAAGATCGCTAATGAACTTATCATGACTCCTCTGGTAGAGGTTGGTACTGAAGACGAGATCGCTCAAGCAGTAAATGCAAATGCTCAGTGCATCGGGATCAATAACCGCGACCTTGACACACTCGAAATCGATCTTGGAAGATCGATCCGCTTGAAGAAATATGTTCCTGAGCACTATATCACTATTGCCGAAAGTGGCATCAAGTCCCGGGAGGATATGCAAAAAATTGAAGGAGCAGGATTCAATGGAGTATTGATCGGACATGCGCTCGCGGTCTCGCCTTGCGCCCAGGATGCGATAGAATCCTTACAAGGGGGGTCCAGTGACAGAGCTTGATGGATTGCGTGACCAGGTACGGTCGATCGATCAAAAACTCGTCGAACTTATCGCCGACCGGATAAAACTCACTCAGAAGATCGGCGAACAGAAGCACGAAAAGGGTATCCCTCTGCGAAACTGGAATATTGAAAAAACAGTACTTGAACATGCGGAAGCATGTGCACGCGAGCTTGATATTTCTGAGATGCTTGTGCGTTCTATCATGCAACAGCTTATCCAGGAAAGCCGTATACAGCAGGAGCGTCTCCACTACTCTGCCTATCAGGGCGATAAAGAACAGATACTGATCGTGGGCGGTCTTGGTGACATGGGCAAATGGTTCGCATATTTTTTCCAGAACCAGGGGCATTCAGTAGCCCTGTACGATGTCAAAGAGAGTTCGGATGAATTCACCTTTTACGAGACACTGGAACAGGGGCTGGAAAAGTCCTCTATCGTATGCATTGCCGTGTCACTGGAAATGACATCCCTTATCATTGAAGAGATCACCGATGCAGGATTTTCCGGAGTGGTCTTTGATATTGCCAGTCTCAAGGGTCATCTGGAAGAAAGTATTGAGCGAGCGCGTACAAATAGCGTTCAAATTACCAGTCTTCATCCGATGTTCGGTCCTGGTGCACGGACACTCGCTGATAAGGTTTTTTGTGTATGCAAATGCGGCTGTCCAGCGGCTGATCAAAAAGTTGAGGGATTATTCAAGGACACCGCGGTTACCCTCGTGCCACTTTCCTTGCAGGAGCACGACCGGATCATCTCCCACGTGTTAGGACTGTCCCATCTGATCAATATAGTTTTCATCAAGACGCTCATGAAGAGTGGTGTTGCATACGAATCGCTGAGACGAATTGCAAGTACAACATTTCTTTCTCAGATGGTGACCGCTAACAGCGTTATCCATGAGAATCCCTATCTATACTATGCAATTCAACGTTTGAACCCCTTCAAGGATGAACTCTATGCGTCGTTGCAAGAGGTAGTGATGGCGATCTCCCATATTGTGCTCGAAGGTAGGGAAGAGGAATTCATCTCTGTCCTTGACAAAGCGCGTGCCTGGCTGGAGAAGCAATGACACGTATCAAGGTGTGCGGGATCACAAATCTTGATGATGCACTGACCGCGATCGAAATGGGCGCTGACGCGATAGGATTTGTCTTCGCTTCTTCAGATCGCCACGTAAGACCGGAGCAGGCGCGGAAGATAATACAGAAAGTAGCGCCATTTGCCATCAGTGTGGGTGTTTTCATGGATCAGGAGCTCGATATGATCAAGCGGCAAGTTCAATGTTCAGGCATTGATGTTGTACAGCTCCACGGTGCAGAACCTTCATCGTATTGTACTAAACTGAACCGTAGAGTGATAAAAAGAATTCACATCGCCGAGGATACGACCACCGCATCGCTTCTTACCGCAATGGAACCTTACTGTGTATCATCATTTCTCCTTGATCCGGGGACCGGCTCAGGGCAAATATTCGACTGGAGTATCGTTCAGGGTATTAATATACCGGTTATTATCGCCGGGGGGCTTGGTCCTGATAATGTCGGGCAGGTGGTTCAGATGCTCCATCCTTATGGCGTGGATGTATGCTCTGGTGTGGAGATAGCACCGGGTGTAAAAGATCCAGACAGGATCAGGGATTTTATTGCGGAGGTGCGTAGATGTTCATAACCGGCATTATAGGGTATCCTTTAAAGACCACGATCTCTCCTGCCCTGCATAACGCAGCATTCAAAGTGCTTGGTATGGACGGCATGTATTTAAGATTGCCGGTGCGCGAAAAGGATCTCCAGGGAGCGGTATGCGGTCTGCATGCACTGGGATTTTCCGGTGCGAATGTAACGGTCCCTTACAAGCAGCGGATCATCGATCTTGTCCACCGGGTAGTTGGTTCAGCCATCGAGATCGGCGCGGTGAATACGATCGTCAACCACAGTAACAGACTGTATGGCTACAATACTGATATCTATGGTTTCGGGCAGTCGCTTGAGGATTATCGTGTTCGGGTGAAGGGAAAAATGGTTGCCCTGATCGGTGCGGGGGGTGCGGGAAGTGCTTGTGCGTACGTACTGCAATCGATGAGACCGAAAACACTGATTATTTCGGACCAGGTGCGAAAAAGAGCCCTCGCATGCAAACGCAGGTTTGGGGGTGAGGTCATGATTGCCAGTACACTCTCCAACCGATTGAGCGAGATCGATATAGTTGTGAATGCTACACCGGAAAACCTCCAGGCCATGATCATACCGCACCTGCGACCCGGTTCAGTCTACTATGACATTAATTATACGTATAAGATGATGAAACGTAAAGGAATCAAGATCATTAATGGCATGCGCATGCTCGTTCTTCAGGGTGCACAGTCATTCTGTTTGTGGACAGGGCGTGAAATGCCAGTGAAAAAAGTATTAAAACACATGGGGTTGAAACTATGATAAGGTTACTCACATCCGGAGAATCGCATGGTCCGGCAATGACGGTAACGATCGAGGGTTTTCCCGCTGGAGTGGTGATCGATCTTGAAAAAATCGATCACGAACTCACGCGCCGACAGCGTGGTTATGGACGGGGCAAACGCATGACGATCGAGAAAGATTCCATCACCGTTGTATCGGGTATTCGCTTTGGGCGTACGCTCGGGTCACCGATCACCCTGGTGGTCGAGAATAAAGATCACCAAAACTGGCAGGATGTTATGTCGATTCATCCTGCTTTAGAAAACACGCTTGTAACCGCGCCACGTCCCGGACATGCTGACCTTGCAGGTGTATTGAAATATGGATTCAATGATATCAGGAATGTATTGGAGCGTGCATCAGCGCGGGAGACCGTGGCACGTGTTGCGGCTGGCGGCATATTCAAGATTCTGTTAAGCACGTTTGATATCCGTATCACATCACAAACAACCGCGATCGGGGGCGTTGCGGCAATGGATCGGGTTCGAAGTTTTAAGGAGTATGATGTGAGTCCATTACGTTGTGCTGATCCGCAAGCAGAAAAAACCATGATGGAGGTTATTGATCAGGCTTGTGAACAGGGTGATTCACTGGGCGGTACGTGTGAGGTGGTGGCCTGTGGCATGATCCCGGGATTAGGCAGTTATGGACACTTTGACCAACGCCTTGATGCCCGGATCGCGGGTGCAATGATGTCTATTCCTTCAGTTAAGGGAGTGGGGATCGGACCGGCATTCGTAAATGCTCAGCATACGGGTTCGTGCGTACATGATGAGATCGTCTATCAAGCGCAACAAGGATTTTCTCGCCGAACGAATCGGGCCGGAGGGATCGAGGGTGGTGTGAGTACGGGCGAGAACATTGTCGTGCATTGTGCAGTTAAACCTGTACCAACCCTTGGTCGATCTCTCAGAACAGTCGATATAAAAAGCAAGGAAAAGCGTTCAGCACAGAAAGAGCGAGCTGATACCTGTGTCGTGCCAGCGGTCGGAGTGATCGCCGAAAGCATGCTGGCATATGTGCTGTGCAGCACTTTCATTGAAAAGTTCAGCGGCGACTGTCTGGTTGATATCAGAGCATCTGTCACCGCGTTCCAGAAAAGGATACGGAATGTCTGATCCGATCATACTTATTGGATTTATGGGCACGGGTAAGGATACGGTTGGTATGGTACTTGCACGCAAGACAGGAATGGGATTTATCTCAACCGACCGGTTCATTGAATTATCCCACGGCAAATCGATCATGGACATCTTTAACGATGAAGGAGAAGAGCAATTCCGTGAGTTAGAACGGTCTGCCTTGAACTTAATCGTAACACTACACCATACTGTTATCGCGACCGGGGGAGGGATCGTCATGCAGCCTGAGAACCGTACTTTACTTAAAAAAAGCGGTATTGTAGTACATTTGACCGCATCCCTGGATGTCATTCAGGAGCGGCTTCGGGCTTGTTGTATAAGACCGCTGGCATTGGATCCAGGCGAGATCGCCAGAGTATACCATGACCGGCAGGGCATGTACGATATAGCGGATATAACCGTTGCGACCGGTGATCTCACTCCAGGGGATATCGCCGATCACATACTTCAAGATCTTGAGATCAGGTCACGATCCACCCCGATCCAACCGGTCGAGATGGATGTGGCTACGCCGAGCGCCCCCAGTAAAGTTATATGTGGAACCGATCTCCTGAATGATCAGGCAATTCTCAGATCGGTGATCGGGGACTCACTCCGCGTGTGTGTGGTGACCAATCCGCTGGTCGGTGCACTGTATCTTGATCCACTGAAAAATATATTCCAGAGTATGAAACCGGGAATAGAACAGGTGATATTACCTGATGGGGAGGAATACAAGACATGGTCCAGCGCTCAAATAATAACTGACCACCTGATGAAAAAGCGGTTTTCCCGATCGGATATTTTAATCGGGCTGGGAGGTGGTGTGATCAGCGATATCACCGGGTTTGTCGCGGCGACCTTTAAACGGGGTATGCGATGTGTGTTTTTCCCCACAACATTACTGGCCCAGGTCGATGCCGCAATCGGCGGTAAGAATGGTGTCAATCATGACCAGGGCAAGAACATGATCGGCACTTTTTACCAACCGGAAAAGGTGATCAGCGACGTAGATGCGCTGAAGACTCTGCCTGAAAAGGAATTCCAGAACGGTATGGCCGAGGTCATCAAATACGCAATAATTCATGATAAGGAACTGTTCACCATGCTGGAAAAAGAACACGACAGGATCACCGCGCGTGATCGGGACATCGTGGTCAGAGTAATTGAACGGTGTGTCCAGTTAAAAAGCGCCATGGTCGTCCGTGACGAGCGGGAAACATTAGGCATTCGCCATATATTGAATTATGGACATACGGTCGGTCATGCGATCGAAACACTCACCCGGTACCAGAGCCTTACACATGGACAGGCCGTAGCCATGGGTATGGTTATTGAGGCAAAGGCAGCGGTCAATCATGGATACTTGGATGTCCAGGATTACGACCGTATCGTCGTTTTGATCAAAGATTATGGATTACCCGCTACAATACCGGATGATCTGAATATGAAGGCAGTGCGGGAGCTCGTAACAATGGATAAAAAGGTACAGAGAGAAAGGATCATAATGCCGGTCGTTCAGCACATCGGCGCAGTGGTTGTAAAGGAGGTGTCATGCAAAACATTCTTGTGATCCACGGACCGAATCTGAACCTGCTCGGTAAGAGGGATACCGAGCAGTACGGGACAAAGACACTGGCCCAGATCGATACCCGGATCAAAGCACACGCCGGGCAATACGGAATTAAGATAGCAACCAAGCAGTCGAATGTCGAAGGGGAGATAGTGAATATGGTTCAGGAAACAACCGCATCCGGTATGATCATTAATCCTGGTGGTTACACCCATACATCGGTCGCGATCCGCGATGCGATAGAAGGAGTGGGAAAACCAGTGATCGAGGTTCATCTAAGCAATATCCGGGCGCGCGAGGAATTCCGGCATACGAGCATCATCGCACCGGTATGTATCGGACAAATAACTGGACTTGGTGTATACAGTTACATTCTCGCGATCGAGTATTTTGTCCAATTCGGAGCCCGCAAATGAAACAGCAGTATCCTGATGTCCGGGGTTACTTCGGACGTTATGGTGGACGTTTTGTCCCTGAAACGATCATGCCATGTTTGGAAGAACTGGAGCGCCAATACTATCAAGCAAGGAGTGATCGAATATTCAGTGACCAGGTGAAAGATTGTTTGCGTGAGTATGTTGGACGTCCGTCCCCCCTTTACCATGCCCGGCGTCTTACAAAAAGGTGTAAAGGTGCTCAGATCTACATGAAGCGTGAGGACCTTATGCATACGGGTGCTCATAAGATTAATAATACAGTCGGTCAGGTACTCCTGGCACAGCGCATGGGGAAAAAACGCGTGATTGCAGAGACTGGTGCAGGGCAGCATGGTGTTGCGACCGCGACAGTATGTGCGAAGTTCGGTATGGAGTGCTGTGTATATATGGGCGAGAAGGACACACGACGACAAAAGATGAATCTGTTCAGAATGAAACTTCTCGGTGCCAAAGTGGTCCCTGTTACCAGTGGTTCAGGCACACTCAAAGATGCGATCAATGCAGCAATACGCGATTGGGTGACCAATGTCCGCACTACTCATTATTGTATCGGTTCGGTTGTTGGACCTCACCCGTATCCGATGATCGTACGTGACTTCCAGTCCGTGATCGGACGAGAAACGATCGATCAGATCAGTATCGAAAAGCAACGGATGCCAGATCTGCTGGTCGCATGTGTCGGGGGAGGGAGTAATGCAATCGGATTTTTCTATCCTTTTTTCGGAAAGGGTGTACGCATGGTGGGTGTTGAAGGAGGAGGTCTGGGTCTGGATACCAATAAGCATGCCGCCACCCTTTGCCAGGGACGCATCGGGGTTTTGCATGGCACGATGAGCTATCTGCTCCAGGATCAAGATGGTCAGGTGATGCCAACGCATTCAATGTCAGCCGGTCTTGATTATCCGGGTGTCGGTCCTGAGCATTCATTCTGTAAAGATAACGGGATCGTCGCATATACGTCGGTGACCGATGCCCAAGCACTGGATGCGTTTCGCATTACATGCGAGATCGAAGGTATACTACCGGCACTCGAGAGTGCCCATGCTTTGGCATATGTCCTGGCGACGGCACCAAGAATGGCGCGGGATACCGTTATTATCGTTAATGTCTCGGGTCGCGGGGACAAAGATCTTGATATCGTTGAGGGACTTGTATGAAGCCGATACGCACGATCGAACAGACATTTATTCATACGGCCGGAGAGAATGAATCAGCACTCATTGTATACCTGACTGCGGGATTCCCTGATCTGGAGCATTCCATGCACCTTGTACGATCATGCGTACAGAACGGTGCGGATATCATCGAGATCGGTATACCGTTTTCTGATCCTGTAGCCGATGGGCCGTCGATCCAGTATTCATCACAGAAAGCACTTGAACAGGGTGTGACAATGCGATCGATCCTGAACAGGATACAGGATCTTGATGTTGATGTTCCGATCGTAATCATGTCGTATTTGAATCCAATCCTATCTTACGGATGGTCTCGTTTTCTGAAATATACAGTACATGCGCACGTTGCCGGGTTGATAATACCGGACCTGCCAGTGGAGGAAGCGGGTGAACGGGTGGTTGAGACACAAGATTATGGATTGGATCTTATCCTCCTGGCCGCACCCACTTCGACGACGAGCCGCCTGCATAGCATCGCCGATAGGACACGAGGATTCATTTATTGTGTCAGTACGACCGGGACGACCGGTATTCGGGCATCCCTCGATGGAGGAGCGCTTAAGTTCCTTGAACGCGTGAAGACTATAACTGATATACCTTGTGTGATCGGTTTTGGCATATCAAAACCAGAACACATCCAGGCATTGCGGAAGAGTGCCGACGGCGTGGTTGTCGGTAGCCGGATCATTGAAGGGATACGCAACCGAGAGGATATCCCGGAAATAGTTCGTATCATGAAAGAAACAACGAGGAGGTGAAATCATGCTTGTTGTCATGCATACCAATGCATCACAGGATCAGATCGATCTTGTATGCAATGAAATACAAAAGATGGGATTGACTCCCCATTCGATTCCTGGTGCACAACGGGTGGCGATCGGCATCACCGGGAACAAGGAGATGGTTGACACAAACCGACTTACCGGGATGAAGGGTGTGCTCAATATCATCCATGTAACCCAGCCGTACAAATTAACCAATCGTGAAATGAAAGCCAACGATACGATCGTGACGATAAGAGACAGGAACCTCGGAGGCGAGACAGTTTCGGTCATTGCTGGTCCGTGTGCCGTAGAGGATGAAGAACAGTATATGACGATCGCCCGGGCAATGAAGCAATGCGGAGCATCAATGTTGCGTGGCGGTGCTTTCAAGCCGCGCACTTCACCCTATTCATTCCAGGGACTGGGCATAGAAGGATTGAAGATCATGGCTGTTGCCCGCGAAGAAACCGGACTGCCGATCGTATCTGAGGCGGTTGATACTGATACTTTCGATATTGTAGAAGAATATGTCGATATGGTCCAGATTGGCGCGCGCAATATGCAGAATTATTCATTGTTACGTCGTGCGGGACGTTCCAAGAGACCGATCCTGCTGAAGCGCGGAATGTCATCGACAATAAAGGAATTCCTTCTGGCCGCTGAATACATAATGTCTGAGGGCAATTTTGAGCTCGTGTTATGCGAGCGGGGGATCAGGACGTTCAGCGACTACACGCGGTTCACCCTTGATATCAGCAGTATACCAGAATTGAAAAAACTGACCCATCTGCCGGTGATCGTGGATCCCAGCCATGCATCAGGCAAGCGTGATATGGTGATTCCCCTTTCCCGTGCGGCGATCGCAGCTGGTGCCGATGGTTTGATCGTCGAAGTACATTCCTGTCCGGAAAAGGCACTTTCAGATGGTGCTCAGTCATTAACAGTCTCGATGTTTGAAATCATGATGAAGGAAATCGAGGTGATAACCCGGACGATACATGAACATAATGGTAAGATCAACGGAGGAGGACGATGACCATAAAAATGTCCTTATGGTTCAAATGTAATAGCATTCATTCTATCAGACCGGGTAAGATCAACGAACCATTCCGGGTATGGATCTAACGGTAAAAAAGCCGACTGCGGTCTCTGGTACATTGCAGGTCAGCGGTGATAAATCGATCAGTCACCGGGCATTGTTGATCGGAGCGATTGCCAAGGGTGTGACTGAGATCCGAAATCACTCGCAAGGCAATGACTGTCGATCCACGCTTGAATGCCTTCGGCATTTAGGTATTGCTATCGAGGAAGATGATGATCGGATAAGGATCATGGGCCAGGGTATCCGGGGTTTTCATGAACCCAGCGATGTTTTGGATTGCGGGAATTCTGGTACAACAATGCGTCTACTTGCCGGACTTCTATGTGGGCAGAATTTCAACACTATGCTTACTGGGGATCGATCACTGAAAAAAAGACCAATGATGCGGGTGATCGATCCTTTGACCCGTATGAATGCCCTGATACAATCGCGATCCGTGGGTTTTGCTCCGCTATCGATACAGGGGCGCACGCTCAAGGCTATCGACTACACCATACCGGTTGCTAGTGCGCAGGTAAAATCAGCTTTGATTTTTGCTGGTATGCTGGCACATGGTGTGACGACGATCAGGGAACCGGTTAAAACGCGGGATCATACTGAAAGAATGCTGGCGGCATTCAATGCTGGACTAAGATACGAGGGTAATAGCATTACTGTAATGCCTGAGCCAGGTATGACAGGTCAACAGGTGTGTGTGCCCGGTGATATTTCATCCGCTGCTTTCTTTATCGTCATGGCTTCGATCCTGCCAGGAAGCGATCTGTTAATACAGCATGTCGGCGTGAATCCGACCAGGACTGGTATGATCGATGTACTGCGATCGATGGGTGGAGCGATAACATATGATGATCTCCATGAAGAGAATAACGAACCTGTGACTGATATAAGGGTAGTGTACAGTCCCTTAGGTGGACTTGACGTGGACGGTGATATCATACCGCGCCTAATCGATGAATTGCCGGTCATCGCGGTTGCGGCAACTCAGGCAAAAGGTGTCACACGCATCAGTAACGCGGGTGAGTTACGGCTGAAGGAGACCGATAGAATATACGCGATAGTCAAGGGATTACAGAGCATGGGTGCATTGATTCATGAGCATAAAGATGGTTTCGTCATCCACGGTCCATGTATCCTGCACGGAGCTATATGTTCGAGTTATCAAGACCACCGGATCGCTATGGCATTAACGATCGCAGGTCTAATCGCTACAGGGGAGACCGTGATTCAGAATGCTGAATGTATTGCGATATCCTTTCCTGAATTCATCACCCGGGTGAAAGAGGTGTGTGGTGAAGATACCATCTGCATTTCAGAGTGAACCACAAAGCGCGTATATAGGGCGCGATCTTACACCGGTTGAGATCTTCCAAAGGGTCTATGCTTTAGATCAGTATGCATTCTTGTACGAGTCAATGGAGAATGAAAAGCAGCGTGGACGCTATTCAATCGTCGGTGGAAGGCCGGGAATCCTATTCAGTGCTCGAGGAAAAAAGTGCAGGATAACCACTGATGAGCGGGTGGGTGAGATATCTGGCGATCCGTTCTCCCTTCTTAAGGAAATGCTCAAATCCGGTAGATCACACACCATGCAAACACTTTTTTGCGGGGGTGCAGTTGGGTATATTGCGTATGATGCCGTGCGTCATATCGAAACGATATCCGATGCGAATCCCGAGGACCCAGAACTCCCTGAGTTGCTCTTTATTTTTCCAACCGAGATCATATTGTGCGATCACCAACAGGGTAATATATGTGTTCTGTGCTATCGTAATAACCGCCGTCTCGAGGAGCTGGTTACGATACTTGAAGATCACGTTCCGCAAACAGAATCCGGACCAAGCAGGCAGCGGATCATAATGAACGGAGAGACAATAGACAGGGATCGATTTTGCCAGGGTGTTGAGCAGGCAAAGGAATACATTCGAAACGGCGATATTTTCCAGGTCGTCCTGTCCCATAGATATAAAGTGCCAGTACAGGCAGAACCACTCACCATTTATAAAAATCTGCGCCTTACGAATCCGTCTCCCTACATGTATTTTCTGAACCTTAACAACCTGGCAGTACTCGGTTCGTCGCCTGAAACATTGATCAAGCTTCAGGATCATCAGGTGATCAGTGTTCCGATCGCAGGCACGCGTCCTCGTGGCAAGAGCGCTGAAGAAGATCAACAGATAGCGCATGAATTGCTCAACGATGAAAAGGAACGAGCTGAACATATCATGCTCGTTGATCTTGCCCGTAACGACATCGGAAGGGTGAGTGCATACGGAAGTGTCATGGTAACGGAATTGATGAAGGTGGAAAAATACTCAAAGGTCATGCACCTCACATCGCGGGTAACCGGCGACCTTGTACCGGGCTTGAATGCTTTCGACGTATTCAAGGCCTCTTTTCCGGCAGGCACGGTTTCCGGCGCGCCCAAGGTGCGGGCAATGGAGATAATCGATGAACTGGAAACAGTACGACGTGGGATCTATGCAGGCGCAATAGGATATTTCGGATTCGAAGGGAACATGGATTTCTGCATTGCGATACGTACGATAATCATTCATGAAGGCATTGCCTTTATACAAGGTGGAGCCGGTATAGTCGCGGACTCCATACCGGAGAGAGAATATTATGAAACTTTGCATAAAATGGAGGCATTGAAACGAGCACTGGAGATCGCTCCATGATCATAGTGATTGATAATTATGACTCTTTTGTTTATAATCTAGTGCAGTACCTGGGCGAGATCGGAGAGATATTATCGGTCATACGAAATGACCAAGTGAATATCTCAGAGATCATGAAAAAATGTCCGAAAGCGATTGTTGTGTCGCCGGGTCCAGGCATTCCTCGTAATGCAGGCAAGAGCATCGAGTGTATCAAGGGATGTGCAGGCAGGATACCGGTTCTGGGCGTTTGTCTCGGTCACCAGTCGATCGCCGAAGTATTCGGCGCTAATGTCATCCGGACTCACCAGGTAGTACATGGAAAAGTATCAGACGTTCACCATGACGGGAGCTGGTTGTTCAAGGGGATCGATAATCCCTTTTCTGCAACGCGCTACCACTCACTGGTCGTGGAACCGGAGACGCTCCCGCCCTGTCTGCGTATTACCGCATGGACCGACGATGGGACGATCATGGGCTTGCGGCATGCTGAATATCCAATTGAGGGTGTTCAATTCCATCCCGAGTCCATTCTCACGACATGCGGGAAGCGTCTGATACGTAATTTCCTGAAAGGAGCAGTACATGGAAATCGTCCGATATCATGAATGTAGGATCGATCAATGGGGTTATCAGGAACCTGAAGAAGCATCATCTGTAAAATCTATCATTGAGAGTGTAAGAGAACACGGTGATGAAGCAGTGCGCCAGTATACTGAAGAATTCGACAATGTACAGGTCGTGGATTTTGCGGTTGGAGAACAGGAGATCGATCGAGCAGTACAGAATCTCGATGATGGTTCGCGTAAGGTCATCGAGAGCATGATCGATACCGTACGGAAATTCGCTAAGAGGCAGAGAGCACAACTGAGTGATTTCGAGTTTGAGATCGTTCCGAATGTATTCACTGGCCAGCGGCTTTCTCCGGTTGCACATGTCGGTGTCTATGCACCGGGAGGTCGTTTTCCTCTTATTTCATCGGTCATAATGTGCGCTATCCCGGCGCAGGTGGCTGGAGTGGAAACAATCGTGCTGTGCTCTCCACCCCGCTTTCAGGGCAGTATCCATCCGACCATGGTGGCCGCTGCGCGTCTGTGTGGGATTAAGCGTATCTACCATATCGGTGGTGTACAGGCGATCGCCGCCCTCGCATACGGCACTGAATCGATACCACCGGTCGATATGATCGTAGGACCAGGCAACAAATATGTTACTCAAGCAAAGAAAGAAGTCTTTGGCAAGGTTGGTATTGACTTTATCGCTGGTCCGACCGAGGTTGTGATCATAGCCGACGAAACCGCGCGTGCATCGATCGTTGCTGCGGATATGCTTGCCCAGGCCGAACACGATATAGACGCACTGGCCATGTTGATCACAACGTCACCGACTCTCGCACAACACGTGCACGACGAAGTATACAAGCAGCTCAAGGGTTTGAAAACAAGGGATGTCGCTGAAATTTCTCTGGCAAAGAATGGAATGATAGTGATCGTCGATGGTCCAGAGCAGGCAATCGAGATAGCTAATATGCGTGCACCCGAGCATTTGGAACTGCATGTTCAGGACCCAGGGGCTTATGTTGATGAGCTCTTGCACTATGGATCATTGTTCATTGGAGAACGTGCCGGTGAAGCACTCGGAGATTATAGTAGCGGACTTAATCATACGTTACCGACAAACACATGCGCTCGGTATACAGCGGGATTGAGTGTCATCACTTTCTTGCGTTTACAGACCACGCTCCGGGTGGAAGAAGGAGGACTCACAACGATCGGACCAGTGGCTCAAACCATCGCTGAGATAGAAGGATTGGATGGGCATGCAAAATCAGTAAAGATCCGCAGCGAGGGCGTATGATTGACACACCCGGGCTTTGATGTATAATAATTGCCTATGGAAAAGTACACGAATACACATAGTCGTGCAGGTTTAAGGGAAAAACTTCCTGAACTCGATGTCCTGCCCAATCAATTCAAAGGGTACACAGTTGTCATTGCGATCCCTGAGTATACCTCGCTTTGTCCAAAAACCGGTCTTCCTGATGCCGGGATGATCAAGATCGAATATGAACCTGATAAATATTTCGTGGAATTGAAATCGTTGAAACTATACATGCACGCATATCGTGATCTGGGAATATTCTATGAGAATGCAGTGAACCGTATTGCGCGGGATTTCATGAAAGCAGTAAAACCTCGCTGGGTGCGTGTCCAGGGAGATTTCAACCCCCGGGGTGGGATTACCTCAACGATAAAAGTTAACCTCGGGACACTTCCGGAATAACCGACTGCATATATTTGTTAACCGAACTCTCCAGTCATGAACTTGACAAAATCCTAACTATCGGTATAATTACAGGCTATGGAAGCAGGGATGAAGAAATTGTATCACGAAGCCCTGGAGCTGTATGATAAGGGCAAAGCGAAAGAAGCGATCGAGAAGCTACAGAGTGTCATGGATGCACACCCGGAATATCCAGATGTCCATAATGCCCTTGGTCTTGCGTATTCACTGACCGAGGATCGTGAAGAGGCAATAAAGAGTTTTCAGCGGGCGATCGAGCTCAACCCGGAATATATAGAAGCATATGTTCACCTCGCGATCATACAAAACGAATTGTGCCGTTTTGAAGAAGCAAAAAAAACGTTTGAAAAGGCCGCGAGTCTTGAGACTAAAGATAAAGGTCTCTCTCCTCAACTCAAGGCGAAACTTGCCAGCACCTATGCTCAGCTTGGAGATACTTACTATGAGCTGCAGGAATATACAAAGGCTAAAGATGAGTATAAGCGGGCAGTAGAGGTGGGTTCGTCTTTCCTGGACATCAAACTGAAACTCGCTAAGACCCATCTTCAACTCGCTGAATATTTGGATGCCGAACGTTTGCTCAACGAGATATTGGAACGGAATGCGAATTATGCAGAGGCTAAGACGACATTAGGGCTCTGCTATTACCATCACCAGAAGTATGAGGAGGCTCAACGTCAGTGGCATGAGGTTGTTGTGGCTGATCCAGGTAACATCAAAGCCAAGTCGTATTTGAATATGTTAAAGGAGAAATTGAAATGACCAAGAAGATGACAAAGACTGAACTCAAGCAGTTTGAAAAACGATTATTAGACGAGCGAGAAAAGTTGATAAAAGAACTTGAATATGAGGGCGGGCAAATATCAAAGACCCAACTTGAATCATCCGGGGACCTCTCGGCGTATTCGAACCACATGGCTGACCAGGGGACTGAAACAGAACGCAGGGAAATAACTTCTCAAATCCTTTCAACGAGACGCGAGGCGCTTTTTGAGATCGACCGTGCACTGCAAAAGATCAATTCAGGTAAGTATGGAGTATGCGAGAAGTGCGGTAAGTCGATCAGTAAGAGAAGGCTCAAGTTCGTACCCCAGGCACGACACTGTATCAAGTGCCAGAACCAAACAACACCCTGAACCACTATCCAGCAATCATTCCATGATCCATAAAAAGAATGTGACCGTTTTGCTCGGGTGTTTTATGATCGCCCTTGCGATAGATCAGGTATCAAAGATCCTGGTTGTGAATTCCCTCACACCTTTTCAGCCCCCCGTGAACGTGATCGGGACCCTCATACGTTTCAAACTCACCTATAATCCATATGGAGTTTTTAGTCTTTCCTTTGGCCCGGCATGGTTGTACTATGTTCTGACGATCATCGGGATCATTGTACTGACTTATGTCGGACTGACCGTGAAAGACAAGATAGGTGTGATCGTATTCGGCTTCATCATCGGAGGGGCTTTAGGGAATTTTGTAGACCGTGTACGGCTACACCATGTGATCGATTTTATCGATATGGGGATCGGTAATCTGCGCTGGTTCACCTACAATCCCGCGGATGCATTCATCACGATCGGGGCGGTTTATTTGATTATCAGAGAATTATTCAGTAAGAAAAAGATCGTTGAACAAAAACAACCAGAGGAAACAGCTACAACTCCATAATACGCTGATATATTTCCTGACGGGCAAGGATAAGTTTTACGTAATTCCTCGTTTCATTGAATGGGATAAGATCGATGAATACATCCAATTCATGATTCGGATCCTGAGCTAGCCAATTCTTAATCCGCATTGGACCGGCATTGTAACCGGCCAGGGAAAATGGCACAGAATTCATTTCACGGAATAAATTCAGGAAGTAGTAACATCCAAAGCGGATCGAAATACTTGGATCATAAAGTGAATAATCATCCACCTCAAGGTCTTGAGCGATTTGCTGTGCGGTTGGTGGAATGATCTGCATGATCCCCCGGGCATTCGCCCAGGAACGTGCCTGCGGATCAAAGAGACTTTCCTGCCATATCATCGCGAGACATAAATGCACTTCCATGCCCTGGTCCTGGATCGTAAAGGTATACCGCACCGGGTACATGAGTTTGTATAGGTCTATCGGCAGGTTACGTAGTGATTTTTTCCTCGCGGCTTTTTTGATATCCAGGCTATAAAGGATGGATTGTTTGTCCGCAACATATTCTGCGCAGAGCCGACTCAGGAGCAAAAGGTCCTGCGGGCTTTTGTTGGCGATCATTTCCAATTCATGGACTGCAGGGTTCGATGCACAAAGCCGGAAGTAGCGGAGTGCCGTGCTAAGGTGGAGAGAATCATTGGCTGAAAATGAAGGTGTACTGTCGCCAAAATGAAGCATCCATTCGGAAATATCGAGGGTGTCAAAGGCGATCGCTGAATCGATCCGAACGAGTGTGTAGTATGATAACGGATGAATGCTGACCAGGTATTGTTTCAGATCTTCTACCGGTAAACCCAAGCGCTCCCTGACCCGGATGCGCCAGTAGACAAACTCTTCATCGTTACTGATAGAAAAAACACTGTCCGCCATGGTAAGTGCACCTGTTTTATATAGCTGCATACCGGCGCGGAACCGTGTGCTTTCTTCATTGATCGAGAGGAAAGTTTCCACTGCCTTGAGAGTATCGCCGAGATCTTCATAGAGAAAAGCAAGACGTTTATAACCACGAGTTGCATATTTTGTCTGGCTGTGGTATCTGTGGAGGGAATCATAAACAGCCACAGCTTTTGTAAACTGCTTAAGTCTTTCAAAGATACGTCCCCGATAATACATTGCCGCTGCCCACGAACTTTGCTGCAAATAAGCAAGGGCCGTGGAGTATTCTCCTTTAATGTAGTATGTATTACCGAGGTAGAAGTTCACCGCATTATCCCTGATTGCCTTTTCAAGGTATTCAATCGCCATATTGTAATCATCATGGTAGTAGTAAACACGACCGAGTGCTTTGTAGTCGCCTTTGGTTACTGGTACGATCAGATCTGCCGCATAGCGCGCACCCGATGATCTGGGGAATTCTCGGATCAGTTTCCATGCCGTGAGCTTCATGTTATGATCATCCTTCTTTTTCTCATAGATCTTGAGAAGAATATAGTGCTTAATATCCTGTTTATCGAGCTTTGCCAGTTCGGTCTTCACCAGATCAGTATTTTCGATCATCTCGAAGAGCCGGTGCATGAGTGCTTCATAGTCCGCATACAAGTACGAACTCACTTTCGGGATCGCAACAAGCATGGAGTATGCGTTGTCGAAGTCATTGAGTTTTTCATAGGCACGCGCGCAGTACAGCATTCGGTAATCATGAGGAGCCAGTGGTTGCTGCAAATACTCAAGCGCGCGGGAATACTGACCGGCGTTGTAATGAGCAATGCCGCGGAGCAGGGTATCGTTTGTCGTCCCGGCGAGCATATCCCAGCGTTCGGTCTTATAGAGTATCAGGTCACGCTTATGATCAGGGATATCGATCGCCCAATCAACACTGTCGAGCATAAGAGCTGCGCGTTTGTATTCCCGCTGGTCAAGGTAGATCTCCGTGAGTATCCGCATGCGCTCGAGCAGAAATTCCGGACCGATAGTGGAATCTTTGAGCAGGGTATAGGCGTATAGCGGATCGGTTTTGTAGATCCGCTGGGCTTCTTTTAGAAAATCTGGAGCAGTGATCGTTGTAATACCTGGTTGCGGACATGATATAATGAGGATGATAAGCAGGAGAAATTTTTTCATGATTAGCGTTATTGTACCGAAATTAGTAAAAACGTCAAGAAGGAGTGTATCGCGTAAGACATAAAGCGAAAACTTTCCCCTCTCCATTCCGCCGAAGGCGAACAGGTGATGGGAGAGGGTCAGGGTGCGGGTGTAAAAAATTAAACCGTAATTAACGATATTAACGCAACTAACGCACGGAACGTCATCAGTAACTAAAAAGTTCTTTGTCAGTAAAGAAAAACTTGATCTCCCTTTCTGGATCTTCGTCCGGCGCGGATGCATGGACCGCGTTCTCGCCCATGGACGTGCCGTACAGATTACGCACGGTGCCGGGCGCGGCATTTTCCGGATTCGTTGCTCCGACCACCTCTCGGAGTTTTACCGGACCCTCTGAATGCTCAAGGCACACCGCAACTATAGGACCTGAAGACAAGAACTCAACGAGCCAGTTATAAAAATCTTTGCCTTTATGGATGGCATAGAAGTCACCCGCCATATCCTTGGTTGACCAGACCATCTTCATGCCGATAACCTTGAATCCCTGATCAATAATATGACTGAGGATCTTGCCGATCAAATTCTTTTTTACTGAATCCGGTTTTATCAATAATAATGTTCTTTGCATGAATGTCAGTATAATGACAGAATACTTCCTGTCAACCTGGCAATGGGGTCAAATCTTCACAATTCACAAATACCCTGTTTGCGATTGGATCATTATGAAAAGTGAAATGTGAAGATTTGACCCCATCGCGGATATTGTTTTCTGTTTGACAAGCGAGGATATGTAGATAAAATTGCTCATGAAAAAAAGTATTCCGTTTGTAGTAATCTTATTTTTTCTACTAATATTCTGCGCGCCGAAGGAGAGGGTGACCGAAACAATCGACGGTGATACATTCAAGACATCGACTGGTGTGACCGTGCGCCTGCTTGGCGTGAATGCGCCGGAAATGACCGAGGCAGGAGGGGATATTGCCAAGGATATTCTTATGGGACTTATCCAGGGCAAACAGGTGAACCTGAAAGCAGATGTTACTGATCAGGATGATTACGATCGGTTATTAAGATATGTGTATGTTGGCGGTATTTTCGTAAACGCGGAAATGGTGCGTTTGGGATACGCCGAAACACGGTTCTATCCTCCGGATACGGCGAAACAAGCAGAGATCGAAGGTTTGGAGAAGATCGCGGTACGAAATGAACGTGGTTTATGGGCGTTCAGTGTATTCCAGACCCCGGATACTTCGGGCATCATCGCGATTGGGAAGGTTGAGGACAGGGAACCTTCAGATATAATTGACTGGCGTGACGCTGCTCAACATTATGGTCAGGAAAAGACGGTTGAAGGCAGGATCGTTGCGTCAAATAATACAGGAAAAGTGTGTTTCCTGAATTTTCATACGAACTGGAAAAAATATTTCACTGCAGTCATCTTTGCAAGCGATTTCAAGAAATTTCCAGATCATCCAGAAGATTGTTATTTGAATCGCAAAGTAAGGGTGCGCGGTCTGATTAAAGAGTATAAAGGCAAACCAGAGATCATCCTTAAAAGCCCGGCACAGATAGAGATAATGGACTAAAGATCGTTTAGAGCGTTAGGTTCGTTAATTACGTTAGTTGCGTTTTTTGCGTAATTAACGGATTGTCATTGGTCACTGATAAGGCATTGCGAATTGCGAAACGCGGATTGCGAAACGACAATCAATAAGTATATCAGAATACCGGGATATCAGTGCGTAGACTATCAGATTATCAGAAAAATCTGGGTCTTCTGGTATACTGATATCCTGATCCGCTGATACCCGTTGTTGGTTTTCGCTCTACGCCTTACGCAATACGGTTTGTAAGTTCCTGGTTCTGAGTACTAGTTTATCATTCTCCCACGAATTGCACGACGATCTTGCGCTGGCGTGGGCGGTTGTCGAACTCAGCGAGGACAACCTGCTGCCATGTACCTAAAAGAAGCGCACCGTTCTCGAACGGAATGACGAGCGAAGGCCCTTGTAACATTGCGCGCAAATGGCTGAAACCATTGGCATCACCCCAGGTTTCATCATGATGGTAATGTCTGTTCTGAGGTATCAGTTTCTCGAATAGTTCTTTAACATCTTTGATCATACCCGGTTCGAACTCAAAGGTAGCGATCGCTGCGGTGGAGCCGATATTGAATATGGTTATCTGCCCTTCATTTAATCCGGTGTCATGTAGTAGTTCAGCGATCTCATCAGTGATGTTCACGAGGTCCCCTGCACCTTTCGTTTTTCTGTTGATGCGTTGTGTGATGATCTTCATGTTCTCGGTCGTCTTGTCTTAAGCATGACATGGGGCACGTGTGCCGTGGGGTGTTTGATGATCGTAACGTCGGTATTGTATACTGTACGGATTAGTTCTCTGGTCAGTATCGTTTCGGGATCACCCTGTGCGAAAACGCGACCCTGATGCAGCACTACGAGATGTTCGCAATACAGACTCGCCAGATTCAAATCATGGTGCACGATGATGATCGTTGTCCCCAGATCATGCAGATTTCGAAGGGATTCCATGATCTCATGCTGATGCTGGATATCCAGATGGCTGGATGGTTCATCCAGGAGCAGTATTTTTGGTTCCTGAGCAAGGGCCCGGGCAAGAACCACTCTCTGTTTTTCCCCTGATGATAATGACTGTACCGGACGGTTGCGGAAAACTTGAGTCTGCGTGTGTAAAAACGCGTTGTTAATAGCATCACTATCTGTGGATGTGATCTTTTCAAAAGGCTTGAGATAGGGAAATCTTCCCATAGCCACAATGTCTTCGACTGAAAAGTTCAGAGCAAAATGGGTTTCCTGGGGCACAAAGGCGATCTGTTGCGCACGTACCTTGTATTTCATCAGGCGAAGGTCGTCTCCAAATAAACGGATCGTTCCTTCATCCGGTACCAGAATCCTGCAGAAAAGGCGGAGCAGGGTGGATTTACCTGCACCATTCGGACCGATAATGCCGACAAAGGCCCCCTGCTCGATCGATAACGAAATATCGTCGATCACCGGTGCGATGTCATACGAAAATGAAATGTGATCTGCGCTCAAAGCTTCCATTGAATCATATTCCGATGCGTATGGTTATGAATTGTGCATTGTATGTTGCGTAATACGCTTTACACATTGCGCCCTACTCTTCTGTACAGGTATATAAAAAATGGAACACCGATGATCGATGTGACCACACCGACCGGTAGTTCATATACGGTGATCGTACGGGCAAGAGTATCGGCAAGGAGAAGGAACGTTGCACCGAGTAGAATCGATGCAGGCAGGTTATACACGTGCTTGGGTCCGAATAGTAATTTAGAGATATGCGGTATTACCAGGCCAACGAAACCGATCGCACCGACCAAAGATACGGTCAATCCCACCAGGACCGCAGTAAAGACGAAGATGATTATTGAAACATTTTGAATATTGATACCCAGTGAAGCCGCGGTCTCTGTGCCCTGGGAAATGATATCGAGTTCACGGTGATAGCGATACAGGTAGAGCATGCAGAGTAGTGCACAAAGAATGATCACGACCGCAGGCAGACGGTTGGATGCGTCGATTATAATACCGAGGTATCCCATGAGCAGGTAGAGTACTTCGTACAATTCGCGTCCACCCATGACCATGATGATCATCACCAGGGAAGAGCACAAAAAACTCATGACCACGCCCGCGAGGATGAGTCGGTCGCGCAGTACACCTTCTCCGCTGCGGGCGATCAAAAAGACGAACAATCCCACCCCCAGCGCCCCACAGAACGCAAAAACAGGGCTGAGCGTGCCGAACAGTATCATGCCGATCGCGCCGCCCAAAGCGGCACCGGACGCAGAACCGAGCGTGTATGGTTCGACAAGCGGATTTCCAAAAAGACCCTGAAGCACGCAGCCACAGAATGCCATGATACTACCTGCGAATATACCGAGGATGATGCGCGAGATACGAAGCTGGATGATATTCTGATCGAGAGGAGCAGGACCGACCACGATCGCCAGAAAGATCGCGATTAAAAGTACGATCACCACGGAAAGCAATTTAATCATGGATCGCTTTCTCCAATTCCCTGAATCCCAGTACAAGACGCGGTCCAGGGCGCATGAGATGATCCTGGGTTATGTCAGAGAATATCCTGCCAGTCTTCACTGCCTTGATATTGCTCCAGCCAATCCGGTCGCCAAAGGGTTCGGGATGAAGGATGATTATTATTTCTGGATCGCGCTCAATGACTGTTTCCTGGGTTACCACCGGGTAGGACTGCGAGTGATCATTGAATATATTGGTGCCGCCCGCAAGTTCAAGTAATTCATTCAAAAAAGTCGTACTGCCGATCGTTATGAGGGGTCGTGATGAAAGTTCAATGTACACACATTTTTTTGTACCTTCGACAGGCTTGATAGCTTCTTTCATATACGTGACTATCGATTCTGCGACCTCTGCTGCATTCATTCGCGTTCCGATGTCGATGATCTCGTCAAATATATCCTGCATAGTGTGCGGTGATGATTCAAAAACATTTATGCCCAGCTGTTTCAGTTGTTGTTGTATCCGTTGCTGCTCGGGTGTATTGACGATTACCAGATCCGGTTTGAGACCGACAATACGTTCAAGCGATGGATTCGAAAAATCCCCGACCTTGGCAATGGACCGGGCATCTTCAGGATACGTACAAAAAGTAGTAACCCCGACAAGTTTATCCTGAGTATTGAGGGCGAAAAGGATCTCAGTCATGGCTGGTGACAGAGATACCACCCGGTATCCTGGTGGGGTCGGTTGCTGTTTGCAGTCTTGAAAAAAGAGAAGGCACATACCTGCAAGAATGAATATGCCGTGTACATGCCTCCGGAAATAGGTACACACTGTGTAAGACAACCTGTTACTTATTGAACAACCCTTTACCCTTATTCAGCAGGTCGTCCTTTTTCTCCTCAATATCTTCTTCGATCTTTTCCTTTTCTTCCTCCAGCTTCTTCTTCAATTCATCAAGAGCCGCGCCCCGGTCAAGGAAGTCCTTGAAAATATTATTGAATTCCGAGATCTCCAGATCCGAAAGTTGATCCATGACCGGTGATAACTGACCCTCTGCGATGCTTGATTTGAAATTCTGGTCGAGCAGGAGTTCTGCGGCACCTTCAAGCAGGCTTTTTACCCCAACTTTACCCTCGAAGACACTGAAAGAACTCGTGCCGGTAGTATCAACCTCGGTTTTAAAGGTAGTTCCCCTTATGAATGCCTGGGCCGTTTCCGTACGCAATTCATATTCATCTCCCTGATTGAGTTTCGTGACCTTGGTGATGATGCTTCCTATTGATGCAAAGAGCCGGTGAAAAACGCCGGTTTCTGTTTCCTCCTTGCGTTCGATCTTAATGCTGGAATTGGGCTGCAAGCGCACCAGAGAGTAGTTGCTGAATTGTATCTCGCATTCAGAATCATCTTTTGTCGTGACCACGTCATTTACATACAATTTGGCGTTGAGGACGCCCGAATACATTTGTCCTCCACGCTGTATATGTACGGTTCCCACCATATAGGTGATCTCAGCCGGTACTTCCGCGCTGAACACCGTAAGAGCTATTAAACCTGCTACGATACTCATTTCTTACCTCTCTTTTTTTCCGGTGCATGTTTCTGCACTATTTCAAGATATTTACGTTGAAGATCATGATATGTTTTTACTGAAATGATTATTGATTCGTAATGATGAAAATTGCGTTTTTCATAGATGGTTTGTGCCAAGATCAGCGGGAAACCAAGTACTATGATATAACCAAGGAGGAAAAGAGAACCATATCCGAGGGCAAGGGATATAAGGAGCAGATACAGCGTGAGATAGAATTTCTTGGCACTTTCCAGGGTATAGTTACCCTGGAGGTAGAATTTTTGACGTAAGATAATAGAAATACCGAGTACGAAAATACCGATGATGTTGATAAATGGATAAAGACCGATCTTATTGCTCTGCCACCATATTGTCGTGGACAATCCGATGATGAACGATGAATAGAAGAGTAATGCGAAGACTGCACGGATCGTCCAGTGGTAATTGAGCAACAAACCGCTCTGAAAAAAAAGATGTTTCTGGAAATACTCGACACACAACCAAAAAACAAGCAGCATCGTGTAGACATAAACAAAAAACGAATCATCAAAAGGCTGAAAAAAGTTAAAAAAGAATAGTGATGTGTAACACGCGATAAAGATAACCCAGAGCAAACGTTTCCAGTTCCTGCGCATATCAATACTTTGGAGGCAGCGTGACAAAGGACAGCAGATCAAAGAGATACCTCCCCTGGACAGACGGATACAGGACTAAATTAGTGTCATTGATATCACCGTAAAGAGAAAGACTTTGTTCCTGTTGGATCTTTTCTATTTGGTTTCTCGACATCCTTTTCTTTTCAAAACGTTGTTCACAGGCGACCGCGGTGATGAATTCCATTACTGTGATCTGTGCGACACCCGGTTCAGTTTTGAATAAACCAGGTGGATATAGGATAATATCAACCTGCTCGTTTACCATCAGGGTACTGAGCGCATATTCTTTCACCGAGGGGGTGCCAAGGGTGACCGAGCGGCCAAGGACATCCTCTAGCCGGCGAAGACAATCATGGAATCTTTTTGCCAGTAGTGTATCAATGTTTGCTGTGAACTGAGCCGTACTTGTATCGGCAAGTCCTCTATTTCGTACATAGAAATAATAGGTCATAGGCGGCGATGCAAGGAATTCGGGATCTATTATCCACATGATATCACTGCGCTGGTTAACGATCTCAACGGTGATCTGATCCTGGATAGTGAGGGTATCTTTACCCTTGCTCAGGATCGCAAAGCGTATGCCTTGATAATTGCTGATCACATAACCCAGATTGTAGGGGACTACAAAGTAATTTATATTGTCCAGTTCGATCATATGGGGATCCGCGATAACATAGTCAATACCGGTTTCACTGAGAAGATCGAAAAAACCGAATTCACCAAGCAAAACAGCCAGATAGGGGGGTTCAGTCATGGTATGACCCAGCGTGATACCTTCGGTATCTTTGATCCCGGCGAGCAGGGGTTGTTCAGAGGTGATATCTTTGTACAGAGATGATAGATAAGTTACTTCGATTCGATCAACATCCGGTTTATGGCTTTTCGGGCAGTGTAGCAGAGTGGCGCAAACAACAAGAAGAAGTGTGCGATATTTCACAGCCTATTATAACGACAGGGTGTGGGGTGTCAAGCACAACATCGCGTAAAGAGTAATGCGTAGGGCGTATAGCGGTGTATTGAAAGGTATCGTCTAGTGTTTAGTTGATAAATAGCAGCGCATATCTGACACTTTCTAAGTGGCAGTAAAGTAGCAGCGCATGTCTGACACTACTTTTAATTAATAGAGATTTACTTTATACCGATACGTTTTAATAGTTTT
>Ga0180438_10000919_pt1 | contig 53858 bp, 42 predicted proteins | sample SS_ome_12_FD_132455 | JGI IMG/M metagenome (GOLD analysis project Ga0180438, IMG submission 132455) | Hypersaline lake sediment archaeal communities from the Salton Sea, California, USA - SS_3_D_2 metaG | ecosystem: Environmental > Aquatic > Non-marine Saline and Alkaline > Hypersaline >... | reverse complement strand
TCTCAGCTTTGCTGAAGTTCTTCTTCCAGTTTTCGAATTCGATGAACCCCGACGAGTCCCGGAGCGCAGCCGCTTTCTGCTGGCCTTCCAGTATGCTGGGGCCTTCCATCGGGTTGATCTGCCAGGCGACGCCGTCTTTCACACCACGTTCGAGCGATCCAAAAGCTTCGAACTCGATCTTGGTGTAGCTATTGGGCGGCGCGAGGTAGCTCTCCATGTCCGCGTCCATTCCCATATCCACGAGCGTGAACGTGCCCTTTGTCACGCGGCTCTTGAGTTCAGCCGGTTTGCCGTCCTTCACGTACTTACCGACCGCCTTGACGTACTTGGCGAGCACATCGTCCGCTTTCGGCAGATCCTGTGCGGCGGCTAAGCCCACCCAACTGATGACCAGCGCTGCTGCAAACGCAACGCTCCAGAAGCACCGGCTTGCTGGGTGAGACAACTTGCCTTTCCTTGCGAAAACCATATTGCACCTCCCGTTGTTGCGTCCACTATTGTGGACATGGCTGTAACCACTTGACCCTTCGGTCTACTTCGTCAGCTCTTTGATCTCGTCGGGCAGATCAAACCGATCCTTCGGGATGTCGGCGTTGTACTCGACGGTCTCGATGAGCATCTCCAAATTGTACTCTCCGCCTTCCGTAAGCACCTTGTGCGGGAGCTTGACACCGGCGGTCTCTTTGTAGTCGCTCAGCGTCACTTCGACGTCGAAACCTTCGACCTCAGCCTCAGTCTTGAGCAGCAACCCGGACTTTTTGTCGAAGTAGCATGTCGTGGGGGAGCCATCTTTCGGCGTCATGACGACCTTGTAGCAGGCGGCATCGCCTACGGTTCCCTCGCCTTTGGTCTCGGCTTTGGCGTAAAACTTTTTCCAGTTCTCGAACCGGTTGAACCCGGCGGCTTCTTGGAGACGTCCTGCTTTCTCAGCGCCTTCAAGGATGCGCGGGCCTATCATTGGGTTGATCTCCCACGCCACGTCGCCTTTAACGCCGCGTTCGATCTCTCCCAACGCCTCGAACACGATCTTGCTGTAGTTGTTGGGCGGGATAAGGAAGTCTGTTATGTCACCTTCCATTCCGAAATCCGTGACTATAAGCTTGCCTTTCGTCACCCGGCTCTTGATCGTGGCCGGTTTGCCGTCCTTGGTGTACTTGCCGACCGCCTTGATGTACTTGCCGATCAGATCCTCGGCTTTCGGCGCATCCTGGGCGGCGGCAGTGCCCACCCAACTGATGATCAGGGCTGCTGCAAGCACCAAGCTTAAGAAGCGCCTGTGGGTGGGTCGAGACAACCTGCGTTGCTTTGAGTAAACCATACTGTACCTCCCCTTTGTTGTGTCCACGAAGATGGACATCCCTAAGAAAAGAAACAACCCGGCGAATCATAGCAAACGGCAAGAAAGAAAATCAAGCGTTGCGACCCGGTAGGGGAACGGGGCCCGACGCCCTGCTCAGCCACGGCGGAGTCGGTCTCAAATACGGCGTTGGGCAAGATGCCCTCTGCTGTGCTCCTACGTTTGCCCTTCCAGTTTCTTGGAGAAATGTCTGTAAAGCGCCCAGGTTATCCACGTGGAGAACAGAAAGACGGCGCCGGGTATGACGATGCCAAGCACCGGCAACTTCTTTCTGTCCCCGGCGAAAGCCGGGGCTTTCCGCGCGGCTGCGATATCTGTCTCTGCGGGTGCCGGTACAATCGGCGTTTCGGGAGCAATTCCCCGGTCAACTGCTTCGAGACCGACCGGTGCCTCCGGCTGCTTGGTGTTTGCCAGAAGCACAACGACGACAACCGCGACGACGAGAGCTCCCAACGTTCCGGCTGCGACAGCCCATGCGGTGCGTGTGAACACTTTGTCGGCCTTCACGATGCGTTTTCGGTAGTTGTAATAGGCAAGAAGCAGACCCAGGGTACTCACGGCATAGGCCATGGCCATTCCGATAATCTTTCCCATGGATTCGGTGATCATCGTCACTTCTCCCAGCGGGTAGTCTTGTCCAGTCTGTCGATATAGTCCTTTTGTTTCGCCTCGAACGCGACGGACATGGCCTTAAGTTTGGGATCGATTATCTTGTACATGACCCAACCGCAGGCAATACCGATGATAAGTGTTACAACCCCCCACGGGCGTAAGAATAGAGTTCCAGCCAGCCCGACGGCTACAAGGATGTAGGATAGAGCTGAGAACACGGACGCCATAACATCGTGGACGGTCCATTCGTCGGCCTCTTCAGGTGTCCAATCTTTCCTGAACAGTCCGCCCGGGTGCGTCGTGCTTTTGGCCTCGACAATAAGTCCTCTCCTGATAGCTTCCTTTCTGACCGGGCCCCAGAATCCGACCGGGCGCGCCTGGACGTAGTACTTGACGAGATGGTCCATGTCGTCGGGCCTGGTCAGGAAGCAGACCGGAATGTAAACGAGGCCGACCAGCACGGCCAATAGCCAGAAGCTCGCCCAGTCCGGGAGCTGTGGCAGTATTCCGAGTGCCGGGAGCACAAAGACCACGAGCCAGCTCATCGCGAGGTTCGCGATCCAGCTCGACAGGTACGCCCATGCGTTGAATCGCCACCAGATTACCTGCAGAATTGACGGTATCCATATCCCCGCCGCCTGGAGCCAGAGCGCGAAGATGAGCCACTGCGTGATGGATTGCATGGACAACCCGAGCACGAAGCTGCCGACAAGCAAGAGCAGCGTGCTGATCCTGCCGACGCGTACCAGCTTCGCTTCGTCCGCATCCGGGTTGACGTAGTGATGGTACAGGTCGCGGGTAGCGTAAAGTGCGCCCAGGTTTAAGTGGGTCGAGATAGTCGAGAGATGGATAGCGATGATAGCAGCGATGAACATGCCGATGAGTCCCGCCGGCATGTAGTCGAAACCCAGCCTGAACCAGCCGAACTCGTATGTTCTCTGGTCCTTGATACCGGGGAACAGAACAAAGAAGGCCAGGATCGACACTGCCCAGAACGAGTTCCTGAACATGGCTGCCATGCCGCCGCTCCATATCGACCACGAGGCGTCGCGAACGCTCTTGGCGCTCTGTATGCGCTGCGCTTCCGGATACCAGTCGATGAAGTTGCCCATACCGATCCCGCCGAAAATGGCCATGATCATCAGGGTGATAAGGTCGAGCGCGTAGAACTTGTCCCCCTCAAGTCCCCAGAACGCGTCGAAGTGGAACGGGTTAATCCGCCATCCCTGGCCGATGTCGGCCAGTTTGTCGAGCATCGTTGTGGGTCCGCCGGCAACGGTGATGCCCCATAGTGAGACCAGTGTGATCACGAGGAAACTTATGATGCCCTGCTGGAAATCCGCCATGATCACGCCCCAGTAACCCGCCGTCAGCACGTAGATCGCGCAGATCGAGGTGAAAAACGTGACGCCGAACCATGACGGCCAGCCGAAAAGGTAGAAACAGACCTTGCCCATGGCCGCCGATACCCATGCCAGCACGAACATGTTCATGAAGGTCTGCCAGCCCGCCAGCCAGCCTCGCAGGAGCTCCGAGCCGAGACCGGAGAAACGAAGATTCTGCCACTCGGCCTGGCTCATGGCCAGCGAGCGCCGGAAAATGCGCGTTGAGACAAAGGGTGATACGGCGCACCACGCCGAAAAGAACGGGTACCATATGCCGCGCATGCCCCACCGGTAGATGGTGCCGCCGATCCACATCGGGGTGTCGGTGGCCGTGTGGGTCGCGTAGACCGAAGTCGCGGGCAGCCACCACGGCAGGCCCCGCCCGGCAAGGAAAAAGTCAGACTCGCTCCTCTTCCCCAGCCGGTAGAAGATAACCCCGCACAGGATCATGAGCACTATATAGAGTATGATCCATGCCCAGTCGAGCGGGGTGAATTGTACGACTTTGGCCAACCCTTCCATGCCCGTTAGACGCTCCTCTCAGATCGGCAAGATAGCAGTCAACGCACCCGAACGATAGTGTTGCAGAAGACTTCGTGTTCCGTCGTGGGAAATGACGCAAAGGGGGCGATTTCCCCATGGCGTCGCATCCGGCGTGATGAACCTTGCTCAGCCTAGCGAGAGTCTTCAGGCTCTCAGTCACTGCATCGGTTGAGCTTACACCACGCTTCCGGTCAAACCAGAATAGGGCAAAATGCTGGGTGGACCCGCTTCGTGATGTTTGCCAGCTTCAATTTGCGCCGGTCGTGCACGCCCGGGTAGATCACGACCGCTCGATAGACGTTAAGCACCGGAAGCGCGAAATGGATCGCGGGCACTTGCCGGCCAAAGAGTGGTTACCGGACAACGCAACCTTCCCGTCAGCCGCCTAACGACTATGCGGTACGCGCCGTCTTACTGAAAAACCGTGCGGTCCGTTACGTCGATTCGAACGTCTATGTGCTTAGCCGGCTTCCGAACCCACAATCAACCAGGCACCGTCTTCCTTCTGGAGCGTGAAGTCGAACGTCATTGAACCCATAGCCCCGGAGAGTTCAACCGGACCGAACGTAGCCTCGGTCCCTTCGATAACCGTCTCAGCCTCGTCAGTGATGACCTCGACGTCCTCCAGGAAGCCCTGATCGATGGCCATCTCTATGAGCTCGCGCATTGCCTCTTTGTCGGGCATGTCTGCAGACTCGAAGTTCTCGGAATACGTCGCCATGACCTTGTCGGCATCCTGGGCTGCTAGAGCCGTTGACCACTGTTGTATCGTGGCGGCGATGAGCTCTTCGTCGGAAGGCCCCTTGCCGAATGTAGCGCACCCGCAGACGAGGAGTACCGCGAGAACGCTCGCGCCCAGCTTCGTGACAACAGATCTCTTCATTCTTTGTCTCCTTTCGTTTCGTCTAAGCCCCCCACGTGCAAGTCCGGAACGTCCGGCCATTGCATAGACTGGAGTATACCATCGCGCCAACGTGACGTCAAGCTGTTTTGTCGTTCTCACGGCTGCCCGGATCAGGTGTTGGCTCGCGCGTAATCGCACATCGCGCGAAGGTTTTCGAGCGGCGTGTCGCGGACGACTTCGCAGCCGGCGCCGACAATGTATCTCTGACCGGCCTGTCTGTGACATTCCGCGAGTGTATCATGAATTGATGCCGCGGTACCGTTCCGCAGTATAGCCACCGGGTCAACGTTGCCCAACAGAACCTGGTCCGGCCCCATGGCTTCGCGCGCCTGAGAGAGAGGAACCATCCAGTCCAGATCGACAATTCCACAGCCGAGTCGGCCCATCCCCTCCAGGATGGAGCTGGTATTTCCGCATATGTGAAGGCGTATGCCCGCGCCCATCTGGTGCAAGCCGTCCATCATCCTCTTCTCATACGGCCAGACGAACTTCTCGTATATATTCGGTCCCACAAGCGACGCGGCGGCGTCGCCCACTCCCATGATGTCGATGCCCGCATCCACCTGGGCCTTTGCGAACCGCAATTCCATCTCGACAGCGAACTCGAAAAGGTCCCGGACAAATTCGGGATCCTCGTAGAAATCCATCATTAACGTGTTGATACCGCGCAGGTCCGCCGCTTCGGCGCAGGGACCTTCTATCCATCCTTCGATGGCTTTGTCGTTCTTCACCTTCTGTTTAAAAAGGGCGGCCGCCTGAACCCGGTCGTGCATCCGCCCACCGCCGAGCGGGTCGGGGACTTCGAGCGCGGCCAGAGCGGTCTTGTCGGCCAGACGCGCGTTGCTCTCGTCGATTGCGGGCGGTTGATTCTCGAAGAATTTCAGCGCTGCACCGCAATCCGCGGCTTCGCGGGTGGGATCCGAAATGCAGGAGACGTAATCGAATCCGAACTCCTCCGCCGTACGCAACTGACCTTCAACGAGTACGCGGTGGTCGGTGACATAATCGTGGTATTTTGCGCCGATCCGGTCGGCCGCGAACATCATGGTTATCGGCATCAGCGGAAGATGGTCGACGTCTTGCCCGGTTGTCATGCGTTTGATACGTTCGTAACCAGTCAATGGTCTTCCCTCCATGTTGTGTCAGCCGCGCTTCGCACCCGGCCGCCACCATTGTTCGATCTCTTCGAGCGTCTTGCCTTTGGTTTCGGGAATGAAGATCGAGATGAACAGGAACGCGACGACGCACATCACCGCGTACACGAAGAACGATTTGCCCTCGAGCTGTTCGAGCATCCAGGGGAAGAACTGGGTCACGGCGAAGTTGGCGGCCCACAGACACACAGTGGCGACTGACATGGCAGTGCCGCGTACCCGCGTCGGGAAAATCTCGGACAGGACCACCCAGACTATCGGCCCCATGGCCATGGCGAACGAGGCGACGTAAGTGAGGACAAAAAGGAGCACCCAAGGCCCTTCCAATCGTTCGAGCACGAACGCCCCGCCGAGGAGGAACAGGGAAAACCCCATACCTACCGAGGCAATGAGCAGGAGCGGTTTCCGTCCGGCCTTGTCTACGAGCCAGATCGCCACAAAGGTGAACGTCACGTTGACGGCGCCGACTATCACCGTCTGGTAGATCGCCGCAGTTGCCGCCAAGCCGGTGCTCTTGAAGATTTCCGGCGCGTAGTACAACACCACGTTGATGCCGGTAACTTGCTGCAGGATGGCCAACACGATACCGATTAGCATTGCAATCCTCATTCCGGGTTTGAGCAGTTGAAGGACGGACCGTTCTTCGTGTGCGATGGCGTCGGCGATCTCTTCCATCTCCGAGCGCGCCCGGACCGGTCCGCTGACACGGGTGAGTATGGCAAGCGCCTCGTCGTTGCGTTCCCGTTTGGTAAGCCAACGGGGGCTTTCCGGCACCAGGAAAAGCAATGCGAGGAATAGTGCCGCCGGCAGCGTCTCGGAGCCGAACATCCATCGCCAACCGTACGTCACGTTCCACGCCTCGCCCCCCAGAGCGTCCCCGCTTCGCGCCACGAGGGCGTTCACGAAATAGACGACCAGGAAACCGAGGACGATAGTGAGCTGGTTGATCGATACGAGTCGGCCACGGATGCGTGCAGGCGCAATCTCGGCAATATAGAGCGGTGACAGCATCGATGCCGCGCCGACCGCGAAGCCGCCAAGCATCCGGGCGACGGCAAACTGGGCAAGGCTTATCGGAATTGCCGAACCGATCGCCGATACGGCGAACAGAATCGCCGACAGCACCAGCACCCGCTTTCTGCCGACCCAGTCGCTCAGGACGCCGGCGAAACAGGCGCCTATAATGCATCCCACCAGCGCACTCGCCGCGGCCCAACCTTTGGAGTAAGCATCAAGCCCGAAGTGGTCCGTCAGATAACCGATGGCGCCTGAGATCACGCCCGTATCGTAGCCGAAAAGCAGTCCGCCCAGCGCTGCCACCACGGTGACGAGGAACACGTACCCGATGCTACCCGAATTCTCTGCACCTAATGGCTTGTTAACCGGCTCTCCTGCAGCACCTGTCACCCGCTGTCCTCTCTTTTCAGTTGTTCCGGTCCAATAACCACAGTTTGGTTAATGTGCGGGGCCGACGCCGGCCAGCGGATCACTTCGCCAGCCGCCGTCACCGTCTCGACGTAATACTCGATGTCCGACCCGCCGATTCGGTCTGCAGACAATTGTGTCGCGTACGCGTTGCGCCCAACATGCCGGAGCGGCTCTTTGGTGAACACCCTCGTACCCAAGCAGCCCCAGATCACATCACAAGGCCCCGGCGCGTCAGCGCAGAGGACTGTCACTTTTACCGTCAGCGGTTCGCCCGGCGACAAACACGTGCGTTTCGTCGGCACGACAAGCCGCGCCGGGCCGTTGTACGCTTTGCTCAATTTTGCCTCGGCGGGCAACGGTTCGCCCAAGATCTCCACAAGTTTCTCCGCGGGCTCGTCCAACATTTTGGGGAAAGTATGCTGTTCGAGGTTGCATACGGTCCCCATAGCTCCTGTGGTTGTGACCGTTGCCAACAGATGGCGATAGGCTTCTTCGACCGCGGCGATGAGTTCAACACGGAGCGGCAGGACCGTCTTCCGTCCAATCCGCGCCTTGTCTTCCGCGCGCGTCTCTCTTAGCGTCTGCTCGAAAGCTTTGTCGTAAGCCCCCCATGCACAGCGCATGCGAGCCGTGGCGCGGAGAAACTGGAAATTGTTAAGCCAGTAGTCGAAACGTTCCAGGTTGCCCCGACCTTTGACACGAGGTCGCAGCGCCGCGAACTCATCGACAAAGTCGTACTCGTTCTTGACATCATACCACGCACGCTCATCGATCCTGTAACCGCCCGGGCCGTTGACCCAATCCGACGGGCGCGGCAATCGGCCGTCCACCTCGCTGAGAATGTGCGCCGCCCCGGCGGCCACTTCGGGACCGAACTCGTGAAGCGCCCAATCGGCGTAGAAATCCTGTGCGGGCACGTGCTCCGGCAAAGGCGTTAGGTCGGCGGTGTAATCCTTGTATGCCGTCCCGCCGCAATTGATCTTCTGTATTAGCTCCGTTCCTTCGACCGCGATCGCGGCGATGCACGGATACTCGACACCCTTCACGAAGTCAATGTCCAGTTGGCCGTCCCGCACCTCGACGTTGTCGAATTTGTAATCCAGCGCACGGTCGGGCCCGACCCGCGCGAAAACGTCGAGCTTCTCGATCGCTGTTTTGCCTTCGAGCTTCACGCCGAACACCCGCTTGCCTTTTTCTTTGTAGTGCGGTTCGCATAAGCGCAGCGTTACCGTGTACGCACCGTCGGGGGCAACCAGCCGGTAGGCGCTCATGTTGTAGCGAACCGTCCGGTACAGCGGGTCGTCATCGGTGTCGGCAAAATCTGTGTCCGGGAAGCTAGCCACAGCTCCGCCGACCGGTCCCGAGGCCTTGGCCCCGGCATCCGGCCAGCCGTTCTGGTCCCATGCGGCCTGCGCCAACGCCGCCACGTTCGGACCGAGGATGCGTGTGCGCCAGTGGATGCCCATAAGGCCGGTGCAGCCGTAATCAAGCGCATCTCGCGCGTCGCGGCGCATCCGACCGGCCCACAATTGTACCGACGTCATGGCCGGGTCGTCCTCGAGCCACGGGATGGCCCATTTGTCACGGCCTTCCACTTCGGCGAAGGCCGGTTCGACCGGGTCGTGACCCACCTGCCGGTTGATGCAGCTGACGGCGATATCCTCGGGCAAAACCTTGTCCAGCAGGGCGCGGTCGTACTGTGGACCGAGCACCCACCCGCACGTGGCCAGCTTGAACGGCGCGCCGACGTTCTCGGCTGCAGCGTGTGCCGCCAGGATGTCGTCGGTCGTCTGTTTCACCTGCTCTTCCTTGACCCCCTCCCACGTCCATCCTTCAGGGGTCCAGAACCAGTAGTAGTCGAGGTGATGCGCTGACATGATGCGCGTGAAAACACCTTCGTACAGATCCCGGACGGTCCCTCCCCGGTCTTCCAACCGCTTCTTCACGAGTTCCGGCACCACAAGCGGCGTCTCGGTGCCGATGCAGGTCTTTACACCGAGCAGGTGCGCCAATCCGAACGCCTCGTTGAACATGGCCGAGGTGCGATTGAAAACCTCGTTATGTTCCTCGGGCGTGTCAGGTCTGGGCGTCACGCCGCGCATGATATCCGAGCCGAAGTCGTCTCGATCGAACAGGGCCGCCGCGCCGCACGCGTAGTCGCTGGTCTTCGTCGCCTGGAAACCCCAACCTACCGGCAAAGCCGTGTTGTAATAGATGGTTGGGTAGCCGAACGCTACCTTGCCGTCCGGTCCGACGTCCTCAGCCAGACCGATCCAAACCGTCGGTTCGGCGTTGGGGCGGTTTTCAGGGTAGGTGTGTAGACCGAAAAAGTTCATGCCCAGCTTCGGCAACTGGGCGATGATCGCCTTGTAATCATCGGGATTCCACCAGTCGGGTCCTTCGGGGAAATCGTGGAACGGCTGAATACCCCGCAGCTCGAAAAGCGGCGAACGACGTTCATCGAGTTTCGGCAGTTCTAGAGGTACACGCATGTCGGGAACCACATCACCGTGCAAGTGGAACCGGACTCCCAGGTGTTCGGCGAAACGGTACGCGGCGTATAAGGTGGCCGTATCGCTCCCGCCTACGAGGTAGACTTCACGGCGGTTGCCCTCGTCCCGAGTCTTCAGCACGTAATCGTCCGGCTCCAGCCGGTCCAGCAGCGTCTTTGCAGCCGGATGGGCGGCAAGCGCCCGCGCGGCCGGACTGTCCTTCCTCGTCACAACGATAGCGTGCGCATCCTTGGCTGATTCAACGATGGGCAGGAGGTCGCCCGTGCGCAGATAGACGTACCTCCGCACTTCCCGTGCAGCGAACGCGGTTAGCGGCGACGCGTCTTGCGGGCATACGATGACCACCTGCCGCACTGGGTTGCTGTCGCCGGGAGCGCTTTCGGCCGGAGCGGGAACCGCAAGGGAGTAAAGACACGACATAACCGTTGCAAGCGCAACGAGCCTGTTTCTACGCATGATTATTCACTTCTCCCGCTGATTCCCCCCTGCAATTTACCGGACACCTCGGGGATGTGCCGTGCGGCGTATTGTGAACCGGTAACGTTCCAGCCAGTCATTCAGCAGCAGCTTTGGTGGAAAGCTTCCGCCAAGCCTCCATAGACCGCTTGAGGTTGTCGTACGCGTCGCCTTTGAGACCGTATCCCTGTAATCCTATCGGACCCGTGTACCCCAGCTCCTTTAGGGTTTTCAGTAACTTGTACGTGTCAAACGACCCGCGATCCAACGTCTGGATCAGGCTGTCCCAGTTCTTCCCACCGCTGTCGGCACCGTTGATGGTTACAACGAACAAGTAAGGCATCGCCAACTCGAGGAGCGGCTTCATGTTGTCCTCGTCGTCGACCATTAGCCAGTGGCATAGGTTGAACGTTACCCCGACGTTTTTTCGGTCAACTTTCTTGGCGACTCGCACCGCGTCCTCAACCCGTTCCAACCAGAATCCCGTGTGGGGATACAGTGCCACGCGGAGTCCCGCTTCCTGTGCCATATCCGATATTTCTCGAAGGATTTCGACGGCTCGCGGGTCGCCATCAGGCGAAGATCGTTTGTGTTCTCGGCTTGTCATGTAAATCCAGAGCGCGGTATCGTGTCCTTTCAACAACCGTATCGCCTCTTTCAGTTCCGGATGGTACTCTTGCTTAGCGCTATCGAGGTCTATCCCGTAATAGGGCGGAAACGCTTTCAACCCGTTTTTGTCCAGCTCCTCGAGCGTTTCTCTCAGGTTACTGCTATTGCCCCAGCATCCTATTCCCGCATAGCCCAGTTCCTTAACCATCGCCGCCTGCTCTTTCACGGACGTCTGCACTCTTCCAGGCGCGCCGAAGATAGTGTCCATCGCGAAGAACGAGTTTGGCAACCCCTTCTCGCTCCCTGCACCGGCCGTTTCCGACGAGGATGTCCGCATGAATGCGCAGAAGCAGCCGGTCGACAACAGAACGGTGGCAAAAACCACTCTCAAACCTTTCATTATCGTTTCTCCTTTGCGCTCGCTTACAGGTGCCACGGTGCTCGCATCTTGCGGGACAGTTTTTCGTTGGCCGATTCGTCGTTGACGAACCGTTCGGTATCGGGGTTCCATCGCAGCTTCCGCCCGAGCTGCATTGAGATGTTCCCGATGTGGCTGATCGTGATTGTCCGGTGGCCGACCTCGAACGGCGCGTAGGTGTCCTGGCGACTCTTCACACAATCGAGGAAATCGCGCTGCTCCTCTCCGGGACATGTACGCAGATGAATCTCCTCCGGGCCGATCACGGAATTGAGGATTTTGTCCGAACTTGCCTGGACGGGTCCGTAAAACTCACACTGGACCCATCCGTCGGTGCCTTCAAAGCGGACGTGTCCCCTTTTGCCGCTAGTGCATATGAGGGTCACACCGTTACGGTACTCGCAGGTGACTTCCCACTCGGTTGCCGTGTTGTATCCGGCCTTGTCCAAGGGGAACTTGCCGTGTCCTTCCACGCTTATCGGTCCGGTGTACTCCGTATCGTTGCCCCACTGAGCGACATCGTTCATGTGTGCGCCCCAGTCGGTCAACATGCCGCCGGAATAGTCGAGCACCCAGCGCCAGTTCCAGTGAAGGTGCGCCGGAGTGTACGGTTTCCACGGTGCCTGGCCGAGCCACATGTTGTAGTCCAGATTATCGGGCACCGGCGGGTGTGGCGGCGGGTTCCCCGCGAAGTCTCCTCCGATCCGCGACGACCACGGTTTGTTCTGTATCCATCGACCTGCAGGAAGTTCCGTACGGATCGTGTGGACCTTGCCGATGCGACCGTTGCGGACCAGCTCGCAGACTCTCAAGAAGTTCTCCCTCGAGCGGTTCTCGCTTGCGGTTATGGTGACGCGTTTGTGCTTTTTGACGGTGTCGGACAGGACGCGACCTTCCTGTACGGTCAGCGACAACGGTTTTTCGCAGAACACGTCTTTGCCGGCCTTGGCTGCCGCTATCGCGGGCAGTACGTGCCAGTGGTCCGGCGTAGCGATCACCACCGCGTCGATGTCTTCGCGAGCCACAACTTCCCGCCAATCCCTGGTGGTGAAGCAGTCGGCCAGATTCGTATGGAGTTTCTCCCTGGCAAAATCTACGGCACCTTCTATCCTGTCGGTGTCAACATCGCACAGTGCGACAATTTGCGCGTCGGGCTGTTTCGAGAAAAGCGCTATGTCGCGCTTGGTCCCGTGATCGCCAGTGCCGATAACGCCGAGCGTGATCCGGTCGCTGGGCGCAACCCTCCCCTCGGCACCCAGAGCCGATGGGGGGATAATTCTGGGGGCAGATGTTCGGCACCCGATGCCCGCGGCCGCCGCCCCGGCGGTTACGGCAGTCCCTTTGAGAAAACCTCGTCGCGTGATCCTATTGGTCATGATACGATCTCCTTTCTACGCGTTCGGTTCGACGGTTGTGTCAAAGCCCAGTCATACACCGTTAGCCATGAGCCTTTCATCGAGGAACTTCTTGGCCCTTGGCACGTCCTCCTCGTCCAGATGTTCGATAATTATTGGGGCGTTCGGATGATCCTTGGCGAGCCTCTTGAGGTAGAGGTCGTAATTCAACGTGCCGAGACCCGGCGCCGGCAGCTCGATCGCTCCCACCCCGCGAAGCGCGTGTGCCTCGTCGGCGTCGATATCGGCCATCTGAACGCCCTGATCGCCCTCGGCTCGTTTCACATCCTTGGCGTGAGCGATCTTGATCTTGTGCGACAACGCGTTGAATATCGCGTTTAGTGTGTCATCCATCTTGTCGATGTTGTGATCCTCGAAATAGTTCGTCGGATCCATCAGTAGCCCCAGTCTTGGATCGTCGATGTCGGCGAAAAGACGCAATGCCTCCTCAATTGAGCCGATCACGTTGTTAACGTATGTCTCTAACAAGAACATCGCCCCGTGGTCGCGCGCGCAGTCGACCATCTCCTGAATCACGGCACGGCACTCCTCATACCCTTCCTCTGTCTTGTTCTTCGGGTGGTGTACCCAGTCGCTGTCTGGATCGAATGTGCCGGTCTCGCTTACTACGTATGGCGAGCCGAGGTACTGCGCGTGACGGATAATCTGCTTGAGATGTTCGAGATTCGCCTTGCGCTTTGCGGGATCGGGATGCACCAAGTTCGTGTAACCCGAGACGCAGCAGATCGGCAGGTTGTAGCGGCGGAACGTATCGCGTATCTTGATACAGCTCTTCTTGTTGATCTTTTTGGTCGAGAGATCCATGTCCTTGAAGGCCACATCAAGTTGAATCGTGTTGAAACCGATGTCGCGGATCCGCTTCGCGACATCTTCCAACCCGTATGGGAAATACCCGGTGAAGATCCCTACCTGTAACATGATTCACCTCCTGTCAGTATGCGCGAATCTGCGCAATCCCGCGTAGTTCGCGGAAAACCAAGATCAAATCATTACAATCGAATGTTGTCCTGCCCATTTACACGCCGGAAAGCCGGATGACTTTGCCCGGAGTCTTTGGCTCGCGCGCGTCAGCGCTCGCCAACGCGGCGAAACACAGCGCCAGACTGCGCAAATTGTTGCGGGCGCTGTTGAACGGTTCACGGTTGTCTTCGACGGCGCACAACAGCTCCGCCATGGTGCCCTGAAACCCGTTCTTGAACCATTCGCCTTTAAGCTCGGGCTTCGCATAACCTTCGGTCTTATACAGAGTGACCGACTGGCCGCTCAGGTCAGACCCGGTGCTCGTTATCGTGCCCTTGCTCCCGACAATGTACGTCTCGTCAACTGCACCGAACTTGGTGTTGGCATCGAACACGAGCGACGCCTGCGCGCCGTCGTACGCAACCAATGCCTGCCCCAACATAGGGGACTTGTTTTCCTGGCCTGCGGCTCGCGCCTCGGAGGCATACACCCGCTGAGGCTCTCGGTCGCCCATAAAACACGTGAGTATATCAAACCAATGTATGGCGAAATCGTACAATATCATGTGAGGAATCTCGTCGAACGGTGTGCCGAGAGTCCAACTGTGATCCCAATGAACAGCCAGATGCGCTGCGGTGACCTCGCCGATCAGACCGGCGGCAATCGCATTTCTGATGTAACTGAAATGCGGCGCCCATCGGCCGTTCTGGTTTACGGCAAGTTTCAGACCGTCCTCGTCGGCCAAATCGGCCAGATGCCTGCCGACGTCGAGGTCGAGGACGAACGGTTTCTGGCTCAACACGTGTTTGCCGGCGTTGAGAGCGTCCTCTATCATTGGGGCGCGAATCTCGGCGTGCGTCGCAATATCCACCACCTCGATGTCGTCCTGCGCCAACAGCTGCTTGTAATCCTTGTGGATCGTGGCGTCCGGATAGAACGCTTCGCGCCGTTCGTTAGCTTTGGCCTCATCGATGTCGCACAACGCCACGACGTCGTACCCGCATGTCTTGTACGCTTCGAGATGGTACGGAGTAATACCGCCGCAGCCGATCAGCCCTATTGCCGGGCGATACGTTTTCGGAAGGGCAGGCAAATAGGGCAAGTCCGGCGCATCAATCTCGTTCATCACTTGCGAAGATTCGCATTTCAGATCGTCATCTGCCATGACACTTTTCCTTTCGGTCAAACACTCAACCCTTACGGGCCCGGCGTAAGGACGGTTACGAAATCGGGTAGTCCCGATATTCTTTCAACGTTTCATAAAGCGACACGAGATTCTCTGTGGGGACGCGCGCCTGGACGTTGTGCGTGGTGTTGAACACGAATCCGCCGCCTTTGCCGAAGATGCGGATGCGCTCCCGAACCTCGGCACGCACCTCGTCCGCTGTCCCGAACGGCAACGTCCTTTGCGTATCTACACCGCCGCCCCAGAACGTGATTCGGTCACCATACGATTCCTTGAGTGCCGCCGGATCCATGTCGGCCGCGGAACATTGTACCGGGTTGAGTATATCGAATCCCGCATCTATGAAGTCTTCCATAAAAGCCCTGACCGACCCGCACGTGTGGATAAACGACTTCCAGATCGTGTTCGTATGTATCCAATCGTTCACGCGAACGTGAAACGGCTTGTAGAGGTCGCGGTAAGCTTGAGGCGATATGAACGGCCCGTGCTGCGCGCCGAAATCCGTGCCGGTTACGAACGCGACGGTCACCTTGTCGCCCACCACCTGGCGGATCTTCTCGAAGTTTGCCAGGCCGATCTCACATTGGCGGTCGAATACCTCGTAGACGTAGTCACGACGCGAGACGGTGCTCATGTACCACTCGGCCACGTCGCGGATACCTTTGGGATGCTTGAGCCACGGCGCGGGAACCAGCGCTATGTCGCCGAAAGCCGTCCCGCCCAATGTTGCAAATATCGACTTGCCGGTTTCATACAGTCTGTCCGCCTCGTTCTTGAAATGGTCCAGCTCCTCATCCGATATGGGGCCGAACTCTTCGAGGTTGTCTTCGACGTTGAGATTGTCATCGTCGATCGGTTCCTGATGGACGATCGTGTCGAAATAGAATCCGCCTTTCGGCATGCGACCCCTGGGCGGCGCGGACTTGTCGCCTTCGGGGTACATAAGAATATCGCCGTTCGGTTCCGGCTCCGTATTGAACGACTCCGGCACGAGCACCGGTGTGCCGTCGAAAAGCTTCCACGGCTTCCAGTTCTCGTTCTTGAATCCGAAGAAGTTTCGTGATCCACCCAGTCCGACGACATCTACGCCAAGTGCGTCCATCAGGTCGGGCGCGATCTCGCCGAGCATCTGGTACGGTTCGACGACTTTGACCGGCGTACCCGGCTCGTCAAGTCCCAACGCCTGACGAAGCAGGTACACGGAGCTCGCGTGCATGCCGGTCACCGGACTCGCCCCGAGATCCAGTGGAAGCCGGTCGGGTTCCTCGTGATTCAGCGCCGCCTCTACGCGTTCTCTCGATGTCATAACCATTCCTTTCAGTTGGGCCTTCTGTAACGCTTCTTAGCAATTACCGCGGTCTGCCGCCGCCCTCTATTTGGAACCCTCCAGATCGCGCAGCCGGGCGGCCACAATACGATCAAGCACATCGCAAGCCTCTTTCCGTAACCCCGATCCTACCTGAATCGTGTCGCCCAATTCCAGATGTTGGTCTGAAGCCGCATCGTAGACCGGCCATACGGGCAATCCGCTGCCGTTGGGATCGCCCGTTTTCGCGAACTGCGCCCAATACGTGATCATGGCGTCGGCGAGCTTGCGGTCCGTTTCGGAGACCTCCTCTTCCGTCGGACCTATTGCGCCGGACGAGTTGAAAACATAAGGAATTTCCGAGCCGTGGAACGCGCCGAACGCTTTGAGGCGACCGGTTTGCTGTTTGCGCGTGAACTGGTATAGGTACGCGTTCGAGCTCACGGTGCTCATGGTCCGAACCGTTGCGCGGGTCGGTGCGAGGAACATCGTGTCGGTGAGAAAGAGGTTCATGACGTTGCGTTTCTGCTCAGCCGTGTCCGCGGGATACATCGCCATGATCTCGTCGGCGTGTTCACCCCAACGTTGACGTAGAGCGTCGAGACGCCCTTCGTCCGAGCCGGTGGAGATTCTCACCGCGAACAGGGAGCCCTCGTCTGCGTTGGTACCCGCCAGGAGCGGGACATCGTGCTGCTGACCCTTCTTATACACGTTCGCAGGATAATCCGTCATCACCCAACCGTCAATCGCGGGGCTGAAGCGAAGGCCGCTTGCGGTTTTCTCAATAAGCTCTTCGGCGGGAATGGCGCGCAGCGCGGCAAGTACGTCGTCGACATCTTCACCCACGAGCTCCTTCGCCATGCTTTCACCGTTGGCCTCGGCGCTTTCCCCTGTCGGCGACGCGCGGCGCAGATGGTTCATGCTCCAGATGGCCGACCCGCTCTGTATGATGGCACGATGGAACAGGTCTCTGGACAAAGGAGAGACGCACAACACGATCACGTCCATACCTCCTGCGGATTCCCCGAAAATCGTCACGCAATCGGGATCGCCGCCAAACACGGCGATGTTCTTCTGCACCCATTTCAGCGCAGCGAGCTGGTCGAGAATGCCGTAGTTGCCGGAACAATCGTGTTCCGACTCTTTCGACAGGAGCGGGTGGGCGAAGAAACCGAACGGGCCGAGACGGTAGTTGATCGTGACGAGAACGATGCCTTTACGCGCAAACGCTACGCCGTCGTAGGAAGGTTGGTGGCTCCAACCGGCCGAGTTCCCGCCGCCGTGAATCCACACCATTACGGGCCTCTTCTCATCGGAACTCTTTGCGTTTGTCCAAACATTGAGGTAGAGGCAGTCCTCGCTCATTTCCGGCAGCTCAAGACCGTAGATCTTGAGTCTGTCAGTTTGCGGGCATGCCGGACCGAACTCGGTGCAGGCGCGTACAGCTTTCCAAGGCTCGACCGGCTGCGGCGTTTTCCACCGAAGGTCGCCGACTGGCGGCGCGGCAAACGGGATGCCTTTGTAGGCCCGCACCCCGGCCTGTTCGTCGACGACAGTGCCCGATATGAGTCCGGACTCGATCTTGATCGTATCGGCTTGTACGCCCGCGCTTGATCCAACCACGAACAGGATCGTCAACGCGATGCTAAGTACCAACTGTCTGGAACAGCGAATCGAACTGAAACGTGCCACTTGTCATCCTCCTATTACAGCCGCTCATTACTTCGAATCCTTGAACTTACTGTACCGGTTGGCGATGATGGAGTCGAGCACATCACAAGTCTCTTTCCGCAGGCCCGAACCCACCTGAATCGTCTCGCCCAGTTCGAGATGCTGATCAGATGCTGTCTCGTATGCCGGCCATTCGGGCAGCCCGTTGCCGTTGGGATCGCCCGTCTTCGCGAACTGCACCCAGTAGGTGCTCATGGTGTCCGAGAGTTTCAGATCCACTTCATTGACTTTGCTCTCATCAACATTGTCGAATGCGTAAGCTATCTCCATGCTGTGGTACGCGCCCATGGCGGGCATGGCCTGGCTCTTGCGCGTAAATTGATACAGATACGCGTTCGAACTCACCTTGTCCATAGCGCGAACCATCGCGCGGGTCGGGGCGATAAATGTCGTATCGGCAAAATGCTCTATAAACGCGTCGCGTATGTCACCCGGTTCGTCCGCGGGATACAGCGCCATGATCTCGTCCGCGTACTCTCCGTATTCATCCTTGACGGCAGCGAGGTGCTCTTCGACGGTCTTGTACGGAATCATCATAGCGAACATGGTACCTTCATCGGCGTTGGTGCCCAGGATTAGCGGCACGTCGTGCTGCAAACCGTTCTCATACATTATCGCCGGATAGTCGGGCAGTACCCAGCCGTCAACCGCCGGCGAGAATCGGTACTCTGTGTCGATTCCCGCGAACGATACGAGCTTCTCAGCCGGCGCGGCGCGCAAGGCCGCGAGCACATCGCCCGTTTCGTCGCCTACCAGCTTCTTTGCCAGACTTTCGCCCATAGCTTCGGCGCTTTCCCCGGCTGGTGACGTTTCCCGTAAATGCTCCATTTTCCAGTAGGTGTACCCGCCGCTTTCGGAAATCGCACGATGGAACAACCCTTTGGCGAGGGGCGATACGCACAGGAAGTTCACGCTCGACCCGCCTGCGGATTCTCCAAAGATGGTCACGCAATCGGGGTTCCCGCCGAAAGCCGCAATGTTGTCCCGCACCCATCGGAGTGCGGCTATCTGGTCGAGAAACCCGTAGTTGCCCGAGACACCGCGTTCGGACTCCTTCGAGAGAAGGGGATGGCCGAGAAAACCGAACGCGCCGAGACGGTAGTTGGTCGTGACAAGAACCACACCCTTGCGTGCCAAGGCCGTGCCGTCGTAGTCGCGCTGGTAACTCCAACCGAGCGTGAATCCGCCACCGTGAATCCATACCATCACCGGCAGTTTATCGTCCGCACTCTTCGCGGGCGTCCAGACATTCAGGTAAAGGCAGTCTTCGTCCAGTTTTTCCGGCTTCTTCTCGCCGAGTATTGTCCACATAATGTCGGTTTGCGGGCATGCCGGACCATATTCGATGCAGGCGCGCTCACCTTTCCATGGCTTGGCTGGTTGAGGCGGTTTCCAACGAAGGTCGCCGACCGGCGGCGCGGCAAACGGGATGCCTTTGTACGCCCGTACACCTGCCTGTTCGTCAACGACCGTGCCGGATATCAGTCCGGATTCAATCTCTAGCGGATCCGCATGTATGAGCGAGCTTGCCGCAAACAATGACAGTGCGGCCAGGGCAACAGCCGCCACCAAACACCTTGCACTACTAGCTGAAGCACGACTTACCATAGGTGAACCTCCTGTCTTGTGTTTGCTCTACGTCAGTCATCTTGCGCCGATGTCCGTGGGACGGCTGTATCCCTGCTGCCTGTATCGTTCGAGAAGAGCGGACAGCGCGTCCACGATTTGCGGGTGCTCGTTGTAGACGTTGTCTTGTTCAGCCGGATCTTTCGCCAGGTTGTAGAGTTGGCCTCTTGGCTCTCCGGGCCCGGGCGGCTTGGGGATTCGCTCATTGAACCTGTTAACGACCACGTCGGGCGACCTGCCGGAACCCGGTCCCAGGATAAGCTTCCACGGTCCCTGTCGGATGGCGAATGTTCCATCTACGGAGTGATGTACTGTCGCCTCGCGAATCGGCTGGCCGAGCTTCTCACCGCACAATGCTGGGAGAATGCTGTAACTGTCCTCACCGGCGTTATGTGGCAACGGCTCGCCGAGAAGTTCCGCGAAGGTGGCCAAAAGGTCGGTTAAACAGACCACCTCTTCGCAAGTAGTCCCGGCAGGAATTTTTGCAGGCCAGCGGGCAATAAACGGCACCCGGTGGCCGCCCTCGTAGATTTCAGCCTTCTGCCCGCGCAGCGGGCCGTTCGGGCTGTGTCCGGTTTCCTGAGACGGCGACTCCAGCGCACCGTTGTCGCTTGTGACGATGACGAGTGTGTTGTCGGTCAACTTGTGCCGATCGAGCGTATCGAGCGCCCGGCCGACCGTCCAGTCGAACTCATGGACGAAATCACCGTATTTGCCCGCCCGGCTCGTGCCCTGCACTTGCGATCCGGGCGTAATCGGCAGATGGACTGCGCATGTGGGCAGATACAGGAAGAACGGTTTTTCCTTGTTCCGCTCGATGAACTGGACGGCCTTCTCCGCCAAGGTTTGCCCTATCTCCTCGTCCTTACGTTTGTTTGCGATACCGCTGATTTCCTTGAAATTGTATCTTAGACTCAGGTCGATTACGATGCGTTCGTCGGGCTTCCTGCCGACGATCCGGTCGTTTTCGACGTAAACGAAAGGCGGCCAGTTGTTGCTGGTGGGAACGCCGAAGTAGTAGTCGAATCCGACATCTAGCGGTCCCGGCCGCAGCGACCTGTTCCAATCGGCCGGTTCCTGTGTGCCGAACCCGAGGTGCCACTTACCCACGCATCCGGTTGCGTAACCGTGCTTTTTGAGCAGCGACGCAACCGTCATACGCCTCGTATCAATCAGCAAAGGATCGTCGGGGGTGCAGACCCACTGCTGCAACCTTGTCCGCCAGCAGTACCGCCCGGTCAACAGGCCGTATCGCGTGGGCGAGCAGACGGCCGACGGAGTGTGCGCGTCGGTGAACCGCCGACCTTCGCGTGCCAGGCGGTCGCAGTTCGGCGTGCTTGTCATCCTGGACCCGTAGCAGCTCAGATCGCTGTACCCGAGATCGTCCCCCATGATCACGACGATATTGGGGAGACGGGCACTTTCCAGTTTCGAGCTTAACAGTATGGTGGTTAGTGCTCCGCCGCCGTACATCCTGAGGAAAGCTCGCCGCTCCATTTTGTTGCTCACGGTGTACCTCTCCGTTGGTCTCGTTGACGCGTTCTAGATTGCTGCCAGCGTCTGCTTCATTTGACCGAATCGTCGGGTGGCAATCCGAGTACGTTGTAAAGTCGCCGCCGTCCGACCTTGTCGCGCTGAAGCGTTGCCTGGGCGTACTCAGCCACTTCCTTGGCGCGGGCGCGCGGAACCACTATGACCCCGTCCCCGTCCGCGACGACCACGTCGCCCGGTTCAACCAGCACGCCGCCGCAAACGACGGGCCGGTTCACCGATTCGAGTTCGTTCCGGCCCGGTCGAATGCCTCTGCCCGGTTTCCGAAAGTAGAGCGGAACCTTCTCCGTTGCGATTTCATCGGTATCGCGTGCAGTGGCGTTGGTGACGACGCCGACGCAACCTCGGGCGCGCCACGCCATGATGTTGTTCGAACCGATCGAACCCACATCCGAATCCGGAGCGTCATCGAACACCAGCGCCGTGCCTTTTCGTATGACCGGCGTGAACGGCTCGCTCGATAGGTTGCCGTACCAATCGCCGACCCACCGGTCGAACTCCTCGGTTTCCATACGCTGCGCAGGCGGTTTGTTCGTCGGGACGTATCGGACGGTCAGTGCGATACCGATGAACCGGTGCGTGAAATGTTCGGTGTCTTTCCACGCCGCCCGGATTTCGGGTGACATAAGGCCGGTGTTGGTCAGGCCGGCCTTGTCCATCCCGTCACTCACGTCTGCGACGCGCAACCCCTCGAAAAGTTTCAAGATCTCTTGGTCCTGTTCGGCGGTATAGATCTTCGAGGGCATGAAGTTCCAGCCTGCCCTCAGTCGTTCGGCATCCGGCTTCGCATTGTCCTCAGCCGCCGCGAGATTAGTCCAGCCGGCCAGCACGACCAGTAGTGCCACAATCGTTAATAGAATCATCGCTTTGCCACCTCTCATTGTGACTCCTCCCCGTCCCTCAACGCTCCTATTCCCAGTCGTCAATCACCAAGTACAACAGGTGGAAACGTCCTGTTCTTGTGCCCGGATTGCGCGAAAACCCCGCACTCGATTCTCAGGAGTTCAGCGGAAAACCGGCCTCCTCTTCTATAACCTCGCTGACCGCGATGAGGTTCTCCCATGGTGTGCCCTTCGGAGTTGCGTCGCCGGAGCCGAGAATCATTCTTCTGCCGGTACCCATATCGGCGATCAGCTCGCGGACGTGCTGTTTCATCTGCTCAGGCGTATCGCCCACGTAATGAGTTGCGTCGATACCTCCCATGATCAACTTGTCCGGCCCCCACATTTCCCGCGCTGACGAGAACGTTATCGTGCCGGTGGGAGGCGTGGCGACGTCAACGCAACCGTCCAGATGCATCTGGCCGATCTTGGTGCCGAACGCTGCCAGATGGCCGCAGTTGTGTTGTAGAAAGATCTTGCCCGCATCGTGCAGTATGTCGGCGTATTTGTTGGCGTGGTGGAACGAATACTTCTCCCATATCGCCGGCGAACATAACGAGCTCGAAAGGTTCTCGTATTGAATAACCACCTCACCGGGACCCTCGGCAACGGTCCTGAACAGTCGCAGGTACATCTGGTGGGCTGCTTCGAGCGTTTGCTCGACCTCGTCGATCTGATCGGAATATAGATACCAGAAATTGCCGACACCTACGTCGAAGTTGAGCATCCAGAACAGCGGCGTGCCGAGAGCCGAGATAGTCGTGATACCGTCATCGCCGACCTGTTCGTCCATCGACTCGAACAGCGACGGTGCAGTGGCGAACTCCGCGTGCTCATACATCCACCGGAGAACCTTGAGATCCTCGACCGTCTGAACCTTGTTCTTGGTGACCCAGGGTATGTTCGGAGACTGCTCGTTCATGAGGAAACGTTCGGTGACGGTGCCGACCGGCGTCTCGTACGCGATTTCGGCCTCATCGCCGACCATTTGGCTGCTGAGGTTGTAAGGCAGGCTCTTCCCGGGCGGAGGCGCAGAGGTCGCGACGGGTACCGAGCCAACGTAGTTGGTTACATTTCTGATCATTGCATCAGCGCGGATGCGGCGGAACGCCGTGAGCTGGTCAACCTGTAAGCCGAGAAAATACCCTTCCAGCAGAGGCGACCATGGCAAACGATCAACATCCTCGCCACGGATCGCAGCCATCAGCCTTTCTCGCCGGCTCATTGCTTCTGTGGACACAGATCGCTCCTCTCTAAGATTGAACCCGCGTTGTCTTCCGACGCTAGTACTGTTGAGAGTACCGACAGTATACCAGGAATGGGCTAAGAAATCAGCACCAGAGACAGAAAGGTCGGTACGGACGGTAGAGTATCAGCCAACCGGCCTTTCTTTTCCACCCTGCTTACAGATGCCACGGGCTTCGCATGGCGCGGGTGAGCATCCGCGATGCTCCTTCGTCGCCGATGATCATCTCTTTCACGGGGTCCCACTTGATCTTCCGTCCGGTGCGCACGACGATGTTGCAAAGGTGGCTGATCGTGTCCGACCTGATCGCCGCCTCGAGAGGACTGACGGTTGCCGAGCCGCTCTTCACGCAATCGATGAAGTTTTCCCGATGGTTGTTGCTCTCGTACAGGTGGATTTCGTTCGGTCCGATCTTCGATTTCAACAGCGATGGCGGATCGGCGTATATGCCTTGGCGATCCACGCTAACCCAGCCTTTAGAACCTATGAAAGTTGTGCCGTGGGATATGAATTTCGGGTGATATCGCTCGATTATCGGTTTGGCGACGTCATCGCTCATGAACCGCATCTTCACGCCGTTCGCGTACAGGCACCACATGTCCCACGTGGTGATGGTGTTGAAAAGACCTTCCGTCGGTATCGCACCTGTCCCTTCGTATTCGATCGGGCAGGTATCGTCCGTGTCGTTGCCCCACTGGGCGATATCCAGCGGATGAGCACCCCACCCGGCGATGAAACCGATAGAGTAATCGTAAACGTGGTAAGCACCCTTACGACCTGTTCCCCCGGTGATGCAGCGGTCCTCGGTGTAAGGAGCTACCGGCGCCGGTCCGAGCCACATGTCGTAGTCGAAACCTTCCGGTACCGGGATAGGCACGGTCGATCCGCCTTCTTCGCCCCTGGGACACCACACGTCGATCGTATGTACCTTACCGATCCGTTCGTTTCGGGCAAGTTCGCACGCAAAACGGAAATCCCGCCCGGAACGCTGCTGCGTACCGTACTGAAAGACGTTTCCGTAGCGCTTGATGACATCGCGCAGCGTCTGGTTCTGGACGATGCTGAGACCCAGTGGTTTCTCGACGTACATGCCTTTGCCGGCTCGGGCAGCTGCGATCGCTATGGGCACGTGCCAGTGGTCCGGCGTGGCGACGACGACCGCGTCGATGTCGTCGCGGGCAAGCAGATCGCGGAAGTCGTTGTAAAGCGCGCAGGCCTTGTAGGTCCCCTTGCTCCTAGTTTTGGTGTAGTGCTCATCAATAAGTTTGGCTTTCTCCTCCCGTCGGGACCTGAACGGATCGCAGACCGCCACAATCTGGGCGTCCTTGACGCGAAGGAACCCCTGAACATGCCCGCCGCCCATATTGCCCGTGCCGATGTGACCGACCGTAACCCGCTCGCTCGGCGCAGGGACCTTGGCACCAGGTGGTGCGGCGGTGGGGGCATGACGGCACGAGGCGGCAACGGCACCGGCCGCAACAGTCGTGGCGCCCTTCAGAAAATTCCGTCTGGTCAATTCGTGTGTGCGCATGACTCCTTCCACTCCTTTCGTCAGGTACTAGAGAACGTTTTCATATCGCACCGGAACTCGGGCGCGTCAGTCGCCGACCTTGTCCGAGACGGTCTCTATCGTGACTTTACCGGTCGCGGCCCACTCCGTACCGCGCAACATCAGCATTTTCCAGCCCGGAGTCTTCATCGCGGCGACATTGTGGCCGAGAACCAGGTTAAAACACCGACCCTTGCCGAACTCCGTCCACAGGACCACCGGTTCATCCTTGTCTGAGCCGCCCGTGTTCTTCGCCGAAAAAGCGGTTGCCAGAACGTGCATGGTCGGTTGAATCGCCATGTTATGCCACAGCTCGTCGGTAATCCAGAAATCCTCAATACCGCTGGTTACAGGGTGGTTCTTATCGGTAACAGTGACCTTGAACTTGTGGATTCGTCCGTGTCCGGTTGCGCCTTTGCCCCATGCCGCACCCGTATCGGTCTTGCCCCAGGTGGCACCTATGAGTTGATGGAACTCCGGCCAGTCGTAGAACGTGGAGCCGCCCGCGTGGAACAGGGCAAACCCTTTGCCGTTGCGGACAAAGTCGAGGAACGCTTTCTCTGTCGCCGGACCCCATTCGCGCTCCTCGCTAGGCCAGTTAGTCCAGTTGCTGACCACTACGTCGTACTTGGCGAATGTCCCGGCCTCGCACGTGGACGCGTCGGTGGTTACGTCCACGACGAACCGACCGCTCTCTTCGTAGATCTTTTTCAGCGCAGGTGTGGTCTTCTCCCATTCGTGATTGTGCTTCCCTGTGAATATGAGCACGCGCAGAGGATCGGAACCTGCGGAGTCGCCTGCGCCGGCCGCCGAAAAAACCGGCGCAAACGACAACAAAACTAATAGCGCTAGTACATACCTTGTCACGGCCGCCCAGTTTTCCGCTTTGAATACAGAGCCTATATTCGTCGTGTCTCTGGTGCTTCCGTCTACTGAGCTTCTGGCTGTCCCTCGGCCGCGCTCATCTCAACCACCGCCGGTTCGAGTCCCGCTTTGGCGAGAATGGCGTACAACACGAAACCTATTACGAACGCGATGACCGGAGCCGGCCTGATAGAGCCGAACTTCTCCGCGTTTATCATCGGCAGGATCGCTACGATGAATCCGACGGCCCACGCTATGTATCCCGCCCAGTTGACGCCCTTGCGCGGCCCGGCCCATTTACGACCGCTCAACAGGTAGTCAGCTACCATAGAGCCGCAGATTGGTCCGAACGAGGCACCGATGATGCCGAAAACTCTGGCCAGGTTAAGTGCCCAGCCTGTTGCAGCGAGTACGATGGCCGCGCAGGCTCCGATGAGTACCATGCCCAGCTTGTTAGCTTTGGGGAACATTGTCCCGATGCTGTTGGCGGCAATAAAGGAGCAGAAACATGCGGGAGCGAAACTCGCGACTGCAAACAGTATGAACATGATCTTGGCCAAGAAACCGCCTTGCGCCCGTATGGCAGCGTCGAACACAAAGCTCTGGAGCTCAGGGTTTGCAGCATTTGCGCCCGCGACGGCGACGAGTGCCAGACCGCCTGCCACGATAATGGCGAGGCCGATTCCGAAAAGCCCGCCAAGCTGGACGTCCTTAGCGTTTCGGTTGCCCATCCCGAAGTCCACGCCTGCCGCCCCTGCCGTTGCGAAGAACCCTACTACTATAGCAATCATCGTCAAGAAGCCGACTACGGGCTGAGCACCTTCGGCTACCTGAAAGCCCCCCGCGCTGCCTACATTTGTGACGAAGACTATTATCAGCATAATGAGGGGGACGATCGGCAGAAAAGTGGATACTGCACCCACATATTGGATGCCCTTAAAAGCCACCAACACAGCCAACAGAGCCCAGACGATCGCCACTATCGTGAACACGGCGCCCCCATGGAAAACACCTGTTGCGGGGTCTATCGCCGGTGCTTTGCCGGCCGCCTGCATGATGAAGTCTGTAGAGATGGCGGTATTCACGGCGAGCCAGCCGAACTGGAGCAGGCCCATCAACAGGCCCGGCATCAGGAACCCGCCTGCAGTGCCGTAAGTCGAAGCGCCCACCACGTACAGCGGATACCCTGTGGTCATGCCGAACAAGCCGGGCACGAGATAGAACAGGAAATGGCAGATCAAAGCCGCCACAACGAGCGCCAGAAAGCTCAGACCCAAGCCGGCCTGGGACAATGTGCCGTTGGCGATCTCCATGTAGAAAACTACCCACAGGAATATGCCCGCATAGGCGGGAGCTGTGCTTGTATACCACGGCGCCCGGTTCTCGGTGGGATTAGGTTTTGCTAACTTCAGATAGCTCGGCAGTGATCCGATACTCATGTTCGATCCTCCTCTCTTACATACCCCTCTTTCGACCCCTCAACTTCTCTTCCAGTTCCCAAAGACGTGCGCGCCGTATGCGCCGGCACATTATAACCCATGACGGTACGAATCGGCCATGGACATCGCACCTTCTTCGCTGACATTGCTAGAATGACAGAAGAACGTGCCAGATGTACATGTTGCCAAGTGCATCAATGTCCTCCCACACTCTCCGGACGAGGTCTTTGTCTCCTTGAATCTCAGGGAGTTCTTTGAGCTTCTCCTCCCAAGGTATGCATACGCCCGGTTTAACCTTTGGCTCTCGCTGCCCGGATATCTGGGCAGCTTGTTCTGGCTCTGGGATGGCGCCTCGATCTTCGTGCGATCCCTCGTCCGTTTGCGGCGCGCTCGCGTCGTACACGCCGTATTCGCGGGTGAAGTCGGTCATTGCCCTGATGTTATCCACCTTGGCGTCGTTCTGGACGATAGCGCCGGCGTCCATAATGTAGCCGCCGTCGCCGGCCACGCCGTCGATCACCTTCTTGCAGTAGTCACGCACCTCATCCGGTTTACCGATGGTCAGAAGGTAGTTGGGAATGCCGCCGCTGATGCAGAACTTGTGGCCAATGGCCTTATGTACCTCGAATATGTCGCCCCTGTCGACATGGTACACGATGCTCCGATCAGGCAGTTCGGCAAAACTCTGAAGATGGGCGTTCCAATCGCCTTCGGCGTAAAAGAGCACCTGATGTCCCTGAGCCCAAATTGCCTCCACGATCGGTTTCAACGTCGGCCAGTAGATCTGGTCGAAATGTTTGAGCGAGACGAACGGGACGCATCCTCGATGCATCCAAATTGTGATCGGGACGTTCTTGTCAGGATCTGCGCCGGACAAGGCAATGTGCAACAGGTGTGGCATAAGCGCTTCGCACGCCGCGCGAACCTCGTCGGGCCGTTCGATCAAATCCATGGTCAAGCCGATATATCCGCGCAACTTGTCGGCAATTATATCGAGAGGAGCCTTGAGAATCCCAGCGATCGCCGAGACCGTCCCGGTTTCCTTACGGAGTCTTTCACCCTGCGGGCCGAACGCGTTGAAATAACTCAGCATCGCCATCCCACCCTTCAAGAAGGACAGGTTATTCTCGTACGACGTAGGTTCGCCCCTCGCGCTGACGGCGGTCGAGACCCGTGGCAGCCAGACTTCATAGAGGAACCTGGTTGGATCGTCGGCGAGCTCACCATATTCGTCCGGCTTCATGAACGCCTCTTCTTCGGGGGGTTCGCGATACTGAAACCCTGTATCGGGCGGGATGTCGATCCCTGGAACGCCGTAATATGTGAGCTCGATGGCCTGGGTCAGGCCGGTCCACACGTACACCATGTTGCCGACAACAGCGTCCCAATCGAAATCCGCTGCGCACTTGCAGGCGGCGGCAAAGGCCTTGTCGTAATCGTGGGTAACTTCCTGGCACGTGTATCCGGCGTACTTGGCGGTGAATTCCGCCACAAACGGGCGGATCGGTATCCGATCCGGTTTCTCGTTTCGCATAGCCGTTACGTAGCGGTTAAGCCGTTCGCCGTACAGTGCTTCCATGTCCTTGCCCATATTCGGCTACTCCTTTCTTGTACAGGCCCCCGAACGTCGTGTAATCGTTACCGGTTGCCTTCCGGGACCTCGCACTTGGCATGCATCCCAGCGTCGTATCGCTATGCGCATCACCTGCGGCGAAGCGGGTCAGGTGGATGCGCTGGTTAGGGCCGCCCAGTGGCCCACCCCCCGAAGAAGAACGTGAATCCAAGTATCTTGTGACAGTGAGGACACGAGTACATGACCTCCTTCTTCAGCAAACCTTCAACATCTTTCTGGACCTCATCTGCCTTGTCTTTCTTCGCAGACTTCAGTGTTACTTCCGTCTCGCAGTGGGGGCATAACGCCATGGTCGATACCTCCTTCAATATCGGGCCCTAACCAAGAGGCCTCTACACGACGATCTCCTCTTTGCTGGCGTCAAACCGCGCGGTCTTGCCGCTGCGCAGGGATGCCATGCCCATGAGCAGCGCCGTCTGGGTGCAGTACGCCAGATCCGCAGGGCTGTTCGTTTCCTTGGTGCGCGACCTGCAGCACTCGATGAAGTTGCCGTAGTGACCCTCCATATCCTCACGGTGTTCTATGGAGAACGTCTGGGGAGCTTTCTTCGCCTCCCTGATTGGAGTGAACACGATCTCCTCGCCCTTGACCGTGAGGCTGCCCTGCCAGCCGCGTATGACCGGGATGCGTCCGCCGGCGCCTCGTGCTCCTGTACCGTCGTAATCGTTGCCCTGAGTGCCCAGCACGGCGACGGTGATCTTTTCCGGGTAGTCGATCAACATGTTGAACGTGTCAGGCACCTCGCGCTCCTCATAGCGAAACTTGCCGCCTGTCGCAACGGCAAGGCTGGGCATTTTCAGGCCGAGGATGCTCGTCACCGGTGTCAGAGAGTGCGGAAAAAGATCCGTGACCGGTCCGCCCGAGTAGTCCTCGTACATGCGCCACCGGAAGAAACGGCTGACGTCGAAGGGCCGTTTCGGCGAATCGCCGAGGAAAGCTTCCCAGTTCAGGTCGGGACCCGGTTTGACGTCGGGATCGTCGATCGGCATGCCCCGTTCGCCCCAATCGCCGACGCGGAAGTAACCGCATTCGGCGTGAATCGGTTGGCCGATAAGCCCGTCCTGGACCAGTTTCCGCATCTGGTGCCACGCGGAGTCCGACATACCCTGCGTACCCAGCTGGAATACGCGGTCGGACTCTTTCACCACCGTCGCGAGACGCTTGGCAAGATCGAACTGCCGCCAGTGAGTTACAGGTTTCTCGCAGTACACGTCTTTGCGGGCGCGGATCGCGTCAATCGCCTGGTAACCATGGATATGATCGGGAGTGGCTATTGTGACGGCGTCGACGTTCGGATCGGCCAGCAGTTCGCGATGGTCCATGTACCGTTTCGCGCCGAAATGTTCGGCGACCTTCTCCATCCGAGGACGGTACGCGTCGCAGACGGCGACGATGTCTATATTATCGCCGCGTTTCTTGAGGCGTTCCACCACTCCGGCGAGGTAGCTACCGCGTCCGCCCGCGCCGATCAGACCGATGCCAATCCGCTCGTTAGCGCGCTGGACTTGGCCGCCGGCACAGGACGCAGGAACTGCGGCTGCGCCCGCCGCCAAAGTCGCCGCAGCGGTACGGCTGATGAACTGCCGTCGGTTCAGCCCGTTTGTCTTTACCGCTTTTCTTTCGTTCGTCATGAGTTTTTCCTCCCTTTACCCATCTGTCGCTAAATCTGATGTTTTCAAAGCGTCACATTCAGCTAGGATCTTACTTGGCCCTCCCTGCCGCTGCCGGCGGTGACCAACTGACCCACCGGCGGTAAAGCCGATCGATCCGGTCCGCTTCGATCCGACCGTCCCAAACGGCCACACCATATCGCACTGTCAGTGGATTATCCCTCGTTATCTCCAAGGCTTCTTTGTGCAAGTTCAGCGTAGCGGAAAGGTAGGCGAACGGTTTCGCCATCGTGAACCACGTCGCCGGATGACGCGGGTTGTCCGGGTGGTCGAACATGGCGGCGGTGACGGTCTTGCCGTCGGCCTCCGCCGTGTAAGCGCACCAGGTGGAGCGGAAGTTTCGTTCGTCGCCGCGCACGACCTCCACCGTGTCGGTACCGGCGTCAAGAAACTGTCCCACCTCGTCCATGGATTGTAGAAACCGCATTCCCAATCCGAAGTAATGCGATCCGGTGAGCGAGACGGGTTGCTTTCCCGGCGGGACCTCCAGAGTAGACTGCCAAGTCAGCAGCGATGCCTCCAGATTCTCATGGTGCGGCACCTGGATGGTGCGGCGCTCTTTGAGCAACAGTTCTTTCTTTTTCGGGCCGATCCAGTCGATATGCTCTGTGAACTCCGCCCAGGACACGTCATTGTGCTTGTCTGTTTTCACATCGACGAAGCCCCGGTGTTCCTGCCGACCGCAGACCTTCGTTTCTGCCCAGAAATCGACTCGGTTGACCGCGATCGCGAACATCAGCGCGTGATGGTGCAGGTGATCGTGCGGTGCATCGCGCAAAATGTTGACGCCCAGCGGCGTGAAGAACTCCTGGACATATGGTTTATAAGGTACGTCCCGGTAACGGTACCGCAGCAGGACGCGATCGTCTGCCCGGACCGACACGACAGTGTCATCGGTCGCTATACTTACGGGCTCGTCGGCAAAGGCCGGCTTCTGCGCAGTAGCGGCTGAGGTTTTGATCACCAACAATACCAGTGTTGTAACTCGTACAAGACTTGTGTAAATGCTCATAAACCACCTTCTTGGCTATCTCAATGAGTATGGCTGTCAGATCAGCCCTTTGAGATACCTTACGCTTCGTTCGGCCTGATCCACCGTCCCGCATTCCACTGAAAACACTATATCGCGCGGCGCTTTCTTACATATCTCGATCACTTTTGGCCAGTCGATCACGCCCTCACCGCAGGCGCATCCTACCGGCGTGCCGGTGACCTTGCCGCGTTCGCTCTCAGACTGCTGAATCGAGATATCCTTGGCGTGCAGATGGACGAGCCGGTCGAGAACGTGCTCGAGCCACTCGATCGGGTCCTGCCCGGCAAGATAGCTGTTGCCGGTATCGAAGTTTATACCGATCACAGAAGAATCAACGAGGTTGAATATACGGTCCAAGCCGTCCGGACTCTTGCTGTACTGCTGGTGCGGTTCAATGCCGATGAGTATACCGCGCGGCTCGGCGACCTTCGCGGCCTCCTTGAGCGTGTACCGCATCAGCACGTGGTCCTCTTCCTCGGTGGTCCACTCCGGTTTGACTCCTTCGTCGGTGTTGACGACCGGCGCGCCGCACTCTGCCGCAAACCGGATCCCCTGTTTCAGGTATTCGGTGCCGATTTCCGGCTTGCACAAAGCTGTGTGCGACGAGAGACCGGACAGTTTTATCCCCGCCTTCTCGCAGGCCCGTTTCACCCGGTACGGATCGTCGAGCATCGACACGCTGTGAAAGTAGCCCGCTTCGCTTAGCAGTTCGCGTCCCCAGTGAACCATCGGCTCAACGTACTCGTAACCCAATTCAGCCGCTTTCTCTATCCCCCACTCGAAGCTCTTGTCATCATGCCTCACAAACTCCATGTTGATGCCCACACCGATTTTCCCCATTGTGACTCTACCTCCCCTTTTCTGTCGATCTTACTCTTTCAGACTATGCCTTAGTCTTGTCGCTTGGCCGCATTGCCGGTCTGCCCGGCGAATGAGACATACAATCCGTCAAATCCGTGCACCGAACGGGATCGTCATTCCCGCAAAAAACCGGCCACCAAAAAACATCGTCATTCCCGCGAAGGCGGGAATCCAGACTCATCCTACGACATCGTCATAGAGGTCTTTCCACTCGGGATTCGTTGCCTCAATCAACCTGATCTTCCACGCTCGACGCCACTTCTTCATGCGTTTCTCTCTCGTCATAGCGCTCTCGGCGTTACGGTGCACTTCGTAGTATACCAGTTTGTCCACACCATATCTCTTGGTGAACCCTTCAACCTGTTTGTTCTTATGCTGCCATACCCTTCCTACGAGTTTGGACGTCACGCCAATGTATAGCGTTCCGTTGCGCCTGCTTGCCAACATGTAAACGTAGAACTGTTTGTCCATCGTGTCGTTCTCTCTCTGGATTCCCGCCTGCGCGGGAATGACGGTAAAGGGCGCGGGAATGACGGTGAGGGGCATGTTAGTGGCCATATGAGGGGTGGAGACGATCGTGATGGGCGTGAAGATGACAGACCAAGAATCCGTCGATGTGTCACCCTCAAAGCACGTGCCAATTTCGGAAGGCCTCGCTTTGAATCGTTCAGTATAGCAGAATTGATGTCCCGTCCCTAGCCCCAAACTCGTCACCCGACAAACACTACGAGAACGATAGTGCGTGGATTGCCGATACGCTCAGCCTTAGCTTAACACGATCGCTTCCCCGAAGTCGAGAGGAATAGTCGCGGGTTTTCGTGGGTGATGCATACGATTCTCATCCTCGCAAAAAGAAAGCCACGGGCAGGACGCCCGTGGCTTTCTATCGAAAAATCGCACTGTGCTGACGCGCTTCGCCAAACGCCGCATAACGTCACACGGGGTGCAGGTATTACGTGCTACTGCTCGATGCCCAGGCTACACAGACAGGGAACTTGCCCGGGTACTTTGTGAACTCCACGTGACCATCCATGAACAGCACGTTAGCACCGCCTGGGACGTGGTTGAACCATTCGGGGTGGTCGTAGACCCCGTCCCACATCACAGGCACCTCACTTTGCGCCATCGCGCTTGCCGCTGGGTTGTTGATATCGGTGATAAAGAACCGTTCGATACCTTCACGCAGACGGTATACAGTGGTTGATTCACCGAAATCGTTGTCGTACGAGATATCATCGTCGAACACGGCGAGATTCCAGCCTGATGGGTTACTGGACGACACCCACGCACCGGCTCTCACCCAGGGAGCGTTCGCGGAGAAGATGTAGCGGACATAGTCGAAGTACGCCTGATGCATGTTGACGCCGGCCTCGCTGGGCACCCTGTTCGGATCCTGCCCCACGTATACAACATGATCCTGCATGATCGCCCAACCAAAGTATTCGTACGAATTGGAATCGATCCGGCACGGATCGAATACGCCGTCCGGTGTATACCATCCCTCTATAGAGCCGTCGGGGTCCGAGGGACATATGCAGATGTTTGGATCCGTCAGGTATTCAGGATAGATCGACTGCCCGTCAGGCATCCTGTGAAAATGGTTTATCCCATCGCATATCCCGTACGCCGTGGCCTCGGGATAAACTGCCCCATCAGAGGCCAGGTTGGTCACAATCTTTGACTGTCGCCTCGTGATAGATGGGAATTTGCCGTCCCATTCGTTCGCGTACATCTTGAAGACGAGCCCGAACTGTTTAAGGTTGTTCGCGCAGCTTGCTCGTCTGGCAGCCTCACGCGCCCGCGCGAGCGCCGGCAACAGTATTGCCGCGAGTATGCCGATGATCGCTATGACCACCAGCAGTTCGATTAGTGTGAATCCACGTGATCTCTTCATTGGATTACCCCCTCTCTGCAAAACCTGACGGTTCTCTTTCGACACGCCCGGCTGGCAGCCGCTTGTCTTGGGCATGTCGACCATGCCTAGTCATACAAATCGAACTCCGGAACAAACGTTGGTTGTCGCCTTCCCACCACCTCCCTTCTCCCTACGAGTCTTGCTCCATAGACCGACATGCTTTTTGGGCCGCAATGCCGGGATCAATAGTACGTCTGTCATGGCTGTCTGTCAACCGCCGGTCAGGGGAGTAGCCACGAGCTTCGTGCTCGCGGCTCTCTCCTGATAATCGCTAAACCCGCTCACGGATAAGGGAACCAAGTGCACCGCTCGCCTTCGTATATCATGCTCAAACGCCCAGGCGCGTGATGCCGGGGCGCCCGACATCAAATCCACGAGCCGGCAAACGTCGCCGCGGCCACGCTTACAGGGTACGTCGAGGGATACTTCAAGAATTCGACGTGCCCGTCCATGTACAGGACGTTACAGCCGCCCGGTATGTGGTTAAAACTGGCCGTGTTGGTATTCACGTCATCCCATAGCACAGGCAACTCACTTTGCGCTTGTGCACTGGCCGCCGGATTGTTGATATCGGTAATGAGAAACCGCTCGATGCCTTCGCGCAACCTATACACCGTTACCTCTTCCCCGGTTTCGCGGGTGAAGGTAAGATCCAGGTCATATGCGCGGGAATCGCCGGTAATAAACAACGCCGAGGTGAACATACCCAGTAGCGCGTCGCTGAAGCCCGTGTCCAGATTCACACCGAATTCAGAAGGCTGGCGGTTCTCGTCCGTACCGGGGATAATCATCGTCTCCTTGGTAATCATCCAGCCCCAATACTGGTACGAGATAATGAAGAAGGCGCATGGGTCCACCGGCCCGTTGGGATCACCGAGCAGGTTGTACACCCCGTCCTTCCACAGACTAATCCCGTCCGAGTCCGATGGACAGAACAGCACCCCGATATCACTCACGTACTCCGGATACATGGCCGGACCGTCCCAATGGTTGTTAAAGCCACTGGCCAAATCGCAGGGCGTATCCGTCACGGGCACGGGAAGACCCCAGTCCTCAATCGCACGTGACGACAACCGCCGCTGAATTGGTGGGAATTTCCCGTCCCACTCGTTGGCGTACATCTTGAACGCGAGTCCCATCTGTTTCAGGTTGTTCGCGCAACTGGCGCGTCTCGCAGCCTCGCGCGCACGCGCCAGCGCAGGCAGCAAGATGGCCGCCAGTATGCCGATGATCGCTATTACCACCAGCAGCTCAATCAGTGTGAAACCATGTGATTTCTTCATTTGAATTACCTCCCCCTATGTCAATGTCTAACCCTCGTGTTCACTTACCCCGGCCAATATCGCTCGCTCCGGGTGTGTCAGCCACTGTTGCCTGTATTACTCCACAGAAGAGTCTGCCTTTTCACCACCTCCTTGCTCTCCGCAATTCGCAGCCTGCTCGGACCCGCAGTGCGTCTGCTTATGCCAACACCTCATCTATTACAGCCGGTGGAAACACTTCCGTGTAAATCCGTCTCATGGTCTCTCTATAGTCCCACTCGCTCGATAGCGGCCGCCAACCGAGCCCATCCAGCACGGCGTTCCCGACGAGGCGCAATGTAGGTATGGGTCCCGCGACTCCCGACTGCGCCAATGGCGCGTCGGTGCTTATGAAAGCGTGGCCTCCTACGGTCAGGTACCAAAGGCCCGCATTGATCTGTTCAGGGGTCACTCCTTCAGGAAGGATCAAATCTCCCACGGCGACACCGTCGCGTATTATGCCTTCCACAATAGCGCAAACGCGCGATTCGAAGGCCAGGCCTACTTCTCTCCGCTCCGGCGAAATCTTATCTCGCATCACGTTTGTATAGGAGAGCAGAAGAGTAATGAAATGCCGCGGGTACCAGTGATGCAGGATCGTTGATACTTCTCCGACCGCCACCATCCGCTCTCGCGGGCGCGCTTTGAATTGGAGCACTTTGTCGTAAAGCTTGAGGTGAAGGCGCGACGCTTCGTGGGTGATCTCCGTGATGATCTCCTCTTTGCATGGGAAATGCTCATAGACTGTCGTCCTACCGTAGTTTATCGCCTCGGCGATACGTTCCATGGTAAGACCCGGAAGACCATCCTTGATGAGGATCTCGCGCGCTGCATCCAGGATCTGACGCTCGCGCTCACGAAATCTCAACTCCCGGCGCGTCAGTACCGATTCCTGTTCCGCCAAATGGCTATTGATGGATGTTTGACTCACCCCGGATTACCTCTCCCCTGTTGGGTGCTATTATAGCACAATCTTGACACCATGTCAAGTCCCGACACTGCGTCAAGAAAGGGGTAAGCGGCTCAGAAGAAAGCCCATTCAATCAAGGCCTTCTCGTCCACCGTGCTGATGAATCAGTTAATGGGTTCCTGCCTTGGAGTGTGGGCATTTCTGGCGCAATATGGGTCGAATCTGCAGAAAAGCCCCCTTGTCTCAGTGTGACTGAGACAAGGGGGCTCAATTAAGACTAAGAGATAAGCCTAGCCGCCCGAGGCAATGGCTTCGGTGAGTGCACCGGTAGCTGTAGCCCAGGCAACGCTGGCCGGATAGCGGCTGGGGTACTTCAAGAACTCCACGTGGCCGTCCATGTAGAGCACGTTGGAGCCGCCGGGAATGTGGTTGAAATCTTTGGTCACAGTACTGACCACATCGTACATCACCGGTACTTCGCTCTGCGCCATAGCACTCGCGGCGGGATTGTTTATGTCCGTGATGAAGAACCGCTCGATGCCTTCACGCAGCCGGTACACTGTGAGCTCCCTGCCGCTGGTTGTTGCGGTGAAGTCAAAGTCCCGATCGAAGGCCGTGTAACCGGAGAAATCCCCGCCCAACGAAGCTGTGTACGCTGGGAGTATGATCTCGTTGTATAGAGTCTCGAACAACCCGCCGTCGAGATTGACACCCACTTCAGAAGGCGTGAGATTCTCGTCCGCTCCCGGAATAATAACGTGGTCCTTCATTATCGCCCAGCCCATGTACCAGTATGAGATGGCGTCAAGCCTGCAGGCGTCTATGGGTTTGTCCGGATCATAGTCGCGGTTGAAGTAGCCCGCGGCCCAATATGTTTGACCGTCGCCATCGGATGGGCAGACTGCGATCGCAGCGTCTGTCAAGTACTCGGGGTAGATCGCGAGACCGTCCGGCATGAGCCAGAACGCGTTCCCGTACTGGCACGGTGGCGCGCCGATAACACCGGCACTGAGGTTGAAATCGAGCGTTGAGACCCGCGTCTTGAGGTGGGGAAACTTGCCGTCCCACTCGTTGGAGTACATCTTGAAGACCAAGCCCCATTGTTTTAAATTGTTAGCGCACGTCGCGCGGCGTGCCGCCTCGCGCGCACGTGCCAGCGCGGGCAGCAGTATTGCCGCCAATATGCCGATGATCGCTATGACCACCAGCAACTCGATCAGTGTAAATCCGCGAGATTTTTTCATTTGTATTGCCTCCTCCTGTACAGGATCCGAATCTCATCTCCGACACACCCCGGACCGCTTGTCCGGGGCTTGTCAAACACATCTCCCGAACTCAATCACCAACACACGGTGTTCTGGCTCTTGTCACCACCTCCGTTTCTTCCCACGAGCCGTCCTTCGTCGACCCGCGTGTTATTGATACCCGACTGCCGGGTAAATACTACACCCATCACCGTTATCTGTCAACCGCCAATGCTCGATGCGCTCAGCTTGACAGAGGGGGAACCGGCGTATACCATTTGGGCATGGAACCGACAGGAATAGCTTTCTCTGAACGGAGTTGCGATGGCTAGAGTGGGATTATGCCAGAATGTCATGGTTGAATACATGGGCTTGATGTGTATATCCGCCGTCCTCAAAGAGGCGGGACATACCGTTGAAGTCTTCATCGACGACGAGACCAACGAACGCCGGTTCCTGGCTCAGCTCAAGTCTTTCGAGCCGGATATCGTGGGGTTCTCCCTGTTGAGCCCGGCGCTGGAGTGGTCTCTGCGTGTCGGCAGGAGAGTAAAGGAAACGATGGAGACGGTAACCGTCTACGGCGGTTATCACCCCATAATGAATCCGGAAATGATCGAGCGTCCCGAGGTGGACATCGTTTGTCTTGGCGAGGGCGAGTTCCCCATGAAGGAGTTGGCCGACTGTATAGACCGGGACAGGTCTTTCAGCCATATAGAAGGGTTGTGGGTCAAGACCGGCGACGGGATTGTCAGGAACGATATACGCAAGGAGCTGGTGGACCTCGAGGCGCTTCCGTTTCACGACAGGGCTCTGTATGACAAATACTACTTCTTCCGGCACAGCAAGTACCTCAGGCCAATGAACGGGAGAGGGTGTCCGTTCAGATGCACCTACTGCGGCAACCGAAAGTTGATGGACCGATATGGGCGCAAACGTTATGTGAGGAAGATGAACCCGGAGCGCGCTATCCGGGAGATTGAATACCACATGCAGCAGAGGGACATAAAATACATCTACTTCATTGACGAGGTTCTCTGGGTCGATAACGAATGGCTGCGCGAGTTTGTGGCACTGTACAAGCAACGGGTCGGGGTGCCGTTTTCCGCCTCCTACCGCTTCGGTTCGATCAATGAAGAGGACATAAAGCTGTTGGCGGAAGCGGGAGCTGCGGTTTTCGGGCTCGGAGTGGAGACCGCAGATGAGGAACAGCGCCGTACGTTGTTGGGAAAGAACGTTACGAACGATCACGTTCTTGAAGTTGCCAAGTTGCTGAGAAAGTACAACATCTCGTGGGGGTGTAGTGCCTTGTTCGGTTTGCCTGGCGATACCGTCGAGAACTTCGTCAAGCAACTTGAGTTTTACAGAGAAGCTAAGCCCAGATATTTGTGGACAACTTTCTTCACTCCTTTTCCCGATCTGAAAGTGACGCAGGAAAAAGCGGTACAGGATCTCATGCCCGCGAACAAGACTTTCGCTCTCACCTTTCACCACGACATGTATCTTGATCTGCCGGACAAAGACAGGCTCGTCAGACTGAAGAAGATATACTTTCTGCTAATGCTGTGGCCAAAGGCGACCCCTTTCCTGGTTTGGTTGACTCGTTTCAGGGTACCGCTCTTGTTTGACCTGATGTTTCTATGCCATTACTCATGGTACATTCGCAAGTTTGAGCGAATCTCCTGGTTGCAGTTTCTACAACACATCAAGACGTTCGTGGTGTACCCCATTCTCAAGAAGATGCACCTGTTGCGTCGTCGATAGCGGTTCTTTGTTGCCGCTCGGAAGATGCGCCTCGCTGCAGAAATGGTAGCGCTCTCGGTTTTCCAGGATCAAGGTGAGGCTGGATATCTGGAACGGCTCTGGACGACCGTTTCCGCGATAGCCTGGAACCGGTCGTACGTATGCTCGAAGAACTTGCGGTAGGCGGCGCAAAAATAGCTGGGCGCGCCGTAATCGGTGCGCGGGAAGATACGGTCCTTTAGACATCCGCCCCAGCACATCGGTTTCCATTTACACTCTGAACATCCGCGGCCGAGTTGTGACTTGTGTGCGGCGAACTCCTGTTTGCGCCCGCACCGTATGAAGTAGTCGATATCCCTTTCCATCAAGTTGCCTAGTTTCCATTCGGCGGTCACAAAGAAGTCGCACGGGTATATGTCGCCCGTCCTCTCCACGACAACGTATGAGTCGCAAGAGCTGCCGAACGTACACATCCCGGGCACGCCGAGCACGAGGTAGTTCACAATCGAATCGAACGTGCGCACGGAGATGTGCGGGAACCCGTTCTCGTACCATTCGTCGAACACCTCGCACATGAATCTGCCATACTCTCCCGGCTTGATCGCGTATTCGGCGCGTTTCTCCGTGTCGGGATCGCGTTCGAGGCACGGGATGAATTGCAGGTACCTGAATCCCTGCGAGACCAACCACCTGTAAACCCGGCGACCGTGTTCGACGTTAGCCCGGCTGACGAGCGTGAGGATGTTGAAACTCACGTTGTGCCGCTTGAGGCATTCCGTCGCCGCCATAACTTTCCGGGCCGACCCGGAACCGGCGACCGTACGTCTGTACACATCGTGAATTTCCGGTGGACCGTCGAGGCTTACGCCGACGAGAAAGTTGTACTCCGCGAGAAACTCCGCCCATTCGTCGTCTATCAGTATGGCGTTGGTCTGAAAGGCGTTGCCGACTCGTTGCCCGTCTTCACCGTACTTTTCCTCTAGCTCGACGACCTTGCGGAAAAAGTCCAGACCGCACAACGTCGGTTCGCCGCCCTGCCACGAGAACACCGACGTGTCGAACCGCAGTCCCAGGTAGCTCGATATCATTCGCTCGAGCACGTCGTACGACATCGGACCGGTCTCGTCGGGATAGAGCGACGCCGCGCGTTTGTAGAAGCAATACTCGCACGCGAGGTTGCAATCCGCCCCGACCGGCTTTATGAGCAGTTGAAACTCTTTCCGTTCAGTTCTAGCATCTGACATGATGATAAGTCGCCGTGCGGCTGAGTCGTGCCTTGCCCGTGCGCGGTTGTGACGTACTATTCTCCTTCAGATACGCGTTGTTGTACGGCCATGAGCAGCAGCTTTTCGGGAAACACGAACATCCGCGGGTGGAGTTCGGTGTTCACCATGACGCTTCCGAGGTTCATTACCATACGTGTCTCGCGCATGGGGTAATGCGCCTCGAGATACGTTGGCAGCCACATTTCCTGTATTCGTCGATAGCGTCCGAGCACGGTCACGGCGCGCAGGGTACCGTCCTCCGCGTAAAGCTCATCGCGCACGAGCAACCATCGGGGTCGCTCGAGCCACAGTTTGCGTTTGAGTCTGCCTTGCGAGTTAACGGCGATGGTTGTCCGCCGGCCGCCGGGCGCGATCAGCTCCACGTTGTCCAAATCGATTTGTCCCCAGTCTTCAGGGAGAAAGAGCTCTCTGGCAATGTCGCTCGGGGAGACCGAGAAAGGCAGCGATTCCACCTCGACCCCCTCCTGTTCGAAAAAGACTTTCCGCTCGGACGGAAAATGGAGAAGGAAACTCTTCTCGACCGATATCAGGTCGAACAGTTTTCTCCCGAAAGCGCCGCTCGATACGAGCCTGAGCTTATCAGGCATCTGAACCGCGATGTTGCCTCGAAATCGCTGTCTTCTCTCGAGGTCCGGCGACTCGAGCGAGAACTTGACCTTCGCCTTGAAGTTCTGCAGACCGTTCTGCCTCTGGGCGAGGGTGTCGACCGCCCGTTCAACGTCACCCTCGCGAAAAGGGGGAATCACCATGGGACGCACGTAGAGATGGCTGCACCCCAGGATGAGCATGCAGCCGACCGCCATAGCAATTGTGCGGTGCGTATCTCGGTGATTGTTCATGAGGGTTGATGCTCGCTCAGAAGAGGCAGCAGTCTCTTCTCCAACGAGTAGAGTTCGAACCGTATGTTCTTGAACATTTGCGAGCGGGCCGTGTCGAGCGCTTTTGAATAGTCCTCAAGACATCGCAACGCCTCTTGCGCCCGCTTTATGTTAGCCATTACGACGTCTGCCACGGCCGGCCGTGCCGTCGGCTCAGGCTCGCGCGCCCCGACGTCCGACTCGCTGTCGCGCGCTTCCAGAAGTGCCGATGCCGCGCCTATCGCGTTCATTTGGTCCGTCACGTCGTGCCTCATTCTCTTGATTGCGCTCGACAGGTCCGCATCATCGAGCACAAACCGACAGTAGTCCTCGACGACTCTAAGACCTTCGCGCGCACGGTTCGCGTTAGCATCCAATATGCGCAGTATCTTTTCTCTTTCCAAGGCCATTGTCCGGGTGTTTTCGGAAGTCACGTCCGCACCGGCGGAAAGCGGACTAGTCGAGGAAATCCTCCTCGAGTTCGCGCAGTTGTCGTTCAAGCTGTGTTTTGAGCTTTGCGGCGTGGTGCGTTTTTCGCCGGGCTTTGCTCGCAATGGGGTTTTGGGGGTCCACCCGTATGCACGCGTTCCATTTCGCGAGAGCCTGCTTCATCCTCTTCAATTTGTAATACGTGTTGCCGAGAGAGTAGAGAGCTTTCTGGTTGCGCGGGTCGAGCTCCAAAGCCTTCTCGAAAAGCCTGGCGGCCATGTCGTACAACCCCGTGTTGTACTCCTGCCTGCCCTTCTCTGCAATCTCGGCCGCCTTCTCTCTGTCGGCGGGAGTCACACCGCCGACAGGCAGCTTCTTCTTGACTTTCTTACGCAGCCTGGAGGTTTTCTTACGCAGCCTTTGCGTGACGTTGTCCAACATCTCTATCTCTCAAGTCGGGAGGTATTTGAGTCACGCTTCATCCCGCCCGGCAATGTCGCACACGGATATGATCCGAGGATCTTGACTAGCATACACGTTTCAGACAGCTTTTCGAGAGCCGCCGCCACGTTCTCATCCTTACAATGCCCTTGCAGGTCCACGAAGAACATGTACTCCCACGGTTTCTTTCTCGATGGTCGCGACTCTATCTTGGTCAGGTTAATACCGTATTTAGCGAACGGTTTCAACGTATCGTAGAGCGCGCCAACCCTGTCCCGCACGGAGAACATTATCGATGTCTTATCGTCTCCGCTCGGCTCGGAAATCTCCGTGCCGATGACCAGGAACCGCGTGACGTTTCCAGCGATATCCTCGATCCTTGGCACGAGAATCTTGATATCATATACTTCGGCGGCCAGCTCACTCGCTATAGCCGCAGCGCCGGCCTCGCCGGCTGCCATCTGGGCCGCCTTGGCGGTGCTGCTCACCTCAACCATTTCGACGTCAGGAAGGTTGCTCTCGAGCCAGGCGCGGCACTGCGCGAACGGCTGGGGAAACGAGTACACCTTCGTTATTTCCTCAAGCGCGCAGTTGGCAAGAAGATGGTGCGAGACTTCCGTGAGACTCTCGGCACAGATCTTCAAATCCGATTCCATGAAGGTATCGAGAGTCCTGTTCACGACGCCCTCGGTGGAGTTCTCCACGGGCACCACGCCGTAAGTGGCTCGCCCCCGTTCGACCTCGGTGAACACGTCGTGTATTGCCGGCACCGGCTTGTACTGAGCGGACGTGCCAAACGCCTGCCTCGCAGCGAGGTGGGTGAACGTGGCTTGCGGACCAAAGTAGGCGACCACCAGCGGCGCTTCGAGCGACCTCATGGCTGACACGATCTCTTTGAAGATAGCTTCCAGCGCTGCAGCAGGCAACGGCCCCTTGTTTTTCGCGCGGATCTTCTCCATTACCTCCTTTTCTCTCGCCGGTACGTAAACCTGCGAATCCTGTTCGGCCTTTATTCGGCCTATTTCGAAGACGTGCTTAGCTCTCTCGTTCAGCAGCCTTGCGATCTCGGAGTCCACTTCATCCAGCCTTCGTCTCTCTTCTTCGATAGACACAGCAGCTTCTCCCGTTAGACTGAGACCTCCCGCGTTCTCACTCCGACCCTTCCAGGAGTTCCAACCCGCTATAGTTTATCACAAGGTCGCGTTTCGTACCATCCCTATCGAACCGCACGTGCACGCGGCTCATATTGCCTCTGCCCGTCTTATACAGGATCACGCCCGTGCCGAACCTGTCGTGCCTTATCCGTCGACCCACCGTGAAAAGGCCGAAGTCCCGCTCTTCAGATCTGCTCTCGTGCCCGTTGGAGGGTGCCAGCAGGTCTGACGGGATCTCGTTGAGAAATCTGGACGCTGCCTGGTTCTGGAACGCGCCGAGAACCGCTCTTCGACAAGCGCGCGTAAGGTAGAGCCTGTCCTTCGCCCGTGTCGCCGCCACGTAACAGAGCCGTCTCTCCTCCTCAATATCGCTGGCGTCTCCGAACGCCGTGCGGTGAGGCGTGAGACCCTCTTCGAGGCCAACGATGAACACCGCCGGGAACTCCAACCCTTTTGCGCTGTGCATCGTCATCAACGCCACTGCACCTTTCGTGTCGTCCCATCGATCCACGTCTGTCAGTAGCGAGGTAGTCTGCAGAAAATCTTCGAGGGTGCCGCTCGTGGTTTCCGCGAACTCCGACGCCGCCACCAGAAGCTCGTCCACGTTGGCGGCCCGCTCCGTTTTTCTCTCGTCGCTCGAACTCTCGATCCAGGTCTTGTACCCGGTCATCTCGATTATACGAGCTAGCATATCGCGCACGTTCAGGCTGTCCCGGCGTGTCATCAGCCCCTGGAGGAGGTCGCGAAAAACGAGCAGCTTCCTTACCCGTCTGTCGTTGTCGGCGTCCCGTTCTCCCAGATCCATTAACGTCTCAAGAGGAGAGCATCCATTCTCCGTTGCCAGGTTCACCAACGTTTCCAGTGTGGCTTTGCCGATACCTCGCGGCGGCACGTTGACTATCCGCAGAAAACTCGCGTCATCTTTCGGGTTCGCCAAACACCGCAAGTAGCATATGAGATCCTTGACCTCTTTTCGCTCATAGAACCCGACCCCGGCCAGCACCACGTACGGTATGCGTGCGCCCGCGAAACCCTCTTCGAGCACGCGGCTCTGCGCATTGGTGCGGTACAGCACCGCGAAATCACGATATGCCTCGCCGCTGTCGCGTATTTCCTCCACTACAAAACGCGCCTCATCGTGCGCGTCCTCGCCGACGTAAACTCGGATCTTCTCGCCGCGCTCTCTCGTTGTCAGCAGTCGTTTCCCCATGCGGCGCCTGTTGTGCTTGACTAGCGCGCTTGCCGCATCAAGTATAATACCGGTCGAACGGTAGTTGTCCTCCAGCCGAACCACGCGCGCTTCCGGAAAGTGCTTCGCGAAATCCAGCAGGTTACTGATATCGGCACCGCGCCAGCCGTATATGCTCTGATCCTCGTCTCCAACCACGAACAGGTTGCGGTGCGTACGCGACAGAAGCTCCGCCAGCTTGAACTGCACGTGGTTCGTGTCCTGGTACTCATCGACAAGAATGTACTGGAACCTGCGTTGGTACTTGGCGAGAATCGCGCCCTTTTCGGCGAGAATACGGACCGCAAACCAGAGGAGATCGTCGAAATCAAGGCTGTTTCTCCGGTGTAGCTCGTCCCGATAGCGCAGGTACACCTCCTTGACGGTCGCCTCGAACGGATCCTTCTCGTCGCATGCCTCGGGACCCAGCATATTCTGCTTAAGTCGGCTTATCCTGTGGCGAACTCTCTGTGGGTCGGCGCTCCATTCCTCTTGCCTGAAATCCTTCATGACCTCCTTAATCAGCGCGAGCTGATCTTTCTCGTCGTAGATAGTGAAGTTCCCCGTGAATCCTACCGCCTCGATCTCTCTTCGGAGAATGAACGTGCAGAAAGAGTGGAACGTTCCCAGCCAGACCTCGTGCGCCCCTCCTCCCAGCAGCCCGGACACGCGGTCTCGCATCTCTCTGGCGGCCTTATTGGTGAAGGTGAGCGCCACTATGTGCCGAGGATGAACGTTGCGCTCTTGTACGAGATAAGCGATCCTGTGCGCGATCACCCTGGTCTTGCCGCTGCCGGCTCCGGCCAGAACCAAAACCGGCCCGTCACCTTCAGTCACGGCTTTCCGTTGAGCTTTGTTCAGCTCGTCCAATAGCGAAACGTTTTCCACGGTAGTGTGTTACCCTAATCTTGCAGGCCCCGCCAAAGCGCGATTCTTCTTTCTCTATTCTAAGGGAAATCTGTTCACAAGTCCACACGATGCGCGCAGAGCACGCGAGTCGAGCGTCGATTCGCTGAGATCGGCGCGAGCGCGGACACCCGGCTGTCCCGCGCCCGGACCGCGCAATAGCGCTCATCACCTTCAAGACTTTCTTTGCCGGGTACACTCCAAACGTGCTGCTGTACAGGACCCTTCCGATAGTGTGTGGAGCGTTCTCAGTCGTGGGTCTCTATGCTCTCAGGAAGAAACGGAACGCATTCGTTATGTTGGCGATCCTGGCTTTTGTGCCGATTGCAGCCAACCTTGTTATATGGCAGTTCAGAAGTTATCCGTATTACACACATGGGATGTTGATCTTCTTTGCGATACCCTTCTACATACTGGTGGCGCGGGGCATGCGCGCTCTCAGAAAGGCGCCCCTGACCTGGATTTGTATTGCCGAGGTTGTGGGTTTGACGATGCCGTGTCTTGCGGACCATTGTTCACAGCGCCTGCACCGAGATTGGGGTCACAGACTCGGTGCGCGCTACAAGGTGCAGAACAGGGAGGCTGCTCATTACATCGCCGCCCATCTTGCGCAAGGCGACTTTGTGGGGCACAACTCGCATTTCACATTGTGCCCGTTCATGTACTACCTTTCCTCCGCCGAACAGAAGAACCTCTCTTTCACGGACGAGGAACGGATCGGGATACTGCGCAGCTATCCGAACGTGTCGCTGTGGGAAAGAACAGGTTTCCTTCCCGTTCGCATCGAGTCGGTCACAGAGACCGCAAAGCGGTTATGGTTGGTGACATCCTGGTGGGAGCCTTTTGATCTCGATCCGCTCTCGAAGCAGCTGCGAGGCTGGCTCGACGGCCACTGTCTGAGAATGGAGCGCAAACCGTTCGACGGTTTGACCGTTTACCTCTATGAGAACGATCCGGAATTGAGAGCGGTCACCGAGACTTACCAGATTGCGGATTATGGCAACGGGCCTGTTCCATATTACCGTTTCCCGAAAAGCGAAAGCGGTCGCGATTTCCGAACAGAATGGAAAAGGTGGTTTCTTGACGGGTTTTCGGCCATACTGGATGAGGAACTCTCAACGTACGGTGTTCAGTTCGATTTGGTGGTTGCCGACGGTGGTCGACTCCCGTTCCGAGGACGGGAACTGCGCGCGGACTTTGCCGACAGCGACGGTGACGGTGAGCGCGAAACGTTGTATATAGCCGAGACCGACGCGCTCTTCCAAGAGGAGGGCACCGCGAGATTGGATTCCGTTGACTATTCCGTACTTGCGTTGGACGGTGACGCAGGACGAGCGTTGCTTGCCTCCTTTCCCTTGAGCGCGGTGGGCGACTTCTCATACGAATTCGTCGTCAGAAACGCAAGCGGCGTGAGACGAACGATACGGTATCACGTGTGCGAATCCGCATGCGTTGTCGAGCCGCTTTCTTTCAACCGTTGCGATCCACAATCCGACACGTGGCGACCGACGTTGCAGTGCAACTTCCGACGACCACCCGTTTCCTTTAACAAGCCGGCCATGGTCGCGCGCCTCTCGGACGAGTCGCAGGAAGGCGACGCTATCTACAGCGATATCCGTTTGGACGCCGGCCATTATGTTGTCTTCGCGAGGATACTCCGGGAAAATCTCATGACCAATCGGTCGAGGGCTTACACTCGATTCGCGGTGTCATCGCAGGAGTCCGATTGTCTCAAGCTTGACGGCCGATTCATCGGCACCGTTGCAGGGAACGATCCGGGGGGCGGTCAGGGTGGATCTGGTGCAGGGTCGGCGATTTGCGGTGCGACGGAGAGCGGTTTAGATTGGTCGTCGCGGCGTACAATGACGACAACTTGCCGAAAGCTTATTTCGACATTGACCGCGTGATGTTTGTCCCAATCGAAGATGTCGCCCGGTCATCGCCTGTCGAGAAGGCAGGCTCCGCTGTGAGCCTAGGTCCGTTGGAGGAAAAACGGTACACGTTGTCAGCCGGTCTGGGCGCACGCCGGAGCAAAAGGATAGACATCGAGCTATTCGACTCTGAGATGGGCGAGTTCCGCAACCTCTTCTTTAGCGTACATCGTGACGAGACGCAGACCGAAAGTTCTCCCGGTTGAGGAGCATCATACTGTTGCCTCCTTGTCCAGGCAAATGCTACAATCAGCCACGAGCTGCGGCATTTCAACGTTCGATTGGGTGCACGGCGGGCGTCCCGGAGGCGGGACAGCGTAGTTCTTGAGTAGGCATGACGTGGTCCGGCTTGCGGTTTCGGCGGCCTACCACAACAGTAAGGGTGATCAGCGGTTGCTGTCAGCATGGTAACAAGTGGCCGACAACGATAACTTCTACCAGTTTCGCAAACTTTCACTGACCCTGACCAGTGCGTGCAATCTCGCCTGCAAAATGTGTTTGATCAGGCGGGGTCCCCAGGGTACACTTACGCGTGAGCATGCGTTTCAGGTGGCAGAGTTCGCGGGTCGGCGCGGCTTCAAAGAGATAGAGATATCAGGAGGGGAGCCTACACTTGTCGAACACTTCTGGGACCTTCTGGACCGCTTGTGCGACACGGGTGCAGAGGTGCGGTTGGTGACAAACGGGACCCGGCTGACCGAGGAGCACGTTCGATGGTTAAGCGGTTATCCGAATCTATGGATTCAGGTTTCCATTGATGGTGTGGGTGAGCTGCACGATTCGATCCGCGGTGTTCGTGGTGCGTTCGACGCGAGCGAGAAGGCGTTGCGGGCCCTGGCCGACAGCGGTTGCCGGGTCGCGACGAACACCGTTGTCCAGCGGTCGAACTTTCGTCACATAGTTGAACTCTATGAACGCTTCAAGAGCATGCCGCTCATGTTCCACTCGTTCATTCTGGTGGAGTCGGGCGGGATCGTCGACAGCGAACTGATACCGCACGAGAACCTCGAAGAATTCCTGGGCACGATGTCGGAGATCATGAGTCGAGCTGATCGCGACGGCAACGATGTGGTATTGTCCGACGAGTTGTTGGAAGCCTACCGTCGACGGATCCAGTACCCGTATTTTCTTATGCATCCGGGTAAAGGATGCACTGTCGTGAAGAGGTCTCTTTCCGTTAATCACCAAGGTTACGTTCTACCTTGTTGGCACTACGTATGGGAGACGGAGCGCATACAGCGACGGCTCGACCAACGATCCATAGATGAGATCGTGGACTCGCCGGAAGTACGCGACGAGATTCGTCGCGTAATCGGCCCCAGCGGATGCCGCGGCTGCAGCACCATGTGCTACAACTGGGACGAGGATTTTTGCAGGAAGGTGATGCGACCTACCCGATTGCTTAGACTGCGCCGGGCCAGCTTGTGCAGCAAGGAGTACCTAAGAATGCACCATCCCGCTGTGTTCAAAGCGACAAAATCCATTAAGCGGCTCTTGCGCATTTAGCAGAGCGGAGCGAGCCCTCTGGGTCCCGGCGCAACGGGGCAAGCTCATGCCAGCGGCCGGACATCAAAGAGTTTGACTTCACTGCCAGCCAAAGGTAAGATGTCGAATGCTGTTTCTACAATTCAACGAGGACCGGATTCTCGGCGGCATCAAGCGATATTCCAAATACCAGCCTGGGCAGGAGGTATACCGAAGTGTCTAGTCTAGTCTTGAGAGAGCTCTTAGGTGCTCCCCAATGAGGTCGCACCCGTATAAATATGATCTCGCAATGGTGTTCTGTCCTCGCTGGGGCGTGGGGGTCCCGTGGACCGCTCCAGCCTACCTGCTGGAAGCTGTGCGTGTCTGCGGGTTCTCGGCGCAGTTCTTGGACTACAACGTCCGCCTTTGCTGGGATAACTTCACGCCGGAAATGTGGACGGATAACGTCCACCATCAGTTCTGGAAGACCCAACCGCTGGACTATTTCCTCGACCAAATAGATGTTCGCCAGATCGACGCCGCCGTTGTCGGTTTTTCCCTTACGGAAACCAACATTCATTTCTCGATCGAACTGGCGCGTCGCGTCCGAAAATCAGACCCGAACAAGACCATCATATTTGGTGGACACAGGGTCTTTTTTGAAGAGGATCCCGACGACCAGGTTCCACTGGATTCGTGCGACGCCATCGTGAAGGGAGAAGGAGAACTCACTCTTATCGACATACTGCAGAATGGGCTGGACAAGAATCTTGGGACGTACACTCCCGACGGGGACCACTGGGTGTTCAACGGCGAGCGGGAACTGATAGCTGATCTCGACCAGTTTCCGTGGCCGCGCTATGAAGATGTCGACTGGGAGCTCTTTCCAGCGCGGGAAATGAACATCATGGGAAGCCGCGGCTGCATTTTCAGGTGTGCGTTCTGCAACGACATCGTGCGGGCTCGTCACCGTTTCCGCAAACGGTCAGCCGGTCATATCGCCGAAGAATTGCTCTACCACAAGGCTAAGAACAACATTAGGTTCACATGCTTCAACGATCCGCTCATAAACGCTGACTATCGGCACCTGGACGAGCTTTGTGAGATACTGTTGAAACGGAATTTCGATCGGCCGTGGGCAGGCAACTTCGCTATACGCGGCAACATGCCAGAGGAACTTATTCGTAAAGCCAAGAGGGCCGGGTTGAGTGCTGCGGTTATTGGGTTGGAGGCTGGCAGCACACATGTCCTGAAGCTGATGAAGAAGCGGTTTGTCATTGAGGAAGCGGAACAGTTCGTAAACGCGCTGCACGATGCGGGAGTCAATATCGATCTAAATCTGGTTGTCGGGTTTCCCGGTGAAACGGACCAGGACTTCGAGGAAACCTTGGCGTTCGTTGCAAAGATGGCTCCCAAAGTCTCTCAGATCGTTAGCGTCGCAACGCTGAACCTGGATCACTCCTACCTCTGGGACCACCTTGACGAGTACGACGTCGTGAGATTGGGGAAGGACAGACACATCTCCTGGTACACTAAGGACGGGTCGAACACTTATGAGATCCGGTGCAAGCGTGCAGAGCGTCTGATCAATCGCGCGCACAGCCTGGGACTGACGCACGATCGGTACGATGCTGATATAGAGCGCCGGGACCGCTTGATCAAGATCGGCGTGGTGAAACGACGCCGGCTAAAAGGTCGCACAAAACACGCCGTCAAGAGGCTGCTTCGTGCAACGCGCCTACTCAGTCCTGCACAACGCTTGGCGGCGGCGATGCGTCGCAGCTAGTGCCGAGCGCGACATATAGCGCTGCTTTCGTATTGGGAACAAGGGCAAGTCTGGTCTTTACGCTGGCATGATCCCGGATTTTGTCACGTCGGGATCGCTTTGGGCACTGCTGCCCGAGAGGTCCACGTGAGGGAATTGTGGAGTCCTGGTGAGGATCTCTTTGCTACCATCGGTGAAAAGTATGAAGGTGTCCTCAGATTTTACCCCGGGAGCTGACGGGTTCCAGGCGAACGCCTGGGCGAAACTCGCTTCGACACCGAAGTATTCCTTGAGCCGCCTCGGATAATGTGGAGAGAGAATCTCAGTCGGGTCGCGGGGCACGGCCTTTATGGTGCGCGCGCCGTACCCTGTCAGACCGCCTTGATGATGATTCTGCCACTCTCCTACTGTTAGAGGATCGGCCGATCTCGGTGTGAACCGGTGACGTTGGTATGCTCGTTGTGCCTCTTCAAGCGCGTCGCCCAACGTGACTCCCGGCTTTGTCGCCGCCATGATGTCGGCGTCGACACAGGCGATTCTCCTGTATCTGTCTAGGATCTCCTCGTCGAGGTCGGAAACCGCCTTGAACCGTGTCAGGGATACGACCAGCCCCTCTTTCTCGAAACACCCGACAACCATCACGTATTTCTCAACCCGTTTGTGCTGCGCGTCAGTTTCGGCAGCAAGCAGACTGTTCTCCGTCGGGAGCGGGTGTCTGTACTTGGCGATCCTGTCGTCTGCCGCGACAAGCACCACGGGCGCCGCAATGCCTTTGCTGGAAGCCCCGCAGGCGACCTGTGCCGCTATTTCCTGCTCGCTCATCCCTTTCCGTATGCCGGCGCACACCTCGGTCATGCACTGTGCGGCAATGCCGCCGAGGATACGGTACTTCTCCACCTCGACGTCCGTCAGGAGCGAGCGAATATGGTCAAGATAGTTGTGCACGTTCTCGCCGGCCGAACCGTCGTCCGAGACAAGTCTCAGGTGAGAGAACGCCGAAAGCGCCTGATCAACCGCTTCGTACCAGAAGAACGAACGCACTTGAAGACCGGCCTGGGCAAGTTCTTCCTCCATTATTCTCGGCTGTTCAATATTGTTGCCAACGTAGGACATCTCTCCCTTGGCGGTCAGTAACACGGAGGACGCTCCCATCTCGCTTGCCGTGTTAACGTAGTTTCGTCCTCCGATCGTCAGACAGGCGAAGTTGGACCGGTTCGACAACAGTACGCCGCCGGCGTCGCGTTCGAGAAGAAACGATTGGAAAAGCTGTCGTTTAAGGGTCCTCGCCTGGTTCAACTGGTCAGCAGACATATACGTCAGCTCCTTCCGCACTACTCCCTATTATAATGATACTTGGATTATTGCCATATATCAAGTGGATTTGCGAATTTCCGCCCTTATTTCGAGCGAAGCGCCGGGCCGCAACGGTGCCGCCGAAGCCGGGGGTGCGCCAGCTAGAAGGTGAGTCAGCCGGAGTTTCCGGTTCGCGGCCGCACCGGACTATCCCTTGACAAGTGTGCGGCAACAGCCGACGTTACAGGGAACTCACCCAGAGAGTATGAGATGAACTCAACATGACCGTCAAGAAAAAGGACGTTGCAACCCAGGGGGAAGTGGTTACCTTTTGGATAGGGACCTGAGCGAAAGAAGAGGTGATCCCACATGACGGCACACCTGCTTTCTGCGGTGGCCGCGCTGGCTGTGTCCGATACGTCCGCAACAAGCAGTTTACCGATACCCTCGCGCATGCGGTATATGTTGCCGCTGTGGCCGGTGGTGTATTGTACATACTCTTCAAGTTGTCCTTCGGAGAACGTTATGTCCGAATCAAAGTCCTCCCAGCCGAGCGTGTAAATCGCGTGAAAGAGCCCTATGAACTGCGAGTCTGCAGGAGCAACGAAATCGCCGTAATCGGCTGTGTAGGCGACGTACCCCGTGTAGACGTAAGATGATGCGTCAGTATAGTAGGGAATCGCAACACGGGGATTGCCGCCATGCTTGAGCCGGTGCTGCCACTCCTTGTACACCCTCGACGCTCTGGTGTCGCTCGGACAGAAGAGAGGTTTCAAATCGCCCAGGTATTCGGGATAGATCACTTCCCAGTCCGGTAGCAAGTCGTTTCTGACGAGGCGCTGGTTTCCGGTAGAGGCGGCAACAGGTTTCTTCGGCGGATACATCCCGTTCCAATCCGTCGCGTACATTTGAAACGCAAGCCCTATCTGCTTGAGATTATTCACGCAAGCGGCTCGGCGGCGTTTCTCTCGGGGAACCGGGTGCTTGGCCATAACAACTGCTATAAGGGTGGCGATTATCACGATGACAACGATTAGCTCGACAAGAGTGAATCCACGGCGGGCGCTTTTCATCATGACGCGATCTTTCACGAAACTGAACCGGTGTGTCAGGCAGCCCGGCGGGTTTATTGTACCACGGGATCTATCGGCTATCAACAACGAAACCCACAACGCGTGCTCGGAAAAGGGCGCTGTCGTTTCTGAACTGGTCGGCGGCACGCCTACTGACGGGATTACGAACTTGGTAGGAAAGATTGCCAGGTTGGAACGATCCCGCTATATCCTAGTCCAGGTATACCGGTTGCCCGGGAGCGGCCGGCGCTATGGAATCTTCCGTTATCGTAACGGAATCGGCGGGGCTGACATGACCGGCGCCGTCCACGCCGCGCACCTCCAGCACGTTCTCGGCGTTCTGGACGAGGTTGAACGCGAAATTGTCCGTCAGAGCCGTGCTCGTCCAGTCGCCATTCAGCCCGCCGCGAAGCTGATAGCCGGCGAAGTTGGCATCCGTGCTCGGCGACGCCAGCGTCACCGTTATGCTGTCGGCACCAACCGTCTGGGGTTGCGTGGCTATCACCGGCGCGGTAGGGGTCGTCGAGTCCTCGGTCACTATTATGGAAGCGGTAGCGCTGACATTGCCCGCTTGGTCCTCACCGCGTATCC
>Ga0180438_10000917_pt1 | contig 53944 bp, 62 predicted proteins | sample SS_ome_12_FD_132455 | JGI IMG/M metagenome (GOLD analysis project Ga0180438, IMG submission 132455) | Hypersaline lake sediment archaeal communities from the Salton Sea, California, USA - SS_3_D_2 metaG | ecosystem: Environmental > Aquatic > Non-marine Saline and Alkaline > Hypersaline >... | reverse complement strand
CGTGAGTGTCATTATACACCATTTGGTCGAACATGGGCACCTTTTCTGCTCCCTCCGTGTCCGTCGAGCTCTCAGACCTGGTCTGGGGATTGCCCCTTGCAGAATCGCGTTCTGCCCGGGGTGGCTTCAGGCAGAGATTGCACGAATGAATGGGATGTGATAGAATGTAGCGTCAATAAATACTACTATTGTGCCTATATCAGGAGGGGCTATGTCTCTGATCGGCGTGCGCGAGTTGCGTGAACGAACCAGCGAGGTGATCCGGCGGGTGCGTGAGGAGCGGGTCGAGTATGTGGTCACGTACCAGGGCCACCCGGTGGCCATCATCCTACCACTCGATACCGACCAGGCGGAGGCGGAGATGGTCAAGGCCAGCAAGGGGGCGGTCCTCGGGAACTGGGAGCGTTACGAGCGGCTGGCCGAGGAGATCCGCCAGGCCTGGCCGGCGGATCTTTCGACCCAGGATCTGGTCGACGCTGTCCGGCGCTAGCAGGGGTGATATGTACACCATTGATGCCAGCGTTCACGTCAGTGCCTTGAACCCCACCGAAGCGAATTCGGCCAGCAGCCGGGCGTTCCTGGCACTGGTCCAGCGGGAGCAGATGCCGTTATTCTGTCCCACGTTGCTGCTGGTCGAGGTAGCCGCGGCCATCACGCGTGCCCTTGGAGATGCCAGGCGCGCGGTGGCGCTGGCGGCGTCGCTGCGAGGCTGGCCCAACCAAGCGCTCGTGCCGCTGGACCGGGTATTGGCTAGCCGTGCTGCCGATCTAGCAGCGACCGCCACGCTGCGGGGTGCTGATGCGGTCTACGCTGCTGTGGCCCAACAGTACGAGACCACGCTGGTCACGTTGGACCGCCAGCAATTGGAACGTCTCCCGCCCGTGGTGAAGACTGCCCGACCTGCTGACCTCTCACACGGGTGAGGTGCGTCGCAGCTTGAATGGCGGCATCCCGATGGATGGCTACCATCCGCTCGCTGCGAACGCCGTATTCAGCAGTTCCTCTCTCTCCTCAGGTGTCATCGGGCGTGGGCGGGCGTAGTTCTCCAGCATCGCCGTCAGTACCTCGGTGCTGATATGTCGCCCGTCGTAGAACACGTGCCGGTCGATGAATTCCTGTCGGTACTCCAGCGACTGCATCTGGTCGAAGAACAGGTTCCCCAGACCGTAGTGGATGAACGTGCCGTCGTGGAAGTCGAAGCCCTGCGGCTGATGGGCCTGGCTGCCGCTGACGATCGTCGCGCCTGCTTCGGCCAGCGCGTGGAAGTCGACCCGTTGCTGTTTCGTGGGTTCGTAGGTCGGGTTCTCCAGGTACTGGAGTGTGACGATTGGGATGATGCCCCGCTCACGCAGTTGGCGGATCTGTGGGCCGAGTTGGTCGGCGAGCGCCCCGAAATTGCAGGGAGCCGAACCCGCCTGATCCTCCGTCGCCCAGTCAGAGGGCGGGCCAGCCGGGTTGCAGCCGACGAAGCCGAAGGTGTGCACGCCGTGGGTGAGCGTCAGTGGCTTCTTCGCCAGGTCTGCGTTCCAGCCTCCGCCGTAGTATGGGATCCCACGTTCCTCGTACATTCTCAGAGAGTTCTCCATCGCCGCTACCCCCCAATCGAGCAGGTGGTTGCCGGTTAGTTCGACCACGTCGATGTCCACGTCCTCCAGCAGTTCGATGTAGTTTGGACTGGAGCAGAAGACCATCGTCGTGTAGTTCGCTGGCGGAGGGCAGTTTTCGGCAAACGAGACTTCGTTGCTGATGTGCGTGATGTCTGCCTCGATCAGCCACGGACGGATGTCCTCGGCAGGGTAGGTCACGCCATTTGCGTCCATCTGGATGGCGGTGCCGCGGGTGAGGGCCGTGACACCGGTCATCACCACCACAGTCATCCGGGCCGGATCCCGGTTGGTGAAGTAAGGGGCTGTCGATGGATCTTCTGGATTCGCGGTCACCGCCTTCCCCACTTCTTGGGGGGCTTGTGGTATCAGCTCGAGCAGTTTGGCGACGCCGCGATCGAGCCCGACGACGCCGACGCGCACGGCCAGTGGGTAGGTGGTTGTATCCAGGTGCTTGTCGAGCATATGGGCCCCATCCAGCCGCAGCACCTTCCACCTGGGCTCCAGGTGGTCGAAGGGGACGATAGCCCACGTGGGCCGGGCGGCCCAGGCGTGCTGGACGAGGTCCTCCGCCGGGACGAGTTCGACAGCGCCTGGTGCTGGGTTCCCCATCAATACCGCCAGTGTCACGGCAGTCTCGTCGGTCATCAGCAGTGGTTGGTCAGCAAAGGGGCCGGTCGGGGTGCCGCTCCAGCGGCCGGCTACGTCTGCCCAGGTCACCTCGTCGACCAGCGTGGGGAAGGGGACCACGACACTGTAGAACCACTCGGCGAGCAATGCTGCCCCCGTGCCTGTCTGGGAGGTGGTCGGTGGATCGAGCATCACCTGTACCTCCGCGGCTTCGGCGGAGGGAGCCGGGAGGAACACCTCGGGATGTTCGGCAACCGCGGCATGGAGCGTATCGGCGACCGGCGCCGGCAATCCAGGCGGGATGAACACGGTCACTGGCCAGGCTGGCGTGGGTGTGGGTGAGGGAATGGGTGTCTCGGTGGGGCGTGGGGTGCGGGTTGGCGTGGGTGTGGGTTCAGGGCTGGGCGGGTGGCCGCAGGCAGTGAATAGCGCCAGAAACAAACCAAAACTGGCGAGGAAGGCCAGCCACAGGGCGCGGCGTGATGGGTCGGTCATTTTCATAGAGTGAAGAGACTCTCGTCAAACCTTCGACAGATTCTCAGTCCGCTTTCAGTCGATCGGCGGCGAGAAATGCACCCAGACCCAGGTGTTGGGCGTGCTTCCGCCGACGTAGGCCACTTTCAGATCCTCGGGAATGAGCGGATCGGCCCACTTGAAGAACCACTCCGCGTCGCGAGGGCTGAGGTTAACGCAGCCGTGGCTGCGCGTGAAGCCAAAAGCGTCGTGCCAGTAGGCAGCGTGGATCGAGTAACCCTCGTGAAAGTACATCGTCCACGGCACATCCTCGAGGAAGTACCAGGCTGCGCTCCCATCCTCGACGTCGGGATTGCTCATCTTGCCCTCCCGTACCTTCGACCAGAGCTGGTACAGGCCAGGCGGAGTGGCGGTGCCTGTCTTGCCGCTGGAGATGAGCGTAGCGTAGACCATGCGCTCCCCTTCGTAGGCGGCAATCGTCTGCTCGAACACGTCGACCTCGATCCACTTCCCTCCGGGGCCGACCTCCGATGGCGGCGGGTCCACGTCCACGCGGGCCACGTTCTCCTGCTCCACCCACTGATCGGGGCCAATTAAGTACCAGATCTCGTCGCCGCGTTGTTCCTCGGCGAAGATCGTGACCACGCTGTACCGGTTGAGCGGTTCGACGGCGCCATTTAGTTCGCCCTGGGGTACAATCGACGGCTGCACCCAACGGTTGATCCAGGCGAAGGGGTGCTGTGGTTGCTCGGTTAGATAGACTCCCTGAAACCGGGATGGGCGGGCGAGCGACAGCGCGTCGGCAGGGATGAATTCTTCCTCGTTGATCTGATACCACTGCTGTCCCTCGTACTCGACCAGCCCATCGACGCTGACCCACCAGTCGCCGGAGAGCATCGTGCGTACAGGGGGCAGTCCCATCGCTGCCTCCATAGGGTGGCGGTACACATTCGACGGCACCTCCTTGACGTGGGCGAAGGTGAATGGGGTCACCTCATCGTCTTCGTCGTGGGGAAGTTCCATGACGGGTAGTTCGGGCAGTGTATCGGGCAGGCGGATGGAAGCGATGCGGTAAGGCGTGGTGCCGGGACCGTAGGTTGGGCACAGCTCTGGGTTGCGCCAAATGAGGCTTGGCACGCAGACGTAGGGCGCGGCCAGTAGCCGCGTGCGGGGTGCCAGCGGGTCCAATGTATCGCCTGCGCTGACGGGCCGTATGGTCAGAGACAGTAGGGCGAGCAGTCCTGCGACAATGAAAAGATAACGACGCATGATAGTTCTCCGGTGACCGAACAAATGAACGAATGATATTCTAACACAGAATTCACCCGGCGTCCAGGGTTTCGCCTGGCATTGACGCATCAACCTGCTAGCATCCCAGGACTAGAAACGGATCAGTCCTCCAGGTTGGCAAGTGCGACAGAAGTTGGTCGCCCGGCCGCCCGACTTGATCTCGGCGACAGTGCTACCACACACCGGACAGGGTTCCCCTCCCTTGCCATGCACAACCAGGAAGTCACGCACCTCGCGGTGGATCTCCCTGCCAACACGCTCTCGCAGCGTAGCGATCGCCTGGCGCAGCACCGACTGTATCGCCTCGTATAGCCATTGGGTTTCCTCCCCAAGTGTAAGAACCCCTTTGATCTCTCCCCGATACGATCGCAGTTGATCCCTGAATTCCTCTAACGTCAGATCGAAAGGCTCCGGCCCCACGTCGCACCAGCCGGGGATGGCGTCGAGGCTCTCGGTGAGGTAGATTTAGCATCACTCTGCTCGCTGCGATTCGGGAGGTTCTTCCCGACCCCCCGCGTCTGGGATTTGGGGGTTTGGACTCTGGGATTTGCTGATCTTCCGCTCCAACCGCGCCAGGCGGTGGTGCAACTCGGCCAGTGCAGCGTCGCAGGCTATTCCTCTGGGCCAATTCTTGACCTGTGATATCGCTGCTCTCGTCCAGCCAGCCGCCAGGGACAAATCGCCTACGTGCCACTCGTAGTACTTGGCCAGTTCGATGTGGGCCAGGATATCGTCTGATCGCTCCAATGCCAACTGCTGCCAGTAGGCGAAGGCCTCGGCCCGGCGGTCGGCTCGCTTGAGAAGGTAGCCCAACGTACGCAGTACCCGGGCGCGCACATCGGGAGCCAGATCCATCCCCGCTGATTGTGCTGGGCCGGGCTTGCCCTGAGCTTGGTCAATGGACCGGAGCGCCTCGCGGTATGCCCGTTCTGCCTCGATAAGTCGACCCTCGGCGGCGTACCAACGGCCCAGGCCAAAGAGCTCCGCGCCACTTACCCTTTTGCTGTGCGCGCCTTCTGCCTTGTTCCAGGGGATGGTGAATGCCCAGCAGACGCGCGCAGCCAGCGTGACCAGGCTGAGGACGTCCACCGCGTTATGGTACAGCACTCGCTGCATCTCGCGGGCATCGCCGGTGCGCAGATAGTCGCGATAGAGGAAGGGGATCACCCCCCCAGGCACGTCGTCCTGTTCACGCAGCACGCCCAGCAAAGCTCGCTCAAGCGTGCCCAATGCGCATGACGGCAGGTGATAGCGCCACAGTCGCCGGGCGGGGTGCAGCAGGTCGAGGTGAGGGAGCCCTTCCGTCGGGGGTGGAATGCGAGCCAGGATGAACCGGTTTTCGAGGATGGGGACGTCGAAGGTGCGGCCGTTGAACGAGACCAGGGCCTCGAACTTCGGCAGGAGCTCTGCCAGTGCCTCGATCATCGCGGGCTCGTCCCCCGGATCGCGCAGGAAGTACTGCTGCACGCGGAAGCCATTCTCGACGAAGAAGCCAAGGCCGACGACGAAGGCCATGGTACCGGTCCCACCGGAAAGCCCGGTCGTCTCGGTGTCAAGGAAGCACACCCCCCGCCGGTCCGCCCCAACGAGTGGGCCGTATGCCGGAACCTGGGCGATGATCTCTGAGGATAGATCCAGAAATGCGGCCAGGGGCAGATCGCCGTGCAGGTGGTCGGGTGGATAGGTCTCCTCTGCGACGAAGCACTGCCCACGACCGGTCGTGTGAAAGTGGCCGGGCACCAGTTTCTCGATGGCAACGCGACGGCCAGGGGCGGGTGTCGTCAGTTCGCGTACACCCTTCACCAGGCCCAATTCGCGCAGCCGCCGTCGCAAGTCGTCACGCATCGTTCAAGAGACGATCACAGGAGTGCCGCCCTCTTGCACGCGCAATCCATCCTCCTCGTATGGTGCGATCGGATGGGTCCAGCGGAAGAGCCACTTGGCGGCCTCAGAGGACACGTTGACGCAGCCGTGGCTGCGCGGACGGCCGTAGTCGTTGTGCCAATAAGTCCCGTGGATGGCGACAGCCCCCCAGAAGTAGGAAGCGAAGGGGACCCCGGGCAGGTCGAAGTCATCGCCAACCATGTGGCGCGAAGGAGCCTTGAACACGATGTGGTGATGTCCCTGTGGAGTGGCGCGATCGCCTCCCACGCCGCCGGAGATGCGAGTAGTGAATACCGGCTCATCCTCTTCGAAGGCCACGAGGAGTTGCTCAGCGAGAGATATCTCAATATGCTTGTCGCGGACGAGCGGCGAGATCGGTTTTAGATCCTCAGGAAGCATTGGGCGTATGTGTTCGGCAGGGACGTAGCGGAACGCACCGGGAGCCAGGTTGTCGCGCAGCCGGTACCATAGCCGGTGGTCTGTCCCCCACATCGCCTCGGCGATGCGATAGACGGAGCTGTAGCGCAGGCGGTAGGACCGGAAGGCGTCGGGTGAGGGAGCGCTACGGGCGTCGGTGTACGGGGTGCTGATCTCTCCCCACAGCCCCTCGCTTGGGATGTGTTGCAATGGTGCGTTGAGATGTATTTCGACCGGTTGGACGTCGGAGGAGTAGACGTAGCCCCCGATGACGCGGAACCAGACAGGGTTGAATGGATTGCGGCCCTCCGACTCAACTTCATCGAAGTAGGCGACCACGTCGTCGCGCCGGTGGTAGCGCACAATGGGTGCGCGGTGGTCCGGTTCCGTGTGTACTTGGACCGACCACTCGGCAATCCGTCCCATCCGGGCTCCGGCGCGTGCGGCCCGGTCGCGGGGGGGCAGCGGCAGCGGTAGTACTCCTGCCAGCGCCGCGCCGCTTAGTTTGAGGAATTCCCTACGTGTCCAGTTCGTCATGTGTTGTTTCTGTGTCTCCTCGAAGGCACCGGTCGTCACTATTCACACCACGGGGGCGGGATCCAATAGTCGTGTTCTGCTCTCTGCCCGTCCGCAGATTCAATGACGATCGTATGTACCAACGCACTGCACCCTTGTGCTTGGAATACGATCGCCGGATTGGTCTCCTCGGCGACAAAGACTTCTAGATCGTGGTAGACAGTGTACGGAGGCGCTCCCCCCGTGATGTGCACGACAATTGTCGCTTCGTTTGTCCCATCCGCCAGGGAACGCCAGCTATCGAGCTGGGTGGGTTCGGGGAAATCCAGTGGGCCGGTGCTGACCGGCGTGGATCTCCCCGCTGACGGGGTTGGGGGTTGCGTCGGAGAAGATGGCTCGGGGTTTGCTGGCTCTGTACTTATTGGAGATGCGGCTGTCAACGTGACCTCCATTGTGGCCTGTGTGGATGGGAGTGGCGTCTCCCGTGGGGGTATCGTCGATGCAGTCTCGGGTGTCGCGATGGTAGATGGGATTTCAGCCGTGGGCGTCGGTGCGTTGCAGGCCAGAGTACTCGCCACCAGCGCGGCGAGTGCCCAGACCATCGATGTGTGCCATTTCTTCCTCATCTGTTTGTCCTCCGATCGGACACGTACAGTTCACTCCAGGGCCGGACGTTACAATGATAAGGTCAGCGTGGCAGGACGCCTTCCAGTCGCAGAAGCGCTGCTTTTGCGTCCAGACCACCGCCGTAGCCGGTCAACGAGCCCCCGGCTCCGATCACCCGGTGGCAAGGGATCAAGATGGGAATCGGGTTGGCACCTGTCGCAGCGCCCACCGCTCGCGCGGCTCTGGGTCGTCCGATGCGCCGGGCGATTTCCCCGTAGGTCGTCGTCGCTCCGTACGGGATGTGAGCGATCTCAGCCCATACTTCTTGCTGGAAGGCCGTGCCCCGTACATCGAGCGGCAGATCAAACCTGTGCCGGATGCGTGAGAAATACTCGCGCAACTGAGTGACCGCGATGGTCAGCGCTGCGGAGTCCGCGCGTGGCGCCGCCGGGCCGATATGTCGAGCCTGCCAGGCCAGGAAGCGCTCTGGCTGTCCCACTCCTAGCCCTACGGTGCAGATCCCGCGCCCCGTCGTGGCTATCCACACCGGTCCGACCGGCGAATCTGTCCGGGTGTACGCGATGCTTGTGTTCAACGTGGTGTTCCTCTCACAGCAGTGACGAGAGTTGCGCAGTGTGTTCCAGGACCACGTGCGCGCCAGCTCGCTCCAACTCGCCTCGTTCGCCGAAGCCACACAGTGTGGCCACTGCCCATGCCCCTGCTCGCCGGGCGGACTTCACGTCCACAGTTGTGTCCCCTACCATGACACACCGCTCGACGGGCACACCTAGCAGCTCGGCCGCGTGCCGAATTGGGGCCGGATGAGGCTTCAGCCGCCAGGTGCTCTCGCGCGTGACCAGCAACTCGAATATGCCGTGCAGGTTGTGTTGATCCACGAACGCCTGTGCTTCACACCGCCCGCGCGTCGTGACCACCGCCAGCCGATAGCGCTCTTTCAATGCGTCCAACATCTCCTTGACGCCGGCCACGATTCGAAAATCGGCCGACGTGCGCAGGCCCCGCCAGCGGCGGAGCTGGTTCGTAAACCCCATCAGTGGGCCGTCCAGTCCAACTACGTCAACGATGGTCATCAGCGCGTTGCCTGGAGTTTCAGAGGCCATAATGAGCCGACGGGCGGTCCGCTGTGGATGCGGCCAATGCAACCGTTGCAGCCGATCCGCCAGACTCTCGACTGCCTGGTCATCGGTGTCCATCAACGTGCCGTCCAGGTCGAACAGAACTGCCTCTAATCCGCTCTTATTGAGCATGCCTCTCCTTAATGAGCCCCGATCCCAATTCTCGTAGGTGTGTATTATACCATCTCCCCTATAGGAATGCCACCCATACTTGCACTCTCCTGGGTCACCGCCTATAATCTGAGCGATTGGCAATGGCACTATCTGATGTTCTGCTCGCTCTGCGGCATGATGCTGCTTTTATGCGCTGCGTGACCGCCTGGCAGCGCATCCCAGCCCGACCTGCCCGCTTGGCTCCGTGGCCGGCCGGCCTTGACCCTCGCCTGGTTGATGCTGTCCGCCATGGCCGGTCGATGCGCGCGCACGGTGTCGAGCAGCTATACACCCACCAGGCCCAGGCGATCGAGGCTGCGCTGGCCGGAGATCACGTGGTCCTGGCGACGTCGACCGCTTCTGGTAAGACGCTGGCTTATAATCTGCCGGTGCTTCACATATTGCTCCAGGATCCGGCTGCCTGTGCACTCTATCTCTTCCCGACCAAGGCGCTGGCCCACGACCAGATCGCTGCACTGGGCGAGTTGATGGATGTCTTGCAGGCCCCGATTGTCGTGCGCCCCTACGACGGCGACACCCCCTCATCCCACCGCCCCGCCATCCGCCGCGAAGCCCGCATCCTGGTTACGAACCCTGACATGCTTCACACCGGCATCTTGCCCCACAACACCCGCTGGGCACGGCTCTTCGCTAATCTGCGTTACGTGATACTTGACGAACTCCATACCTACCGGGGCATCTTCGGCGGGCACGTGGCGAACGTTCTGCGGCGGCTGCGCCGGGTGTGTCGCTTCTATGGCTCTGATCCTCGCTTCGTCTGTGCCTCGGCCACGATTGCCAATCCACGCGAGTTGGCCGAGCGGCTCGTCGAGGCTCCCGTCACGTTGGTGGACGACGACGGCGCCCCACAGGGGGAAAAGCAGTTCATCCTATATAGCCCTCCTTTGGTAAACCCAGAGCTCGGTATCCGACGCAGCACTGTGCTGGCGGCGAAAGACATCGCCGCGCGTTTCCTCCAGGCTGATGTCCAGACCATCGTCTTCGCCCGGGCACGTCTGACCACGGAGGTGCTTCTGGGTTACTTGCGCGATTCTGTTTCTGCCGCTGGGGGTGTCGCTCAGGCGGTGCAGGGCTATCGGGGTGGATATCTCCCGAACGAAAGACGTAGCATCGAGCGTGGGTTGCGCGAGGGCGAGGTGCGCGGTGTCGTCGCGACCAACGCACTGGAATTGGGTGTGGATATCGGGCAACTGAGCGCCTGCGTGATGGCCGGTTATCCGGGCACTATAGCCAGCGCCTGGCAGCAAGCTGGGCGCGCAGGGCGACGGGCAGGGCTCTCGGCAGCGGTGCTCGTCGCCAGCGCGCTCCCTCTCGACCAGTACCTGGTCACTCACCCGCGGTACTTCTTCGGCCGGCCGGTTGAACAGGCGCTGCTTGACCCGGACAACCTGGCCCTGATGGCCGGTCATCTGGCCTGTGCCGCCTTCGAGCTACCTTTCGATTCCGGGGATCGGTACGGCAGCTTCGACGACGCACGGGCGGTGTTGGACGTGCTGGCCGAGGAGGGCGTGCTGCATCGCCATACGGGTCGCTACACGTGGATCGGCGAGGGATATCCGGCCGCTGATCTCTCCTTGCGCACCAGCACGCCCGACAACATCGTTATCCAGGAGGTGGGTGCGGATGCTTCGGGGGAGTTTGCTCCCGGCAATGTCGATGGGACCAGCGCCCGCACTTCGACACACCTCAGTGCAGGCCCGCCGCAGGTGATCGGCCAGATCGATCGCCCTAGCGCGCCTGCGCTGATCCACGAAGGGGCCGTCTATCTGCACGGTGGGGCGACCTACGTCGTCGAGTCCCTGGATTGGGAAAGGGGGATCGCCCGCGTGCGCGCAGCCGAGGTCGATTACTACACCCGTGCCTCGGCCACGACCGATGTGCGGGTGCAAAACATACTACGCGGCCATCCACCTCGCGCGTGCGGCGAGCTCCTCGTCACCACCCGCGCTACCGGTTATCGGAAGATCAAGCGCTATACCCACGAGGTGTTGGCCTGGGCACCCATCGACCTGCCAGAACAGAATCTGCGCACCGTGGGCTATTGGCTGACACTGGACAAGCAAATCACAGTGCGGCTGCAGAAAGCGGGTATTCTTCCCCCGCCGGCCGACTATGGACCTGACTGGCCCGCCCAGCGGGACAGAGCCCGCGCTCGCGATGGATACTGCTGCCGCCAATGTGGCGCCCCTGAGCGAGAGGATCGCCAGCACGATGTCCATCACGTGATACCCTTCCGTGCCTTTGGTTACGTGCGGGGTGTCAATGAAACATACAAACTCGCCAATCGGCTGGAGAACTTGGTCACGCTATGTCCGGCCTGTCACCGTCGCGTCGAAAGAACGCGAGGAGCGCGGGGGGCGTTAAGTGGCCTGGCCTACCTGCTACGCAACCTGGCCCCCCTGCACTTGATGTGTGACCCAGGTGATCTCGGCTCAGCCGTGCAGGGACGCGCTCCAGACACCGGTTTGCCCACCATCACGATCTACGACCGCGCGCCAGGTGGTGCTGGTCTCAGCATGCGGCTGTACGAATGCCACGACGATCTGCTGCAGGCGGCGCTGGACGTGGCACGTCGCTGCCCCTGCGCTGACGGTTGCCCGGGCTGCGTAGGGCCTCCTGGCGATGCCGGGGCCGGTGCAAAAGTGCTCACTCGTAGGCTGCTGGAAGCTGTCCTGGAGAGTTAACGTCTTGTGTCCAGGTGTAGCTAGATGAGGCCCAGCCAGCGCAGCGGCTCGTAGAAGATGGCCGGGAGCAGCCTCAAATAATCGAGTACGAACACTCCGACACAGGCTACGACAGCCAGCAGCACCAGGCATACGCATCCAGCAATCAGCCACGTTCTGCGCGGTGTTTCCTCCACCTGCTGTTCGGTGAAGGTAGGTGGAGGTGCAGCCGGGTATCCCGGTGGGGATTCAGCCGGATATGCGGGCGGTGGTGCGGGCTGCTGTCCGTAGCTCGGGGCTGTTGCTAGCACACTGGGTCGCCCTCCGAGCGGCTCGGTCGTGGTGACATCTGCAGCGTGATAGGTCAATGTCACTGCATCTCCCAGGCTGATCACGTCACCGTTGTCCAGTGTGTGTGGGCTGGTCAGCCTCATTCCGTTGACGAACGTGCCGTTTGTGCTGCCCATGTCCTCGATCACCGTCAGATCACCCTGGCATTTGATGCAGGCGTGCTGCCGTGAGACTTGCGGGTCACTGATCTCAATGTCGCAGTTTGGATCTCGCCCGACTGTGAGCGAGTCTTGATCCAGAGTAAAGGTTTGGCCAGGTTGAGGGCCCTCTCTCATCACCAACCGGGAACCGTCATTCATTGCTTGCCTCCTCGCCAGTTGCGCGCTTGAGGTTTCGTGTGTCACTCCTGCCGCTCAAGTATATGGCTGTTGCTCCTGGTTGTCAAACGCGTTTTTTATGGTACACTCAAATCCCCAATTTGAGTCGGAGAGGCTTCTATGCTCATAGTAGATGCTCACGAGGACGTCGCGTCGAATGCACTTGCGCTGGGCCGTGACGTACGGCAGAGCGCACTCGACATCCGTCGTATAGAGGAAATCACCGGGGTCGCCCAGCGTAATGGCCGCTGCATGGTGGGTCTCCCCGAGTGGTTGGATGGCGGCGTGGCTGTTGTCTTGGGCACGATCTTTGTCGCGCCGGCTCGCCATGGCTACCGGAAGCCCCATACCTACACGAACGCACAAGAAGCCCATACCTTGGGTCAGGCACAACTTGATTTCTACCACCGCTTGGCAGATGAGGAAGATCGCGTCGCCTTGATTGGAAACCGGACTCAGCTCGATGACGTGCTCAGTAGCTGGGAGATCGATGCCCCTCAAGTGGGTATTGTTCCATTGATGGAGGGCGCGGACCCGATTCGGGAGCCCGCCGAGGCTGAGGCGTGGTTTGAGCGGGGCGTACGGTTGGTGGGTCTTTCCTGGATGTCCGGGTCTCGCTACGCCGGTGGCGATGAAGTTCCTGGCCGGCTCACAGACGCCGGTCGCGATTTGTTGGACGTGATGGCTGATCTTGGCATCAGCCTGGATGTCAGCCATTTGGCAGAAGATGCGTTCTTCGAGGCGTTGGATCGGTTTGAAGGTCAGATTATTGCCTCGCACGCCAATCCCCGTGCGCGAGTCCCGGGTGCCCGTCAACTCTCGGATGAAATGATCCGGCGTTTGGTCGAGTGGGATGCTGTCATTGGTATTGCACTGTACAATCCTTTCTTACGGTCTGGCTGGAGGACGGGCGACGATCGAGATGCGGTCACTGTCGCTGACGTAGCGGCCGCCATAGACCACGTCTGCCAGGTGACTGGCGATGCGGCCCACGTGGGGCTGGGCTCTGACCTCGATGGGGGCTTCGGAGCTGAAAGTGCTCCTGCTGGGATAGACACTGTCGCCGACCTGGGCCGCGTTGGCCCAGCTCTGGGTGAGCTGGGGTATGGTGAGGAGCACGTCGCTGCTGTTTTGGGGGGCAACTGGCTGCGTGTCTTGAGGTCGGTGTTGCCAGGGGGGTGATGTTGCGGTTGTCGATTATGTCGAGGCTTGTCATCTGGCTTTAATTGTGTTACAATGATTTGTGTGTGATATATGACCTTTGTAAGCTGTGAGCTGGTGTGATTCCAGTGGTGCATTTTGATGTCCTCACCTTGTTTCCCTCGATGTTCGACGGCCCCCTGGGAGATAGTATCCTGAAGCGCGCCCAGGAGAGTGGCCGTCTGTCCGTTGTGCTGCACAACATCCGCGACTACGCGACCGACAAGCACCACATCACCGACGATGCTCCTTATGGCGGTGGAGGCGGGATGGTGATGAAGCCGGAGCCAATTTTCGCCGCAGTGGAAGCGGCTGTCTCAGGAGGTGAATGCGTCCCCATCATACTCCTGAGCCCGCAAGGTCGCCTGTTTACTCATACCATTGCCACTGAGCTGTCCCGCTGCCCACGCATTGTTCTCGTCTGTGGGCGATATGAAGGGGTGGACGAGCGCGTGCGCCAGCACCTGGTGACCGACGAAATCTCGATTGGCGACTATGTGGTCACCGGCGGGGAGTTGGCGGCCATGGTAGTCATTGACGCCGTGACCCGGCTGCTGCCGGGTGTCTTGGGACACCCGGGTGCTGCCCTCGATGATTCCCACGCCAGTGGGTTGTTGGAGGGGCCACAGTACACACGGCCGGCTGTCTTTCGGGGCTGGGAAGTACCGGAAGTCTTGCGCTCAGGGAACCACGCCGCTATTGCCCGTTGGCGTCGCGAGCAGGCCCTGCGTCGCACTTTGGAGCGCCGTCCTGACCTGCCGGAACAGGCCGATTTGACCACACGCGAAAGAGAGTTGTTGGCCCGGTGGAAGGAAGAGGTTTGTTCTGGGGATAATTGAACCTCCTGACGGTCTTGCGTGTATTAAATATGGGCTATTTACCTGGAGGGTAGATGACTGCACAGCACGCAGATGGCCAGCTCGTCGTTCGCCTGCGGGAGGGTGACCTCGAGAGCCTGGGTGAATTGTACGAGCGGTACAACAGGTTGGTCTATCGGACTGCCCTGGCGATCACGTGTGATGAGAGGGCGGCTGAGGATATCCTTCAAGATGCTTTCCTCCGCGTATATACATATGCGGATCGGATCAATGAGAACGTCCCCTTAGGGCCGTGGCTGTATCGCGTCACCGTGAATCTGGCCTACAGTTGGACGAGCCGGGTGAAGCGGTGGTGGCACACGCTCCAGGATACGTTCGACAACCTGGCGCTTCCCCCCCAGTACCATCCAGAGGCGGTGGCGGAAGAGCAGGAGTGGCGGCGTCTCTTGCAGCAGGCGATCGATGCGTTACCCCCTCGGCACCGGGTGGTTATCATCCTTCACTACCTGGAGGGGTTAAGCCTGAAAGAGATCGCCTATGTGATCGATGCGCCCGAAGGGACGGTGAAGTCTCGTCTCCACTATGCCCGTGAAAGACTGAGGAAGGCGCTCTTGGAACAGGAGCGCAGGTTGGTACCTGAGGTAGCGTATGACTTCACGTAGTGATTCTGTAGGTAGCCGTACGACAAACGAGCTGGATAGTATGATAAGGGTGGCCTTGCACGAGCGTGTGGCTGGTGCTGTCCCTCCACCCGATGCTTGGGAGCGAACTCGAGGGCGCATAGAGCGCCTGGATGAGCTGAAGCGGGCCTGGCTGTGGAAAGTCCCCGATCTGGTGGTGCAGGCGGCGGTTGCGGTGCTGGCGCGTGTGGATGTCCTTCTCCCTGTGTCCGAGATGTCGCTGAATCAGCAAGGTGAGTGGATGGGGAAGAGGTATGATTTGATGTGGGTGCCAATTCTGGATGAGCATCGCATGGTCATGCGGCTGGTATGTTAGGTTTGATACAGGATCCCGAATTGCTCCGAAATCCCCATAGTCATCGAGGTTGCAATCCAAAAGGAAGTGGGTATAATACAACTTCACTTTTTGGCTAGTTGGCTCATGTATCTAGTCCTCAAGGAGTATTATGTCTGTCTACGCAGCACAGTCTAACTCAGATCACCTGCTGGAGGTGAAGAATCTGACCACGCGCTTCTACACGGAGGACGGTGTCGTTCACGCCGTCAGCGGTATCTCGTACAACTTGGAGGAGGGAGGTACGTTGGGCGTGGTGGGAGAGAGCGGTTGTGGAAAAAGCGTCCACGCCTTATCCATCATGCGCTTGATCCCTATCCCTCCTGGCAAGATCGAGGCTGGTGAGGTGCTCTTCCGCGGACGGAACCTGTTGAAGTTGAGCGACGACGAGATGCGCCACGTGCGGGGGGCCCAGATTGCGATGGTTTTTCAAGATCCAATGACCTCGCTCAACCCGGTCCTGACCGTTGGGTTTCAGATCACGGAGGCGCTCAAGCTACATCAGGGTATGAACGACGAAGAAGCCCGCGATCGCGCCGGTGAACTGCTGGCCATGGTAGGCATTCCCGAGGCGATTCAGCGTCTGGATGATTACCCCCATCAGTTTTCCGGTGGGATGCGGCAGCGGGCGATGATCGCGATGGCGCTCTCTTGCAACCCGGCGATCCTCATTGCGGACGAGCCCACAACCTCGCTGGACGTGACCATTCAAGCCCAGATCGTCGAACTGGTCAAGCGGCTGCGTGACAAACTGGGGATGGCGGTCATCTGGATCACGCACGATTTGGGCGTAGTCGCCGGCCTGGCCCAGCGCGTCAATGTGATGTATGCAGGGCGTATCGTCGAGTCGGGGCCGGTAAAAGAGATTTACGGCAATCCTCATCATCCCTACACGTTGGGATTGTTGGGCTCATTGCCACACCCGGAATTGGAACGCGGGGCGCGGCTTTTCTCTATCCGGGGCGAGCCGCCTGACTTGGTTGGGGCGTCGCAGGGTTGTCCCTTTGCTCCCCGGTGTGACTACGCCGTCGAACGGTGCCGTAACGAGATGCCTCTCTTGGAGGTAACGGATCCAGAGCACCTGGTCGCGTGCTGGGAGAAAGAAAAGGTCGGGAAAACACAATGACAACTCAACAAGATGAGGTTATCCTGCACGTCAAGAACCTGAAGAAGTACTTCCCCATCCGGCGGGGTGTCTTCCAGCGTCACGTGGGAGACGTGAAGGCTGTGGACGGTGTCAGTTTCGACGTGTATCGGGGCGAAACGTTGGGTCTGGTTGGCGAGAGTGGTTGTGGCAAAACGACCACCGGCCGCACGATTATCCGCCTGTACGAGCCTACAGGTGGAAACGTGTTGTTTGAGGGTGCAGATCTGGCAAATGTGCGGGGTAACCAACTGCGGCACCTGCGACGCAAGATGCAGATGATTTTCCAGGATCCCTACGCCTCGCTAAGCCCTCGTATGAGCGTCCTGGGCATTGTCGGCGAGCCGTTGGAGGTGCACCGCGTCGCCAGCGGCAAGGAGAAGAAGGAACGGGTGGCGGAGTTGCTCGAATTGGTCGGCCTGGACCCCGCCTTCATGAACCGATACCCCCACGAGTTCTCGGGGGGGCAGCGCCAACGCATTGGCCTGGCTCGTTCGCTGGCGTTGAACCCCGATCTCATCATCTGCGATGAGCCCATCTCCGCCCTCGACGTTTCGATTCAGGCCCAGGTTGTCAACCTATTGGAGGATCTCCAAGACAAGCTGGGGCTTACGTACGTCTTCATCGCGCACGACTTGAGCATGGTGCGCCACATCAGCACGCGTGTGGCTGTGATGTATCTGGGGAAGATTGTGGAGCTGACCGACCGTGAGACGTTGTACAACAATCCCCTGCACCCCTACACGCAGGCGCTTCTCTCAGCAGTGCCGATCCCGGACCCGTTTGTGGAGGAGAAGCGGCAGCGTATTATCCTTGAGGGTGACCTGCCCAGCCCGGCAAATCCGCCAAAGGGCTGCAACTTCAACACACGCTGTCCGGTGGCCATTGATACGTGCTTCGAGGTGGAGCCCGAGTTCATTGAGGTTGAGACCGGCCATTTCTGTGCTTGTCACCTGGTGAAGCCGCAGGGGCGTGTGGTGGATTAGGCCAGGTGTTCGTTGGCTGCTAGATTGGCTGTGGTACGTTAACCTGCGGCACGAGCAGAAAGGAGGTGATGCGTAGCGAGAAGCACCGTACTCCACCAAGAGAACGCTGCTTAGAAATTGCGTCGTACGTAGGTAACCTTTAATCCTGTAGGAGGAGAATAATGATCAGCAAGAAGTGGTACGTTTTGGTTGCCGCGTTGGTGGTCGCAAGCACGCTGCTCGGCGCTTGCGCGCAACCGGCACAGGAGCCAGAGGTCGTAGAGGTGGAGGTCACCCGGGTGGTCGAGGGTGAGAGTGAGGTCGTCGTTGAGGTGGTGACCGCCACGCCAGAGCCCGAGGAGACCGAGGAACCGCTGGCCGAGATCTCGCCCGAGTTCAAGAATCCCGACACCTACGTGGTGATCACGGGCGCGGGCGAGCCCGAGACGCTGGACCCGGCCTGGACCTACGAGACCGCCGGCTCAGCCAAAGAGAACAATATCTACGAGAGCCTGGTTTGGTTCAACAAAGACCGCACGGATGAGTTCGTGCCAATCCTGGCCACCGACTGGTCGGTCAACGATACCGGCGACGTGTGGACCTTCAACGTCCGTGAGGGCGTCACGTTCCACGAGGGCGGCACGCTGGAGCCCCACGACGTGGCTTACTCCATCCACCGCGCGCTGTTGCAGGACCGCATCGACGGCCCGCACTGGATGACGCTGGAGGCGTTCTTCGGTCTGTACACCATTGAGGATCTGGCTATGGAGCTGGCGGGCGTCGACTCGTTCGACGCGGTGCCGGAGGCTGCTTTGGTCGAGACCTGCGAGATGGTCAAGGGGGCCGTCGTGGCCGACGACGAGGCTGGCACGGTCACCTATAACCTGGCGGCGTCCACGCCGTGGTTCCTGGCCATGCTGGCCAATTCCTTCATGGGCGCGGTGGTGGACCAGGAGTGGATGATCGAGAACGGCGCCTGGGACAACGACTGCGCGACCTGGGTCGAATATCACGACCCGCCCGCCGAGGAGACCATCCTCTTCAACCAGGCGAACGGCACTGGCCCATACATGCTCGATCACTGGACGCCCGGTGAGGAGATTGTGCTGGTGGCCAACGAGAATTACTGGCGCACCGAGCCAATCTGGGAGGGTGGCCCCAGCGGCGTGCCCAGCATCAAGCGCGTGTTGATCAAGAACATCGACGAGTGGGGCACCCGCCTGGCGATGTTCGAGGCCGGCGACGCCGACTACATCTACGTCCCGCCGCAGTATCGTCCCCAGCTTGAGCCCTACTACAAGACCATGTGCTACGCGGATGGCACGTGCGAGGAAGGCAACCCAGCGGGTTACGTCCAGGTCTACCGTGACCTGCCGCAGGTCGCTATGACGCCCGCACAGTTTAACTGGAACATCAACGCCGAGGGTGGCAACCCCTTCATCGGTAGTGGTGAGCTGGATGGCAACGGCATTCCGCCGGACTTCTTCCTGGACGAGCACGTCCGCAAAGGGTTCAACTACTGCTTCGACTTTGACGCCATGATCCAGGATGCGCTGAACGGTGAGGGCATCCAGGCCCAGGGCCCGATCATCGCTGGCATGATGGGCTACCGCGAGGGCGAGGCCCCACTGTACTCCTATGACCCGGCCAAGTGCGAGGAAGAGCTCAAGCAGGCCTGGGATGGCGCAGTGTGGGATACGGGCTTCTACTTCCAGATGGCCTACAACACCGGCAACGACACCCGCCGTCTGGCGTCAGAGATCCTCAAGGCTGGCCTCGAGGCAGTCAACCCCAAGTTCAGCGTCGGGGTTGTCGGTATGCCGTGGCCGGTGCTCTTGAACAGCCGGCGCGCCCAGAAACTGCCGATCTACGTCGGTGGCTGGTTGGAGGACTTCCACGACCCGCACAACTGGGTGCACCCGTTCCTGCACTCTCAGGGTGCTTACGGCCGGGTGATCAATATGCCCGAGGAGAAGGCGGCTGAGTTCGACGCGCTGATCGAAGAGGCGGCCTCGCTCACGGCAGTCGAGGATCGCCGTCCGATCTACGAGGAGATCCAGCTCAAGTCGCAGGAAGACGCCGTCGTCATCTGGATGTACCAGTCCGTCGGGCGCGTCCACCTGCAGCCGTGGATCAAGAATTTCTACTACAATCCCGCCTACTCGGCGGCGGAGCACTCCTACGTGTATGCGCTGTCTAAGGAAGCGCCGTAAAGTTGTGATCCGCTCTATGTAACGACACGGGGAGCCGGACGTGCTCCGGCTCCCCGTTCTCTGAAATCTATCTCTGCCCACGGTGCGAGCACGGGAGTGGGCGTGAGGGAGGTTGTGATTACCTATGCTTGCTTATATCGTCCGCAGGTTGTTGATCGTGCCGGTCTTGCTGCTCGGTGTGACGCTGCTCATCTTTGCCATGCTCTCCATGCTCACCCCCTATGAGCGGGCGTCGTTGTACGTTACGGACATCCCCAAGCGCCAGGGGGCGATTGATGGTATTATCGAGAAATATGGGTTGAACGATCCGATCCACATCCAGTATTGGAATTGGATGGTGGGGCGCAAGGACCCCGATACCGGAGAGATCAAGGGCGGCGTCCTCCGGGGGGACCTGGGATTCTCTAAGGTGGGCAAGAGTTCAGTGGCGGAGGTCATCGGTCGCCGTCTGCCTGCCACGGCCGAGTTGGCGCTGTGGTCTGCCGTGCCGATGATCGGCATCGGTGTCTGGCTGGGCGTGCTCTCCGCTGTGCATCACAACAAGCTCTTGGATCAGGTGCTGCGCGTGTTCAGCATCGTCGGTTGGTCGATCCCCACTTTTGTATTTGGCTTGCTTGTGTTGATGGTTTTCTACGCCCGGCTGGGCTGGTTCCCTCCGTCGCGATTGTCTGACTGGGCGTCGCGTATCGTCCAGTCTGACGCCTTCACGCGATACACGCAGTTGAACACGATCGACGCGCTACTGAACCTGCGTTTCGATATATTTCTGGACAGCCTCAGACACCTGGTGCTGCCGGTCACGACGTTGACGTATCTCAACTGGGCCTTGATGCTGCGCGTCACGCGCTCATCGATGCTCGATACCTTGCGCCAGGATTATATCACCACGGCCCGGTCCAAGGGGTTGGCTGAGAATGTGGTGATCTGGAAACACGCCGTGTCCAACGGGTTGATCCCGATCGTCACCATCGGCGGCCTCGTGTTGATTGGCCTGCTCAACGGGGTGGTGATCACCGAGACTGTCTTCAACTATCCGGGGATGGGTTCCTTCCTGGCCCAGGCGGCGCTCTCGTTGGATGTGATCTCGGTGCTCGGTATCACGCTGTTCTCGAGTGTTGTCCTGGTTTGCGGTAACCTGCTCGTGGACGTGCTCTATGGTTTCATCGATCCCCGGATACGGTTACACTGACGGAGCCTGCCTGGCTTGAGAGATTATATTAGAGGCGGTTTGCTAGGATGAAAGTTGTTAAGAAGTTGTTGACGAATCCGGCTTCTCTGGCCGGAATCATATTGCTGGTGCTCTTCGCCGTGGTCGCCGTCGCAGCTCCAAGGATGGCACCGCCACCGGAGAACTCGCGCGATCCCTACATGATCCCCCGGGATGGGTTCAGCACGATGCCCGAGGGTCCCAGTGACGTGCATCCTCTAGGCACGACAGAGGGTCAGTACGATATCTACTACGGTGTGATCTGGGGCACGCGTACGGCCTTCCGTGTGGGCGTGGTCATCACGATCTTCACATCGATCGTCGGCCTGACCATTGGATCGGTCGCGGCGTATTACGGTGGGTGGATCGACGAGGTGCTCATGCGGGTCACGGAGATCTTCCAGGCCTTCCCCTTCCTGTTGGCCGCGATCACGCTCAGCTCGGTGTTGCAGACGATCTACGGTCGGGGCGAGGCGGGGCCTTTGATGTTCCTGGCCAAGATCCTGGCACTGTTGACCTTCGGACACAACCCCACCGAGCAGGTTGATCCGATCCAACTTCAGATCCTCACCGGGATGCTGGCCATCATTTTCTTCGGCTGGATGACCTACGCCCGGGTGATCCGGGGCAACATCCTGGCTGTCCGGGACCTGGAGTATGCATTGGCGGCGCGCACGATTGGCGCTAGCAACCTGCGCATCTTGTTCCGTCACCTGCTGCCCAACGCGGTCTTCCCGGTGCTGGTCATCGCTTCGATGGACACCGGCTCCTACGTTTTGACCTTCGCGGCCCTGAGCTTTCTGGGGCTGGGCGCGCAGCGGGGCTACGCTGACTGGGGCCAGATGATCAGTTTCGCCCGGAGTTGGATCCCGTCGCTGGCCAATCATTGGTACATCGTTGTATATCCAGGTGTGGCGATCGTCCTGTTCGTGCTGGCTTGGAATCTGGTGGGCGATGCCCTGCGTGACATCCTCGACCCGCGCATGCGTGGCAAGGGCGGGGGCTTGTAGCTTACTGGTTTGGCGAGGGGGGGGCACCTCCCGTCGTGTTCGTCCAATCAATTCTACATCGTAGCGGGTGGCGGTGTGCGATACACTGCCGCCCGCTTCTGGTTCTTCCGGGATGTAAACCACGATTTGAACCTTCGGGGCTCACGGGAAGTAAACCAGTTGAACGTTAGCTTGTCTGGGACGTCTCTAGAACGTGCAGGGGGGATGACGCAGGAGGATAGAATCGTGAAACGTGCCATCAAATTCATCAATGATCGATCCTGGGGTAAGAGACTGCTGGGCGGACTGTTCCTGGCTTGTGGTACGATATGTCTGGTCCTGACGGTCTTCTACCTGGCCCGCGATCTCTCCCTCTGGATTCTGGGGCGGCGCACCACCGGGCAGGTGGTGGAAATGTGGTCTGAACAGACCAGTGCAGATGATCAACAGGAACGCACGTTCCGCTATTTCTTGCGCTACGAGTTTGCCACCCCGGATGGGCGGGTCTTCACCCGTTCTACGAGCGTTGCGCCACAGGAGTGGGTCGGCCTGGGGAGGGGGGCCCAGCAGGGCCCCGGAGGCAGTGGGCTTCTTCCCGATGAGTCGGGAATGGCGAGTGGCGTCTACCAGGAGCAGGCGAACGTGCCGCCAGCTACAATAGGCGGCCTGGAGGTAGGGCGTCCGATCGATGTCGTCTATTTCCCACTATATCCAGCTCACAACCGGCTGGATGAATCTCGTCTGATTCCAGTTCTCGTCCTGGCCTACGTGCCGTTTGTAGCTTTGAGCTTGGTCGGGTTGCGGGGGGGCTTGCACCTGATGCGGGCGGACCCGCCCCCCGAAACGGTGCCGTCGATTCGGGAGATCCTGGGCCATGGAACAAGCGGTGGAGCTTTGGGTTAGTTCCGAGTCCTGCCTGAAACTAGAAGGATGGTGGATGTCAATATGGGAAGTCGTCCTGCGGGTAAGACGTTGGCCGGTGTCCTGATCCTGATACTTGGTCTGATTTGTCTCGCGGTTCTGGTCGTCAGCCTGGCCAAAGATCTCTCCATTTGGATCCTGGGCCGGCACGTCACCGCCGAGGTAATCGACAGTTGGTATGAGCTGAACGAAGGCCAGGAAGAATCGGAATTCAGCGCTCGGTATTTTGTGGCCTACCGCTTCACGACGCCCCGTGGTCGAGTCGTGGATGGTGCCTCCGAGGTTGGGGGTATGGAGTGGTCCAGCCTGGGTATCGGCTCACCGGTTGATATCGTTTACTTCCCTCTTTACCCCCTCCACAATCGGTTGGATGATTCGCGTTTCGTTCTGTTCCTTGCCCTTATCTATGCTCCGCTGGTGTTCCTCGCATGGGCAGGCTTGACCGCCGGCTGTCACTTGCTGCGTCCATCCCCCAAAGCGCACGTCCCGTTTCTCCGCGAGATCCTGGGCCAGAACGAGACCGTCGTGGCTCCAAGTTAATCATGCGCTCCTGAGATGCACCTTGGTTGGTTGCACTCTGGTGCGTGTGGTGTTATACTCGCTCTCTGGGAGAGAGCGATGTTGCATCAACGATGGGTTGTTTGGGTATTTGCTGGCGCACTCTGCTTGTCTATTGCGAGTTGCGCACCTGAGATCGTGACTGTCACTGTGACGACGCCACCAGAGACGGTGGTGGTGACGGCTACGCCCTCCCCCACGCCGCCCCCTCTGCCTCCAGAGCCAAAAGTACTCACGGTATGTCTGGATGGCGAACCCGATACGCTATATCTGTATGGTGGCTCCGGTCTGGCGGCCACCCGGCATGTGATGGAGGCGATCTACGATGGCCCCATCGATTACGTCGACTATGCCTATCGGCCCGTGATCCTGGAGAAAATGCCCAGTATCGCAGATGGCGACGCCGTGGTGCGCCGTGTGCGTGTGCGTGAGGGGGACCGCGTGGTAAACGCGGCAGGCGAGGTCGTGGAACTTGTGGAGGGCGTGCTCGTCCGTCCCGTTGGCTGTCGTGCTGAGGAATGCGTGGTTGCGTTCGATGGTGAGCCGCTGTGGATGGAGAAAATGGAGGTCACGTTCTCGTTGCGGGAGGACGTGACCTGGTCCGATGGCGAACCGGTCACAGCGGCTGACTCGGTGTTCGCCTTCGAAGTCGCCTCCGATCCTGCTACACCTGGCGGCCGCTACCTGGTGGACCGCACGGCCCTCTATTGGTCGCTGGATGCGTTTCGTGTCAAGTGGGTCGGGTTACCAGGCTTCATTGATCCCACGTATTCCCTGAATTTCTTCGCCCCTCTCCCAAGTCACCAATTGGAGCGCTGGGCTCCGGAACAGTTGCTCCGGGCGGATGAGACCCGGCGATACCCACTGGGCTGGGGGCCGTTCGTCGTCGATGAGTGGGTGGCGGGAGATCGCATCACCCTCTCTCCCAATCTTCATTACTTCCAGGCTGCTGAAGGGCTGCCAAAGCTGGATCAGATCGTGTTTCGGTTTACCTCGGGTGGACCAGAAGTGGTCGCCCGCGTTCTGGCCGGGGAGTGTGACATCGGGACCCACGATGCCGATTTCCAGGCGTCTATGCCGCTTCTGGCGCAGGCCGAAGAGCGTGGCTTGCTGAAGGTGTTTTCCGCGCCCAACAGCGGGTGGGAGCACATTGGCTTTGGGATTGACCCGGTGCCTGACTACCGGCAAACCGACTTCTTCGGGGATGTGCGGGTGCGACAGGCCATCGCTCAGTGCATCGACCGCCAGGCCATCGTGGATGAGGTTATTGACGGGTACGGTGTTGTGCTGGACGGTTTCCTTCCGCCGGAACACCCACTCTATGCGGGTGACCGTCTCGTTCGCTGGGATTACGACCCGCCTACTGGTCGTGCGTTGCTTGAGGAAGTGGGGTGGCTGGATCAGGACGAGGATGGCGTGCGTGAGGCTCAGCGTATTCCAGGAGTACGCACAGGGACACCGTTTGAAGTTACACTGCTGGCGTCTGCGGATAACCCGGCTTCGCAGAAGGGCGCTCGAATCGTCAAGGCCTACCTGGCTGACTGTGGTGTGCGTGTCGATGTGAAAACTCAACCCTCGTGGGAGTTCTTGGCTGATGGGCCTGAAGGGCCGCTCTTCGGCCGCCAGTTCGATATGGCTGAAACGGCGTGGTCGTTCGATATGGTTCCCCTATGTGGGCGTTATCTGTCCTCGGAGATCCCGGACGAAGAGCGTTGGTCTGGGAGCAACGTCACCGGTTACAGCAATCCCGATTACGACGCCGTATGCCAGGCGGCGCTTTGGGCGTTGCCCGGTACCTCTGAGTATGTACAGTATCACAAGCAGGCACAAGCCATCTTCTCCGAGGAGCTTCCCGCCATCCCACTGTTCATCTGGCCTCGGTTTGCTATTGCCAGGCCAAGTGTGCTGAATTTCGCGCTGGACCCCACAGCACCGAGCGAATTGTGGAACGTCGAGAGGCTCGACGTGGAGTGATGTGCACTTGTGCACGTTTGCAAAAGACGTATAATCAGTTGTTGGGAAAACCGGTTACCATATAACGCTTACGCATTATCTTACGAGATGCAAGACGATCAGCAGTCGCCCCCCCCCCGCATTCTCATCGTCGAAGATGACGCTGAGATGGTGGAGCTCATGCAAAGCATGCTGGCACTGGTACGCTGCCAGGTGCAGGTTGCGTATTCTGGCGACGAAGCCCTTTCCCTCTTGCGGCGTGAGGCGGAAGCGGGCCGTGACATCGATTTGATTCTGCTGGATATCATGGTTCCGGAAATGGATGGATACGAGGTGATCACCCGCGTCAAGGCGGACTCCGCGCTGCGTAACACATCCATCATTATGACCACGGCTCTCGATTCAATCAGCAACAAGACCCTGGGCCTGGGATTGGGAGCTGACGACTATCTCACCAAGCCGTTCGATCCCCAGGAACTGCTGGCCCGGATTGACGCTGTTATGCGTATTCGCCGCAGCGAGCAAGCCCTCCGGCGGCGAAACCAGGAGTTGTCCGCTCTTATCGAGATCAATCGTATGGTCACCTCCAGCCTGGAACTAGACGAGGTGTTGGAGTCGACCATGCAGGGCATTCGCGAAATCCTGCAGGTTGAGGCTGGTTCTCTCGTGTTGGTGGACGATGAGATTGGGGGAGTGGTCTTCCGCAAGACTTTCAGCCCTGAACAAGGTTGGATCACTGGACGGACTATTCAGCCGGAAGAGGGCATCGTGGGGTACGTGGTGCAGTCCGGCGAACCCAAGCTCGTCAACAATGTGGAGCGCGACCCCCATTTCTCAGTCGAAGTGGATGAGGAGATGGGGTTTACTTCACGCTCCATCCTGTGTGTGCCTCTGAAAATCCGCGATCAGGTCATCGGCGCTATCGAGGTGATTAACAGGTTGGATGGCGCATTCACCCAGCAGGACCTGGAACTGCTGCAGGCGATGGCTGCGTCGGTTGCGGTAGCGGTCGACAATGCGAATCTGTACAGCGAGTTGGCTGACTTTGCAAAAGAGCTGGAACGATCTCAGGCGCAACTAGTGCAGGCAGAGAAGATGGCAGCCATCGGCCGGCTGGCTGCTTCCATCGCGCATGAGATCAACAATCCCTTGCAGGCCATCCACAACAGTCTGCATCTGGGCCTTCATAAGGGGCTGGCTGACGGTAAGCGCTGGCAGTATCTCAGCATGGCCCAGGCTGAAGTGCAACGGCTGATCGAAATCGTGCAGCGCATGCTGGATTTCTACCGGCCTTCGCGTGGCGGTGTGGTCCCTACCAATGTCAACAGTGTTGTGGAAAACGTGCTGGCACTGGCGCGCAAACGGCTGCAGCACGGGGGTGTCTGTGTACATCCATCTTTGAGCCCTGACTTACCCCTGGTGCCGGTAGTTGCTGACCAGATTACCCAGGTGTTCCTAAACATCGTCATCAATGCTGTCGAGGCTATGCCCTCGGGCGGCAATCTGTGGCTGGAGACAACGCTCTCAGATGACGGCGAGTGGGTGTTGGCGCGTTTTCGGGATGCTGGCCAGGGTATGTCACCCGAGCAAATGGCCCATTTGTTTGAGCCTTTCTATACGACCAAGCCCGATGGAACTGGTTTGGGGCTGGCCATCAGTTATGGGATCGTTGAGCGCCACGGGGGCGCGATCGAGGTCTCGAGCCAATCGGATCAAGGAGTAATCTTCACTGTGAGGTTGCCCGTGCGCCGGGAAGCAGTGGAGGACACAGTCACGTTCGATCATGCTAGACAGTGAGTGCAGAGATATGACAGAGCAAGGCAGAGCAGCACATATTATGGTAGTGGACGACGAGGCTGCAGCGCGCGTCTCCCTGGCGGAGATATTGAGATTGGAAGGCTACCAGTTAGCTACAGCCGCCAGTGGTGAGGAAGCACTGAGCCTGTTGAACAAGAGCGGCCCCTTTGACCTGATGGTGCTCGACCTCAAGATGCCTGGGATGGATGGGCTCGAGGTGACTGAAGTGGTACAGCGGGAGTCCCCTGGCACCGTGATCGTCCTGCTGACTGCCTTCGGAACGCTGGAAACGGCAATCCAAGCCATTCGGAATGGCGCGCACGACTACTTGCTTAAGCCCTGCCCAATCCCGGAGGTTCTGGAGAGTGTGAGGAAAGGCCTCGCGAAGCGCAAGCAGGAGCAGCAGCGTCAGCATCTGGTCAGTCAACTCAAGCAGACGCTCTCCGAGTTGGTCGTGGTGGAAGGGACAGAGGCAGTTGAAGAGATGGCGCCGCCTGAGCCCGATCGCTTCATCCAAATTCGCGGTGTGGTGGTTGATCGGCAGAAGCACGTCGCCATGCTGCAAAGGCGTCCGCTTGAACTGACTCCCACTGAGTTCAAGATATTGGTTTGCCTGATGGAAACTCCAGATGAGGTCTGGAGCCCTCAGGAATTGGTGCGGCGTGCGCAGGGATACGAAACGGATGCCTGGGGCGCGCGCGCGATTGTCCGAGTCCATATCCGCCGTCTGCGCAAAAAAATGGAGGCCGATCCATCTAATCCCAAGTATATCCTCAACGTGCGTGGTGTTGGTTACATGTTCGCCACCAGTAGTCCCAGCACAGACTGACTATGCACTTCCTGTAACCAAACCGTAACCCCTTCGCAACCTGCGAGATCAGGTTTCTGTGGTATCCTACCCTTGGCCGAACATCAGATGATTCTCTTTGCGTCGTTGTGTTTGAACGGCTGTGGTGCGATGGCAGGGGTGTACGATGTGGCTGGGGGGAAGCATCCGGTATGAGCCAGCGCGAGAGGGGCTCACGGGACTATGAAGAGGTTAGGTGGTGAATGTGCGCCATGGGGATGACCTGGTTTGACAAGGTGAAAGTTCTCATTGGGTGGGACTTAGCTGACCAGGCGCGCATGACAGGGCTGCGTCGCTGCCTGGATTCCGATGTGGCTGGCGTGATCGAAGCTCTCGGCAGGCAGTTGTCAAGACTGAAGGGTACACAGCCTCTGATGGCCAATGCGCGCTTTGTCCAACGTCTGCACAGTGTGCTAGGTGATTGGCTGATGGGTTTGCTGGATGGCACATTTGATGGCGACTACATTGAGGAACGTTGGGCATTTGGGCAAAAACTGGTAGAGATTGATCTGACGTTTGAGGAGTTCATTCTGCTGGCAGGGTTGGCGCGCGGGCATCTGTTCGAGTTGGCTCAGAGGAAGGTTGGGGAGCAATCCAGCGATCTCCCATCGATGATGTCTACGCTGGATAAGGCGTTAGATCTTGACTTGGCCTTGATCTATAGTGCCTATCTTGAAGTCCGTACCGCTGAGATGGAACGTGCACTGCTGGATCGATTCCTTGCGGTCACAGGGTTCAGTCGCACGTTGTACGAGAATCTGGCAGAGGCACGGGAATGGAGTGGCGAGGGTCGGCTGCAGGCTGAGCTATCGTAGATTGGCCTGCACGTCGCGCAGACAAGGGACAAAACAGTACTGTGGCTACTGTTGTTCACCCGAACAGCCCTTGACGGAAAAGGGCTTTGTGGTAAAATGTGTCCGCAGGCGCCCCCATCGTCTAGCCTGGTCTAGGACACGGGCCTTTCAAGCCCGCGACAAGGGTTCGAATCCCTTTGGGGGCATAGATCTGCTTCTCAGCCCTGGCGACTAGCCGGGGTCTGTTGGTTATATTGGGGGCAGATGGTAGCTTGGGATGGATAAAACTCTTGAGGTAGTCATCGGTAGACTGCTTAAACATCATGGGGTGACCCTGGCAGTGGCCGAGTCGTGTACGGGTGGGCTCATCGGTCACCTCATCACCAACGTCCCTGGAAGCTCGGCCTACTATCAGGGTTCGATCACCGCTTATTCCTCGGAAGTCAAAGAACGAATCCTTCACGTGTGCCACGATACGATACTCCATTATGGCGCGGTGAGTGAACAAACAGCACTGGAGATGGCTCAGGGAGTGAAACGTGCATTCCGCGCTGACATTGGTTTGTCCGTGACGGGCATTGCCGGGCCGGACGGTGGTAGGCCAGGGAAGCCTGTGGGCCTGGTCTTCGTCGCGTTGTCCGCGCCGGATGGTGATTGGGTGGAGCGGCACGTGTGGCGTGGGGACCGGATGGAGAATAAGGAATCCTCCGCACAGGCGGCACTCGATCTGTTGCGTCGTTATCTGAAAGAGCGGCTGTGACCGGCGCGAGTTTGCTCTTTGTCATACCCTGGCTTGGAGTCCTATCTCGGTATGCCTTGCCGTCGCGCGATTGTCCGTGTAGGAGATTGATCGGTTTGACACTGTGGAGACCCAGTCCGTGGTAACCGCCATGCTGCGTGGGGATCGCGTCAAAAGTGGTGTCCGTCCCTTCGATCCCCGCCGTGATCTAAAATCGGTCGCTGATTTGATAGCCGTTGCCTTCGCAGACAGGCTGGCTCCTGATGGTGACATAGCACTGGCGGAGATGTACCGGGTTGCCCGTTGGGGTCCGTTGCTGAGCTGGCTGTATTGGCCCAGTTTGGGCCGGGCTGGGGTTGCACCGGGCTTCGTGTGGGTTGAGCAGGGCCGGGTGGTGGGCAACGTCTCCCTGCGACGGGCACTCGAGTGGGGTGGGTTCTTCATTGGCAATGTAGCAGTCCACCCCGACTGGCGCAGACGCGGCATCGCCAGTGCGCTGATGCACGCCGCCCTGGAGGCTATCTCCCGTCGAAGTGGACGCTGGGTAGGGTTGGAGGTACGCGCCGATAATGATGTAGCAGGGCGACTGTATAGCCACTTGGGCTTCCGCGAGGTGGGTAGGACGCTGCATATGCTCCGTTCTGCTGGTTTGCCCTGGACCAGGGGGGCACAAACGTACCCTCCCTCCTTGCGTCGGGGGCGCAGCCAGGACGGCGTGGCACTCATCGAACTGGTGCAGGCTATCGTCTCTGGACCGCATCGCCCGTTGCTGGAGTTGCGCAGGAGCGACTATCGACCGGGCTGGGAGCGTACTCTCGATTGTTGGCTGGAGGGACGGCGCGAGGTCTGGTGGGTGGTCGAGCAGGAAGGCGCATTTCTGGGAGCAGTGCGTGCAATGCGTGAGCGCAGACGACGTCCAGACCGGTTGGAAGTTCTGGTGCGGCCTGGAGGTGGTCATCGTCTTGAGGCGATGCTGGTCCAGTGCGGTTTGGCGAGCCTGCTCGGCGCTCATAAGAAGATGGTTGAGAGTGTCTTGCCAAATCCGGCTCAATCACTGGTCACAGCTCTGGAGAATGCCGGATTTCAAGAACTGCGCGTGTTGGTTCAAATGCGACTGGATCTGGTGCATCGCATCCGAATTAGAAATTGAGCGGGTGACGGGGTGATTGGAGCGAAGACGCAGGTCTCTCGAATATACGACCAAGGCCCCCTGGAACCACCCAGGGGGCCTACGGCCAAGGAAAGGAGGAGAGGTGTATTTGTGGCTGACTTCAGCCACCACCTCACCTACATGGTACTGCAAAGTTGTCATATAGCGTAGTGGCTAATGACACATCTCCTGGGTGACAAACTTCATATCGCTATTACAGCCATCGCTGCGCTATTCGATACAATCGTGCTCATATTGCCGGTGCCGAATAGTTTTGACAGATACGATTTTTGTGTTATAATTTCAGTTCGCCTATTTTGTAACTAATGACATAAATGTCGGTATGTTCGTCCGAGTGTTTTCAGATAGAGAAAGGAAAGATGTTAATGGCCTATCCGGGGAGTAAGTCTTATGCCCGCATTACCAACGCAGAGAGACTGCCGCAGTTGATTGAGGTTCAGCTCGAGTCCTTCAGTTGGTTCCAAGAGGAGGGCCTGGCTCAGCTTTTTGACGAGATTTCCCCTATCGAAAGTTTCAACGGCAATCTCAAACTGTATTTCCCTGGGTCCAAGGCCATGGAAGCGCGGTTTGATCTTGGCTATCGCTTTGGTGAGCCGAAGTATTCTGAGGAAGAGTGCCTCGATCGAGACATCACGTATGCGGCCCCTCTGTATGTTCATGTGGTTCTCGACAATCGTGACACTGGAGAGATTGTTGAATCTGAGATCTTCCTCGGTGACTTTCCAGTGATGACCGAGAATGGTACGTTTATCATCAATGGTACTGAGCGGGTCGTCGTCAGCCAGTTGATTCGTTCGCCCGGCGTGTACTTCGATGTCGTGGAGGACCGGGTCACCGGTCGACGGCTAAGTACGGCCAAGCTTATTCCAGACCGCGGTGTCTGGATGGAGTTTGAGACTCGAAAGTCTGATTATATCACCATCAAGTTCAACCGTAAGCGTACGTTGCCGGTTACGATCCTGTTGCGCGCTCTGGCAGCCGTGGACGATGGGATGGGAAGTGATGTTCTGACCACTGGGAGCGACGAAGAGTTGCAGGCCCTTTTCCAGGATGCGGACACCAACCCGAATCATCAATACCTTCCTACGACGATCCGTCAGGAGCCGAACTGGGAACCCAGAGATGGTCGTACATTGGCTGAGGAAGCACTGCTGGAGTTCTATCGGCGATTGCGGCCGGGCGATCCTTCCACGCTGGAGAATGCGCGTGAGTATTTGGAACAACAGCTTTTCGATCCTCGGCGCTATGATCTCCAACGAGTGGGACGGTATAAGCTGAATCAGCGGCTTGGTCTTGGTATACATCCCGAGCATGGCAATATCACCAAGCAGGATTTGGCAGCCCTGGTGGAGCACATGATCCGCATTAACAACGGCATTGAGGATGCGGATGATATTGACCATCTGGGCAACCGTCGTGTCAAGACGGTAGGGGAGCTGATTCAGAATAAGCTGCGCATTGGTCTTCGTCGTATGGAGCGGCTGGTCGTGGAGCGCATGTCCATTCGGGAGTCGGAGTCGTTGACCCCGGTGAATTTGGTCAACATTCGCCCTGTAGTTGCAATCATTCGCCAGTTCTTTGGCTCCAGTCAGCTCTCGCAGTTTATGGAGCAGACCAATCCTCTGGCGGAACTGACCCACAAACGTACGCTGTCGGCACTGGGGCCCGGTGGATTGCGACGTGAACGAGCCGGCTTCGATGTGCGCGACGTGCACTACAGCCACTACGGGCGTATCTGCCCCATCGAGACGCCGGAGGGGCCCAACATCGGATTGATCGGCCGCTTGGCAACCCATGCCCGCGTCAATTCCCTGGGCTTCGTCGAGACGCCTTATCGCAAGGTGGTTCACGCTGTGGAGCCTACTGCCGAAGCACTTGTCGGTCACACGCTGCTGGAGGACGTGGTTGATGCCGAGAGTGGCGAAGTAGTGGTCGAGGCAGGGACAAAAGTGACGTCTGAGTTCGCTGCACGGGTTGCTGCCCTCGATCTTCCAGATGAAGTTCCCGTTGTGCCAAGGGTGAGCGATGAACTTGTGTACCTCTCGGCGGACAAGGAGGACCTCTACACGGTTGCGCAAGCCAATGCCGAACTGGATGAGGAAGGACATTTCGCGCGCCAGCGCATCTCAGCCCGGCGTGCCGACAAGTTCTTGTGGACTGGACCGGAGAGGATCGACTATATTGACGTAGCGCCCTGCCAGATCGTAGGCGTTTCGGCAGCCTTGATTCCTTTTTTGGAACACGATGATGCCAATCGTGCGCTAATGGGATCCAACATGCAGCGTCAAACGGTGCCTCTTATTCAGCCCGAAGCGCCGGTTGTAGGAACTGGGATGGAGTGGCGGGCAGCTCTCGATTCTGGGCAGGTTTTGCTGTCAAAAGATGACGGCGAGGTGGTCAGCGTGACAGGTGATAAGGTCATCGTGCGCCAGCCTGAAGGATCGCATACGTACCAGCTTCACAAGTACCAGCGCTCGAACCAGAGCACCTGTATTGACCATCGGCCCGTTGTTCGTAAAGGTCAGCGAGTGCACGAAGGCCAAGTTTTGGCGGACAGTTCCTCAACTGAAGGAGGCGAGCTGGCGCTCGGGCAAAACGTATTGTGCGCTTTCCTGTCGTGGGAGGGTGGAAATTTCGAGGATGCAATCTTGATCAGCGAACGACTGGTGCGCGAGGATAAGTTTACGTCTATCCACATCGAGAAGCATGAGGTAGAGGCTCGTGACACCAGGCTGGGTCCAGAGGAGATCACCCGTGACATACCCAACGTGGGCGATGAAGCGTTGAAAGATCTGGATGAGGAAGGGGTCGTCCGTGTCGGGGCTGAGGTGGGACCTCTTGATATCCTGGTGGGTAAGATCACACCCAAAGGTGAGAAAGAACTGAGTCCCGAGGAGAAGCTGCTGCGTGCTATTTTCGGTGAGAAAGCCCGCGAGGTAAAGGATTCCAGTCTGCGCCTGCCCCACGGTGAACGCGGCAAGGTCGTAGATGTCAAAGTCTTCGACCGTGAGGAGCATCGGGATCTCAAGGTGGGTGTGGAAAAGATGGTCCGTGTCAGCGTGGCTCAGTTGCGGAAGATCAAAGAGGGTGACAAGATGGCAGGTCGTCATGGAAACAAGGGCGTTATTTCCAAGGTGGTTCCTGTTGAGGATATGCCTTTCCTCCCCGATGGCACGCCGATTGACGTGATATTGAACCCATTGGGTGTGCCGGGACGGATGAACATCGGTCAGATCCTAGAGACTCATCTGGGATGGGCTGTTGATCGACTTGGTTTTCGTGCGGTAACACCCGTTTTTGACGGTGCCAACGAGTCGCAGGTTGAGGCTGAGCTGGCGCGAGCCTGGCTCATCGATCGCGCTTGGGATGAGATCACCGAGCGTGCCTGGGCCTGGCTGAAGGGCCAGGATTATCCTTTGGATACACTGAGGGATGACGAGGAGGCTCGGCGGCTGTATATCGTGGCGTGGCTGGTGGGACAGGGCTACGATGTGGACCGCTTGATCACCGAGTATGTCTATGCCCGGCGAGCGGTGCTGCGCGAGTGGCTGCGAGAGAGAGGGTATGAGCCGGATGAGTTGCTCTCGTTTGAGGATGACACGCGCTCACTGGCCGAGCAGACCATGGTAGACCGCCGAGCGCGGGTCGCTTGTCTGCGTATCTGGTTGGAGGATCGTGGTCAGGATGTGACTGACCTGGATGACGAGGTCATAGAGAATCTGGCTGTACAGGTCAGCGTAGAAACCTCTGAGCCATTGCCTGTGCTGGGCAAGATGATTCTCTACGATGGCAAAACGGGTGAGCCATTCGACCAACCTGTGACGACGGGTATGATTTACATCATGAAACTCGCCCACTTGGTCGAGGACAAAGTGCATGCGCGCTCGACGGGACCCTATAGTCTGGTGACCCAGCAGCCACTGGGTGGCAAGGCGCAGTTCGGTGGTCAGCGATTTGGCGAAATGGAGGTTTGGGCACTGGAAGCCTATGGGGCCGCCCATGCTCTCCAGGAGATGCTCACGATCAAGTCGGACGACGTGCAAGGTCGGGTCAAGACGTACGAAGCAATCGTCAAAGGGGAACCCGTCCAAGAGCCAGGAGTCCCGGCTTCGTTCAAGGTGCTCGTGAAGGAGCTGCAGAGCCTGGGGTTGGCGGTCGAGGCGATCACTCAAGAAGGTCAAGTGTTGAACTTCGGCAGGGATGAGGAGAAGACCAAGGTCCCCATGCTGGGCATGGGGCTCCTGAGCCTGGGGCGGCGGACGCGTTAGTGCGGTACGGCGTCCTGCTTAGTGGTGGGTCGAGGGCTGACCTCTGCCCAGGTTCCTTCCAGCCGGCGTAGCGGAGGGCACTCAACGCCCCTAAAAAGTGTGTTTGACTTTCCAGAATTTCGTGGTAAAATAAACGCTCGTTAGGGAGGGTAGCAGCAAAACCCCTGCTGCCCGGTTGACAAACCGAGAGCGATTGCTGAATGATTCGATGAAGGCCATCGGTACGGGTGGATGGCCTTCTTCACTGAGTTCGTGGGGAGGTAGATGTGCCCACTATCAACCAATTGGTTCGTAAGGGAAGAAAGCCGAAGGAGAGCAAGTCCAAGGCGCCTGCGTTGCAGTACACGTTTAATTCCTTTAAGCAGCGCCGATCCCGGCGCTCCAAAGGGGCGCCGCAGATGCGTGGTGTGTGCACAAACGTGCGCACAATGACGCCGAAAAAGCCGAACTCCGCGTTGCGGAAGATCGCTCGTGTGCGCCTGACCAATGGCATCGAAGTGACTGCCTATATCCCAGGCGAGGGGCACTCCTTGCAGGAACACTCGGTTGTTTTGGTCCGTGGGGGGCGTGTCAAGGACTTGCCCGGTGTGCGCTATCACGTGGTTCGCGGCACGCTTGATGCGACGGGAGTGGAAGGCCGTGTACAACAACGCTCCAAGTATGGAAGCAAGCGCCCCAAGAAGTAGAGGCAAAGGTAGATAAGCTTATGCCACGACGATATCGTCCGCCCAAGCGAGAAGTTGAACCTGATGTCCGCTATAACAGTGTGATGGTAGCTCGGTTCATCAATGGTGTCATGAAAGATGGGAAGAAGAGCACGGCCACGCGGATCGTTTATGACGCGTTGGGCATCGTGGAGACTCGGATGAAGCGACCTCCACTTGAGGTGCTGGAAGAGGCGGTGAGGAACGTATCGCCGGTACTGGAGGTTAAACCGCGTCGTGTGGGAGGCTCCACGTACCAGATCCCGGTAGAGGTGCCGCCGAGCCGGCGGCTTAGCTTGACGATGCGTTGGCTGTTGGCTGCTGCGAACAGTCGCCCTGGAAAATCTATGGCCGAGAAGTTGGCCGGTGAATTGATGGACGCGGCACGAGGAACTGGGGCAGCGGTTAAGAAGAGGGAAGATACCCACAAGATGGCTGAGGCGAACCGCGCCTTTGCACATTATAGGTGGTAGGCTATTCGTCGCACGCTGCTCGTTTTGCTGGGTGGCCCCACTCTCTAGCATAAGGGTGTTCTAGATGGGTGGGCACGACTGGCGGGTGGGCCGGGCAAACGATGGTGAAAAAGAACCCGCTGGACCGTATTCGGAACATTGGTATCGTCGCCCATATTGATGCGGGCAAGACGACGACGACTGAGCGTATCCTGTTCTACACCGGGCGTACCCATCGCATCGGCAACGTGGATGAAGGGACCACGGTCACGGATTGGATGGCGCAGGAGCGGGAGCGGGGTATCACGATCACTGCTGCAGCAGTGACTTGCTTCTGGCGAGACTTTCAGATTAACATCGTAGATACGCCTGGGCACATTGACTTCACTGCGGAGGTGCAACGGAGTCTTCGTGTCCTCGACGGCGGTGTCGTTGTCTTCGACGCGGTGGCGGGAGTAGAGCCTCAGTCGGAGACGGTATGGCGACAGGCACGAAGTTTTGGTGTGCCGCTGATCGCTTTCATTAACAAGATGGATAAGCTGGGCGCAGACTTCGCTCATGCGGTTGAGACAATCCGCGAACGGTTGTCGTCCGATCCGGTCGCCATTCAATGGCCCATCGGCAGTGAGGCCAATTTTCGGGGCGTGGTGGACCTTCTGGAGATGCAGGCCATTGTTTGGAAGGACGAGTTAGGGGCGAAGCCCGAGTATGTGGAGATACCTCCTGAGTCGAAAGATGCGGTGATCGAGGCGCGAGAGCGAGCCGTGGAGCAGATCGTCGAGACCGACGATGAGTTGGTGACGCTCTATCTGGAGGGGCAAGAGATCTCGGTCGATCAATTGCGGCAGGCCCTGCGCCGGGCTACACTGTCTGGGCAGTTGAACCCGGTCTTGTGTGGCTCTGCGTTGCGTAACAAAGGTGTTCAGCCTCTGCTTGATGCGGTGGTGGAGTACCTGCCGTCGCCATTGGATGTTCCGCCGATCGAAGGGTTCAATCCCTATACAAAGAAGGCGGAGAAGCGTCCTGCGGATCCAAATGAGCCATTGGCGGCATTGATCTTTAAAATTGCGACTGATCCATACGTTGGGCGTCTCGCGTATTTCCGGGTCTACTCTGGCAAGGTGAAGGTGGGGGCAAGGGTTGTTAATGCATCCAAGCGCCACCGGGAGCGGATCAGCAAGCTGCTGCGTATGTTTGCCGATCATCGGGAGGAGATCCAGGAACTGGGCGCAGGGGACATCGGGGCGACGTTGGGGCTGAAGGATACGTTCACCGGTGAGACTCTGTGTGCGCCGAGTGGGCCGATCATTCTGGAGTCGATTTCTTTCCCTGAGCCAGTCATCTCGGTGGCGATTGAGCCAAGGACGGCAGCCGATCAGGATCGGTTGACCGAGGGATTGCAGAGACTGGCTGAGGAAGATCCCACGTTCGTAGTGCGGGTCGATGAAAACACCGGCCAGATGCTGATTTCCGGGATGGGAGAGTTGCACCTGGAGATCCTGACCGATCGGCTGATGCGGGAGTTCAACATCAGTGGGCGGGTAAGTCGTCCGCGGGTCAGTTACCGGGAGACGATTACTCGGCAGGCTGAGGGCAAAGGATTGTTCGATCGCCAGGTTGGGGGTCGGGTGCATTTTGCTCGTGTTTGGTTAGAGGTAGAGCCTTTGCCTAGTGGGGAAGGATTCGTGTTCCAGGACGGCACGCGGGGTGGCGAGTTGCCTCGAGAGTTCATCGAGGCGGTTGAGCGAGGCTGCAGCGAGTCGATGGAGACCGGCGTGCTGGCTGGCTACCGGCTGGTCGACGTGAAGGTCCGGTTGGTTGGGGCGGAGTGGAACGAGGACGCTTCCTCAGAACTGGCCTTCAAGGTAGCTGGGGCGACAGCGTTTGGTCAGGCGGTTGAAAAGGCAGCTCCAATTTTGCTGGAGCCGGTAATGGATCTTGAGACAGTTGTCCCCGATGTATACACGGGCGAAGTGATGGGAGATGTGAACGCCCGGGGAGCTGAGATCAAGGAAGTGGGGACGAGGGCCGGAGGTGAACAGGCGATACGTGCCTTTGTCCCTATGGCGAAAATGTTTGGATATGCAACGGACCTGCGCAGCCTGACGCAGGGACGGGGCACTTTTACGATGGAATTTCATCATTATGCGGCGGTAGACCAACAACGGATGGATGCCATTGTGTATGGCGGAGGCTGGTAGTACAGCAAGTTAGAATCATCCGAAAGGAGTGAGAAATGGCAAAGGAGAAGTTTGAACGTACGAAGCCACACCTCAACATAGGTACGATTGGGCACATTGACCATGGGAAGACAACCCTGACAGCAGCTCTGACGAAGGTGCTTTCTTTCAAGGGGTATGCTGAGTTCCAGGCATATGACGAAGTAGCCAAGGCTGACGTGAAGATGTTCCGCCGCGACGCGACGAAAATCTTGACCGTGGCCATCGCTCACGTTGAGTATGAGACGGACAATCGGCACTATGCTCACATTGACTGCCCTGGCCACCGGGACTACATCAAGAACATGATCACCGGTGCGGCGCAGATGGATGGGGCAATCTTGGTCGTCTCGGCAGCGGATGGCCCGATGCCGCAGACGCGAGAGCACGTGCTCTTGGCCCGTCAGGTAAATGTGCCGGCCATCGTCGTGTTCTTGAACAAAGTGGACTTGATGGACGACCCAGAACTGCTGGAGTTGGTTGAGCTGGAGTTGCGGGAACTGCTTGATTCGTACAGTTTCCCAGGCGACGAAACGCCGATCGTGCGTGGAAGCGCGCTGCAGGCACTGCAGAGTGAAAGCACGGATCCAGATGCCCCTGAGTATCAGTGCATCTGGGAGCTGATGCGCGTGGTTGACGAGTACGTTCCTATGCCGGCGCGCGACGAGGATCTGCCGTTCCTGATGCCTGTCGAGGACGTCTTCTCGATCAAGGGGCGAGGCACGGTAGTGACCGGCCGGGTTGGGCGTGGTACGTTGGTCCCGATGTCGCCAGTCGAGATTGTGGGTCTGCAGGAGGAGCCCACCAAGACCATCGTCACCGATATGGAGATGTTCCGCAAGAAGCTGGACAAGGTGGTGGCGGGTGACAACGCAGGATTGTTGCTTCGCGGCGTGGATCGGGATGAGGTGCAGCGCGGCCAGGTCGTTGCGGCCCCAGGCAGCATTCAGTCTCACCGGCACTTCATGAGCGAGGTATACGTCCTTCAGCGGGAGGAGGGTGGGCGCCACAAGGCGTTCTTCAACGGCTATCGTCCCCAGTTCTATATTCGTACGATGGATGTGACGGGAGAGATCCAACTGCCAGAGGGTGTCGAGATGGTGATGCCTGGCGACAGGGTCAATCTGGAGGTTAATTTGATCGAGCCGGTCGCCGTCGAGAATGGTTTTCGTTTCGCAATTCGTGAGGGTGGTCTGACCGTCGGTGCGGGTGTTGTCACTGATGTTCTGGATTAGGTGATAAAGGTATGGCCAAGCAGAAAATCCGCATCCGGTTGAAAGCTTACGATCATCGCGTGCTCGATGAGTCGGCCAAGCGTATCGTGGAGACGGCGGAGCGCACCGGTGCTACCGTTGTGGGGCCCGTGCCTCTGCCGACCAGGATCGAGCGCTTCACCGTTCGTCGTTCGACGTTTATCGACAAGGATTCGCACGAACATTTCGAAGTCCGCACCCACAAGCGGCTGATTGACGTCATCGAGCCGGACAATAAGACCATTGATTCCTTGATGCGGCTGAATCTGCCGGCCGGTGTAGATATCGAGATCAAGCTATAGTAGGCAAGCGGCGGGGACGGGGGAGGGGGGAGAAGTACGGCTGGCTCTCTCCCCCAAGTTGTCCCTGGCGTGGGGATGATGAGGCTGTTGCCCGAGGCCGGCATTCCCCTGGGGAGGTGTGGTGTGAAGGCGATTTTGGGCAAAAAAGTGGGGATGACCCAGGTATTCAACGAAGCCGGCGAGGCTGTTCCTGTGACGGTGATTGAAGCGGGTCCGTGCTATGTCTCACGGGTGAACACGCTTGAGCGGGATGGATATGAGGCCGTGCAACTGGGCTTTGAGGAAGTCAAGCCGCAACGGCTGAGTGCTGGTGAGAAAGGTCATTTGACACGCAATGGCCTACCTGCTCTTCGTCACCTGCGGGAGTTCCGTTCTCGAAAAGAAGAGGAGATCGAGGAAGGCCAGCGTATCCTGGTGGACGTGTTCGAGGTAGGTGATCGTGTGGATGTGGTCGGTGTCTCGAAGGGACGCGGGTTTGCAGGTGTGGTCAAGCGGCATGGATTTGGGGGTGGCCCCAAGACACACGGTCAGTCAGACCGGCGTCGCGCGCCAGGGTCCATTGGTGCCTGTGCCTATCCTGGTCGAGTGTGGAAAGGGCAGCGGATGCCAGGTCATATGGGAAGTGTCCGAGTGACGGCTCAGAACCTGCGTGTGGAAGTCGTGGACCCGGAGCGAAATCTGCTGGCGGTGCGTGGAAGTGTGCCAGGTGCCAAGGGTGGATTGGTGATGATCAAACAGGCCCGCAAGTCAAGGGAGTTGGCCAAGCGACGGGGTGAGTAGGGAGAGCCATGGTTGTTCCGATGTATAACATCAAAGGGGAGAAGGTCGGCGAGGTCGAGCTGCGTTCCGACATCTTCGGTGTCCCTGTCAATATACCGTTGATGCATCAGGCTTTGGTGCGTCAATTGGCGAATGCTCGACAGGGAACACATAAGACGCGGTCGCGCGGGGAAGTGAATCGCACCAAGGCAAAGTGGTACCGGCAAAAGGGCACTGGGCGTGCGCGTCACGGAAGCCGTAATGCCAACCTGTTCGTTGGTGGTGGGATCGCTCACGGGCCGAAGCCTCGCAAGTATACCAAGAAGATGCCGCGCAAGATGCGTCGCGCCGCTCTGCGCTCGGCTCTGTCGGTCAAAGCGCTGGAAAATCAGATTTTCGTGCTGGATCAGCTTCAAATGGCGACTCCCAAGACCAAGGAAGTAGCGGCGGTTCTGGGAAACCTGAAGCTGGATCAGCGTGTGTTGATTCTGCTTCCAGAGCAAAATGAGCCGGTGGAGAAGTCAGCACGCAATCTGCCAAAGGTGAAGACGCTGCGGGCTAGTTATCTCAATGTCCGTGATTTGTTGGGATACGATCATGTGGTGATGCCAGTGGGTGCACTGCAGGTGATCGAAGGTATTTTGGGGTAGGTGGCGATGAATCCCTATGAGGTGATCATTCGACCAATTGATACCGAGAAGACGCGCTATCAGGCTTCGGAGCTGGGGCAGTACGTGTTCGAGGTAAACCGCCGTGCGAATAAGGTCGAAGTGAAGCGAGCGGTTGAGGAAATTTTTGATGTGCCTGTTGTGGCGGTCAATATAACCAATGTGCCTGCGAAAGCTAGTAGGCGGCGCGGTCGTCGTCGAGTGGTGCGTCATTCCCAATGGAAGAAAGCCGTGGTCACTCTGGCGGAGGGCCAGCGGTTGGACATTCTTGGAGGTGGGTAGTATATGGCAGTAAAGACCTATAAACCAACCTCACCTGGCCGGCGGGGGATGACCGGCTCGACGTTTGAGGAGATTACGGGTATAGAGCCGGAGCGTAGTCTGCTGCGTCCGTTGCGCAAGCGATCTGGCCGGAACGTGTATGGCCGTATCACCGTGCGCCGTCGTGGCGGCGGGCATAAGCGTCAGTACCGGTTGATTGATTTCAATCGCGACAAGGTGGGGATCCCTGCGCGGGTGCGGAGTATCGAGTACGATCCTAACCGCTCAGCTCGTATTGCGTTACTGGTCTACGCAGATGGTGAGAAACGGTACATCATCGCGCCGCTGGGATTGCAAGTTGGTGACACGGTGATGAGCGGTGCGGATTCTGAGATCCGTGTGGGAAACGCGCTGCCCCTGGATTGCATTCCTTTGGGCACCTTGGTGCACAACATCGAGTTGTATCCTGGACGAGGGGGCCAGATGGTGCGTTCGGCTGGTACATCGGCGCAGGTTCTGGCCAAAGAGGGAGACTACGTGACACTACGTCTCCCCAGTGGCGAGATGCGGTTGGTGCGCAAGGAATGTATGGCCACTGTCGGTGAGGTCGGAAACGTGGATCACGGCAACATCAAGCTGGGCAAAGCAGGCCGGAAACGTTGGCTGGGGCGGCGTCCGTCGGTGCGAGGTTCTGCTATGTCGCCTCGTGACCATCCTCATGGTGGAGGCGAGGGGCGGTCCCCAATCGGTATGTCGAGTCCGAAGTCGCCGTGGGGCCGCAAGACGCTGGGCAAGAAGACGAGACGCAATAAGGCCACTGATAAGTATATCGTACGCCGGCGTGGCAAGCGACGACGATAGGATTTCGGGGATTGAATAGCGAGGTGGACAAATGTCACGATCTCCATTGAAGAGGCCCATACCATATGTGGATCCGAAGCTGTTGCGAAAGATTGAACAATTGAACCAGATGGGGGAAAAGCGTCTGATCCGCACTTGGTCCAGGTCCTCGACGATCTTTCCACACATGATTGGACATACCATTGCCGTTCATGACGGTCGAAGGCACGTGCCGATCTACATCACCGAGGATATGGTAGGCCATAAGTTGGGCGAGTTTGCCCCCACCCGTACCTTCCGCGGTCACATCGTGAGAGAGAGGAAGGGTCGGGTACGGAAGATATGAGGAGGGGGTAGGTAGAGTATGGCTACGGATACAGGGGTGGTGGCCCGGGCAAGGCATATACCGGTGCCAGCGCGAAAAGTTCGGCGGGTGATTGACCAAGTTCGTGGGTTGGGCGCCAATGAGGCTTTGGAAATGTTGAGCTTCATGCCTCATGCAGCAGCACATCCAGTTGCAAAACTGATCCGCTCTGCCATTGCGAACGCAGAGGAGAACTTCGAAATATCGCGTGATGATCTGTACGTTGCGCGCATTACAGCCGATGACGGACCGGGTGTGATGCCAGGAAAGGGCTGGCGGCGCCGATTTGGCGGACGTGGTCGCTGGCGACCGATCCGCAAGCGTTCTGCGCACATTACGTTGGTGCTGGAGGAGAGAACGGCGGATTATGAGTAGGAACGGCACGTTTACGTTTAAGGAGGAATGATTTGGGACGCAAGGTTCACCCCTATGGCTTCAGGCTGGGCGTGATTCGAGATTGGAAAGCACGCTGGTACGCGGAGGGCGAGGAATACGCCAATCTGCTGCACGAGGACAGGAAGATTCGCCGATTGATTCACGACACCGCTGGTCGTGCCGGCATCTCGCGTGTTGAGATTGAGCGTTTCCCGAATCAGGTGTCAGTGGCCATCTGGACAGCTAGACCTGGCATCGTCATCGGGCGTAAGGGCTCTGCAGTCAAGGTTCTGCGTAAGGATTTGGAGGGGACGACTGGCAAGCGAGTCTCCGTGGACGTGCAAGAGGTAGCGCAGCCTGAACTGGACGCCAAGTTGGTGGCGGAGAATGTTGTTTCCCAATTGGAGCGGCGCATTTCTCATAGCCGGGCGATGAAACGGGTGGTGCAGGCAGCAATGCGAGCTGGCGCGCAAGGGATTAAGGTGATGTGCAAGGGGCGCCTGCACGGGGCTGAGATGGCGCGCCAAGCGTGGGTGCGCGAGGGACGGGTGCCTTTGCAGACTCTACGAGCGGATATCGATTATGCTCAGGAAGAGGCGCACACCGGCTATGGGCGGATTGGGGTAAAAGTGTGGATTTACAAGGGTGAGATATTGCCCGAGGTGAAGACGCAAGAGGAGCCCTTCGTCGTCTAGACGTTTGAGGAAATTGGACTTGTTGGGGAAAGGGTAAGACGATGTTGATGCCAAAGCGGGTGAAGTACCGCAAACAGATGCGTGGTCGGATGAAGGGCAAGGCCACGCGTGGAACAGAGATCGCGTTTGGAGATTATGGATTGCAGGCTCTGGAGCCCGCGTGGATCACGGCACGCCAGTTGGAGGCAGCGCGGCGAGCAATCGTGCGTCACGTGCGGCGGCGTGGAAAATACTGGATTCGCGTCTTCCCCGATAAACCGGTTACAGCTAAGCCGGCTGAGACTCGTATGGGGAAAGGTAAAGGGGCCGTGGATCACTGGGTGGCCGTAGTCAAGCCGGGGCGCATTGTCCTCGAACTGGGTGGTGTTGATGAGGAAATGGCGCGCGAGGCGATGCGCCTTGCATCCCATAAGCTGCCGATTAAGTGTCAGTTTGTGAAGCGGCAAGAAATCTCTGCTGGGGAGTAGGAGAGGTATGCAGGCACGGGAAATTCGAACCTGGACTACGGAAGATGTGCAAGAGCGGCTGGATGAGTCCTGTCGAGAGCTTTTCGCTCTGCGCCGTGAGTTGGCTCTGGGACGCCTGGAAGATCACAACCGGATTGATGTCGTGAAGCGGGACATCGCCCGGATGAAAACAATCCTTCGCGAGCGTGAGCTGGCCGCTGAGTTAGTCGAGGAGGCAGCACGGTGAGGGAACAGAGCGGTTCTACAAAGAAGCAGTTTGTTGGCAGCGTAGTAAGCGACAAGATGGACAAGACAGTGGTCGTGCGTGTGGAGCGCTTGGTGCGACATCCGCGATACGGCAAGGTGTTGCGCAGGTCAAAGAAGTACAAGGCTCACGATGAGGGAAATGTCTGCCGTGTGGGTGACCTTGTGCGCATTGTCGAGTCCCGCCCGCTGAGTCGCGAGAAGCGTTGGGTCGTGGAGGAGATCGTGAAACGATCTCCGACTGAAGGGGCAGCGGAGGTTGGGCGATGATCCAACAGGAAAGCCGTCTGCAAGTGGCTGATAACACCGGCGCTCGTGAAGTCCTTGTCATCCGTGTGTTGGGTGGTTCTAGGCGGCGCTATGGCAGGGTCGGTGACGTTGTGGTAGCAAGCGTGAAACAGGCCACCCCAAGGGCACAGGTGAAGAAGGGTGAAATCGTGCGAGCTGTGATTGTGCGGACGGCGAAGGAGTACCGACGCCCCGATGGCTCCAGTATTCGCTTCGATGATAACGCTGCGGTTGTTCTGGATGGGGAGAGCTTGAACCCGAAGGGTACGCGTATCTTTGGGCCTGTGGCTCGCGAGTTGCGGGAAAAGGGATTTATGAGGATCGTCTCACTGGCTCCTGAAGTGCTGTAAGAGGGACGAGTGAAGGAGTGTGTAGGGTGGGTAGCCGAATCAAAAAGGGTGATACTGTAGAGATTATCTCCGGCGATGACTGGGGGCTGCGCGGTACAGTGCAGTGGATCATGCCGAAGGACAGTCGGGTTGTTGTCTCTGGCGTCAACATGGTCAAGAAGCACCAACGTCCGATGCGTGCTGGGCGTGGCCAGATTCAACCGGGCATCATCGAATTTGAAGCCCCGGTTCACATCTCCAATGTCATGCTGGTGTGCCCTCGGTGCAATCAGCGCACACGCGTAGGTTTCACCCTGCAAGAGGATGGAAGCAAGGTGCGTGTGTGCAAGAAGTGTGGCGAGGCAATTGACTAGCAGGTGTTAGGGCAGGAAGGCGGACTGATGCAGCGTTTGCAGAAAATCTACCGTGAAGAGATCCAGCCTGCACTAATGCAGGAGTTTGGATACCGGAATATTATGGAAGTACCACGCCTTCGGAAGATTGTAGTCAACGTGGGTGTGGGCGAAGCGTTGGAAAACGCGAAGGCGTTGGATCACGTGGTGCAGGATGTGACGACGATTACCGGACAGCGTCCTGTCATCACTCGGGCACGTAAGTCTATCGCCAGCTTCAAGCTGCGTGAGGGACGTCCCATTGGTGTCAAGGTGACGCTGCGAGGGGAGCGCATGTGGGCGTTGCTCGACCGGTTGTGCAACGTGGCGCTGCCACGCCAGCGCGACTTCCGCGGTGTCCCGGATACGTTCGATGGGCATGGTAACTTCACGCTGGGATTGCGTGAGCAGTTGGTGTTCACGGAGATAGATTACGACTCGATCGATAAGATACGTGGCATGGAGATTAGCATCGTTACCACAGCTCGTACTGATGAAGAGGGGCGGCGACTTCTGGAGTTGTTGGGGATGCCGTTCCGCCGCCAGGGTTGGTAATCGAAATGGAGATTCAAGTATGACAAGAAAGTGTCTACCGATTCGAGAAACACGGCGCAAGCATAAGGTGCAAGTGCGGAACCGTTGCAGGATATGCGGTCGCCCACGGGGCTATATCCGGCGTTTTCAACTGTGCCGTATCTGCTTCCGAGAGATGGCTCTTCGGGGAGAACTCCCCGGCGTGGTGAAGTCGAGTTGGTGAGCAAGTGCGAACGAGAGGTCTTATCCGATGACGATGTCTGATCCGATAGCTGATATGTTGACGCGCATACGGAATGCCCAGATAGTAGGGCACCCCGGTCTACGCGTGCCTGCTTCCAAGATCAAAGTCGCGATTGCAAAGATCTTGAAAGATGAGGGATTTATTGAGGATTACCGCGTGACGCACGCGCGCCCACAGGCGCAGTTGGCAATCCGGCTCAAGTATGTGGGTGAAAGAAAGCAACGACACCCGGTAATCACGGGGATGGAGCGGGTGAGCAAGCCGGGCCGCCGTGTATATACGCGCGCATCCGAGATACCGTGGGTGCGAAGCGGTATGGGTATCGCTATTCTCACGACACCCAAGGGTGTGTTGACAGGACAGCAAGCCCGCCGGCTGGGTGTGGGCGGCGAAGTGCTGTGCTACGTATGGTAGGTTGAGGGAGGCAGGTAGTGTCACGGATTGGTCGTACGCCTATCCCTCTACCCGAAGGGGTGAGGGTTGACATTCAAGGCAGCCAGGTGGTGGTGACGGGGCCGAAAGGCAGTCTCTCCCGGCAGTTCCACTCGGACATGAAGATTGTGCTGGAAGACGGCCAGTTGATGGTGCATCGTCCGACGGACCAACGGCACCACAGGGCGTTGCATGGTCTGACTCGCGCGTTACTGAACAACATGGTGCTTGGTGTGACACAGGGCTTCCAGAAGCAGTTGGAGGTCCAGGGTGTCGGGTACCGTGTGGACTTACAGGGGGATGGAAGTCTGTTGCTGCAACTGGGTTTCTCACATCCTGTGCACATTGTTCCTCTTGAAGGTATCAAGTTCGATGTTGAAGCTCGCTCGAAGACAATCACGGTGAGTGGGATCGACAAAGAATTGGTGGGACAAGTGGCAGCAGAAATCCGTGCCTGGCGGCCGCCGGAACCTTACAAGGGTAAGGGTATCCGCTACGTCGGTGAGTATGTCCAGCGCAAGGCCGGCAAGGCTGGCAAGATTGGCTAATGGATGAACGTAGTCAGTAGATTGAGGTTTAGATATGCCAGAGATTGATCGTCGAGTGGCCCGTATGCGCCGACATAGGCGTGTACGAAAGCAGGTAAGTGGGACGCCAGGGCGACCTCGGTTGAACGTTTTTCGCAGCCTGCGTCACATCTATGCTCAGGTGATTGACGACAGCCAGGGGCATACACTGGTTTCCGCTTCGACCATTGACCCAGAGGTTGTAGCGCAACTTCAGGGTTTGGCAAAGACCGACCAGGCGCGCGTGGTCGGTAAGGTGCTGGCGGAGCGTGCGTTGAGCCAGGGGGTCAAGAAAGTAGTTTTTGACCGTGGTGGATATGTGTATCACGGCCGAGTCAAGGCTCTGGCAGACGCAGCTCGTGAAGGTGGGCTTGAGTTCTAAGGCGCGACGGAGGCAGAATGGCCAAACGGGATCGTGAAGTATTCGAAGAGCGAGAGGAACTGGACGAGCGTGTTGTGGACATCACGAGAGTGGCCAAGGTGGTCAAAGGTGGCCGGCGTTTCAACTTTCGTGTGGTTGCAGTTGCGGGCGATAACCGCGGCCAAGTCGGCTTGGGGGTCGGCAAGGCGCGCGCTGTCCCCGATGCGATTCGCAAGGCAACGGAACGTGCTCGGCGCAATATGGCCCCTGTGGCGCTGGTGCAGACCACGATCCCGCACGAGGTGCTTGGGCGATGTGGTGGTGCCAGGGTCCTGCTCAAGCCGGCTGCGCCAGGGACGGGCGTGATTGCGGGTGGTGGTGTGCGCGCTGTGTTGGAGGCTGTTGGCGTGCGTGATGTGCTTACCAAGTCCCAAGGCAGTGCGAACGTCGTCAACGTGGTGCAGGCGACGATGGATGCCCTAGGGCAACTGCGTCGTGTGGAAGACGTGGCGCGTGAGCGTGGTCTGCCTGAGGTACAGGTGATGCCGTTCTGGAGGCGAGAGCGATGACCGCTGCTGGAAATGAAGAGAGATTGTTGCGTATCACGCTTACCAAGAGTCCAATCGGATACTCCTTGCGGCAGAAGCGCACGGTGCAGGCATTGGGCCTGCGACGGATGCACCAGACAGTCGAACATGAGGACACGGCGGTCATCAGGGGGATGATTGCCAAGGTAACGCACTTGGTGACGGTAGAGGAAGTGGGCTAGTTGCGAGGCGGAGGGTGCGCGGTGAAGTTACATGATTTGAAGCCCCAAGAAGGGGCAGTGAGCAAGCGTAAGCGTGTCGGGCGGGGTATTGCTGCTGGTCAGGGTAAGACCGCTGGGCGCGGCACAAAAGGGCAGAATGCCCGCAGTGGCGGGGGTGTGCGGCCTTACTTCGAGGGTGGTCAGTTGCCCCTGGTGCGGAAGCTCCCGTTTGCACGCGGTGTGGGCTTTCGTGATCCATGGCGTGTCCGGTTCACGCCGGTCAACTTGGAACGGCTTATTGATTTTCAGAAGGGTGACGAGGTTACACCGGAGACGTTAGCCGAGGCGGGCATTATCAAGCGGGCGGATGAGTTGGTGGCAATCCTGGGACGTGGCGAGCTTGAAATCCCAATTACGGTGAAAGCTCACCGGTTTTCAGCCAGCGCACGGGCGAAGATTGAGGCTGCTGGAGGAGAGGTGGAAGAACTCCCCTGGCAGAGGGGCGGCTACCGGACGCGCTGATGTCAAGAACGAAGTCGATGGGTACAACGATAGGGGTGTAAGGCGATGATACAGGCTCTACGGAATGCCATGACCTTGCCCGACTTGCGGCGCAAGTTGCTGTATACGCTGTTGATTCTCATTGTTTATCGGCTGGCGTCGCACGTCCCGGTGCCGGGTGTGGATCAAGCGGCGTTGCAACAACTGCTGGGCGGAACCGGTGGCACCAGTCAGTTGTTCAATTTGCTCGATTTGTTGTCCGGTGGGGCGGTGGCGAATTTCTCGGTTATGGCAAATGGCGTGTATCCTTACATCACCGCTCAGATTATCTTTCAGTTGCTGATCCCGATCTTCCCCCGGTTGGAGCGTTTGGCCGAGGAGGGGGAGGCTGGCCGACGTAAGCTCAATCAGTGGCAATATTACATAGCTATTCCACTCGGATTGTTGCAAGCTTATGGCCAAGCGCGGGTCTTTAGCGCAGGGGCCGGTGGGACACCTGTCTTGCCCCGTTTCGGTTTCACTCCTGCGGAGAATATCTTGCCTACGGTCTCGGTCCTGGTCGCGATGACGGCTGGCACGATGTTTGCCATTTGGTTAGGGGAATTAATCACCGAGCAAGGTATCGGGAATGGATTGTCGTTGATCATCTTCAGCGGTATCGTTGCTCGCGTGCCTCAGAATATGGTGCGCATCTGGACACAAGCTCAAGCACGGGAAGGGGGCGGCGTGGGGATGGGAGTGTTGATGCTCGGCATCTTCCTGATTCTCACTGCCATCACGATGTTTGTGATCGTCGTGGTACAAGAAGGGGAACGGCGGATCCCTGTGCAGTATGGTAAGCGCGTGCGGGGTATCAAGATGTACGCTGGTGGAAGCACCCACATTCCATTGCGGGTGAACACGGCTGGAATGATCCCGCTGATCTTTGCTCAGTCCATCCTCACTTTCCCGGCTGTGATTGCGCAGTTCTTCGTTGGCAGTGAAAGCGCCCGAGTGTCTACCTTTGCTCAAGGGGTGATGAATTTCTTCAGTGGGCAGAGTCCATGGTATGGTTTGCTTTACTTCCTGGCGGTCGTGGGCTTTACGTATTTCTACACGGACGTTATGATTCAGCAGCAGGATCTGCCGGGTGCGCTGCAGAGGCAAGGTGGTTTCATTCCGGGGATCCGGCCAGGTAGGAGAACGGCTGAGTACATTAACTCCGTTTATCGGCGTATTACGCTGGTGGGGGCACTTTTCCTGGGCGGCGTGGCAGTGCTCCCCTATATTGTGGATCTGTTCTTGCAGACGAGAGTGCTGCTCGTCACTGCTTCCGGTTTGCTAATCGTGGTCGGTGTTGTGTTGGATACGATGCGTCAGTTAGAGGCTCAACTCTTGATGCGTCACTACGAAGGATTTATCAAGTAGTCGGCGACTGGGGCATTAGCGGAAGAGACGAGGGGCATCATTGATTACCTTAAAATCGGCAGCCGAGATTGATAAGATGCGCCGGGCCAATCGGGTCGTGGCCGAGGTTCTGCAGATGGTGCGGGAGCGGGTCGCGCCCGGTGTGACAACGGCGGAATTGGATGAGTGGGCGGAAGCAGTGATCCGTGACCACGACGCGGTTCCATCGTTCAAAGGATATCCACCGGGCAGCGCATTTCCTTTCCCTGCCACCATCTGTAGTTCGGTAAACGCGGAGTTAGTACACGGTATCCCTGGCCCGCGTGTGCTTCAGGAAGGAGACATTGTCAGTGTAGACGTTGGGGCGATCCTGGACGGCTACCACGGTGATGCGGCGATTACGGTTCCAGTGGGGCACATCAGTCCGGAGACCCAGAATTTACTGGATGTGACCGAAGCCTCGCTCTATGCTGGGATTGCCGCTGCTAGAGTTGGGAACCGTTCTGGCGATATCTCTGCTGCGATCCAGTCCTATGTGGAGAGTCACGGGTACGAGGTCGTGCGTGAGTATACCGGTCATGGTATTGGACGTGAAATGCACGAGGACCCGCAGGTTCCGAACTACGGCCAACCGGGAAGAGGCCTGCGGTTGCGTACAGGGATGACTATAGCGCTGGAGCCAATGGTGTTGGTGGGAGATAGTTGCGTCCAGGTACTGGATGATCACTGGACTGTAGTTTCGTGTAATGGGAAACTGACGGCTCATTTTGAGCACACGATCGCTATTACGGATGGCGATGCAGAAATTCTGTCGCAACTATAGGTGAGTAGATGGATATGGCACAGGGAGGTATGATACGATGAAGGTTTCGCCCTCAGTGAAACGGCGTTGTCCGAAGTGCAAGATCATTCGGCGGCGCGGTGTGGTACGGGTGATTTGCGAGAATCCAAAGCACAAGCAGCGGCAGGGGTAGTTTTGGATCCTAACATCCGACGCTGTGAGATCGAATGCGATTGTGATTTGTGATTTGATCGTTTGGAATTTTGACCGGAGGGAAGTATGGCACGTATTGCAGGGGTAGACTTGCCGCGAAACAAGCGGGTGGAGATCGGTCTGACGTACATTTATGGCATTGGGCGGAGCCTAAGTGGTAATATTCTGCGCAAGGCCGGGGTCAATCCCGACACACGGGTCAAGGATCTGACTGAGTCGGAGATTACTGCGTTGCGTGAGGTCATTGACCGTGAGTATCAAGTGGAGGGAGATCTGCGGCGTACAGTGCAGATGAACATCAGGCGTCTTCTGGACATCGGATGCTATCGGGGTCTTCGTCATCGCCGCAATCTTCCTGTACATGGCCAACGTACGCGAACAAACGCTCGCACCAAGCGTGGACCTAAGAAGACGGTTCCTGGTCGCGGACGTCGCCGTGGGATGAAGAAGAAGTAATCGTAAGTTTAAAGCAGGAGGAGTAATGGCACGAGAAAAGCAGACAGGCCGACGTCGGACAGGACGTCGAGTTAGGAAAAATGTGCCGCGTGGGCAGGCTCATATTCATGCCACTTTCAACAACACGATCGTGACAATGACCGATTCGCAAGGGGGCGTTGTTAACTGGGCCAGTGGTGGGACAGTTGGGTTTAGGGGATCGCGTAAGAGTACGCCCTTCGCAGCCCGACAGGCTGCACAGAGGGCCGCCAGAGAAGCTATGAACAATGGTATGGTTGAGGTAGATGTCTACGTCAAGGGACCTGGTCCTGGGCGGGAAGCAGCGATTCGATCCATCCAGGCGGCAGGCTTGAAAGTGCGCTCTATCACCGACGTCACCCCGATCCCACATAACGGCTGTCGTCCACCCAAGAAGCGTCGGGTGTAATGCAGGGAATTGAATTCGGTTAGGATTAGTTTAGGAGTGTAGTATGGCTAGATATACAGGCCCGGTTTGTAAACTATGCCGTCGTGAAGGGGAAAAACTGTTCCTGAAGGGACAGCGCTGTTTCTCGCCCAAGTGTCCGTTTGAACGAGATCGTGGATATCCACCTGGCGAGCATGGACGGCTAGCCCGTTTCCGCCGCCGTCGTCAATCCGACTATCTGCGGCAGTTGCGTGAGAAGCAGAAGGCCCGGCGCATCTATGGAGTGCTGGAGCGTCAGTTCCGACGTTACTTCCGTGAGGCAGAGCGTCGCCCGGGTCTTACTGGTGAGAACTTGCTCATCCTGTTGGAGAGCCGTCTTGATAACACTGTCTATCGGCTGGGGTTTGCTGACTCACGGGCGCAGGCCCGTCAACTAGTACAGCACGGTCATTTTCTCGTCAATGGACGCCGCACGAAGATTCCTTCCTACATTCTGCGACCTCAGGATATAGTCGCTGTCAGGGATGCGAGTCGCGGGCGAACATACTTCAAGCAACGTGCCGATCAACTGGATGACGGGGCGGTGCTCAACTGGTTGAGTTTGGATCCAGGCACGATGACAGCTCGAGTATTGAAATCCCCTGAGCGGGACGACATCGACACGACTTTGAACGAGCAGTTAATCGTGGAGTATTATTCGCGTTAGGGAAACACCGGACGTCTCGCTTCGGGCCTGCTCTGGATCGGTTACGTGGTTCTTTCTCGGACGTTTCCTCTGCAGATCCGAGGCTAGCTGAAATAGGAGGCGATGGTTGTCAGTTCAAGTGCTGCCTAAGATTGAGACGGATGCGATTTCCCAAACTTACGGCCGGTTTGTGATCGGTCCGCTTGAGAGTGGTTTCGGGATCACACTGGGCAATGCTCTCAGACGAGTATTGCTCTCCTCGCTGCCTGGTGCGGCGGTGACCTCGATCCGCCTTTTTGACGTTGCGCACGAGTTTACGGCTATCCCAGGCGTGCGTGAGGATGTGATGCAGTTCATACTGCAAGTCAAGCAATTGCGCCTGACGATGGAGAGCCAGGAGCCAATGCGCATGTCCCTTCAGGTACGTGGTGAGGGCACCGTGACGGCTGGGGATATTCAGGCTCCGCCAGAGATCGAGATTCTGAACCCGGACCTGTATTTGTTCTCCGTGGACGCCAACGATGCACGCTTTGATATTGAGTTCACGGTGGAGCAGGGGCGCGGCTACCTGCCATCTGATGGTCGTGGTCGGATGCCTATCGGTGAGTTGCCCGTGGATGCCATATTCAGTCCTATTCGGCGTGTTGCCTTCAACGTAGATCGGGCAAGGGTGGGTCAGATGACCAACTATGACCGCCTCTTGCTGGAGATTTGGAGCGATGGGCGGTTTGCTCCGTTAGATGCGCTCAAGGAAGCGGCACGCATTTTGGTGACTCATCTGCGGTTGATTGCAGGCCTTACGCTGGAGGAGGAGGTCGAACCTGTTGAAGAGGGAACAGGGCTTCCCAGTGAGGTCTACGAGATTCCGATCGAACAGCTTGACCTGAGTGTGCGTGTGTTCAACTCTCTCAGGCGTACGGGTATCACCAGTGTCGGTGAGGTGCTTGAGATGCTGGCGCTCGGTGACGACACGTTGTTAACTATTCGTAACTTTGGACAGAAATCGCTAGCTGAGTTGAAAGCACAGCTCCAGGAGCGAGGCTTTTTGGATGAGAGTGCAGGGGAGAGTGGAGGTGTGTAGATGCGACATCGCGTCGCTGGGAAGAAACTGAGCCGCTCCAGCGGCCATCGCAAGGCTTTGCGCCGTAGTATGGTGACGGCGTTGCTGTACCATGAGCGTATCGAGACTACCGAAGCCAAAGCCAAAGCGATCCGCGGGCAAGCGGAGAGACTGATCACGTTGGCGAAGCGGGGTCTGGTGGCAGAGAAGGACGATCCGGCTCGTGGTGTCCACGCTCGCCGACTTGTAGCTGGTCGCCTGAATCGATGGGTGAAAGAGCCTGACGGTACACGGACAGAT
>Ga0180438_10000916_pt1 | contig 53961 bp, 70 predicted proteins | sample SS_ome_12_FD_132455 | JGI IMG/M metagenome (GOLD analysis project Ga0180438, IMG submission 132455) | Hypersaline lake sediment archaeal communities from the Salton Sea, California, USA - SS_3_D_2 metaG | ecosystem: Environmental > Aquatic > Non-marine Saline and Alkaline > Hypersaline >... | reverse complement strand
TTGGCCTGCACCGCGTAAGCCGCGCTCTCGTCGCCAAGGACAAGGTGTGCCCACCGCTTCAATGGTTCGATGGGGACCCAGTGGGGATCTGTTCCCATTTCCACGGCCTGGGCGTACTCCATGTCAGATTCTACGATCCCGCGTACCACGCCACCGACCGAGCCGATAACGGTCAGTTCTTCCACAAACCCACTGATGGAATTTCTCAGGGCGCCCGTGTTGACCGGCGTCAAGGGTTGTATGCGGCTGATGACATAAACCACGCTGGAGGCCATCGTGTCCTTGATGACGGCCCGCGCGATGTCCGGGTACCGCTTTAGCACCTTCGCGAACTGCTCCACGTCGTAAGCGTCTACGACATAGTTGACAGCTATACTGTCACTGGCCACAAGGCGCTCCCAGGTTTTGGTTTAGAATGTCCCGCCCCTGCTTTTTTGCGGACAAATCCCCAGGACGTCGCACAGTAACCCCTCCTTTGAATATCCACGCTCATTCTGAGATACGTTATGATATGGTCACTTGACACTCAGACGTGTTTTTGCTCAAAACCCGCGGTTTTTACAGCCTGGCGCCCCTGGGAGGCGCCTTGGCCACCATCTGCTTGACGGCAGGGTCCAGCTTACGGGGGTAGTCCAGCATGCCGAGCTCCTGGGCGCCCGAACTGGCGCTCCACCCGGTCATAGCCATCTTATACCAGATGGCGCATTGGACCTTGACCGCCCGCACAATCAGGTCAGGCGGAGTCGCGGAGACGCCCCACACTGCCGTTACGCGAACACGGGATGGGCCATAGGTCCATACGCTCTTGGTCGTTCCACTTTTTGGATTCACATCCACGCGTCTGTATGGGCGCCCGGCAATGGCGTTTCGCGGAAAGAGAAGGTAGTCCTGGTTGAGCGTCCATTCCGTGAACGTTCCGTCTGTCTCTTCTACCTCCACTAGGCTGACGCTGACGGCTGGCCAGGGGAGCTTGAGCCTCACTGCTCCGTTGCCATCAATGAGCCTGGCGGATGATGCTGTAGCCATGTAGGCGCCGTCCTCAAGAGACCGGTAGCTATCGACAAGGCGAGAGGCCTCCACAGCCATGTTCCATAGCACGTGTTCCCACTTACCGCCAATAGCGGCCTTCCCGCTCCCCACGCTGAGCTCTTGCCGAACCGCATAGGCGGACACATAGGCGTCAATGGTCGCGCCTTGCTGGCTGTCGCTTTTGGCGCTCTCGCCCGTAGCCGCGCCATAGAAGGCGGACTTGTAGTAAGTTGAACTGTCACCGTCCGTATCAATGTAGCTGTAACCAGTGGTTTCAGCTACCAGGGCGACGGACCCGTCCAGCGTCGAAAAGGCGCCATCGGCCGTGGAATCTGTGTAGACGCGGATGTGCGTGTAGCCCTGGTCCAATAGCTGGCCAATTTCCGCTACGGTGATTTCTAGCCGAATCATATCACCCTTGCCTCTCTAAGAATTGGCGCAGGCACATCATGGGCTTGGCGGATGTCCGGGCCTGCACTGGTATACACTAGCCCATCGCCAACATAGCACCACGCCACATGCTTTCGGTCCCCGGCGCCGACCGATCCGGTTGGAGCCGGGAGGGCCAGGCCATAGGTCCGCAAAACTTGGGCTGCGGACGCGCGCTTTGCCCTTGTGTCGATACTCACGGCCCGCTCTCGATCTCGCCCCTGGTGAACGTGGTTCCGTCGTCACTCGTGGTCGCCTTTTGGTCCACCGTATCGCCCGCGTCATTGTAGATGGACAGTTGGGTAGCCGTTTGGGTCAGCTTGTTCCGCATAACCTTGTACAGATACCCGAGCTTGGTGCTCAAAGACGCTGTCGCGGCAGGCGCGCCTTGGCCAGGCTCCGCATATGTGTCCGTTGCCAGGGCGTCTACAACCTGGGCGTTCACGTCCGCCGTGCTTAGATCGTTCAAAGCGGCCACCGCGGCAGCGGTTGCCAGTAAGCCTATCTGGGTGTCCAGGTTTGCGGAGGCCAGGCCTACGGCCGACCGCACGCCCGCGGCGTCCAATGCCGCCGAGGCGATAGCGTCCACGGCTGCATCTGTCGTATCGTGCGTTTGGGCGGCTGTCTGAATGTGGACAAGCAGGTCTTGCCATTCGCTCCCGGACGCGTCGTGAAAGCGAACGGTAACCCGGTCTGCGTTCATCTCGCTTGTCGAAAGCGCGACGGTCAGAATGCCCGTGCTTCCCGACTCGGTTGGCAACGTGGCTATGTTTGCTGGCGTGCCTCCGTCCTTCTGGACAGTCACATCACCCGCCGCCAAAGTGACGGACGTTTTGAACACGTTTGTGTCTGCCTGGCTGACCAGACTGACCTCACAAGAGAACGCCTGGCCCTTTACAGGGGGAATTGTACTAGCCATAGCCTTACCTCAATCCGTACACTTGGACATCGCTGGTCACACGAGACAGTAGGGCGCCCAAGAACAACTTTACCAACCGGCGCCCGCTGTCCACCTCAACAGGCATAGAGACGCCCAGCATGTTCAACATCCGGCTGGCCCAGATCTCAGCATCCCCCGTAGCCCATCCGTCCTTTAATGCGCCCACGTGAGTGCCGGAATCGTCGACGGTGACGTCGTTTTCTACCACAGGGTAACACTGGCCATCCTGTGCGATGGCCACCGCGTCCGAGTCAGCGCCGCCCCAATGTAGCAGGTAGAACGCCGGAGCAGCGTCTATGTCGTGGGAATGCTCTGGCCCGTTGACGGTGACTAAGACGCCCTCCACTAGATAGTGGTGATGGCCCTCCCCGGTCTGGCCCGCCAGGTTATCATCTGGCAAGGCGATGCCGCCCGCCAGAAGATGGACATGAGGGGCGGCTGTCGGCCCTGTAAGCCTGCGAACGTCCCCCGGACACGTCCACCGCCCGCCCACGCCAGGGGGCAAGTGAGGGCGGTAGGGATCGCCGTCCGTCCCGCTTCCGTCTCGCGCCGCAAAGAGCCAAAAAACCTTTACCATGTTTCCTCCTATACTGCGTCCAGAGCCGTGTCGTAGGTCGTGCTTGTACGTGGGTAGACAGCAAACTTGTCCCACGCTTGCGTGTTCACCCCTGCATCTCGCCGGAGACCGTGCAATGTTGCTGTCTCGTTGAACGAGGCCGACGCATAGGCCAGCCGTGTGCTCTCATCAGCATACCCCTGGATGTCTTGCCCGTCAGCAGTAACTCTCAGTGCATACGTTTGGTCGTCGGTCACTGTAAACGCCGATGACGCTCTTGTCGTGCTAACGGCGTCAACGGTCTCTATCAGCCGCACATCATCATCTGGATTCCTGAGCGATAAGTGCCAGTAGTTTGTGCTATCAGACAGCCGAAAAACCAGGGCCGAACGCGCCCCAGACGGCATGAACACCTCCACGTCACAAACCACATCTGCGATACCGGAACTCACGGTCGCAGTCACGGAATCCTGATCGGCAACAGCCCGGTTGCCTTGAATCTCCCAATTCCCGCTCTGCTCCGTCCACGTCCCGCCGACCTCGGGCGTTATGGCGTCCAGCCCTGTTCCATTTGATGCATCGAACGTGCTCAGACAGGTCGGCTGGAGAACGTCACTCAAGTCGACGTCGGGGACGCGCATGTTTTTGTAGTAGTGCGTTCCTGAGCTATACCGAGCTACGCCCGCATATAGAGTGGATGTGTTTGGCCTCACGGCCCTCCATAGCAGGGTCCAAGCTGCGTATGTAGTGGACTTGGCAAACACCGCCGCGCCATACAGGTAGCTGGATGCCGTCTCGCCGTCTCGCCAAGGGTCTCCGTTGGAATCGTATCCCCCGAGAACTATGGCTAGATGCAGCGTGTCACCGCTCGAGTATTCGCCTATCTGCTGGCTGCGGTATGCCACCCCGTCGTAGCATCTGTAGGTGATGCTAGATTGATTGACAATGTCCGCGCCGTGCTGGCTGGCGCTATGTTCGTTTGTTGGCGTGGCCGTGTTCAGCCAGGTCAGCATGCCAATGCCATTTGTTGAGGATTTCATATCGCACAGCAGGCCCAGGCCCAAACTCCTGCTCATGCCATCCGGCTCAATGAGAGAGCTCAAGCCCCAAGAGCCGCCCGTAGAGACGAGTTTTGCCCAGTTGCTTTCTACTGTCCAGGTCCGATTCGTATCCTCGTTGACGACCAAGGAGCCGTCCTCGACGCCCTCTGCTACGGTGTCCAAGACCTGTTCATCGTCATAACCTTGGTCGTCTGCGCTGTTCCACGTGGCCCGCAAGTGGTACTCGACCACTTCCGCGCCCATGGGGAACAAGGCATATATCCAGCCACCGGGGATATTGACAATCCCCCGGCTTTGCCCTGTTACATACATAAAGCGCCTCTTTTAATGGATGGCCTGGCTTGCCCAGGCCATCCGGTTACTTCGTTGTCACTTCATCTGGCTCGACGGTCGTGGTTCGTTTTGGCGTCCGCCTGGGTTTGGGCCTGGCGGACGCTTGTGGCGCCACGATCTCAAAGACACCCGGCGCATCGCGCTGCAGCCAGGCCGCATGCTCAGGTGTAGTGTCGAACTGCACACCCTCCGCCCACTGCTCCGTCGCGCTACGATAGGGCGCCAGAGTCCTGAGCGTCACCATTTCTGACGCCATTATTGTTCCTCGATATGGACAAACACACATCCCACGACACTGGGCGTGGTCCCCGCCGCCCAGGAGGCGTCTGTGGTCATGTCCATCCCGATGCGCTGGCCCGCCGTGAACTGGTAAGTCCCCCTGGCGTAGGTCACCGTGTTGTACTGGGTTGGGTCGTCGTCAATGATCACGCCGTCGCCGTGGGCAGTCCCATTGATGGTGGGCTGCAAGGTGAGGGTCCCCGCCGTCCGGGCAGCCTCCACGGCCACCGAGAGGCCCACGATAGAGCCTTTCCACGGGATAGGTTGCTCCGCGACATCTGTCGCCGTAGCCTCGCCCGGAGGCGACAAGGCTACCGCCGTCTGCGAGGCTGCCGCGTCCGCGATATAGAACGGGAGCCGAATAACGTTACTTTTGTCAGCCGACAACTCAGTCACATTGTACTCCTTAGGCGCGCTCGGCGCCCTTTCTATGGTTTTGCTTGTGGCCGCCCCACGCTCAGCGTAACGGGCTGGCCACCCATTTCAAACTCGATGACGTCCCCGGCCTGGGCGCCTGCTACGGCCTGCAATTGCAGGCCCTCGCTCTCCTGTAGGGCGACTGGCCCGCCAGACGTCAAGATGATAACCAGGTATTCCGCCTCTGGCGTTTGGCCAGGCTCGGCCAGGCGGATTTCTGTCTCGCGGCCAAGGTCCTCCGCCTGGGCGTCATCGCCTCCTGCCGAGCAGGCCGCTACGGCGAACAAAAGCGCCAAAAACACCCAAGCCACCCATTTCTTGTACCGCCCGCTGCCCATCAGTTGTTCGCCCTGCTGACTTCCAGCCAGTTTGTCCCATCGCTGAGCAGTGTCAGGACATCATACTGGCCCATCGCAAAGGCCGCCGTCAGCATCAAGGTTCCGCTGTCCGCCAGGTTCACCGTCTGGTCCGACGTGTTCACGATGATGGCCAGGTTGCCCGCAGTGGCGCCCGCCGTGATGGTGGGCGTAACCTCGCCCGCCGCCGCGATGGGCGTGTAGGTCCCCGTGGGCGTGAACGCCGCGCCGTTTGTTACGGTGATGCTGGTTTGGGCGGTGATGCGTAGGTCGTCGGCCACCACAAGGTCGCCGTCGCTGAGCGTAAGGTCCCCGGCCGTAATGGTCAGGTCGCCCGCCGTCAAGGTCGCGCTGCCGGCCGTAAGGCCCAGGTCGCCCGCCGTCAAGGTCAGGTCACCCGTGGCCAGCGTTACGTTGCCCGTATCCCCAGCCAAGCCGATGGTTTGCGTGGTCAGGTTGTCCGAGTAAAAGAGCAGGTCGCCGCCCAGCCTGATGTAACTGTCATCCGCGCAGTTGATACAGATACGCTCTCTTGGAGAGCCTCCCCGCGCGCCGATGTCGCCCAGGTCTAGAGTTGGTTCCGGCGTGGGCGTTTGGCGGCAGCCCGCCAAGGCCACAAGGGCCAGTAGGCACATGGCTACCGCAGTGATGCGTTTCATAGGTCGTCCTCCTGTGGGGCGGACGCCCAGGCCGCCCGCCGATAACTATGGCGCCCTTGGGCGTTAGAGCAAGATATTGCGAATGCCGCCCGTGTGCGTATTGCTCGACCGCGTCCCGTGGGCGCCCACGGCTTCCCGGAAAGACGTCACAAGAATGTACATCCGTCGCCGGATGTCCCGGTCCGCCTCGACCAAGACCTGACGCCGGAAACCCATGTACCACATGTCACGGTTCCAGAACGTGGCCGATCCAAGCGTATTGCTGGCCGCCGTCGCGCTGATTTTGCCGTCCGCCTCCGCCTTGCCATGGCTGGCCGAGATAACGATGGGGAAGCCGCGGTAAGCAGCAAGCTGGCCCGAGATAATGGGCGTGTTCGGCCCAAACTTGTCGATCCCGATGACGTTGTCCAGGTCCAGGAAGTTTTTCAGGTAGGTCCAGATGTCCGTCACGATGGAGCAGCGATTCGGGTCCACCGCATACTTGCCCATCGCGGACATCACGTTGAGAATGTCCGCATCGGCCAGGGCGTCCCCGCCCGCGTTGATGCTCATGTTCGTGTTGTCCACAAGCCATTGATGGCGCAAGCCGTCTTGCCCATCGGACAAGAAGCTGGCGTCATCGGCTGGCGCCGCGTCGTCGCTGTTGATATTGCCGGTCGCGGCACTGGTCGCGTCGGCGTTGATAGCAAAGTAGTCGATCTGTTCCGCGCCCGACCGAGCCAGGGCGGCCCGCATAGCTGGCGCCATCGCGATGGCTGCATCCTCGGTCAGCGTGTAGCTCCACGTCTGTTCGGTGACCTGCTCGGTGCTGGTCAGCGTGGACTTGGCCGTGCTCAGGTTGGATACCGTCGTACTGATCGTCTCGGTCCCCTTGCGCCATGTGGGATCCCCCAGGCCCAGGGGCACATTGAACGGATCTGTGGGCATCGGGACGTTGACCATCAGGCCGCTGATCTGACTGGCCAGATGCACGTCCTCCCACAGGGTAGCCGCCAAGTCCTCCGGGACCACCTCGTCGCCCGTTCCTGTCCCCGTGCTGGTCAGCGCCTTGATGGCCCTGGTCAGGTCGTCGGAAGGGTTAGCCGCGTGCTCGTCGCCGTCTGCCCGATGGCCCAGCATTTTCGCCCGCATCTGAGCGTCCAGCATCACCTGGGCCAGGCACAAGTCCACGGGCTTGATGATCTGGCCACCGTCACGCGCGTAGCCGTCTACAAGCATGTGGCGCACGTTCCTGGCGTAGCGGTTGTTTTTCAGCAGGCCCTGCACGTCCGCGCGGCCCGCCACGTAAGGCCCAACCGGCGTTCCGCGTACCGGCTGCTTGGCCATCTGTTCCGTGACCTGGATCTGGACCATCTCCCGGATCTCGCCTTCAAACAAGACCTTGACGCGCTCCCAGTCCACGGTCGCCTCGCCCTTGTTCTCCCGGAGGTAGGTCGTCAATTCTTGGACGCTCTGCAAGACATCGTCCATCGTCACTTCGCGCAATTCATCACCCATCGGATTGTCCTCCTATGTGGGGCGCCACGCGCCCGCGTAGTTGCTCCGTCATTTCCTGTAGGGCCTGTAGTAGGCGCTGAGCAGCTTCCGCCGAGGATGCGTCGAGCTCCTTCCCCGTGCTGTCGCCGCCCTGGTCGCCCGCCCAGGCCGTTGTCCGTCGCGCAATCAATGACCGCGCGAGGGTAACACCGCGTCTCGTTAGCTGGCAGAGGCCCAGGCCGCCCAGGCCCAGGCTGTCCTCCCTCAGCAGGCTATTCAAAAACGCTTGTCGCCGTTCCGCATCAGACAGGCCTACGCTGGCCCCCTGGCCTGTCGGTGGGCTGGCCTTGATGCTGGCCAGTATCTCGCCCATCTCCACGACCTCCCAGTCATCGTGTCCCGCCACTATGGCGTCATCCGGCTTGCTCCTGCTGCCCACGCAATAGGTAGCATCGTCGCCCCATTTCTCGCTATGGTAGGCCAGGGGCGGCACAAAGAAGCAGTCCACCCACTCCACCGTTTGGCCCGCGTCCGGATGGGGGACCTCTACTAGTTCCCCTTCGTCGTCGCAGTCCAGCGCAGTGGCGTCCTCCGGGATGTCCACCCGGCTGAGCGAAAAGCAAGCAAATAGCGCCTGGCGGCCTGTGTTCGTGTCGACCACAAGGCGCCTAATCCAGGCCCTTAGCGAATCGCCATGTTCGCCCCCGGCTTCCCTTTGGTCTTTTTCGCCTATGATGACGCTCAGTGTTTCAGAGTGCCTGGTCGCTCCGCTTTTGGGCGGGACGCTGATGGTGGGCTGGCCCTCTGTGGTCGATGATGGCCCGAATGCCTCCGAGTAAGGCCCAAGCCCAAGCGTGTCCGTGCCCAGCACATTGTCCCACAAAAGGCTCCCTCTATCGTCGCTACTGAGCGTGGCCCCCTGGGGTGTTCGTGGGCCAAGGAGCGGCTGAGCCTGCCAGCCCGTGGGCGTTCCGTCCGAACGCCCGCCACCCAGGCCCAAGGCCGCCGCCCGCAGGGCTTCCGCGTTCGCCGGGACCGGGACCAGGCTGACTTCTAGGATCTCCGCCCGCGTGAAGTCAAACCCGCCCTCTTCGTTTTCCTCCCAGGACTTGGGCAGAAACCCGATCGAAAAGGCCCGGACCATCCCGCTGTCCCACAGGAGGCGGACGATATTCATCGGGTCCGCGTCGTTGGCCGCCTCGCGCCATACAGGCAAAAGCGACATCCCGCTGGCGTCAACCTCCACGCCTTGAGCCTGGCCAATGACCGCGTAGGGCTCTTGGCTATTGTGGCCCCACAGAAGGACCGGGTTGTTGAGGTAAGCAGACACGTCCAGCCCCTGACCAAGAACGCGGTCGCCGTGCCGGTCCAGACTGGGCGTAGAGACGGTGACGCGCCCATCGTTGCCTACCACGGCGGGAAACTCCTTGTGCAAAACGTCTGTAGTCTGAATTGCTCGCTTCATGTTTGTTCTCCTGGCCTGGCCACCGCCTGGCCTATTGTGGTATCCACCACTCGGCGCACCGGCAATTAATGTTTTCCTTTGCGTCGCTGCCGGTCCGAGGCGAAACCATCCGGTCATCTCCTACCTGAAATAGGGCGTCCAGCGCGATGGGCTGGTCCATGTAGCGATCATGGGCGTTTCGGTGACTGGTACGCGTCCTTTCGTCCAGGGCGGCAAGCCAGCCCTTGAGCAAGTCCAGCCCGGACTGAATGGCGCCCTGATGGCGCCCCAGGGACCGCGCCTTGCCCATCTCGGTTCTAGCAATCCGCTCGCGCTGCCATAGCTCGGTCCGCAGCCCGAATACATCGTTGGTCCGCTTCCCCAGTTCCTCTTGAATCTTGAACGATCCCCACCCGTTTTCCGCGGCCTCGGTGAGCAATTTCCGCAGGGCCACGTCAAGCATCTCCAAGGTCGTCCCGTTGATGTCCTCCGCGAACTTGAGCTTCATCGTCTGGATGGCTTGGGAGATGTGCGGGCGGCTCAAGTCGAAAAGAATGTCGCTGCCCAGGGTAGCCAGGGCGTCCGCACCTGCCGCCCGCGTCATGTCCGTGAATAGTGGCTCATAGGCTGTCTCAAAGAACGTCACCCAGGCCGCCAGGTCGAAAAACTGGGACGCGGTATCTGGTATCCTTGGCTCTTGCTGGGTCGCCTTTGTGGGCGCCATATACTCGGCCAGGGCATCCGCGATGTCATCCCGTTGCTTGCCAAAGTCAGTGGCTAGACGCTTGGCCATCCTCCGCTCGAATGGCATGCTAACGGCCTGGATGGCTTTCCAGAGGGCCTTGTGGCGTGGGCTTCCATAGGCTGGGACCCCGGCCTTTACGGTCGCCGGCAGCCTGGCCACCTGGGCGGCCTGGCCCACGCGGAGAACCTCGGCCGCGATTCGCGCCACCTGGGCGGCCTGGCCCACGCTGAGCAGGTCGTTTCCTCGCTCTCCTGGCGGCTCTGTGGGAATTTGAGTTCCGCCCGCGCTCCCAAAATCCGCCACTTGGCGCTCAGCGGCAGCCACCACAGGCACCATCCCCACGGGTACAAAGCCAGTGTCCCCGCCTGGGACCTCTCCAAACCCTAGGCCCATTCGCTCGTCCACTGTGTTCCAGGGGACGCCCATCGCCCAGTATATCCGGGCGGCCTCCGCCTTCGTAGAAATGTCCTCCTGCAGAGCGGTTACCTGGCCCAGGTCAGTGGCCACCCGTTCCCCCGGCGCCAACATTGGCCGCCTCCGCCGAAAGAAGGATGTCAAGCCCGTGTCCCTAGCGCCGACAAAGGGAAGGAGCGTCAAGCGCCAGAACCACCGATGGGCCTGGTCCATGTTCTCGTACGTATTGGCCTCCCCCCATCCCATAATCTCAGGGGGGACGCCGAACACACCGGCCACCTCTACTCTGCTGGTTTTGCGCTGTTCCAGCCATTGGATGTCCACGGGCGCCCAGGAGAATGTCTTGATGTCCGTCACGCCGTTTTCCAAGATGATGGGCTTGTGGGCGTTTTCTATTCCGCTGTAGTTGTCTGCCAGCGTCTGTAAATACTCCTGACGCTCCGTCTCGGTAAGGCCCTCCGGGGCAACCAGGCCGTAGTCTGGCCGCGCGCCGCTCCGCAAGAAATTGCGTGACCATGCCTGGGCGTACATGTCGATGATGATGCCGTGACGTGCTGCCGTCACAGGCGCCAGGCCGCGCCAAGGGTTTCGAGGATTGTAAAACTTGTCATGAATGATTGAACTGGCGGGAAGCTCCCGCTCCCCATAGACGTATCCGGCCACTATGGGGTAATCCGGTGTTGTCTCATCAGGCACCACGTCCACTAGGTCGGGGCGTCTGTTCCACAACTCCACAGGCCGCCCGCGCGCGTCATCGACTATCTCCAGGAACACTTCGCCGCCCAAGAGCTTTTGAACACAATAGGCCTCCCACAGGTCAATCGGCGTGTGGTCCGGGTTGACGCTGTCCAGCAACTCGGTGACTGGGTGAGCCAAAAGGGCCATCCCGTCCGCGTCCACTACGCGGACCGGCAAGGGCGCGATGGCTTCCGCATACTTGAGTACAGCCTTCCTTATCCAGGCGTAGATCTCGTACACCTTGGCATAGCTGTCAAAGTCGCCCGCCACCTGCTGCTCAAAGGTCAGCCCGCCGCCAGAACTGTAGACGTGTTCGCGCCCGGTCAACTCAGGATGATGGCTGATGGCCTTGGCGGGCTGGCCACCTGCCCGCCAGGCCGCCAAGGCCGCCCGTGCACGGTCTGCGATTGTCGTCATGCTCCCGCCCTTCCTCTGAGCCATACCCAATTCTCTACCGCTTGAGCAGCGTGGTCGTTTCCGTCCGCTGGCTCATCCACAAACCCGTCGCGCGTCTCCCGGTTTTTGTAGCCCGTTTGGAGCTCGTCCAGCAGATTCTTGCACCGCCGATGTACTAGCAGGGTCCGCCTCCGCTGGCCATCCAAGATCAAGGCCCTTGTTTCTCGGATGGCCGCCGCGCGCGTTGAGCCACCTCCGCCCGCCTTCCTAGCCATCCAGTTGCGCGCGGGAATGTCCGCCTGGCGGAACCGTTTACGCAGCGCTGCCGCTTCGTGGGCCACCGCTGCCATTTCGGGCAGCCTCACGCTACGTTCACGTAGCCACCTGGCCAGGTCTGTGTTCTTGTCCACGTCATCCGGGAACGGGTCCTTTTTCCCCCGGGTCCGCGCCCGCGGATCAATGGCTGCCCACGGGCTGTAGTTGTAACACTTGGCCAACACGCCCCTTACCGTTTCCTCTTCCAGCTTGTAGCTTTCGTAGATCTCGTCAAAGACAACGACGTGGGCGCCCTGCTTCTGGATGAACACGACCGCGCGCGGGTCCACGTAGCCATCATCAACGCCCAGTTCAAAAGGCCGCTCCGGATCATAGTCAATGGTCGTCACGTTGCCGCTCCCGAATGTGGCGTAGACCAAGCCATCCACGCCCACGTACCAGTCCCCATCCACCCAGGCCTGCCGCAGGGCCTTGGGTAACGTGTTGAGCATAGCCCAGTAGCCTGCGTCAAGGTATGGATTGTCCGCGGGCAGGGCGGCCACATAGACAAAGTCATCCTCGCATCCGGCCAGATTCTCCGGCAGATCCCGCTCGATCCAATACCGCCGTACCCACTTGAAGTAGCGCCCGTTTGGGTTTGTGGCCGCGGCAAAGAATGGGTCCGTGACACCTGGCCACCTCAAGCTGCCGCGGAGAATGTCGAACACGCTCTCTGGATCCTTGGTCAGTTCGTCTATGGCCAGGCCCGCGAACTCCACAGACTGGTACTTAGTTGGGTCGTCCAGGTTTCTCAGCAGGATGCCGCCACCGCCGTAGCACTCGTGTAGATAGAAACCCAGGCCGTCTGTGCGCGTCGACCGGAGCCGCCCAAGCCAGGGCGGAAACTCGGCCATCTTTGAGATCTGCCGGTCTGTCAAGCTCGGGTAGTCCTCGCAGAACAGGCCCACCCGGACGCCGCGGTGCCCTGTGCCCGCCCATTGCAACAAACGCCGTATCAGATACCACCGTAGCCAGTAGCTCTTCCCAGGCCCACGGCTGCCGCCGTACAAGGTGTAGAGGTGGGTGTCCGCTGCCTCGCAGGCCGCCATCTGTTTTTTGGTGAATTGGCAAAGGTCTGAAAAGGCCACCTCTGGCTGAGCCGCCCGGACTACCACGCCCACCCTCCAGACAAGGCCCGCGCCTTCGTGGCTGGCAGGGCCACGTCGCAGGCCGCCCAGGCCGCCCTCGCCAGGCCAAGGTCGGGACGCCAAGAGCACACGGGTTGAGTGCTGGCCCTTGGCCCACCAAGCCACCTGGTCCCACAGATGCCGCCCACCTCCATCGCCATACTACACGTCCATCCTTATGAGCACACCGGCCACCTGGCCCGCGCCCTCCCTATCGTAGAGGCCCAGCAAGCGCGCCTCGTCTTGCAGGACCTCCAACTTGAACGCTTCATCTTGCGATGCTCTCCGCAGGGCGCGACGCGCGCCGATGGCGTCCGCTAGTGCCGACGCCTCTATTTCCTTTGATAGCTCTTGCTTCCTGGCCAGGGCTTTTTTTATGTAGTTTCGCGCCTGTCGCTCCCCGATGTCCCACAACTCGGAAATCCTGGGAACTATGGCCGACGAGTCCCAGCCCTCATACATCATAACCAAGACCATATGCACCCGGCGTTCTACGGTCAGTGGGCTGGCCCGCGTCTGTTTTTTGTCGCCTGATACCTTGGCCACCGCTCAGCCCTTCTTCTTGGCCCTTGCCAGCATCGCCCGATAGTCCGGCAGTTTTAGGACGACCTCGTTTTCGCCGCGCGTGGGGTGAGGCTTGATCCAGTTTGGGTAACGCTCTCTCAGGATGGCGATGGCCTGGGCCTCCGTAGCATCGTCCCGGTAAGCTACACATCCGCCCGCGTTACTATAGTGGATGGCGTCACACCACACGTTATTGAACCGCAGGGCCAGGCCGCAGGCTTTCCACACCTTGACCGTGAAGTCGTAGTCCTCCTTGAGGGGGAGCGTCTCGTCATAGCGCACCGGGCAGCCCTTGCGGTATCCGGAGAACGTCCCGATCAAGAACAGGTTTGTGGCGGTAGGCCTGCGAGGATTGTAGTAGAATGCGTTTGTGGTAGGCGCGCCGGAAAAGGCCCATCCGCGCGCCCGATCCAAGGCGTCAAATAGCTGGCCCAGGCGCTCTTGTCGCATCTCTGGCGTATCCCACACGACCTTGTCCTTGTTGTTTTTCGTGGTGAAATGGCCCAGGGCGCGAACGTCATCATCAAGCATCAGGACGTTATGGTCCCCCACAAACGTGTCCAAGACAGTGTTCCGCGCGTTAGAGACACCGCGTCCACTTTGGGGGATGGCCGTGCAGCCCGCCGCCTCGTAGTCAGCGACCTGCTCCGGGGGGACCACGACCGGCGCATCAGGGAACAAGCCCAAGGTCAGGCCGCGTATAGCCTCCGCGCGCCCGCTTGAAATCACGCAAACAAGATACTCCACGTTACACCTCCTTGGCCGCCAGGCCGCAGGTAGCCAAGGCCAATGCGTCCGGCGTAGACGCCCTGGGCAGCAGGCCGTTTCTGGTCGTTTTGACATCGCAGACGTCGCAGGGCGCCAAGCTGGCCCTTTTCCCCACGCGCAAGAACGCCCGCGCATGGCTGTAGCAGGCCGAACGCCAGATGGTCGCCAGGGCGCCGTCGTCCGGGAAACGCCCTATGATAGCCTGCTCCCGCCAGTCGTTGCAACACAAGGGGACAAGGCCGTCATAGAAAATGGACAGTTCCCTGAACGGATGTGCACAGGGGCTGTCTAGTGGGGCGGCCAATGGTCCGCTGCCCTTGACCGCATTTCCGGCGTGATTGGTCAGCCGCCTCGTTTGGGCCAGCCCGCCCGCGCTGCCCTCCCCTATGGAGGGCATATAGACAATGTGGCGGCCCGTGTGGTATAGCCAAGGGCTGAAATCGCCTGGGTAGTCGTGTTCTTCTGCGGGCAGATTGAGCGCGCGTACCTGTTCCCGGATGGGCCGATAGAGCTCCACTAAAAGCGTGGTAAGCCCAGCCTTGAACAGGGCCACGCCGAGGTCCCTTGTCAGCAGCAGCCCATTTGTGGCCACCATCAGAGACGCCCGTGGTATGAAATAGCGGAAGGTGCGAATGAGGCCCGGAAGGTCTGAATGCATCAGTGGTTCGCCGCGGATCTGTAAGTCAATGCGTGGATGCGACCGCATCCCGCGAATGTGCAGGGCGATGGCCTTGGCCAGGGGCAGCGACATTTCGCCCACGACCGTGTTCCGCGGCCACCCAGTCGCGTGAATGCCGCAGAAGGAACACCACAGGTTACAGCCTGCTACGCTTTCAACCTTGAAATAGTTGGGCCATCCTTGTGCGGGCGGCTCCCAGCCTGACACGTTCATTCCTCCTTTTGTCCAAACTTGGCCAAGTGGGCGTCAATGGCGTCGTAGCGAATGCGGGACCATCCAATCACCTGGCCCGGTTTCAGTGGCAAAAACTCAAGAAAGCGAGACATGCGCGCTGCCGCGGCCTTCCCACACCTGTTCGCGTTCTCTGTGCTATAGACATCGCTGCACCCGCCCTCTAGCTCCCCGGACACGGCTTGTGTGGTTATGCCGTAGGCATTGACCTTGACGGTCCGCCAAAACGCCTCCACGTGGGCCAGCCAGAAAACAAGGTCCTCCGCAAGGAACAGGCCCGGGTCATAGTCAATGCCTGTGGTCGTATTGATTAGTACACACCTGGCCCCAAACCTGTTCCAGTCCCATGCTTTCCTGGCGCCCCAGGCATACTCTCGCGTATTGTAGCCCACCATCCCCACGCGCGCGTAGGCGTCCATGATACCCTCCCCGTAAGCCAGGGCATCCACGGCGAAACAGTCCCTGGCACGTCGGTTCTCCACGCGGCAAAACCGCGTCAGGTCGTCGTCGAGCTGCCAGTGGGCCTTTACGCCCAGGCGCCGAGCGTGTTCTAGGCACGCTTGACGCGCGCGCTGTACGCCGCGGTCGCGCACCGGGTCCAAGGCCAGAATGTCCGCGTGTGGGAAGGCGCCCTTGTACGCGTCGGCCTCCGGCGCTTCCACCGCCAAGATGGGCTGCAGGCCACCCAGCAGGTTCGGAGTCGTGGCCAGGCCCGCGCGCCCTTTCGACGGTATGTACACCGGGTATTTTAGCATCTACGCGCCCTCCCTCTCTAGCCTGGCCGAGGTGCTGCCCAGCCTGGCCAAGTGAGCGTCAACGGCGTCGTAGCGCACACGGGACCACCCAATGCATTCCCCTGGGCGCAAAGGCTTGAACTCCACAAATCGGGCGTAGCGCCTGGCTACCATCTTCCCGTATCGAGTCGCGTTCTCTGTAGAATACATCTTCTGGTAGCCGCCCTCGTGTGCGCTGGCCATCGGCCTGGCGGCCACCGCGTAAGCGTTGACCTTGATAGAACGCCAAAACGCCTCCACGTGGGCCAGCCAAAAGGCCAGGTCCTCGGCCAGGTAGATGTCCGGGTCGTAGTCGATGCCTGTGGATGTGCTGGCCAGGATGCACATCACCGGGTATCTGTTCCACTCATACGCTTTACTTGCAGACCAAGCGAACTGGCGCACAGCAAACCCCACGATCCCCACGCGCGGGAGGGCGTCCATCAGGGTTTCCGCGTAGGCCAGGGCCTCCGCAGCAGGGCACCGCGTACACTTTCCGGCCGCGACGCGATACAGCCCGGTCAGGTCGTCGTCAAGTTGCCACAAGGCGCCCACGCCCAGGCCTCGGGCGTGGGCAAGGGCGGCCTGGCGTGCGTATTGCGCCCCACGGTCGCACGTGTCCAGCGCGAGGATGTCTGCACCCGGGAAGGACTCACGGTATGCGCCCAGGTCTGTCGGCTCAACTACCAAGGTGTATGGCAGGTCGCCCAGCAGCCTGGGCGTAGAGGCCGTAGTCGCCCGCCCTTTTGACGGTATGTAGATCGGGTACCTGGTCATCTATGCCGCCTCTCCATTGTACACATAGACCACGTCGCCCGCCGCGTCCAGGTCCTCGGCCGGCAACAAGACGCCGCCGAAATACTTGTAAGGCCCACGTGGCCCGTTGACGTGGTTCCACAGGTAGTGCAGCCAGTCGAACATGCTCCAACTGTGGAACTGCCCACGCTTTTCGCTGGACGTCTGATTGAATCCGGTCGCAGTGGTAAACGGGATGCCGCGCGCGTACTCCAAGGCTGGCGCGATGTCTGACCACATCACCCGCCCGCGCTCCTTGGCAATGAGCAGGGCTTGGGTGAATTGGCCACGAGAGTAGTTCCAGGACTCCCGCAGGCCGCAGCAGGACGCGCCCACGCACATCTCCTTGAAGTGGGCGTCACTGACATAGAACCGCAGGCCCAAGCGTTCGCATTCCGCTTGCATCGACCGCATAAAGGGCGCCTTCATCCCTCGGGATCCTCGCAGGTAGCCGCTCTGGCCTGGACTGTGTAGCTGATATTGCTCAATCAAAGGGTAGCCAGCCAGCTTGCCGATTCTCCTGTAGCGCGCCTTGGCGCCCGGTGTGCGTAGCTCCACGCACAAAAACTCAGTGCTGACAGCCTCCGCGCCCGCGTCCGCAGCCTGGCGAATGAGCTCCAGGTAGCTGGGCGTGGAAACGCCCAAGATGAATGGGCGGAGCCGCAGCGTAATGCCGCCAATGCCCCACCTGGCCATCCGCTCTATAGCCTTGAGACGCAGGGCTGGCCCAGGGACGCCGCGCTCTATCTTGGCGGCCTTGGCCTTGTCTGTGGTGATAATGGACATCTTGACGTGGAAGTGGTCGGCGCCTTTGAACTGCTCTACATACCGCGCGTCCTCCGTCCACCATGTGCCCTTGGTGCTGAACGAGATAGGGTAACGCAGCTCCCTAAAGAACTCGATCAATTCAAGGCCCACTCCATAGCGATGCTCCAGGGGACAGAACGGGTCAGCCATGCCGCCCCATTGGACAGCCAAACGCTGGCGTGTGAAGGCGCCAAACTGGGGATACTCTGGATCTGTGAAAACGCGCTTGACCTTGTTCACATCGACTACGCCCACGCCCCTGGACAAGTACCGAGCCTTTGTGTTCCCAATGGCTTTTCTGAAATAGGCAAAACAGTATTGGCAATCGTATCCGCACCGGCTGTACTGGTCCAGCGTCAAAGGCATAGAGCAGTCCGTGATTTCCTGGCTCCACCGCGGACTCTCGTAGGCTGGCAGGTCGTCAGCCGCCCTATAGTGGGCTGTCATCTGCCAGCCTGGGCGCGACCTGGGCGTCCACGTCGCTCTCGGTCTCCTGGTCCTCTTCAGTCGCCAGCGTGGTATCCCTGAAGTGGAAGCGAACACGGCCAGATTTCCACTCAAGCCCGAGGTGCATCGCCAGGCGCTCAAGCTGGCCCTCGCTGGCGCATTGGACAATGAGCCTGTGGTCCTTGGCTGGCTCTTCCCAACCCGCCAGGTCGGGGATCTCTTCCCCCACAAACGTCTCATCAGAGAGGAATCTCAGGGTGTCCAACGTGTCGCCGTCAATAGACACGGGGAGCTGGTCGGCCTGGGCCAGGGCGTCAAGGAACGTCACGTAGTCTGCACTATACATGCGTGTGTAGTCGAACGCGGTCAAGTCCCCGCCCGCCAAGGTCAGGTTGTTGTGGTCCAGGCTGTACGCCTTGGCCGCCGCCTCGCTCTCCGCGTCGACGCCGAACAACACCGGGACCGCCCAGTCTCCATCCTCCGCCAGGGCGATGCCACGCGGGACGTCGCGCCCCTGCTTTTGCATCCAGCGTAGCGCCTGGGTCCGCCCGTTTCCCTCCACTACGCCACCGCTGCCGCCGTTCAAGGTCGGCTCGAACTTGGGCGGGTCCTTGAATCCGTAACGCCCTATGGAGTCAATCAGGGCGCCAAGGTCATGCAGCTTGGGGTTATCGTCCAGGAGAAGTAACTGCGCCAGTGGGATGTACTCGATCCGGAGAATGCCATCTTGGCTCTGAGGTACGGTAGAATCGGACATTCAGTCGCCCTTTCCGCTTGCTTGACCAAAACGGCCAAGTTGACGATTTTGACGCGCGCGCTCAAGGCTGGCCAGGGCGCCAGAGCGCGAGGCACGTCTACAATGATAGGATGCCGCCCCACATAGTAGCCATCCAGAGGCCCAGCGTCCAGGGCTTGGACCACAAGCGACGCCCAGGCTGGATTGTTGGGGACGACAAGAATCGGGTCTCCGCAGGCCCAAGTCCCGCCCACGGGCAGGGCCACCCAGGGCGTCTGTTGTAGCTGGGCCTGGGTGTAGTAGAGATGGGGGCCACCTGGCGGAGAGCAATAAAGAGGGCGGCCAACGAACTCCCCAGCGTAAGAGGTTCCGGCTCCCCCTATGGCGTTCGCAACGACCAAGAAGATGAAAAGCTGAGCCAAGACACCGCCTTTTGTCAAAGGACCACCGCCTGGGGGGGAGGGCGATGGTCCCTTGTATGTGGTCACGCCACCCAGCGTGAGAGCCACCGATTGAGCGGGCGCCCTGTGGTTTAGTCCCACCCGCTAGTAAGACATCAGGGCGCCCTCCCTGGGAGCAGAACAACTTCATTGTAACACATCACGCGCGCCCTGTCAACCTGGTCGTACCCCAACCTTAAAATTTGAGCAAAGGTCAAAACTGGCCCTTGACAATCTTTGCTTATTGTGGTATGATAGTGCCATAGTTTGATGAACTGAAACCCAGGAGGTAGCGAGATGGCAGTTTATGTGAAGAGAGCAGACCTTGAGGCTTTTGTCGAGTTGGTGGGTGGGCGCTTTTATGGGCCGAGCACCAACCGCGCGCGCGCCCATGTGGCGTTTGTCCTCCCAGAGTCCGGCGTGAAGGCCGAGTTGAGCTTTTCGACGATCCTGAACAAAGGCGCCCAAGGGCGCTTTTATGGGCGTCAGGACTACTGGGGTTTTGATGAGCGGTCAGACGTCGGTTGGAACGAGATCAAGCTAAACACAAGCCCGCTAGACAATTTTTCATTTTTCGGCAAGGGCGCCCGCGCGCTGGCCACATATGCCGAGGCTCGAGAGTTCGCCGCGCTTTTGGCCGGGCGCGAAATTGATCAATGGGGCGAGTTTGTGGCCAAGTAGCCACGCAGGCCCAGCGCGAAATAGCCTAAGTAGCCGCCAAGGGCGCCGCCCCAGGGCGCCCACCTTGGCCCGTTTGGGCCAGAAAGAGAGCCGACCGATGATGACAAAAGCACTGAAACAGGCCACCCAACAGGCCACCGCCCACCTGATAGCCGACCAGGACGCCCGGACGTATAAAGACCGATGGGGAACGCCGTGGGTTTTGGAACTGGCTCTGGACTCCGAAACGCCGACCGAAATCACCATCACCACCTGGGGATTCGACTACGAGACGATCCACATCCCCCAAACGCGCGGAGAACTGACCGCCGCCAAGATCGTCGCCTTTCAGCAGATCACGCAGTGTGACGATGGCCTGGCCAAGGTGGCCTATCGCTACTACCTGGACATCCTCCACCGCGAGTGTGAAATAGCCGACTAGAACCGCCAAGGGCGCCGCCCACTAGGCGCCCAGGCGCCACCAAGGAGCAGACCGATGACGACCGCCACCAAGATGGTCAAAGCCTTCAAAGAGCACCGCTATGAAACCACCAAGGCCGCCGAACTGGCCGACGACTATGGGATACGCCTGCGACAGACGAAAAAGACGCGCCACCTGGGCGCCCAGGTTTGGGAACTGGCCACCTCGTACTACTACACGAGCCAGAACAGCACGCTGGCCCGCCTGGCCGACCTGACCCATTTCGCCGTCGCCCACGGTCTGGAAGTGACGCCCTTGGCCTGGCAAAACGGCGCCTACCGCGCCACCGACAAGGCCACCAAGGACCACCTACGGTTCGAGACCAAGCCTTGGCCGAAAGATTCCTGGGCCATCCTCTACGTCGAGATCAGCGAGGCGCCCGCCCACCCGACGCGGTCCTGGTGCATCGAAGTTCAGCAGGCCATCGCTCACAGCCTGGCCCAGGCCCTACGCGAGACGGGTTTCAACGCTGGCGCCGAGATCGACGGCGCCGATGGGTACGTCTTTGTGGACACCGCCATTTTCGGGGACGCCGCCGACTTCCAGCGCTACATCTGGGACCTGGATGGTGGGCGCTACGGGATGAACGCCGTAGACGTCTACGCCCTGGATTTTGACGACATCGCCGCCGACCTGGAACCGCCGCCAGGCTGCACGCCCGAAGAGATCGAGGCTTGGGAGCAGATCCAGCGCGAACAGTTCCCGCCCGAGGACTAGAAACCGCCAAGGGCGCCGCCCGTGGGCGCCCTCCACGCCACCCAAGGAGGCAACCGATGTCAGAGAATAACGTAGCCGTTCAACTGGATTATGAGCACGAGCACACCTACACAGCCACCGTCGTGTTCCCGCTGGACCCGAACATGACCCACGACTTGGAGGCCCAGGCCGTCACCGCCGCCCTTGAGGCCATCCCGCCCGAGCTCAAGCTGGACGCGATGTGCGACCCGGATGTGGAACTGCTCGGCCCGTCCGAACTGCACGAGGGCGTGTTCCGCGCCCGCCTCACCTGGACGTTCACCGCCGTGTCTGGCCGCCAATGTTTCTACGCCCAGGTAGACGTACCCGAGCCGACGCCCGCCACCGTCCACGCCCTGGATGCCGACTTCCAAGGGTACAAGTACACCCTCATCTTTCGGGAGGACGACACGATCACGTTCCACGCCAACGAGATCGGCAAGCCCTTGGGCGCCGCCCTGTACACCACTCGCTGCGGCTCCCGGATGGGCGTCCGCCTCCAAGGGCGCCTGGCGGGAAAACGGCGCTCCCTGTACCTGGCCCGCCGCGTCATCTTGGACTTTTTGGAAGAGAACATGGACGCGCCCGAACTGGAAACGTGGCTGTAGAGCCATCACCGCCAAGGGCGCCCGCCTGGGCGCCCTGGCCACAAAGGAGCAAGACAATGCACATCAAACTGAATCCCCTCCGGATCTCGAACCGTTACGGCCGAGTGCTCACCCGCCTGGCCCTGGCCGAGATGTGGACCGATGCTAAGATGGAGGCCGCCCACTACTGGCGATACACCCAGCGTATGGCCGCCGAGGACAAGGCCTACACCTACCACCTGGCCCACGATCCAGACGCAGACGCCGAAACGCGCGGCGAGGCCCAGGCCCACGCGCCCAGGACGCCCAAGTGGACGGTATGGGACCGCCTTCACTGGCACTTCACGAACTGGCGCCCTGGCGCCTTCCTGGTCAGCTTGGTGACTTTTTTCACAGAAGAGCCGGACATGTCCGGCGTCAGGCCCTACGGGTAAAGGAGGCCCACGTGGCTACACAACGTCAGCGCACCGTCGCACGCTGGAGCGGATGGGACGCCCACGGTTCAGGCGTCTCCCTGAATGACTGCCCGTTCAAGGGCCAGGACGCCGAACTTGTGGACGCCTGGCGCCAAGGCTGGCAAGACCGCAACGAACAGATGAACCGAATCGCAGAGGCCCAGGCCGCGCCCAAGGCGCCACCTCAAGCTACCCGATAGCCAGGCCGCCCAGGCCCACCAAGACGCCCAAAAGGACCAAAAAAGCCCTTTTGGGCGTCTTTTTGTCGCTGAGTGTCAAGTGACCATATCATAACGTATCTCAGAATGAGCGTGGATATTCAAAGGAGGGGTTACTGTGCGACGTCCTGGGGATTTTACTTTTTTTTTCTTGGCCAAAACGCGCCAAACGGCCATCCCCAGGGCGCTGCCTGGCCAGCCTGCCCAACCTTAAACTTTTAGAAAAGGGCAAAACTGGCCCTTGACAAGTTTTTGCTATTGTGGTATGATGGCTGTGTAGTTTACACCCGCGACCTAGAGCAGGGCGCCCGCCGCTACGGGCAGCCCAAGGAGCAGAACAGTGAAAATCAAACTTTCAGCCAAGGCCCAAGCCTCCCTTGATTCGGTCGTCGAACGGCTCAAGTCCGGCGACCTCTCACCCGTGACCAGAATCGCCCGCATAACCCGGCACCCGGACGACGACTGCCCAATGGCGCATTGGTCGTTCAATAACGTCGTTTTGGCCTACTTGCAGACAGGTAGCTTGGACTGCCGCGGTTACCGCCAATGGCAGGAAGTTGGTCGCCAGGTCAAGAAGGGCAGCTCTGCCGCGTTCATCTTTGCGCCCATCAACGTCTACAAGAAGGGCGCCGATGGAAAACCCCTAGTTGAGGACGGCCACAAGGTTGTAGCCTTTACGCGGTTCCGCACGATCCCCGTTTTCCCGGTGGAGTCGACCGAGGGCGAACCGCTGCCCGACTTCAACTATGCGCCCACCAAGCTGCCTCCGCTGGTTGACGTGGCCACCCACATGGGCGTGAAAGCAACGTGGACGCCTCTCCCTCCTGACCGCCTGGCCGACTACAGCCCGACCAAAGACGCCATTCGGGTGGGCACCCACGGCGCCGCCGAGTTTTTCCACGAACTGGCCCACGCGGTTCACGCGCGCGTTTTGAAGGCCAGGGGCGAGACGATCAAAGGAGGCCAGCAAGAAGAGCAAGAAACCGTAGCCGAGTTTACGGCCAGCGTCCTGATGGACCTCTACAACATTGGCGACACGACCGGCAATAGCTGGGCGTACATCCAAAAATACGCCAAGGATCCCATTGAAGCAGTGATGGCCAGCCTCAAGGACGTTGAGGCGATTCTGGCCGCCATTGAGCAGGCTCAAGCCGAGATGGGGCTGGCCCAGGCCGCATAAAGCGCCAAGCCGCCCAGGCCCACCAAGCCACCTGCTAGGGCGCCCACCGTGGGCGCCCTAGAACAGATAAGGAGACGACCGTGACAGACCACAGAGACACCCAAGCACTCGCCCGCATCAATCAGGCCCACGCCATCGCCCTGGGCGGCCACTTGGCCACAAACATAGAAACTGCCGCCGCTGCGTTTCACGTCACGCAGATGGACACGATGGTGTCCCTCCAATGGTTCGGCCTGGTCATCCTCAAGGCCCTGCAGAACGACATCCGCGAATGTGCCAGGCTACACCAAGGCGGGCGCCTGACCCGCCAGGATCAACGCGACCTCGCCTTGATCCAAACCGAGCTTGAGGCTTGCCTGGGCGCCTGCGAACGGGCAGCCGCGCGCGAGTAAAACGCCCAAGTTGACCATATTCTAGCCGCCCTGGCGCCCACCTGGCCCAGGGCGGTGACTTTTTGGATGCACATCCAAGGCCGCCCAACCTTAAAATTATAGCAAAGCGCAAAACTGGCCCTTGACAAACCTTTGCTATTGTGGTATGATGGTGTCACAGTTTGGTTGAATGCGAGACACAAAGGAGCAGAACGATGACAAACATGAGCCGCTATAACCACCGCGATGATTTTGTGGCCTGGTTTTTCCAGGTAACCGCTGACGGAGACAGGTCGAACGACGAGCGCGCCCTGGCGCGCTTGGCCCGCGATTTTTACAGGGGGATCTGGACCGCCAAGGCCGTAAACCAAATTTTGACTGAGCTGCGGAACAGGCGCGCCAAGGTTTGGTTCGCTCAGCAGGCCGCCCGAGATGAGCAAGTGGCCCGCCTGGTTTTTGCTTGGATCGGTGACTGGCCCGCCCCGGAGGCGCCCACCACAAGCCGCCAGGCCGCGTTTGTGGAAATGGCCGCCACCGCGCTGGCCCGCCAAGAGCACATTTTGGACATCCAGGCGCTAAACCGCATGCGCTTGGTTTGCTACAACTAAACGCCACCCAACCCGCCAGGGCGCCCACCGTGGGCGCCCGCCTTGGCCCGCCTGGGCCAGAAAGAGAGCCGACCGATGAACGCCGACCAACGAACCACCGTTTTTGACGCCCACCTTGAGACCTTGGCCGAGGCCCAGCAGGCCGCCAAAGCCCGCTACCCGATGACGCCCGAAGGCCGCGACCGCCGCCGCCTCTGGATGACCAAGTGGACGCAGCGGAACACGTGGCTGAAAGGCCCGGACGGCCCGAAAACGCCCTCCGGCCGTATGCCCAAGAAAACGCGCGACCTGATAGCACGAAACCAGGCCCGCATTGACCAGATCGTCAAGGAACTGGACGGAGCGCCGCCCGACCGCGAGGACTGGCGCTATGTGTACGAGTTCTTGACCTACCAGGCCAGAGACATTGCCCAGGCCGGAGCCGATGCCGTCAACGTGCTGCACGAACGTCTGGACACGCGAGGCCCGATCGAAACGCTCCGTTGGTGCGATCGCCAGATGAAAGAAGCCGCCGCCGCCGAGGTCGCGGAGCAGTTCTTGGCCCAGGCCGATCAGATCCGCGCTGAGCTGGGCGAAACCTGGAAGGCCCTCCGCTTGATAGCCATCCGACTCAAACAAACGGCGGACCAAACCGAGGCCGATCTCTACCGCGAGGCCTACATCTCAACTGAGAACATTACGAATTTGATGGCCAAGCAATACCGCCAATATGGACGCGCCCAGTTTGTGGAAAGGACGCGCTACACCATCCGGAACGCCCAGAGATACCTTGACGCCTACATCCTCCACGTGGAGAGCGAAGAGGCCGAGCTAGCCGAATGGCAAGCGCGCCAAGTCCGCGATTATGCCGTCGAGGCCAGAGACGCCAGGTAGACGATTTCATCACAGCGCCAGGGCGGCACACGTGGCCGCCCTGGCCAAGGAGATGCACGCGAATGGACACTATGCCAGCGAAACACACGCTCTACCAACCCACACAGACAGCCACCCCTCACGGATGCATGCCTGGGTTCTTTGTCTTGATCCCTCACGCCCGCCAAGCCTGGCCGACCGCCCTGGGGACCGTCTACGCCGTAATCCCTGGCCCGACCGCCCCCACCGAATGGTACACTTGGCCAGAAACCGCGAACGGATTCCCGCACAGGACGCGCGCCCAGGCCGCCCAAGCACTCATTACGCTACAAGTCGAAAGCCATGAGATGGGCTGGTGCCCAGCTTGCGACAACCTTGTGGAAGTGGAGGGCGCCCTTGACGCCCGTGGTATCCGCGACATTTGTATGGCTTGTGGGGCCGATATACTTGGCCTTGAGCCGGAAAGAGGGTAAAATGGGAAAGAGAAAGACGATCCAGGCCCGCGCCCGCCCTGGGGACAATAGCGGAACAAGGGGGTTTTGGATCGAGATCCCGAGCTCCTATGTAGGCCCACAAGGCTGGACGGCCATCGGTTTCATGTACGCACGCGGCTGCAAACGTTCGCTCAGGTGGAGATCCCACCCGTACACCTTGTCTCGGCCGGATTTCTCAGACGTGGCCCAGGCCTTGATTTACGAGTTCGCGGAACGCGAGGGCCTGGGCTGGTGCCCGCATTGCCAGGACGTTGCCTATGAGCAGGAGGATACTTCTAACCTGACCCGCTACTGCTCAATCTGTGGGACCGAGACGTGGGCAATCGTGGCGCCCGAGACACCGCCCGAGATCGCCGGCGCCGCCCGCGACCAGGAGGCCGCCAAGTGAACCGTTTCACGCTTGAGGACATCCACCAACAAGACCTTGATAGCGCCCGCGAACGTGGGCGGGTCGCGTTTCGGGCCAATAGGCGCTACACAAGCAATCCATACGCCCTGGGCGTGGGAGAGGACGCCGCCCTGGCATATGCCTGGTCCCAAGGATGGCTTGAAGAAGAGGCCGCCCAAGCCCAGCAAAACGACAAAACCCGCCCTTGACAATACCGCGCGCCTGTGGTAGAATGGCTACACAGTGACGCCGCCCAAGCGAAAGGAGCAACACGTGAACCAATTGGCCGTGACGCCCGCCGTTTTCCTCAGAGCGCTAGACGCCGCCCGCGGAAACGTGGCCCGCCTATCCACTCTCCTGGCCGACGCCGAGCGCCTGGCCGAAACACCTGACGACAGGTTCCCCCGGTTTTACGCCTTCCTGGGCCAGTTGACCAGAGCGCCCAATGGTGACGCCATTGACGCCCTGATGGCTGGCCCAGGCCAGGCCCTCATTGCAGCCCTGGACGCGGAGTTCTGCCAGGGCTGCTTCTATTTTCAGGATGGCGGATGCGCCATTGCCCGCGTGCCGTCCATTGACGGCTGCTGCTAGGAGAGCCACCTATGACCACCCAAAACACCGTTCGCGCGTTTCCCCCCGAGCCCGTGGGCGCCCTGGCCCGCCAAGGCCCAAGCCCTTTTCCAGTCTCCGCCCAGGTCCCGAGCCAAGCCTGGCTGGACCGCCAGAGCACAGAGCGACTAGAAACCTGCCTGGCTGGCCTTCCGGCCGATAGCCCGCGCGCCCAGGCCCTCCAGGCCGAGCTATCCGCCCGGGCACCGAGCGGCCCGCTAGAGGGCGACTATGTGCTGGCCCTACTTGTCCCGGATGACACAGAAGAGACCATTCGCTATGGAGGCTGCCCGTGATAACCATCGAATACAGCCCGGAAGGGCTGGCCCACGCGGTTCATTTAGACCTGACCCTTTATGGGATCGTTGAATCCGCCGCAGAGTGGAAACGCCAATTGAGCGAGGACCTCCGCGAGGCTGGCGTGGAAGCGTTCCAGATCCTGGAGGCCGACCTGCACACCGATGGGAACGCATGGCGCGTCAAAGGCCCGCTGGACGCCCAGGCCGCCCACGCCATCCGCCTGACGGGAGAGCGAACCGACGCGCCCACCTGGCGCCGCTACGGAGCCAATCGCTACCGCATCCCGGATGACATGGACCATGCGGCCACCTGGGGGACCCACCGCGAATGAGCAACAAACCACGCTACGCCACCCAGCGAGACGCAAACCAAGCCGAGATTACCGCAGGCCTCCGGGCTTGTGGCCATCACGTTTGGGACGCATCGCCCTACTTTGAGACGCCCGACATTTTCACGTGGGGTTACAATGCCCGCCTGGGCCTCTGGCTGATACGTGGCGTGGAAATCAAAACCGACGAGGGCGACCTGACGCCTGGCCAAGAGCAGTTCATAGCGACCTGGCCAGGCGCTATCCTTGTCGCCCGCACACTTGAAGAGGTCCTGGCCGATTTTGGCCAGGGATAAGGAGCAGAACCGTGTCTATCTATGGCATGAACGACGACGCGCCCTTGACCGTCGAAAAATCACCCGCCGCTGATATGTGGCGCCTGGCGACCGGGGAAGGCGTCCCCGTCGCCCTGGTCGCAATGAACGCCGAAATCCCCGAGGCCCGCGCCCTGGCCATCCTGGAACGATGGGCAGCCGCCGAAATCTGGCGAGAGGCCGTGATGGCCCATCAGCAGTACCGCGCCCACCTGGCCGACTGCGACAAGTGCAGCGCCCTGGCGCCCACGATGGAAGAGGACTTTTGCTACCTTGGGTGGGCCTACAGCTTGAGAGCCGAGGCCCGCCTGGCCGACGCCCTGGCCATCCCGCCCGCGCCCGCGCCCGCGCCCGCGTTCTGGACTGATCCCGCCCTAGAGCTGCCAACCGACACGACCACGGTCTTGGCCTGGGTCAAGTTTGACGATGGCAGCCCGGAAGGCCCTATGGAGTGGGCACATCTGGCCCACTACCGCAGCGACTACCAGGAGTGGAGAGTCCACGGGTACGACTACAGCGAAAACCAGGACATGACCGTCCTCGCCTGGCGGGCGATTCCCGCCTATACGCCCACCAAGGGCCAGGAGCAGAACAGTGAAGACGTGGAATAGGTTCGGAGAGGGACCACCGCCGCCAATGATGAAGTGGACCGAGATCTGGATGAAGTACGTGCCGGGGATGGCCACCCCGGACACGCCCGGTTTCATTGCGTTTGGCCGCCGCTCGACCGCAGACGACGCCCTGAACGGGATCGACTTTGGGGACGACGCGGCCCTGGCTGGCCTGGCCTGGCAACGCGGAGAGGCCGTCCCGACCGCCTGGCGCTACATCATTGGCCCGGAGGCCGAAGAGGACGAAGTGGACGAGACGACCGCTGCCCTCCTGGGCAGCATCAGTAGCGGGATTGACGAACTGAACGCCCTGACCGCCCAGTTTGTCAGCGTCGCCCAGGCGCCCATCACGTTCAAGGTTGAACGCCCATGGCCGTGGAGGCTGGTCGACCAAGAGCCGCCACCGCCCGGCGAAAAGGTTTGGGCCTGGGTGGACACGGGGAACTTCCCGCCCTACGCCGACACGCTGAGCCGCCTCAAAGATGGCCGATGGTTTGACGCCCAGGGCGTGGAGGCCCACGCCGTCACTCACTGGGCGCCCATCGTGGCGCCCGCCCTGGGCCAGGCCACCCAAGGCCGCCCGGACCTGGATGGTGAGCTCCTAGCCACCGACCCGACGCCCGGAGGGCTGGACCTGGGCTTGCTGTCCGGCGACGTCCTGGGCGCCATCCGCCAGAGCATGGGCGCCCGAGACGAGACAGACGCCGCCCTGGATGACGTGGTCCAGGGGCTGGCGCCCGTGGAGGCATTTGAAAAGTACCTCTCCTGGTACGGGCTGGATGGCTACGTCGCTCAGATCCTAGAGGCTATCCAAGAGATCCGGAGCTCGACCCAATGAGCACGCCCGCAGTAGCAAACGCGATAGGGCAAATCATCGAGGGCGCCCAGGTTCACCGCCTGGGCGCCCAGGCGGCAACGTTCCGCTGGGACAATGACGCCGCCCACGTTGTAACCATCCAGACGCGCAACCTTCCGCAGGGCCTAACGCATGGAACAAAAGGGCGCCTTTTGCACTGGAATTTCAATGGTCATCACGGCAGAGGGGAATGGTACTTTGATCCCTATCCCACAAACGCAGGCCAGCCCGCCAGTCTACCCGTAGTTCCCTCTGACGTCCTAGAGATCTCGGAAGTGGGCGCCCGGTTCACGCGCAACCCGACGTTGGAAGAATGGGGATACCTGACTGGGCGCCTGGTCAAGGCCCATTTCAGGATGCCCTTCATCCTGGGCGACCTGATAAACTATGGCGCCAGTCGATGGGGAGACACCTACACCCAGTACATAGAACTGACTGGCCATCAATATGACACCTTGGCGTCTTACGCCTGGGTGTGTCGCCACGTTCCCTATGAAATCCGCCGCCCCGACCTGACTTTTGAGCATCACAAGAGCGTAGCCAAAAGCGCCCTTAGCAGACCGATGAAAGAGGCCTACTTAGAGCGCGCCTGTCAAGGCGAGTTTGAAAATACGCGCGAGATGAAGGACGTCATCAACCGGGAGCTATGGGAGAGCGACGGCGCCCCTCTTGTGGTCATCGAGGCCGAGACGTGTCCCTTCTGCGGGGACCGCCAAGGCTGGCGCCTGGCGGCCCTCCACAAGGCCCGCTGCACTTGTGGCGCCTACGGGGAGGAACTGGCCCGCCTGGCCCAAGATCTACAGGTCGAGAACGACGAGTTACGCCACGAACTGGCCCAGGCCAGGCAACAACTAGAGCGCGCCCTGGCCCACATCGGGTCGCTTGAACCAAAAACCAAGCCAGTCCTTGACAATTGACTGTACCTATGGTATGATGGACTAGCGGCCACCCAAACCCACAAACGAAAGGAGCATTTTACATGGTTCGCAATCCGTACACTCCGCAGGACGATAGCACGATTCGCGCCCTGGCTGGCACACGTACCGCCGCCGAGATAGGGCAACTCCTGTCCCCAAGGCGCACCGCGTCCAGCGTCTACGCCCGCGCCCACAAGCTCAGGGTCAGCCTGGATAGAAGGGCTGGCGCCTGGAGCGATCAAGAAATAGCCTTCCTGGTCCAGCAGGCCGAAAAGGGCCAGTCCGCGGAGCAAATCGCCCAAGGGCTGCCCAAGCGGACACAATCGGCCGTGATAAGCGAGGCCAAACGCCGAGGCTTGAGCTTGCGCCGCGCGCCTGTGTTCGACGCCAGGGAGCAACTATGGTTCAGGGCGCCCACGGGCAAGGAGGCCAGCTTGGCCGCCATGCTGAACGAACTGGCCGACGCGTTCCCCCATGCAGACACCAAGGGCAGTGTTATCTATGAGGCCATCCGCTACGCCTATGAGCAGGTCGAGGCTGCGGCAGACTACCGCCACGACAGGACCCGCTATGAATAGCCGCCGTGTTCACACCGACGACAAACGCCGACGCGTGGGCTACCGTGGGGAACTGGGCGTGGTCTACCTGCTGCACTTTGAACAGCCCTATCTGCATTGCCAGCACTACCTTGGCTTTACCGCCAGGCCGCTGCCCTTCCGCCTGGGCGAACACGTCAGCGGGAACGGCTCTGGCCTGACATCCGCCGTAGCAGCCCAGGCATCCAATGGGCTGATTCTGGCCCGCACGTGGCCGCCAGAGGCCGCCCTTGGCCCAGTCCCGGAAGAGGACCTTGTGGACCAGGCCGTGGAGATGGTCCTGAAATGCAGAGCAGAGTCCCCGCGCCTCTGTCCCATTTGTAACCCGGATGGCGCCTACAGCCTGGCCCGCTACTTCACCCGCCCGCCCGCCGAGGATGGCCAGTTCTTGTATGTACATCCAAAAGGAGCAGAATATGGTATCCCTATCCGATCTACAGCTTGGCCCGCTCAAGTTTAGGAACGTTGTCCAGAGCGCTGGGTGGGCTGGCCTGTACCACGCCGCCACCTTGGACCACCGCGTCACAGACGGCGCCCTCCGCTTGTACCTGGTCCTGCTGATGCATGCCCAGCAGGCCGATTCTTGCTACCCAGGCCGCGAACGCTTGGCCGCCCTGATGGGCGTCACCGAAAAGACCATCACCCGCCGCATGTCCAACCTGGTCAAGGCTGGCTATGTGACGCGCGAACGCCAGATGGGCACGTCCTCCATCACTTGGATCGAGGATTTGACCAGAAACGCCCAAGTGGTCGCTGTAGCCAGGCTGGAAATGTCTCGCAGGGCTGTATCGCGCGCCCTGAAACAAGACGGGCTGGAACTTACCTGGGCGGAGCGCGAGGCCCTGGCCGAGACCTTGGCCGCCCGCCTGGCCAGTGGGGACAAAAATGTCCCCTTGGACAGTGGAGACAAAAATGGGTCCACAGTCGGGTCAAAAATGGGTCCACCACCGGGTCACAAAAGGACACGAAAAGAACAACAAGGAGGAAAACAACAAGAGGAAGGATTAGGTCAAAACGAGGACGCTCTTCTCTTTTGGGGGGAAGGCGGGGAGCCACCCCAGGACGGCGCCGCGCCTGCCGCGCCGATGGTCCTCGTTCCAGGAGATCAAGGGCTGGCCGAGGGATGGCTGGCTCTGGCCCAGCAGACTCAGGCCGCCCAGGCCGCCCGTAACTGGGCGTGGGTTCAAGACGACGGCAGCCCGGAGCCGTGGGCGCCTGCCGCTACCGCCTTTTGTGCGCTTGTCGGCCGGACGCCTGGCGGCCTGGACAATGCAGAACGCGAGGCTTGGCCGCGCGAACTGGAACGATGGGCCACTGCCCGCGACCAGGCCGCGACACCCCAGGAAACTGCCCAAGCCATCCAGGCCATCACCCAAAGTGAACATAGCTGGCGTTCGTTCGCGTCCCCGTTTGAAACGGGTTTTCACAGCATCTTGAACACGATGCTGGACCGCCTGCGAACCGGAGCGCCCATCAATGCAAAAGGCCGCAAAAACGGCCGAGCCACCCAGGCCGCGCCCGCCGAGCAGGCCCAGGCGCTAGAACACGCCTTCCAATAGGCCAAGGAGACGAACATGGGTTACTTTGCGAACGGCTACGACGCCGACCTTTACGAGGCCAAATATTGTACCGCGTGCGCCCATGGAGGGGACCGCCCTGGCGAGATCTGTCCCGTGATGGCGCTGCACCTAGACTGGAACTATGAACAACACACGGCGGAAGAAGGGGACACCATCCGCCGCCAGGCCCTAGAGGCCCTGATACCGACCACCAAGGAACACGGTAATGGCGCCTGTGCTCTGTGGACGCCCGTTCACGCTGGCGCCCCAGGCCCGCTACCGGCCGATGCGTCCCAGCCCGTCCCGATGTGCCAGGCCGACCGCCAGATGGCCTACCTGGGCCTGCTGGCTGGCCAGGCTTGGAACGCCATCACGGAGCCGTCCAAGACCGCGTTCCTGTGGGTGCCGCCCACGGCGCCCGATGTGCTGAATCTGTTCTACCACCGCCCAGGCTTGCCCCAGGGCGCCACCGACGAGGTCCACCTGGCGCCCTATAAAACCCAAGAGGGGGAAACCGTCCACTTGGGCTACAGCGTCAAGGCGAACGCCCTTTTTGTCCGCATCCCCGCCGAGGATGAGGACCAGGCCCGCCAGGCCCAGGAGGACGCGAACAAAAGGCCCGCCCTGATGACGTCCGCCGAGGTAGCCGACCGCTACGGCCTGGAATCCGCGCCCGGCAGCCGGCAGCGCATCCAGGATAGCGTGGACGCCATCGCTCGCGCCTTGGCCGCCAAGTAGGCCAGACCCACGCCACCCAAGGAGTATGACGATGACACAAGGAAAGATGGGGGCCAAGTTTGCCGCCTTCAACGAACGTTGGGAAACTGACCAAGCCGCCCTCCTGGCGGAACACGCCGTTTTCTGTGAACACTGTGGGCAGCCGCGCCCGCGCGCGCCCATCGAATTTGAGGGGATGGTCATCATGCTTGGGCAGCCTGGCGTATGCCCTTGCGACAAGGCCCAGGCCGCCCAGTCTAAAGAGGAATGCCAGGAACACGCCGCCCGGATGGCTGCCGCCCGTGTGGCCGCAGGCCTTAACGGACGCCTGGCCACCCACACGTTTGATAGCTATAGCTTGACCAAGCCGGACGGCAGCCCGAGCCCGGACAAGGCCCACCGCGAACGGCAGCTTGACGCCGCGCGCGCCTACGCTGACGGCCTGATATCTCGAGAACTGGGCGCCAAGCGATGGAGAATCTTCCACGGCGCCTACGGCCTGGGCAAGAGCCATCTGGCCGCCGCCGTGATGAACGCCGTCCTGGAATACGGGTGGGACCGCGTCTACTTTCGCGTGTGGCCCGAATACCTGAGCAGGCTCAAGGCCACGTTTGACCGTGACAGTATGGAGCGAACCGCTACCGTGGAGACGGAACTGAAACGCGCCCGCCTTCTGGTTCTGGACGACGTCGACAAGGCCAAGCCCACCGATTGGACGCATGAAATCCTCTACACTGCGCTGGACTCTCGCTACAATAGAGGGCGCCCGACCATCATCACCACGAACGCCGCCCCGAAAGACTTGGAACCGTGGGTGGGCAAAGCCCTTTTGGATCGGATGGCAGAGATGTCCAAGGCCATCCCGTTCAAGGGGACAAGCTACAGGAGTGGAATCCGATGGTGAACCATCCACCGCTAGAAGTGACCCTGGCGTTTGGGGCCGACCCCGAACTTGGCTACAGCCTGACCGGGACGCTCGTGGGCGTCTCGGTCCCTGGCCTGATTTCCGTGGAGGCCACCCGATGGAGCCATAATAGGCGCCTACGGTTTCCTCACGGGATTGTGGCCCGCCTGGACGACATCAGCGATACGCTGATTGCGGAGGGCGCCATCTGGATGCTTGCCGACACGGCGCCCGCCGTGGGCCTGGGCGGGCTGGCCACCGTGATGATGGAGCCTGGCCAGGTCGCAGGCCTCCTTGGTCAGGTTCGCGCCCGTGGGTTCAGCATCGTGCTAGAAACCCGCCTGACCCACGACGCCCACCTGGCCGACCTATGGGACCAGGACCACGCGCCCACCTTGGCCGAGCTCGTGGCCGCCCAGGCCCGCGCCCAAGCTATCCAGCAGGACATACAACAAACTGATGCTTGACAATTTGATTCTATTGTGGTATGATGGCTTTAGTAGCCTTCGCCACCCAGTAAAGGAGACGCTATGAACGCGACCAGAATCTTGTTTGACGTTGATGATGTGGCACACCCCAAGGCCGCCCCTGTCCACGAGGGGGACATTCTCGGTGAACACGCCCTTCGCATCTACAGCATGGCAAACGAGGAACACCGCAAGGAGGCCCTCCGCTTTGCCTTCCACTCCGCTGAGCAGTTTATCCTGACGTTCCTCCCGGAGCCGGAGGGGTGCGAGCCTGGCGACGAGAACGCCCACATCGGGTACTACCTGGAAAACCTGACCATCGTGGACATCACGCCTGGCCTGGCCAGGCTTGAGATGGGCGGCCACCGCATTGAGGCCCGCCTATGCATAGAAGGGCTGGATTTTTACCTGGCCCAGGCTTGCGGTACGTGTCACGCTGTCCAGTGGAACTGGATCGCAAGCCCGGAGATCTTGGGCTGGCACCTGGCCAATCAGACCTATTGCCCGTCCTGCTCCGGAGTGCACAGGCCCTTTGAGGCTTTCGTCAGACTGAGCGACCTGGACAAGATGACGGCCACCTTGGCCGCCGCCAGTCGCGCCATTGCCCACGCCAAACGGTTTATCCGAGACGCCCAAGCCGTCGCTGACGACATCAAGGACGCGTTCCTTGGTGCATACGAGGCCGAGGGCGCTAGTGTGACCGAACGAAAGGAGGACCGCGCGCGCGCCCTTGGCGCCCACGAACCGTACCGCCAGGCCCTCGCACAAGTCCAGGACTGGGAGGACGCCCTGGCCGAGGCCGAGGCCGACCACGAACAGGCCGAGCAGGCCATCAGCTTGTACAGGGCGTTCTTGTACAGTAAGGCGCCCGCCCGACACTAGGCCAGGCGCCACCGCTATTGAACCGGAGGGCGCCCCTGGCCCTCCCGCAGAAAAGGAGACTGAAAAGTGACAGAAGAAACCAAAGCCACCCGTTCCGATCCAACCGCAGCTATCCCCGCCGACACCTTGGCCGCCCTGGCCGATGGCCTGAGCTCCACCTTCTTGACCGCCATCTTGGCCGCCAAGGGCCTCGCCCAGGCGCCACCGTCCAAAGTTGACCCGGAGGCCGCCGAACACATCCGGCACTGCCTCTTGGCGCCCTTCCCCGAATATTACATTGGCTGGAAACTCCAACACACGATGGAAGATCGAAAGCAAGGGCTTGCCGTGTGCTACGTCGACGCCCGCGCGGTTCAAGACCGCCTGGACGACGTCTTTGGGGTGGAGGGCTGGACCGAGGAATACACCGCCATCAATGGCGGCCTGCTTTGCACCTTGAGAACCTTGTGGCCTGGCGGAGTTTGGGTCACCAAGCAATCTTTCGGCGCCGCAGGTGGAGGTCGCGGCCCGGACGTCAACAAGTCCAGCGAATCGGACGCCCTGAAACGTGCTGCCGTCAAGCTGGGCGTGTTCCGCTATGGCTACCGCATCCCTGCCCAGTGGGTCCCCATCAAGAAACGCGGCAAGGGATGGGTCATCGCCGCCAGGCCAATGCTGGAACAGGTCGCGCCCTGGGCACTCCCGAGGTCGAGCGATGGGCTGGCCACCGACGTCCCCTACTGGGAACTGGACGAGTTCGCCGCCCACGTGTCCGCCTACAATGAGCAAAATCCGCCGCCCGAGCCGCCCGAGCCGCCCGAGCCGAAGGCCAAGACCACCGCAGGTCGAGATCCAGCCACCTTGATCGAACAGGACAAGGGCAAGGCCAAAGACGCCGCGCCAGGTCAGCAAAGCGAGGGCGCCGCGTTTGTTCTCCGGGACAGCGACGACCATCCGGTCCCGGCCGACTGGAACGAGTTTTACGCCCGCGCGCTCGACAATCAGGAGCTCGGACATTACAAGGCCAAGGCCCACATCTATAACGCCGTTCGCCGGTTCTACCCGGGTTTCAACGTCCGCAAGAAAGCCGACCGTCAGCCCGTAACCATCAAGCAAGCGTGGGACGTGCTCCGGTTCCGCACGCTGAGCGATGCCCTGCAAGCCAAGGTTTTGGAGCAGGCCTCACAGACTGCCCCTGGGCGGGACTCTGGCACAAATGGACACGAAACTGGCCAAACTGCCGCCCAGGACGCTCCCTGGACAGCGGACCATAGCGAAAACGGCGCCGTGATGCGCTATCACAAGTTCCTGGCTAAAGCCCATATCCCGCCCGCGGAGGCCACCGCCCTGCTGGGCGTCAAGCATATGGCGGACTACACCGGCTCATTGGCAGACGCCGTCATCACCCTTTGCGAGGCCAAGGGGATCACCTACACCCGGACGGACACTGGCCTCAACGTCGAATATCCGCCCGCCGACTAGACGCCACCCGTGCTCAAGCTGACGCCCTGGGAGATGAAAGGCCCAGGGCGTCAGAACACGAAAGGTCAAGGAAATGAAGAGAAAACTGGCAGCCTTTGACATCGAAATCGCGCGCCCGCTCCCGTCCGGAGACTGGATGATGGCGCCCTTTTTTGGAATCTCGTGTGTTGGCCTGATGATTGACGGAGACACCGGCCCGACCATTTTCCACCCGAACGATGGGCAGGCGCTCCCGCTCCCTGGGCAGCCCTACCGTTTGGAGATGAGCGATTCGCAGATCCGTGACATCGCCCTGCTCCTGTTGAGCTTGGCCAATGATGGCTATGAAATCGTGTCTTGGAACGGCCTGGGGTTTGACTATCCCGCCATCGCCAAGGGTGCCCGTGACCCGGACGTGGCCGCCCGCCTGGCCCGCCTGGCGCTAGAGATGTACGATCCGGGCTTTCAGCAAGTCTGCAAGATGGGCTACATGGTCAAGCTGGCCAAGATAGCGGAGGCCCTTGGCGTAGGCTCCAAGACGGCTGGGATGTCCGGCGCCCTGGCGCCCGTGTTGTGGTCCGCCGTCTGGCCCGAAGAGGACGCGATGAGGCCCGAAAGCCGCCAGAAGTTGGACGCCAACGTGGCCGCCCTGCTGGCCAGAGGTATCCAGCCTGGGACGCGCCAGGCCCACGACCTGGTCCTTGAGTACGTGGGCCAGGACGCTCGGCTGACTCTGGACGTCTACATCAGGATGCTCCAGGTCCGGGCAACGAAATGGGTCACCGCGCGCGGGACGCTCAGCCGTAACCCATGGCGCCCCACGATGGTCCAGACGACCCAAGGCCCGCGTATGCTCAAAGCCTGGGAGGCGATGGGCCAGCCTGTTCCAGATACATCCTGGATGACCGGAGGCGCCAGGCCGCGCGAGGCCTACTATGGGTGGACCATTGACGCCCTGGGCGTGGAGGCCTGGGAGGACATCGTGGAGAGCAGGCCGACGCCCTTCGGGCCTTCTGCTCGGCAGATTCTGGCCGAGCGAGCAGCGTACCCGGACGTGCCAGAAGGCCCACCGGACTGGCCCAGTCAAGAGCCGCCCGCAGGGGATGGCTTGCTGTGAAACACATTTTGAAGCTCAGGGACGGAAAGATGCTTTGGGTACGCCACTTGGGCCTAAAAGTGTTCTTGGTCTTGTGGCCCGTAGGGCTGGCGCTTGGCTTTGAGTCTGGCCGCGTGTTCGTGGCCAGCTTGTGGCCACTGCGCCTTGTAACTGAAAAGCTGAGCTTCACCCACTGAAAAGGAGAGCCACCCGTGATGAAAGCCACCACAGTGCATCAGGCCCAGGTGATGCCGTTTTACAAAGAGGAACCACGGCGCCCGTGGACAGACTGGCGCATGTTCGGTATGCTGGTCCCCATCCTGCTCAGCGCCCTTGGTTTCTTTGTCACTGGGCTGTTCGCTTTCACGTTCGAGGACATCCAGGTTATCCCCGGCCCGGTTCAATCGTGGCTGGTCATCTTGGGTAGTGGCCTGATTGTGTTCGGCGCCGAGCTCAACACGCCGTTCACGACCATTGAGACGTTCCGTAAAATCTTACGCAAGGAGGCGAACGGGTGGGACTATAGCGCCCTGGTCGTGTCCTTGGTGGGGACTCTGGCTAACCTGCTGGTGACGTTCTCCGCGCGCCTCAAGGTCGCCGCGCCCTGGACGGCCTGGATGCTGGACTGGGGACCTCTCTTGTCGGGGATTGCCGTAGCGTGCGACTACTACGGCGCCCTTGTGGAACTGGGATTCCTGTTCGGTTCGTTCGAGATCCGGAAAGAGGCCTGGCTGGAAGAGCGCCGCGCCTGGCTCCTGGGCCAGGGCATCCCCGCCGCGCTGCCGGCCAGCGCCGAGGCCGAGGCCGACGTGGCCACCTGGCGGACCGTAGAGGTCCCCGGCAAGCCTGGCCAGGTCGTTCGCATCAACCCGGACTGGCCACCTGCCAGGCGGGAACACTTGGACGCCGTCCTGGGCAAGCTGAATGGCGCCTCCGCCACCTTGGACGCCCAGGGCCTAGAAGTGGAGTTTGCATACCTTGAGCGCGCGCTACCAAGCCGCTCAACCACGAGGCGATACTTGAAAATCGCCCACGCCAAACACAAGGAGTAGAACATGAACCCGATGGACTTGACACCCGAAAACCGCAAAGTAATCCAGGCCCTTGTGGATTCCGAAACGGTCAACTTGGCCCAGTGCGGGCAGCTAAAAGGTTTCATGGCTCGGAAACGAGTGGCCGCCACTTTGTCGCCCAAGGTATCGCCCCAGGTTCTCAGGCGATTCCTTGACGGCGCTGAACTGGGCGAGGCGATGGCCGCCGAGCAGGCCGCCGAGCAGGCCGCCGCCGCCAAGAAGGCCGTCAAGGCCGCCCGCCAGGCCCACGGCCACGAGGCGCCGACCACCGCCCGCCAGGCCATCCAGGCCCGCCTCGATGACAGGTCATTTGAAATGGTCATCAATGGCCGCAAGGTGATAGCTACCCGTGGATCCGCCCATGTCCCTTCCACGGGTACCCGCATAACCAAGTACGGCGAACTGCGCGCCTTCCTGCTCAAGATGCGCCCAGGGGACGCGAGCTTGGTGCTCCAGTTCAGCAGCAGGGCTGAGGGTCGCGCAGCGCAAAACGCGAGCTCTGGCGTCTCAAGCAAGCCGCGCGGTTCGACAAATGCGACGGGAGGCACGCGCTTACCTTGGCCGTTTGCCACCGTGACCCGCTGGACGCCCGCCGACCCGAACAAGCCCGATGGCGCCGGAACTGTTGAGTTTTGGGTCATCAGTCGGGAAGGAGGGGCTGCCAAATGAGACACGCCAAGAGTGACCAAGGCTGGAAAAAAGACTGGCTGTTCTGGCGCCCTCGCACATTGAGGACGCCGCCCGCCCCGGAGCCTCTTGGTGTGAGAGACTGGCTTTTGCTTATTCTCTCTATTGCCTGTATGGCCTATGCCGCCATCACCTATACCATCTTGGTCCGGGACGTGCGGCTGGCCCGCGCTTGCGCTGACGCAGGCTATGACGACTACTACATAGGGTACAATTCCTGGTGCATTCAGGCCAGCCCGCTCCGGCTGGTCCCGGGTGATGAAGTGATGGAGGACAAGCCATGGATGGACAGAATCAGGGACCGGCTACAGGGAAGCGGAGATGGTTTTCCGGATGGGGTAGGCAGCCAGCCCAGGCAGAGAGGATCCTCCGCGGAGAGCGAACCGACCCGCGGGCTGTTCTGGCCACGTGTGCCGCCTTTGCACTCGTCGGGATCGTTTTTGTCGTGGTCGCCTACGCCCTCATTGGCATGTGGATGGAACGGCCTTGGGAATGGTTGAGGACGCACATCAGGGAGCTTGCCACCGGCCTGGGCGTCTCTGTGCTGGCTGGATGCGTCATCGCCCTGGGCGTCCTGTGGTATGAGGCCTGGGACCCGAACTACCCAGGAACGCGCCCAGCTATTCCCACAAGCCGAGTTGTGTACCCGTGGTCCAAGGAAACGATCGACAGGGAGCTATACTATGAACAAGACGGCGATACCTACGAACTGCCCTCAGTCAAAATCTGAGCCAGTCGCCCAGGCTGGTCGGCTGACCATGGTCGCCCGCCTTCTGCTGGGCGGCCTGCTGGGCCTTGCTGTAGCCGTTTCTGCGATTATGGTCGCGGAGTCGTGGCCCACGCTGGGCGCCCGTGCGACAATGGTCTGGGCCAGACTGTGGACGGTTAAGGGAATCGCCCGTGCCCTGTTCACCGTGGGCGCCCTGGCTGGCCTGGCCCGCCTGGGCCTTCTGGCCTGGGATGCCTGGTTCAAGCGGATGCGTCGGCTTGAGCTCCACCGTATCAAAGCAAAGCACATGCGAGTGATGGCCACCCACGCCCAGGTCCGGCAACTCATGCCGAGCGATGGGCGTGGGGGTTGGACTGTAGAGGTTGCCCCGGATGGATCGTTTCAGGTTAGTGCCCTGGACCTTCCGATGGAGCGCCTCTTGATGGCCGCCCAGGCTCAAGGCTCAAGACCTGCCCAGGCTGCCCAGGCCGCGCCCGTTGCGAGCATCAGCGGACCGGCGCCACAACTCCCGGAGTTCATTCCGATGCATCAGCTTATTCGTGGTGACCCTACGTATCGCAACCTGGTCCTTGGCCAGGGCGTGGATGGGCCAGTGACCGGCAACGTGATGCGCTTTGTGCACGGCGCTATTGCAGGCGTGACTGGATGGGGCAAGTCTATGCTGGCCAGGTTTCTGGCCTGGCAGATTGCGAACTCCACCGATCCGGTCCACCTGGTCCTTGTGGACCCACAGGACGTCACGCTGGCGCCCTTTGAGCGATCACCGAACGCTCTATGGCCCGTAGCCAGCGACGAGAGAACTATACTGGCCGTAATGCAGGAGCTTGCGGGCGAACTGAATCACCGAGAAGAGCTATACCGCGCCTACCGCGAGCAGGGCGTGGACACGCTGGCCAAGTATAACGCCCTGGCGCCCCAACCGCTGGTTCCCATCATTGTCTTTATGGATGAGGCCGCCACCGTTCTCGAGGATCCAGCCATCCGCGCCCTTGGGGCTGACATGCTCAAGCGCGCCCGCAAGTATGGCTTTGGCCTGTGGTTCATTTCCCCTGTATGGTACGCGGACACCATCCCCTCTAAGATGGGGACCATGTTTTCCACCAAGGTCCACTTCCACGCGGAAAAGCCCAGTCAGGCGCGCGTTTTGGGCCTGCCGGACGCCGCACACTTGACCACCGTGGGACGCGCCTGGGTCACGCTGCCCGGCAAAACGCCCGTGGAGATACAGGCGCCCTTTGTTTCAGACTCGGATCTCCGCAGCGTTCCGAGCGGAGGCCCGCGTCACCCGGCGCCCGCGTCTGTTCCTGTCGACGTGGAGCCGGAGCAAGCCGACAACCTGGCCCGCCTCCTTAGCACACCCCTGGCTGCCAAGGTAAAGGGCCTGGTAGACCTCGGCTGGGACAAGCCTACCCGCATTTGCCAGGAACTGACTGGAAGCTCAGGCGGAAAGCCATGGTACGACGTCAACACGCTATTTCAATACTACACTTCTACTACTTCTTCTCAGGCCACATAGCTGGCCCAGGCCGCCCGCGCGGTAGTAGTAGTAGTCGCCAGGAGGACACATTGGGAAAAACCGTATACTTTCAGGAGGATATTGCGCGCGCCCTAACGGCTACCCGTTTCAGCATAGAGGCCGCCCTTTCGACCGATACGAGCCCTCTCTCTCGAGCGTACAGGGAGGGCGCCCTGAGCGCCTTGATCTCTGTCGGATTCGCGTTTGGGTTGGACCCGACCGCTTCCCAGGAACAGGCCCATATGACTCGATGGCGCAGCCCACCAAAGGGCGCTTTCTTGGATGCACATACAACAAAGGACGCCACTAAGCGCCCGAAAGGAGACGAACGTGGGTAACGCAAGATGGGCCAGCCATTTCATGCTGGAGGCCGACGAGTACGACCCGGACGCGACGCCTGACCTTAGCACGATGCTAGAGACGCCCGTCAAGGATGGCTGGAAAGTCGTTTCGATGGACGCAGACCTGTACCACCTGTGGTCAGCCGTAGCCCACAAGGGATTCCCCGCCCTGGTCCACGTGTTGACCGCCCTGGCCGACCCGACCGCCGCCGATTTTACGCTGACCGTGACGCGCGCGAACGTGGTCGTGGATGGCCACCTGGCGCCCGTTGAACGCGCCCGCTGATGCTGTTCAAGACCGCCCTGGGGATCGAGACGGGGATGCTCGTGGCCAGTTCCTGCAGCCACCTGGTCCACGTGGTCACGGACATCGTTGGCCCGCGCTACTACGACCATTGGAACGACCATGCGGAATGGATCGTGCGCGCCTGGCCCGTGGTCAACCTTGTGATGAAAGAGGCGGGGAAACCCTTGGCCACGAACAGCTACATGGGCGCCATCCGCCGCGAACCGGATGGCCGCTACTTCTCTGATATGAATGACGAGATTTGGTTCGCGCCAGGCCCGCCGATGGCCCAGGAGATGGACCTTTTCCTGAGCTATCCGCCCGAGCCGCCCCAGTTTGTGTTTCAGCCTGGCGTGGACTACAGCCCGAGCGCGCCCACCTGGCGATGCTCCGCCTGTGGGCGGGACTTCAACCTGGCGCCGCCGCCAGGCGTCCCGCACCTAAAGAGCACGACGTGCATCCACTGTGGTAGCTGGGACGCCCATCGGGTGTTCGTGATGCGCCCGCGCGTCATCGGGATGGTGCAGTCGTCCGCCTACACCGTAGCGCTGAACTGCGAGGATCCTCCACCGCTCAGGCCGTGGGGACCACGCAAGAACGAGGCGCCGCCCTGGGCGGCCACCGAATAGCAAAAGGCGCCTGGTCGTGTGACCGGGCGCCTTTTGAAAATGGTCAACTTGGGCGTTTTGCGCTACGGCTTTGGATTTTTGGTTACCTCCCTGGTCAAGTCTGCCAGGCCGTAGCCCACGGCTGCCGCCTCGCGTATGGTCAGGCCCAAGAGCCTTTCAAACACTCCCATCACCGTCGCCAAAATCACCGCGTACCCGATGGCCGACGCCAGAAACGTGGTCACATAGACAGGTTCAAACTTGGGCCAGGCCGCCCACGTTTTTTCGTCCTGGACAACCTTTAGCCCAGTGAGGATATAGGGCAGGAACGCCCGCCCAGCTACGCCGCCCACCAAGGACAAGAGGGGCGGCCAAGCCGCCGCCCACGTGAACACGGGTACATCCTGGGCGGCCCGCGTAAAGCCCAGGGCCAGCAAGGCGCCCACCGCAAACACCAACACGATCCATTGACGATTCCTCAAGGGGTTACTCCTTTCTTGTGGGCTGTCCGCCCACTTCAAACGGCTCCGATTCCCACATGTGGGTCAATCTTGGCCCGAGCGTGCCCAAAGGGCTGTATTCCACTACGCCACGCGCTACACACGTGCCGTTCGCCGTCTCCGGGACGGGGATGGCCAGGCCAAACGTTGACGCGCCCTTTTCCAATGGGCAGGCGCGCGCCCCAAACTCATAAACCTGTTCGCATTGTAGTTCCCTGGAGCACGTTCCCGCCATGTCCAGCCTGGCCCATCTGTGGTACAGCAGGAGGATTTCCTCTTGATTGACACTCAAAACGGGGACTGGCTGCTCCACGTGGTAGATTGAGCCATTGGCGAACAGGCTCAGGAGTGACATAGCAATCACCCAAGCCACCGCGGCCACCGCACACGCAGTCAGGGCGGAAACGCAAATCAGCCTCCATCTGTGGTATCTTGGCGTCCTCAAGGTATCCCTCCCTGCCACATGCTAAAAGCCACACTAACCAGGCCAGAAATCACCAAAAACACTAACGCCCATATAATCTTCAGTTGTGACCGAATGTCCGTAACGGCCACCCGCAAGTCCGCGCCCAGCTTCGCAAGGGCTTCTTCTTCCAGGGCCTTTAGTCGTTCGTCGACACGCGCGAGGGCGATTTTAGTTGAGATGGTCGCGTCGTCAGACACGGGCTTTCCCTACTCTGGCCAGGTTACAATAGGCCTCGCGGCCCGAACCTCCTGGCCCACGATTTCCCGAATGCGGCCATAGTCCACGCCCTGGCCACCGACTGGGCACTCCGGGCACTCCGGGCAATCCCCAGGGCCTGGGCAGTTACAATCTTCCCCAGGGCCAGGGATTTCTCGGATGGTGCAATTGTCTACGTAGACCGTGTGGGACGTGGGCCACTTCGGATTAGATGCGATGATGACCGTCGCCATGCCTCCCCACGCTTGCGCCCGGACTGTCATCCGATGCCATTCATCAGGGACGCCCGTTTCTTCTCCCCAAACGGTCTGACGATCCCACACGCCGCCACCCCAGGGGTTGAGTCCCACAAAGATAGCAGGCCCACCCGGCCTGTCTTGCTTGGCTTTCATATCGCACGAAAACTCATACCACGCGCGCGGCTCCACTTCCACCCGCTGGGTCAGTGTTCCGAACATGCGCGCGTGAGTGGAAAAAAACCGCTGGCTGAACTGGCCATCTGTCACATACTGGGCTTGGTCGTGGTCTGCCCGGTTGACTGGCTTGTACTCTGGCCGATGGCAAGGCGCCCTACATAAGGGATGGTCGCCCTGCAGAAAGAGAAGCGTCCACTCGCGCGCGCCCTCCAACTCCGAGGCCTCGCGCACCGTAAAGCCATCCTCAAAGGATGGATTGAGCAGGGCCGGAATGCGCCTGGGAGGGGGAACGCTGGCCACCTGGGCCAGGCTGCCCGCCGTTTCCACTTCCTTGGCGGCCACCGGGGAAGGCGGAGTCAGCATCGCGCACACGGTCAACAGGCCAGCCAAGGCCAAAAGCCATGCGTTCGCCGCTGCCGGCCGACGTCGCCCAAGGCGCCTATGATAGTGCCGCCGCTCAAGTCGCCATTGATCAAATTGCCTCACGGATCACACTCCCTTCTATTCTGTACTGTTGGCCATCCGGGCCGACAAGGCGCCCGGTCAAGCTCCACGTGTTCCCCCCTGGGTCCGGGTCCGGGTCCGGGTTGATGGGCGGAACTGTAGGATCGTCCGCCCCCGGCGCCATATACCCATCATAGGCAGCCTGCTGCCAGTCTTGCAGGAGGGCGTTCTTGCCCTTCATCTCCCACCGGTCGTATTCCCACCTGTAGGTCGCCAGGGCCTGGATGGCCGCTGGGCCAGCATCGCGCGTTTGGTTCCAGGCGAAAATCTCGAGAACGGCCTGGCGAATGAAGCCCACGTTGATGTCCTGCCAGGGCTTGTTTGCATTGAACTCTGTAATGAACCTATAGCGGCTTTGGTACTTGGCCAGTGTCGCCCGGTGCCAGTCCTCAAATACGTGGAACTCCCAGTGATGGTCCGTCCAGCCTGGCTGGTCCATATAGTGATGCCGCGAAAGGCGCGTCGCGTCCTGCTCTCTGGCGTAGGCGTGCCATGCAAACCCGTCAATGTCTGTCTCGACTGCCGCCTGGGCGTCCTGGTATGCGCGGAGCCAGTCGCCGCGCTCATTGGTTTTGTAAACCGTTTCAGGGTTCCACGGCCCGACCGGCGCAAAGAGGACAATGTCCATTTCGTGGCCTGGGACGTTCCGAATGCGCTCCCTGGCCATGTCGTAGTAAGAAGCGTATTCCCATGGCATGATGGGCGGGCGGGTCCCGTTTGGGTAACGTGGGCGCTCCCAAGAACAATTCCATTCGTTCCCGATAACCCAAACGTCACAGCCCTTTGAGTCCCGCACGTAGACCGCCGCCCTGTGGGATCCTTGGTCGTACCGGTCACGCCTTGGGATAGTGCCTCGCTCCCCGTAGCCCACATTGAGGCGGACGATGGGGCGTCTCCCTTTTTCGAGAACAAAGCGGAAGTCCCCGCCACCCGTGTGGGTGGGATCGTCGCCGTGCTCCCTGGTCAGCACAGTCCACCCGCCACCCTCCATGGGGGACTCGCCATGCATTCCCAGGATGGGCCAGGGATCTCTAAGCAGTAGCCTAATCGGCTCCATCTGACGCCTCCTTGTCCGTATCCGCCTTGTCTGCCAGGGCGAGCTCCACCTGGGCCTTGGCGTAGGCCTCGCGCGCCCTTATCTCCAATTCCCGCCGAACCGCAGCGCACGCATCCGCGCCCATGTCCGGCGTGACGCCCTCGCTGAGGACAAACTGTATACTTGGCGGCTGGCCCGCCTCCCCGGTGATGATGTGTATACTGATGATGTGCGTCAATTCGCTCCCTCCGTTAGCTGGCCCAGGGCCAGGCCAGGTCCTAGATAACGTTCGATTGCCGCCAGGCGCGCGCCCGTTTGTCGCGCGCTTCCAACCAAGAGCATGGTCAGTTTGGTCCAGTTGACCATGGCGTGTCCCGCCTGGCCATCATAGGTCGCAATTCCCAGGCCCTCCAATTGCGCCCGGTGCTCGTCCGCGAACTTACCAAAGGAGCTTTCCAGCAGGCCCAGTAGCCCCACATCGTCATGTGCGTCGAACGTGGTCCACTCCACGTCACTGTGGGCGCTGCCCTCTGCGTCAAAAATATAACGCACAGATCCGTGGCTCTCAATAGATACAATGTTGGCGTCCGAGTTGGCCGCAGTTACGCCGCCGCCGCTTTCTATTCCGCCGATAAGACGTATTATACCATATCCCCCTCCTGATGTCTTGGTCGTGTTGGCGTTCTCGTCAAGGTAGCCGCCCAACTCTAGCGCGCCGTATGGCGTTGAGGTGCTAGAGTTCTCGCGCCACCCACGCACACGCAAGCCACCGCGCGTGGAACTGGCCCTCTGAAAATGTCCAAACGTGTCATTGTCGGCCAAGGTCGTAAAGCCATGGTTGACGCCTGTTCCCTGCAGGGCAAGGATAATGTCCGTCTCGCTGCCTTGGTGAATAGTCAGGCCCTTGCCTTGCTTGGTACTCGCGGCCGACGTGTTTATAGCCACCTGGCCCGCCTCTAGAACGCGGAACAGGGGCGTGGTTACGCCCCCTGACGTGCTAACGTTATTGATGATGGAAAAATGGCCTGAGCTGCTGCCGCTATCTGGATCTATGAACACCCACACGTTATCGCCCGCCAAGCCAAGCTGGGAGGTTGCCTTGAAATCTGGCCCAGTCGAGTCAACATCCCCATGGGTAAAAACTTCCAGGGAGGTCCCGCCGCCCGCGGCCTTGATGGTCAACTTGGCCGCTGTGAACTCGTATTGGTCGTTCCCCGCGACCGAAAAGATGGCCGTGTCCTCCGTTGCGTACAGAGTTGTGTCCCCGTCCGGGTCGAGCACGAGGGCGTTCCCGTCCAGGTCAAGGTTTGCGTCGTCAACGCGTATGTTGTCCGGACTAGGCGTAGAGTCGAACACAAAACGCCCGCCGTTGTAGGCCAGCCCGACCCATCCGTCATCCGCGAATTTGATCGAATTATCACTCGCGGTGCTGGCGCCGCCGATGCCCAGCCGCATCACGCGCACCTGCCCATTGGAATCCGTAGCCAGCAAGGACGCCGCGCTCCCCGGGTTGGAACTGCTCGTGACCGTGTGGGTGTGACTGGTCGCTGTAACGCCATTGGAAGAGGTCACGGACAAGGTTCCCGGCGTGCCAAGGAACAAGGTGTAGGCGCCATTTGCCCCGCCGTCTGTATCGTCCAACCCGTTGCCCGCCGTGAAAAGCCGCTCGGCTGACAGGTCGCCGTCATAGGCCAGCGTCAAGTATTGCGCGTCGGATGGCGCCCCACTTGCGGCCACGCTGATAGCGTGTGTATGGTCACTTCTAGCGAATGTGGAGGCTGTTCCCTCTGTGTTTGTGGAAGATTCTGTCAGGGTGCCCGTGGGCGCCGCACACGTGATGGCATGCGCGTGGTCGCGTCGAGCGGCCACGCTGGCAGAACCTGCCGCGCCCGCCTGGTCCGGCGTCAAGGTGTCCGGCGCCGTAGCATCAAAAACCGCTATGGTCGCATCCGTTCTTACATACGTAGAGGCCGAGCCTGCCGCGTTGGCCGTGCTCAAGGTCAGGCCAGGCGTCCCGCCCAGGGCTGGCAGGTCCGCAGCCTGGATACTCTGGAATGCGGCAGAGGTCGCGCCCGTAGCCCGTAAGACTTGGCCAGACGTCAGGCCGCTCGTCGTGTGGTCCGCGCCCAGGCCCGCCGTCGTGGCCAAGACGTGGCTTTGATTGTGGTGCAGGTCCGCGCCCAGGCCCGAGGGGTGATTGTGAACGTGGTCACTGCGGACCATGCTGTCCGCGCTGCCCTCCGCATTGGCTGTCCCGATATTGCTGGGCGCCACCGTTTCAAACCCGTGTTGATGGTCCTCGCGGGCAGCATACCTGGACACGCCCGCCGTGCTGGTATCGTCCGGCTCAATGTCTGTATGCTCGGAGCCGTCTCCAAATATTGGCCCGCGCCCACTCGTGCTACCCGCTGGCCCGCCGCCCGAGAATGACCCATCCGTTAGTCGATGGTCCCCTAGCTCGATCCGGCATGCGACGGCTGGATTTGTTCCGTCGCTTAGAGCCCATAGCTCCGCCCGGTTGACAAACAAGTCCTCATAGCCAGATGTAAACTCGCTATGCTTGAGCCGCACACCTGGCGCGTGAAACGGGTTTTCCCTATTGGTAACAAGCGTGTAGCTGGTCATGGGGTTCTGCCAGGCCGTGATAGCCTGGCCCAGGGCGGTCAGCGCCGCGGAAGAGGTCACGGTTTCATCCCACACGATGGCCTGGTAGGTGCCATACACTGGCCCATACCACCCTTCCACGCCGTCCCCGACAATGTATACCCGGTCCACGCGCCTTGTGTTGTCCTCTATGTACTCGAGTTCTGCATACGGAGACGCCGAGTACAAGAGATGGTCTGTCGGGTCGTCTGAGAGGTCCAGCCCGGTCCAGCTTGGGGCGGAGAGGTCCGCGGGAGCCTCAAAGTAGTGGAATTGCTTATAGGCGTCAATGTAGAAGTAGGCGCCCGCAGCCTGGGCGGCGATGGCCTCCATAGCCTGGCGGAATGTCCCTTGTAGAAAGATTTCTTCCAGAGACGCTTGGATCGTGTCAATCTGGCCCACCGTGACGCCCAGGGGCACCAGATACGTATTGACTAGGGCTGTAACTTCTGTGCTGTCCGTATCGCCGGCGTCCACTGTGTAGTCCGGGACCACGATTCGATCCAGGAGGGATGTGTAGTCAACTAGCTCGTAATTGGCGCCCAGCATCGTGCCGCGCCGCTTCATTTTCCGCCTGGCCACATAGCCACCAAAAAACGTGTTGAGGGCGCCAGAAATGCGAATCTCGTCCCCGCAGTCCGTATCCCAAGCGTCGTCCCCCTCCACTGAAAACCTGGCCAGCGTCACGCGGTTTGCGCTTTGCTTTTGACAGGTCATCGCCTGCAAGCCCAGTTGTGGGTAGCCGCGCAGTGGGACCGTAGCCGTGATGTCTGTCCAGGCCGAACCGGTCCACCGTTCGATCGTGACGGTCATGTTATGCTCCTATAGGAGGCAAGGCCCTATTGACTAGCTGTAGGTGCTCTTCTATGTCGCGGACAAGGCGCTCCGGGTTTGGATCTATGATGGTATTGTACACATTCACGGTAACTGCGCCGCGCCCGGCCATGCTGGCTGACGCCGAGTTGCTGAACACCTGGCTACCGCGCGGCAGATGGACAAGCTCGGCGCCCTTTTCCCCGACCACTGCCCAGCCACCCGGCGCAAAAGATGTCCCCTGTGCATAGGTTGGGACATCGCTGGGCAGACTAGGCGGAGAAGATACCTTGTAGTTGATTTTGATATCAATGTTGCTGGGCAGGGCGTCCAGGGCGCCGCCCAGGTCGTTCACTTTGCCCGTGGTCGTCCCAGCCTGGCCCGCCAGGTCGCCCAGGCTGGAGGTCTGTTCTCCTGTTTTCGTCGTGGCCGTTGACAGAAGCTCCCCGAACTTTTCTAGCTGGCCCTTTTCCGTCTCGTGCATCTGGATGACCACTTCCAAGCTGTCGCTGTAGTCCTCCGCGGCAAGCGTCCCATCGGCGACGCCCGTGGTCAGGGCTGTCATGCGAGTAGCCAGGTTCAAGGTCGCTTCATCCATGAAGCCGAACGCGCTGTTCATCTCACCCACGGCAGTGTTATACTGGTCGATTGTGATGTCCCCTTCGGCCAGGGCGCCACCTAACTGCTTCGTGGCCGCCGCGACAATCTCCACCTCGGACGCGCCCTTGAGGCTCTGTGCTAGCTCAAGGTTGCTCTTGATCCCGTACTGGATGGCGTCATTGGCCGCGGCCTGGGCCTCCGCCATAGCATTCGCGGAGGCTACGGCGCTCAAGCTTGCCGCCTCCTGGGCAGCAATCGCCGCTTGGTACTGAGTGAGGCTGTCCGTACTGGCGCCCACGCTTTCGTGAACACGGTTCTGTGCATCCCAGTAACGCGTCAGGCCCGTCGCGCTGGCGTCCCGCAGGGCGTTCAGCGTTTCAAGGTTCGCTTGCTCCTGCTGATACGTGGGAAGGCCCGCCAGGCGCGCATACTGTAACTCTTCTGTCCCGCGCCTGTAGTCGTCCAGCAAACCGGCGCCCTTTAGCATCGCATTGCTAAAGGCGTACTGCGCGCGCTCCATTCTGACAGCCATCGGGACAAACTCGTCGCCCGTTTTGAGGTAGCCGCCCAGGGCCTTGGCGCCCGCGCCCACAAACGTGGCCACCTGGCGGAATGTCTGCGGCAGGTCGCGCATTCGTTTCGAGAGTTCCTTGACGCCCTCCACGCCACCCACGATTTCCACAAAGAGCTCAGCGAAACCGGTCTTGGCGTCCTCCACCGCGGCCGTAATCATTTCGATCTTGGCCATTTCATCCAGGCTGTCACCCAAAGCGAGCATCTTTTCTTCGCCTTGGGCCAACATTTCATTCAGGAATGCCTGCTTCTTTTGGGCGTCCGTGAGGCTGGCAGAGGTAACGCCCAGCTTTCGGGCGTAGTTCTCGTTTGCCCGGGACAGTGAGATGGTGAGGCCGAGATTGTCCGCGATCATGACCGACTGGCGCGCTGCCGCGGTCATAAAATCGTCCATACCCTTGGTGACGTCCTCGCCCATCGCGCGGGACAAGGCCGTAGCCACCTTGGTCATCCGGCCAAACTCTTCCGGTGTTTTGGCCACCTCCATCACCAAGGCCCGGTTTGCTGCTGCCATAGCATTCGATCTGTCGATGGTCAGGTCAGACGCCTCTTGCATGGCATTGACAATGGCGTCCCCCGTTGTCCCTGCCGCCTCTGCCAGGTTTTCAAGGGCGCCGCGCTGGCGTCTGGATTCGGCGCCCACCTTGGCCACCTCTACGACGGCTTCCGCGCTCTTGATAGTCGCAAAGGCACCCGCTGCAAACTTGGCCGCTTTTCCAATAGCTTCCAAGCCCTTGTTGGCCTTTTGCGAGCCGTCTCCCTCGGCTTTTGTTTCGAGAATGATGCGTAGTCGCTCTACCGTCATTGCGCGCCTGCTTTCGCCGCCTGAATGGCGGCCCGAACCTTGGCAGCGTCCTCCTGAACGGCCATCCCTTCCACGATAATGTCAAGCCATATTTCAGGAATGTCCCCCACGTTCCAGGGCGTTATAGTAGTCGTGCCCAAGGCAGCATTGAGCTGCCTGGCCAATTCAACGCGTGACCAATCAACTGGCGGCTGGGATCTCCCGTGTCCCAGGGCATAGGTCGTCAGCCGCCGTGTTAGTTTTTTATGCGCGCGTCCCTATAGGCGCCAATGGCAAACGCGGTCTGTTGTATAAGCCACTCCCACGCCATTGGATTCTTTTCGTCCAGCAACCTGTACAACTCGCGGACATGTTCCTCTTCCCAGTCGAGCCACGTTACAGCCAGCCACTTGACCATGCGCTCATTGTACCCTTGGCGGATTTCCTCCGCCCTGGCTACATCGTAAGCGTCCCGCTCTGGCCCTTCCGGCATTTGGTCGCGCGATTCCCTGCCCTCAGCAATCTGGGCTTCGCGCCATTTGTTGTTCGCTATCCACCACTCTTTGTGGGACCGGGTAAGCGTCACCCAAACTTCAACGGTGACGCCCTCGTATTGTGGGTGGAGCTCCGCCATGTCCAGCGTGACGCTATCCTGCAGGCAGCCTGCTGCCTCAATGATGCTGAGTTTGTTTTGCTTGGTTGCCACTGTTCTCTCCTTTAGATGCCTGAGACGCCCGTTACAACTTCCACCCGGAGGCCCTGGGCGCCCGTTGCGTCATAGCCGAACGTCAGGGTTGCCACGTCCAAGGTGTTGCCGTTTTTGCTGGTGCCCATCGCGCCCCAGTCCTGCCATTGCCCAGCCATGTCGACGGTAAGGGTATGGTAGGCGCCGCCACCAATCAGGGGACCCGTGTTCACAAGTCGCACAAACCGCGTCGTTCCGCTGTAGGTGGACGTGGGCCTGTAGTTCAATTCCTCGCTGGCCAATGCCGAGTTTCTTTCAAACGTCATAACCAGGCTGCCGCCAACAAAGCCCTGCTGATGGTCGTCTAGCTCCATCTGTGCGCTTCCCCACAGTTTTTCGTGAACGCCCGTATCAATGTTCAATTCCCAGGAAACGAGACCGTTGGCCAGCTCGGTGTTGCCCAGGTTAGCCCAGGAGCTATCCACATACACCCGGCTCTTTTTGCCCACCATCATGTTGACCGTGGGGAGGCTGATAGCGCCCGTAGCCGTGGTTTGCGTGACCTTGTCTCCGCATAGGTCTGACCGCAGGGTGACATCCCCTTCATCGGACACGCCGGACATGTTGATGGTCTTGGCGAACACGTGGCCCACCTCGTAGGCCTGGACATCGTCCGAGCACTCAAAGGTTGCCGTGTCCACGTCCACGGTGCCGGTCTGGTTGACTGCAAACTCCCACGTGTAGTCGCCGCTCCCGCCCGCGCTGGGTGAGATGCCTCCCCGCAGGCCCAGGCTGAAAATCAAGGGCAGGATCTCAAAGTAGGCGCCCGCGTTGCACTCGAGCGAGATACCATCTGCCAGGACGCGCTTGCAGTAGGCAGCGTCCAGGTAGTTGGCCATCCTGACGCCAAGCTCCATTTGAGGGATAACCTGTTCTCGGTCGCTTGAGGGAAGGCCCATTGTGACGCCCAGCTTGGTGTCCGCGGCCACATGCGTTCCGTGGACGGATTCCAGGCCGTACTGATTAAACTTGAGTACCTCAACTCCCATCGTCGTCTCCTTCGGCGCCCTGGGCGCCTTTTTCCTCTACCGGGACAAACTCCCAGCATTGAGCGTTGGCCAGGACCGCCTCGCCTCCGTACCGCTCCACCTCTTCCGCGGAGAGGTCGCGGGCGGGGACGCCTGGGACCGCGCGGTGTTCAGGCGTGCCTACATAGCGCGCCCAAACCCTAGAAGAACGTAAAGGTGTCCTTGTGGTCGATTTTGACATCTAGCTCAAACCTCACTCCAAAGTATTCTTGTCCCTGCCATTTTATGGGGCCAGGGCCTACCCCTCTTACCACCATACAGTACTGACATGTCCCGCCCACGTACACATCATCAGCGAATGCCGCCAGGCCCTTTAGAACAAAAGGCCGCGCGGCCACCATGTCATCCGGCAGAGAGGACCGCGCCAGGATGATCTCTGCGTGGACACGGTAAACCACCAAGGAGTTGGAGGCTGGCGTCCAGTAGACCACATAAGCCATAGCCATCGGTGGGTCACCCAGGCCCTCCGGGGGATTCTCCACAGCCTGCTGCACGCCCGTGATGCCACCCAGTAACGCTTGTAGGGCAATGAAAAAATCATCCAGTTCGTCTGTCGTCCTAGTGGTCATTTTCTGCGGCCACTTTCTGTACAATCTTGTACAAAGCTTGGTCAAACCGGGCGGCCACCCAGGGCTGAGCCTCGCGCCACCCGAACGCAAACATGCCGTAGCCCACTGTCCCGACCCGCGCGATTTTGGCCTGCACCGCGTAAGCCGCGCTCTCGTCGCCAAGGACAAGGTGTGCCCACCGCTTCAATGGTTCGATGGGGACCCAGTGGGGATCTGTTCCCATTTCCACGGCCTGGGCGTACTCCATG
>Ga0180438_10000915_pt1 | contig 54045 bp, 77 predicted proteins | sample SS_ome_12_FD_132455 | JGI IMG/M metagenome (GOLD analysis project Ga0180438, IMG submission 132455) | Hypersaline lake sediment archaeal communities from the Salton Sea, California, USA - SS_3_D_2 metaG | ecosystem: Environmental > Aquatic > Non-marine Saline and Alkaline > Hypersaline >... | reverse complement strand
GGGCAGCTCTGATTCCGTGGGTCTATTCGGTCTTCCTGATCTCTGAGGACGAGGAGGAGGACAATGAGACTTGATTGGCTGACCCTGATTGTGATTGGGGCAGCTCTGATTCCGTGGGTCTATGTGGCTGCACGAGTAGCCACGAGAGCAATTATCAGATCACTGGACGAAAGGGATCGCAATGGCAAAGAGAAGTCGTAGGAAGAGTCGAAGAAAGCGAATGCCGTCAAGCCACACCAAAAAGAATGCAAGCACCGGAGGACATGGGCCACCTCTGCTCAATCTGCCAGACGGTGTGGAGGAGTGGTATCCGACGAAGAAGGGAACACAAGTAATTGATTTGGTGCCCTACGAGGTCACGGTAGATAGCCACCCAGACAATGTGGACAAGGGAGCCCTCTGGTACAAGAGACACTACCTTGTACACAGAAACGTGGGGCCAAACGGATGGGATGTCGTCTGTCCCAAGTCGATCAACAAGCCCTGTCCAATTCATGAGGAGATGGACAGATTGATCAAGCTGGACAGACGCAATGGGGACCTGGCACACCAGGACGTGATTGATTCGCTGAAGGCTCGCCAGTATGTGATGTTCAACAAATTCAATCGTGAAGAAGAGAAATTCAGTGTGTACAACACTTCTTCCGGGAAGTTTTGGTCCTACGACAAGGGATCACAAGGACTCAAGAAAGAGATCGAAGAGACCGACGAGGACAACTGGGATTTCTACCACTGCACGGATGGAGGCAGAACACTCGAGGTCAGATTCTCAGAGGCGACTTTCAACGGCGCCAAGTACCTCAAGGCTACTCGATTCTCTTTTGTGGATCGGGGAGACCTAGACGAGGATGAGATTCTAGAGAGCACAGTAGATCTCGACAAATGCCTCAATGTGATGAGCTACGAGAAACTCAAGGATCTATTCTTCCAAGAGGACATAGGAGACGAGGAGGAAGACGAGGAAGACGAGGCAGAGAAAAAGAGACCCAAGAAGGCTACTAAGAAGAAGGCCAAGGAAGACAAGCCTCCCTGGGATTCTGAGGACGAAGAGGAGGACGAAGAGGAGGACGAAGAGGAGGACGAAGAGGAGGACGAAGAGGAGGACGAAGAGGAGGACGAAGAGGAGGACGAAGAGCAAGAGCCTCCACCTCCGGCCAAGAAGAAGGCCAAGAAGAAGGCCAAGAAGAAGGCCACGAAGAAGAAGGCAGTCAAGAAAGCCCCGAAGAAGAAGGCAACCAAGAAGAAGACCTCAAAGAACAAGTGCCCAGCTGGTGGCAAATTCGGAGAGGACTGCGACGTCCACGACGAGTGCGAGGATTGTCCTCACTGGGAGGCTTGCGAGGAGGCCAGCGATTCGTAGCTAGATTCATAGGGGAGGAGGGGCCACAACCAATTGGTTGGAGTGATCCAGCTGAAGATCGGAGCAATCGAGTGGTGTGTTATCTCTCGGGCGTTTTTCGGCTCCTCCTCCCCACCTATCACCAGCGGGGTCTATGTGACGATCAAAAGAATTAAACGAGCTGCTCAGGCAGTAGCCAAATCGAGAAGAGAGAAAAGGAGAAGCAAGAGGATCAAAAGGAGTGATCTGCTGTCGACCGGCAGCACCCTGCTAAATCTAGCGTGCTCTGGTAATCCTTATGGAGGGTTCCTGTGCGGGAAGTACTACCTACTAGTAGGGGACAGCACCAGCGGAAAAACATTCCTCTCAATGTCATGCTTTGCAGAAGCGTGCAGAAGTCGGAGATTCCACAAGTACCGTCTGGTCTACGACAATGCAGAAGACGGCATGCTGCTAGATGTTGCTGGTCTGTTTGGAAAGACGACAGCGGTCAGGGTTGAGCCTCCGGCAAGAGACGAGGACAACAACCCAATCTACTCTAGGACTGTAGAGGATTTCTACTACCACGTAGACGACGCAGTACAGGACGGCTCTCCATTCGTCTATGTTTTGGATTCCATGGACGCCCTCTACTCCGAGGAAGACAGCACCAAATTCCAGCAGCAGAAAGCAGCACACAAGCAGGGGAGGGAAACCACGGGGTCCTATGGGACGGCGAAGGCCAAGGCTAACAGTGCAGGGATTCGCAGGATTCTGAGTGGGCTAAGCAAGACTGGGAGTATTCTAATTGTGGTCTCCCAGACTCGAGACAACCTCGGATTTGGATTCGAGAGAAAGACGAGATCAGGAGGAAAGGCTCTTCGGTTCTACAGCACAGTAGAGATTTGGTCTTCAGTCTCCGGAGTCGTCAAGAAGACGATTCGAGGCAAGGCCAGGAAGATTGGAACCAAGATCAAATTGCAGATAAAAAAGAACAGGACAACAGGCAAACTCCATGAGGTTGAGACTCTGATTTATCCCTCGTATGGGATAGACGATATCGGCTCGTGCATTGATTATCTGACAGCTGAAGGTCAATGGAAGAAGACCAAGAAAACAATCAAGGCTGAGGGTCTAGGGATCAGTGGGACTCGGGAGAGTTTGATAGAGACAATCGAACGGGAAGGACTGGTTAGACAGTTGCAATCTGTAGTTGGTGATTGCTGGAGGGAGATAGAGGAAGCTGGAGAGCTGAATCGAAAGAAGCGGTACCAATGAGAGGACCTCTGCTATGGTTCGGTGGGAAGGGGGCGATCGCCAAGAAGATCATTCCCTTAATGCCCCTATGCTCTCGTTACGTGGAAGTCTTTGGAGGTGGTGCTAGTCTCCTGTTTGCTCGGAGCCCAGTAGATCTAGAGGTCTACAATGATCTAGATCACGCGTTGTATGATTTGTTCTGTGTCTTATCGGATCCAAAGAAGTTCAAGAAATTTGCTCGGAGGGTTAGTGCGCTCCCTCATTCTCGCCAGCTGTGGATGGACTGTAAGAATACATGGAGAGGCGAGAAGGACCAAGTCGCCCGTGCCGTCAAGTGGTATGTGTTAAATCGTCAATCCTTTGGAGGAACAGGAGGGTTGAACAGGACATCTGGGTGGGGGTTCAGTCCCACTTCTAGTTTAGCTACTCAAACCTGGATCAGTGCGGTGGAAGGCCTCCCCCAAATTCACAGGAGGCTGCGCAGAGTTCAAATCGAGTGTAATGATTGGCGAAAGGTCCTGGATTTCTACGACTCAAAAGAGACCCTGTTCTACTTGGATCCTCCATACGTGCCAGATTTGCGTCGGGATGGGGTTTATCACGAGGAGCTGAATCTAGAGGACCACGTGGAATTAGTAGACACAATCATGGGTCTACAGGGATCAGTGGCTTTGTCGGGCTATTGGCATGAGATCCACAAACCGCTAGACAATTCGCCAGAGTGGGCCAGACATGACTGGAAAACGGTCTGTTTTGCTGCACCCAGGACCAGAAAGACAGGATTGAAAGGGATTGGATCCTTGAACAAGAACCAATCAAGAGTAGAGAGTTTGTGGATCAAAAGAGGGGAAGGGAAGGCGATGAAGGGATTCGGATTATGAAGGCGCCATTTCCCTGGTTTGGGGGAAAGAGGAGGGCAGCAGATCTAGTGTGGTCTGCTCTGGGAGATGTGCATCACTACGTGGAACCATTTGCGGGTAGTTTGGCTGTGCTGCTCGAGAGGCCCAAGAGCCACAATCATAGGACAGAGACCGTTAACGATCTTGATTATTTTATCGCCAATTTCTGGCGAGCTGTGAAACATGATCCAGAGAGAGTGGCTGATTTCGCGTCTGACCCCGTGAACGAATGCGATCTAGTGGCTAAACATTCGTGGCTAGTCAGAACCCAGAAGAGGAGGAGGGAGAGACTGGAAGCAGATCCCAATTACTACAGTGCCAAGGTAGCAGGATGGTGGGTGTGGGGAATCTGCTCATGGATTGGTGCTGGGTGGTGTAGTGGCCAAGGTCCCTGGGTATTGGATCGTGAAAAGAAGAGATTGGTAAAAGAATCTGGTCGAGGAATCAACAGACAGCGACCCCACCTAGGGGATTCAGGCCAAGGAATCAGCAGAAAGCGACCCCACCTAGGGGATTCAGGCCAAGGAATCAACAGACAGCGACCCCACCTAGGGGATTCAGGCCAAGGAATCAACAGACAGCGACCCCACCTAGGGGATTCAGGCCAAGGAATCAACAGACAGCGACCCCACCTAGGGAATTCAGGCCAAGGGATCAACAGACAGCAATCTAGGGGCCGGCACAATTGGATCCTAGCCTACATGATCCAATTGTCGGAGCGTCTGGAGGACGTGAGGGTGATTTGTGGGGATTGGACAAGAGTCCTAACTATGGGGGCTTTGACATACCCAAGAGAGGGATCGGTAGGAATCTTTCTGGATCCTCCTTATGACGATGAGATTCGTGAGAAGGATCTCTACACCCACGACGGAGGTAATGTGTCTAGGCTCGTGAGGGATTGGGCAGTAGAGCATGGGGAGGAATCCAGACTGCGGATTGTCTTGGCCGGCTATCAAGGAGAGCATAAAATGCCGGACAATTGGGTGGTCTATCGCTATTCAGTGAATAGAGCCTACGGGACACATAAGGGCAAGCAGACAGCAAATACAAAGAATCGACACAAGGAAGTGCTTTGGCTCTCCCCTCACACCAAGCAATCCACGGTAGGATTCGGATTGTGATCTGGGTACTAATTGATCTCTCCTATCTAGCCCACAGAGCCCGGTGTGCTCTCCACGGATTGGAGCACGAGGACTATCCGACAGGAGTCATATTCGGGTTCCTGGAGCAACTCAGGTCGATCTGCACCGATCCCAAGGTATTGAGCAATCGAGTAGCTCTCTTCGCTGATTCCAAGAAGAGCCACCGAAAGCAATCTTTCCCAGAGTACAAACAAAAACGAGTAGACAACAGGACAGAGGAGGAGCGGGAACAGATCTCAATCATGTGGGATCAGGTCAGATTGTTGCAGACCAAGATCCTTCCTGAGTCTGGATTCAAGATCTACAGGCAGGTAGGGCTTGAGTCTGACGATCTGATTGCAATGGCTGCTTCTCAATTCGAGGGGACACAAACGCAAGCGATCATGGTCACGTCTGACGGGGATCTGTACCAATGCATTCGAGACTCGGTGCATTGGTATGACCCCAGCAGAGGGACCTGTCACAATCCCGCGTCCTTCCTGGCGGCTCGTGGAATCTCGCCACACAGGTGGGGAGAGGTCAAATCTATAGCAGGGTGCTCCAGTGACGGAGTTCCCGGGATCCAGGGAGTAGGGGAGCAGACAGCTGTCAAGTACCTCACCGGTTGTCTGCCCAGTCGCTACAAGACATATCAAGCAATCACTTCAGAGAACGGACAGAGGATCGTAGCCAGAAACAAACCACTAGTGATTCTCCCACACGAGAGGACTAAGACAGTCGATCTACGAGAGCCAAGATACAACCCAGGTGAATTCTTTGATCTGTGCAAGAGGTACGGGATCGTGTCCTACTTGCAGGGACCTAAGAGGAACGCATGGATCAGATTCTTTCATGGCCACAAGAGAATCAGATTCAGGAGGAGGTAGAGTGACTAGACGTCACAGATCTCTGTTCTCCTACTATGGATCAAAAAGCAAAGTAATCCACCTATATTCCAGGCCAAGGCACAAGACGATCGTTGAACCGTTCGCTGGATCTGGTGCATATAGCCTGTACTGGTCACGCGGAAGGCGCGTGATTCTGAATGATTTGAACAAACCCACATACAAGATCTGGAAATTCCTGCAGAAGCACTCCACGGCTGAGTTGTTAGATCTACTGCCGGATAGATTGGATAAAGGGACAGACATAAGAGACCTGGCAAGATTCGGCACCGGTCTATTCTACTTTTTGCGTTGCTGGGGAGCACAAGGAATTGGAGGGATAGATGGTGATAACACAGTGGGGCATAAGATTGTAACGGAGTTTGGGTCTGTCTGCTCCAGCCGTATCAAACAGTCAATCAAGACACTCCACACACCAGTACCGTCATGGACGATCCTCTGCAAAGACTACTCAGAGCTGAAGAATCAAGAAGCTACATGGTTTGTGGATCCTCCATACAACAATGAGGCTGGAAGGAGATACCACGATAATCAAATTGACTACGACCACTTAGCACATTGGTGCAAGAGCAGGAAGGGTTTTGTGATCGTGTGCGAGAACGAAGGAGCTGATTGGCTACCGTTTCGACCACTGGTCAAAGCAAGACCGCGAGCAAGCTATGAGCAGAAGATCAACAAATCAATAGAGGTGATCTGGACCAACCGAAAGGTGGGATTGTTGTGGTGATCAGTGGCTAAGCAATCCAAAGGGAGCGCATACGAGAGGTCTATATGTCGGGCGATCTCTCTCTGGTGGACACGTGGCGAGAGGGACGACGTATTCTGGCGTACGGCTGGTAGTGGAGCCATGTCCAAAGCGAGAGCCAAGATTGGCAAGAGGACCCATGGGCAATATGCTGACGTCCTTGCTGTAGATCCAATCGGATCTACTCTTCTAGACGTGGCCACAATCGAATTGAAGAAGGGCTACAACAAGGCCACAATCCACGACGTCCTAGATAAAGCACCAGCATATTCTCCCAAGACCAAGACGACAGAAATGCACCCACAGCCACTGGAGAGATTCATAGGACAGGTCCGCGAGGACTCGATAAACAGCGGCGCCCTCTATTGGATTCTGATTCACGCAAGGGACCGAAGGAAATCAATGGTTCTCATGCCATGGAGATTCTATGCGGATCTTGCGAACGCGACCAAATCCAGAATCAACGAAGCACGACCCAAGGCTATGCTACTGACAGCAGAAGGACTCCGGGTGTTCTGCACTCCGTTAGAGAATTTCTTCAATCTAGTGGATCCGTCTCATATTCGAGAACTAAGCAGGGGAGGACAACGTGGCAGGAAGGGACGAGGTCAGGCAGTTAAGAGCTGACCGCAAGGTGATCAAGAATATAGCAGCCAGGCTTGAAGCAGAGTCAATCCCAATGACTTGTGAGAATGAAGGACAGAGGTACAAGGCGTGTGTTGACCTCCTCCTAATGGCTGCTCGCTGGCCAATCAATAGAGATCTGATCAGAGCTGTCGTTGAGATTTCTGGCTACAACGATCGGGTGGCTCGGCTCCTTCTGCAGCAAATCGCGGAGAACGACTATGCCAATCTGATCAAGAAGGCCAGGAGGAATGCGTGAGGATTGCGACTGCTGTTGCTCTCTGCCTCCTAATTGGGTGTTGTGATCCAGAGCAGGATCGAGTCTGGTGTGTCTGCTGTCCTGTAGCAGAGGACCAATGCACGCAGGAGAAGCAGTGCTCATGCTGCTATTGCAGAGACTATCCCTACGAGGACTGATCAGTGATCCGCAAACTGACGCTTAGGAATTTCCAAAGCCACGAGGATCTAGAGATCGAGCTGGGTTCTGTGACCTCGATCGTTGGGCCGTCTGACGTGGGCAAGTCAGCGATTCTCAGGGCGCTGCGTTGGGTTGCGCTGAACAAACCCAGAGGAGACGCATTCGTCAAGGACGGGGCGAAGGAGACCTTAGTCCGAGTTGAGACCGACAAAGGGATCGTAGAACGCAGGAGAGGATCACAGAAGAATCTCTACCGTGTAGAAAAGAGGGACCTCGTGGCGTTTGGTCACGAGGTCCCAGAGGAAGTGGATCGTGTTTTGGGCCTTGGAGAGATCAACTTCCAGGGTCAGCATGATCCACCCTATTGGTTCTCCTTGTCTCCTGGCCAAGTGTCGAAACAAATCAATGAGATCGTAGATTTGGATCTAGTGGACAGGACGCTGGCAAATCTGGCGTCGAAGATCCGCAAAACAAAAACAATGCAGGAAGCTTGTCGGGCTCGACTAGAGGAGGCCCGAGCCAGACGCAAGGCGCTTTCTCCTGTGGGTCGAGCAGCCCAAGGTCTCAAGCATTTGGAGACCCTCGAGTGGGAACAGAAGGACAGAGCAAAGAGAGCTGGAGACCTGTCTACTCTACTCGCCAAGGCGGAGGAACAGAGAGACCTCTCTGCCAGTCTGCATGACGCACACAAGAATGGATGTCGTGTACGAGGCATTGGCAAGAAGGCCAAGGCCGTCAGGAAGTCCAGGGTGCGTTTATGGAATCTGATCTCTAGCGCAATCCAATACAGAGACAAGATTGAGTGCCCACCAGAGCCCACAGAACTAGGCCGCCTGTGCTCAAGACTGTTAGAAATCCACGGCGTGAAAGAATCACTAGCAGCCAGGATTCAAGAGATCGAGAGAGCCAAGAGGAAATCATGTCGAGTGTCAAAAGATCTGAAGGGAGCAAAGGCCAGATTCGAATCGGAACTGGGAGAGACGTGTCCGCTGTGCGGGCAGGAGATCCCGTAGTAGCAATTCTCTGCTCTGATATACACCTTACACTCAAACCTCCTATAGCTCGGTCTGACGAGCCAGACTGGCGTGCTGCCATGCAGCGACCACTCGATCAGATCTCTAATCTCCAAGAGGTCCACAACGCTCCTGTGATCTGTGCTGGTGATTTGTTCGACCGGTGGAATGCTCCAGCAGAGCTGATCAACTTTGCCTTGACTCGCCTCCCTGAAATACTAGCGATCCCAGGCCAACACGATCTGCCTCTACACAGATTGGATCTGATCGAGAGGTCCGCCTTCACGAGCTTGGTACTGGCTGATCGGATTCGCATGCTTGGATCACACAAGAGGATTCGGGTGAATCAGTGGCTAGACGTTTGGGGATTCCCTTACGGAGAGCCGATCCAACCGCTACGCGAGGAGATCCCAGGACACTACCAGGTGGCTGTGATTCACCAATATCTATGGACGCCAGGACACTCTCACCCGAAAGCACAACGTAGCTCCTCTCTGTTCTCCAATCGGAAATCTCTCCAAGGGTACGATCTAGTTGTGGCCGGTGACAATCACCAGGCGTGGGAAGAGGAGCTAGACGACGGTCCTGTAGTCTACAATTGTGGATCCCTCCTGCGTCGTAGAGCAGACGAGATCGAGCACAAGCCACGGGTAGGGGTGCTCTATGCGTCTGGCCACCTACAATCTTTTCTACTCGATATTAGTGAGGATCACATAGCAGACACTCGAGAGATTCTAACTGAATCCAAAGAGGATCCGGAGCTGTCAGATTTCATAGACAGCCTTCTGGATCTAAGTAAATCGAAGTTTGACTTTCGCGATTCCATGGAAGAGGTCTTAGACAGACTTGACGCACACCCTCTAGTGAGAGCTGCTATTCTGGAGGCTATGGAATGAATCTGATTCAGCGTTTTGCAGATCTAAAGGACAAGGTTAGTCGACTACAAAGGGAATCGGATCAGGCCAGTGGTGCTCTAGACGAGTGCTTGCGCAGACTCTCTGAAGAGTTTGATTGCGATTCGATCGACCAGGCCAAGAAGCTGCTAGTCAAAATCAAAGCAGAGGAGAAAGAAGCAGAGGAGACGTTCACGGCAGCACTAGAGGAATTCGAGGAGGAGTGGAGTGATTTCCTCTCTGTCTGATTTGAGGAAGGCGGTCAGTCGTAGGAGAGTCGAGCTAGCTGCAGCCAAACAAGCATGCAGAGACGAGAGCCGATCGATCAAGCAATCCGAGAAAGATTTAGCTGTATTGGAGGAGGCCCAACAAATCACCCAAACCGTAGCACAGGAGGTGCAGACTAAGGCTCATTCGCAGATTGCTGGAATCGTGTGTGAGAGCCTTGCTGCAATCTTCGACGATCCGTATGAATTCAGAATCCAATTTGAGCGCAAAAGAGGCCAGACCGAGGCTAGATTAGTATTCGTCCGGGAAGGATTGGAGGTGGATCCTCTGTCCGCTGCCGGCGGAGGGGTCGTGGATATCGCTGCTCTGGCGCTCCGTCTGTCCTGCCTGCTACTTGCGCGGGATCGATCTCGCGTGCTGATCCTCGACGAGCCCCTGCGATTCCTCTCGACGGGGCACCAGGATCGGATCCGATCCCTGCTCGAGCAGCTCAGTAGGGATTTGCGGGTGCAGATAGTAATGGTACTCCACGACGAGGGACTGCGGATTGGTCGAGTGATCGACCTTTCCTAAGTGCTTATCAGATCATAGCTTAGCTTTCTAAAATATTTTAAAATTCACCCTTGTCGAAGGCCACGGCAATTGCCATACTACTCTTGTCGACAACAAAAGGAGCACGACAATGACGCTACTCAGACTTTGGCACGGAGCCCACACGCGATATCGGCCTCACGTTAGGCAATGCTATACTGACGACGAGCGGACCGCTCTGCACTACGCCTGCTACTCCGGCCCGGTTGCAGAGGTCTTGCTGGACATCTCCGGCTTGCGAGTCGCGGAGCTGGAAGAAGGCTACGATTGGGACAACAACGTGGCTCCCGGCGACGACGGCGAGACTGTCGCGGGGGTCGACGTCCTGGTCTATCCGGACGCGGACGACCACGGCGAAGAGCATCGCACCTACCGAATCATGACTCCGCGAGCGCTCGAGGCTCTCACAATCCAGAGCGTGGCCAGCTCACAGGACGAGGACGAGGACGAGGACGAGGACGAGGACGAGGACGAGGATCAACTGCGACTACTCACAGAACTCTACCGCCAGGCCCGAGACCGGGCCGAGATCTGCTACGCTAATTGGGGTCGGATAGATCCACCTCGACGATCCGTGACCTACGGGATCCTCCGAGGCCGGTATCTAGAGGCCCGCCAAACAGTCTCGTGGCTGCGGCTCGCGATAGACAGCCTATCACGAAGAGAGGAGGAGTAACGTGGCTACCTACAGCAGCGAGCAACTCGCCGAGATACTCCGGCTCCACGGGCTCTGGCTGAGAGGGTTGGAGGGTGGGGTGCGCGCCGACCTCAGCGGCGCCGACCTCAGTCACGCCGATCTTCAGGACGCCGACCTCAGTCACGCCGATCTTCAGGACGCCGACCTCCAAGGCGCCGACCTCCGCCGCACCACCCTCTTCGGCGCCGACCTCTGCGGCGCCGACCTCCGCGACACCGACCTCCGTCACGCCTGCCTCACCGGCGCCGATCTCCGGGGAGCCGACCTCCAAGGCGCTAACCTCCACTGCGCCGACCTCCGCCGCACCACCCTCTGCGGCGCCACGATCGACGGAGTAATAGTCGATCGTGCGGACGTGGGCGGACCGGGGTGGATTCTTTCTGCGTTGACAGACGCGGAATGGGAGTTGGTCCGCCGAGGGCGCGAGGCCTCGCAGAGAGAGGGGGTAGCATGACTGCGATCTCACGCGATCAACTCGCCGAGATACTCCGGCTCCACGGGCTCTGGCTAGGGGGGCAGGAGGGTGGGGTGCGCGCCGATCTCCAAGACGCCGACCTCCGCCACACCGACCTCCGGGGCGCCGACCTCCGCTGCGCCGTCCTCCGGGGCGCCGTCCTCCAGGACGCCAACCTCGCCGACGCCGACCTCCAGGGCGCTGACCTCCGCGGCGCTGCCCTTAGCGGCGCCGCGATTGACGGCGCTGTCCTCACCAACGCCGACCTCCAAGGCGCCGACCTCTGCCACACCGACCTCCGGGGCGCCGTCCTCCGCCGCGCTGTCCTCTGCAGCACTGACCTCCAGGACGCCGATCTCAGTGGCGCCGACCTCCGCGACGCCAACCTCTGCGGCGCCGACCTCTGGGGCGCCGGCCTCCGGGGCGCCGGCCTCAGTGGTGCTGTCCTCCAGGACGCCGACCTCCGCCGCGCCGATCTCAGTGGCGCCGATCTCCGCCGCACCACCCTCTGCGGCGCCGCGATCGACGGCGCCTGCGTCAGTCGCGCGGACCTGGGCGGACCCGGGTGGATCCTGTACGTGCTGACCGGGGAGGAGGCCGAGACGATCCGCCGAGGGCGCGAGGCCTCGCAGAGAGAGGGGGTAGCATGGCCATGATCTCCCTCACCAACTGGAATCAGACCCTACGGCCGTACCAGGAGGAGGCAGTCTCTCTAGGGATCGCAGCCCCTCCAGGATCGCGTGTCTTGGTTGCCCTCCCGACCGGCACTGGGAAGGGAACAGCCCAGCTGGGCCTCCTCCGCGCCCTCCTGGCACGAGGCGACGACGCCTGGATCGTCACCCCCTCCCTCGAGGTCCTACGAGGCTATCTCGAGCGCTGCGGTGCGAGGCCAGAGGATCTCGCAGGGTCCGCGACCCAGCTAGCCAAACTGGGAGAGCAGATCCGCTGCACGACCCCAGTCCGGCTGCGGAATCGGCTGCAGAAGGGATCCATACCTCCACCCTCAGTACTGATCGTGGACGAGGCTCACCACGCAGTCCGCGAGACCGTGGCGGGTGGTGGGTTGGCAGCTCTCTGTCCCGACACTACTGTCTGGATCGGCTGGACTGCCACCCCCTATCGGGGATCGCCGGAGGAGAGTGAGCGACTGCGTGCCTTCTGGGGCTCGCCCCGGACAATCCTCACGATCCCGCAAGCCCGAGATATCGGTGCTTGGGCCCTGCCCGAGTGGCGCGTGGAACCACTAATCGACGACGATCAGTGCCCAATCCGTCGTGGGGAGATCGACTCGGGAGAGGTCGAGCTGGCGTCTGCTCGACCTCTCGCCGAGCTGATCGCAGGACTCGATCTCTCCAAGCCCACCTGCGTGACGCTCAACTCTGTGGAGGCAGCGGTGGCCACCGCTGCAGCCCTCCGAGAGATCTCGGTCCCCGCCCACGTGGTCCTGGGAACCACTCCAGCAGCAGAGAGAGCAAAGATTTTCAAGGCCCACGCGACGGGAGGATCAGTGCTGGCGAGTGTCAAGGTGCTAGGAGAGGGAGTCGACCTACCTTACCTGAGGAGGTGGGTAGACGCCTCTAGCACTCTCTCTCCCGTCGCGTGGATTCAAAAGTGTGGCAGAATCACGCGACCAGGACCGGTCCAACCGGAATATCTCGGGGTGAATCGGAATCTCGAACGTCACGGATACCTGCTGGAGGGGGCTCTGCCTCGGGAAGCTATCCGCCAGGCGCAGGAGGCGTTCGGTCGCGCGAGCTGTCGCGGTGCCCGCGCTGGGCTGATCAAGGGCCTCTCGCGTGCCCGACCGATCGAGCTGCCCCTGAGTGGCGGCGTCACAGCCACAATGTGGTCCCTGTGGCAACCTTCGCGCAACGGTGGCTGCGGCCACGAGCGTGTAGTGATCCTCGACCCCACCTCCGATCGAGCAATCTGCGCGACCCGAGAGATTCGCGTCCACCTATCCGGTCGCGACCGGTACGGGGACTGGACTCGAGCAGAGGTCGAGAGTCCAAAAGGACACCGGACCTCTGCGGCTAAGACCTGGAGCTGCTCGGCAGGCCAAATCCGCTGGTGGCGCGGGGCCGGAGAGCGCTACGGTCTGGACTCCGAGGCGACCCCGAATGCTGCTCAATTCTCGGTCCTCCCTCTACTAGATCAGCTCGGTCTCTCCCTCCGACCAGACGGCGAGATTCAACCCAGACCAGATCCTGAGCAGACGCAGACGCAGGAGCAGACGCAGGAGCAGACGCAGGAGCAGACGCAGGAGCAGACGCAAGAACCAGAGGTACCGGACGGCTACTACACAGTAGTCCGAGAGGACGGGAGCCGGAGGACGTATCGACTCCGCACCCAAGCACAGGACGCCAGATTCGCACCAGGCGGCCGGATTCTCTCAATCCTGACCGGACCGGAGAACACGTCAGACTACCAGGGATTCGGATTCGCGCGAGGATCCAGACTCTACGTCTGGCGTCGGTGGCAACACCAATCAGACGAGTATCAACAGGACTGGGACACAATCCGAGGAGACCCCAAGAAGGCAGGCAAATCCTATGCGATCCGATCGGGCAACTGCTGGATCTGCAATCGTCTCCTCACTACCCCGGAATCAATAGCAGCTGGAATCGGTCCTGTCTGCGCTAGGAGAATCTAAATCTCAGTCCACTCCCTGGGTCCAGGAATCGTGCTCCCTGGGCCCAGGGAAGTGGGCGATCAGTAGATCGGAGTAATTGTGGATCAAATCAGACTAGACGTAATGGCAATCCTATCCGCGCTGGCGGAAACAGGGGGAGAATCGCCAAAGGTACTCCTGTACCTAGCTCTAGACCACAGCATTACCCGCTACGAGCGAGCTGAGTTTGTGCTCCTCCGAGGTGGGTTGGCCCGGGCATTCGGCGGGAAGATCTACCTCACCGATTTAGGGAGAGAGGCTGGAGAGAACCTGAACGCAGCACTACAGGAGGGCTTGTGAGAATCAAAAAGAGACTACGGCACAAGGCACATGATCCTCTCTACTCTGAGTGCTCCCACTGTGGCGAGTTCCGCGAGATCTTCTTCTCGTTAGACGACGCGGCAGAGGAGGAGATCAAATTCCTCTGTCACGAGTGCGCAGAAGAGGACTGGTGGCCTACTTGGGGTGCACGAATAGCACGAAGCAGGAGGATCCAAGCCAGGCGTCTAATGGATCGGCTCCGATCCAAGAGAGCCACCCAGAGAGAGATCTTCTTGGCGCTCTGGCGTCTCTACTCCGGTTGGGGGGAGACAGACAAATCCAAGATCCGCAAACGGATCCGCAAATTGCAGAGGGGGAAATTGTAAGATACCAAGAGATGTAAAGATAGTGGCAGCAAGATCATTCGAGACACTATGAGAGAGTAAAATGACCAAGAAGACACGTTTCTGGGAATTCGTCGAGAGCAATGCAATACTGAAGGACGAAGGACCAGATACAGACGAGAATCGCCTGGGTATCTGCGTAACAACGAGGGCTAGGATAGACACTCCTTCGCGAGGAGGGTATCTCTACAAGGTGACGACAAACATCAAGGGGAGCCCGTTGGTGGAAAATCTACTGTTCGTCGGGGACTAGCGCTTGTTGTCTGTCTCAGACAGACAAAGAAAGAGGTGCGGGGCTGCGCAAGAAGGAGTGGGAAGGACAAGCAGCCCCGCACCTCACCTGTAATTTATCAGGGTCAGAGAATCAAGAGCGCTCCGCTCCTCTGGGTGGTCGTGCTTATGTGCTCTGTCCCAATAGTGACCAGCCACTAGCCCGTCGAAACCATAGGCGTCCGCTGGAATCCCTAGCGAGTCCAGTGCAAACAGGAGGAGGAGACCAGTGCTGGGCTTCTTGGCTTTGATCCCTCGCACCTCCTCAGACCACCGACGCTCCGGTTTGATCAAATCGACTCCATAACGAGCCTCCCACCGTAAAATCCTGCCGGAGTCGTCCTCTGCATGGAAGGGAGTGCATACAGGGACAGAGGGGGTCCGATTCTCTAGATCCCACCAACAATTCACACACCAAACTCCGATCTTAGACCCTACCCAATTCTCGTATCCCAGGATTCGATAGTTGTTGATTCGAATCACAGATGCATGACTGTCGATCTCCTCCCCCTTGAGGTCCACGGATCCATTCCCCACCACAGCTATTGGTCGAGGGAGATCCGCAAGTAGATCCTCAGTCGAGATCACACCAGTCTCCCAGCCTCAGGAGAGTAACCCAAGAATCGATCCAGCTCTGCTAGATGCTTTTGATACCACAATTCGGTGGTGGGCTGGAGCACCCCGTGGTGGGACTGATCAGGATTCAGAGTTCCGTAGTCTTTCCCAACCACATTGTGGTATGCAGCCATGACGTCCTTTAGCGACCGACCCGTGATCATAGCTAGATCGTCAAGGACATGGAGGGTCATAGCAGGCAACATGTCCTCGAATTTGAATCTAGCTACTGGGTGATCTGACGTCCACCACTCTGCTACTGCTTTGGACTGCTGGACGAACAAATCAGCGCTGGGAGATTCAAGAAACCGAAACGCACCAACCCCTGCCATCTGAATTCGGGACCGCAATCTAGATCGGCCATTGCGGACAATCACCACCACCTTGTGGCGCAGTAGGTCCTCGCATGGACCCAAATGACCCTGTGCCACTCTCTGCCCTAGCTTCTGCAGTGTCTTGCCAAGAGGACACAGTTCAAGGGTTCCTCCAGCTCGAATCTCCTGAGGCGTGGATTTGGAATGGTCTATGTACCCAGTGGGAGTCACATGAATCCTGCTCCATGGGATTCCCAATTCAGCCAGTAGAGGAGCCAAGAAGTAAGTCCCAGCCTTTGGCTGAGAGCAGACAATCAGAGCCATACTAGAGGACCTCCACCCAGGAGGAGGGACCATAAGGATTCACGCGACCAAAGATCTCGTGTACAGCTGTGTGCACGCTCTCTCTCTGTCGGTCATGTCCTGCTAGAGTTCCTCCGTCTCGCATTTTAGGCAACCACGCTAGAATGTCACGACGTACAGCCTCGTAGGAATGATCAGCGTCAATAAACGCAAAGTCGATCATACCGTCAGAGAATCTTGCAGCAAATTCCGCCGAGTCTGACTGAACAACATGCACCATGTGGAGGACACCACAGCTCCGAAGATTCGACTCTAGCTCCTCTCTGGAGGACCACTGGAACGTGTCGACACCGTAGATTGTGATCTGCTTTCCGCTCTCCTTCACTCGCTGCGCAAAGTACGCTAGAGACTTCCCCAACCAAGCCCCCAGCTCTACAAAGACGTCCCCATTCCTTGCCTCGTGCACTATCCGGTCGTAGAGATCAGCAAAATCAAAGTGGCCACGAATGTCTTTCCACGTCCTCTCGTCTCGCATTTTCCGCCCTTCCAGAAATCTCCACAGTTCCATATCGTCTTGATTGATTCCCTCTATTAAATCCACTAACTCTGGTTCCGCTCGCTCTCTCCTGATCCCAGGAGCATGGTTGGCGTGGGTCTGCTCGATCTCCACACCAAGCATGGATCCAAGAGACTCCATGAAATTCCCAAGCTCTGGTGTGGTTCCTACCAACTCACACGCCTCTAGATTCCTTAGAGCTGTTTGCAGATCTCCAGACCCACCACTCAGCATGGAGGTCACCACATTGGTAATCTGGGGCCATCTCACCCTGACCCAGTCTTGAATTGGCATGATCTGAGCAGCTCTCCCGATAGACAATTCGGGAGTACGGGATCGATAATAGGAGTAGCAACTCAGCACGCGGTCAACAGGATCCCGAAGTACTGTCACCCACCGTGTGGGTCTGCCAAATTCTCCCCACGAGTAGTGACCACCAACCCAAAGAATCCTAGGGTCCTCGCCCACACGCCTGTAGACGGAGAGATTTCCCTCCTTCCAAGTCGTCACATGGACCGCTCGCTCCTCTCCCAGCGCAGAAACTACACCACGAGCAACAGACCAGCCTCCAGTCCTCGGTACGTGAAGGAACGAGATCAGTCCCACAACCAATCCTCCGGGGTATTCTTCAGTGTCATTCCCTCCCACAGCCTCTGGTACTTTGGCAGCTCAGCTTGGAATGATCCTTGCCAGCGATCCCAGTTGACCCACTTCCAGTGAATCAGTTTTGGTTGATCAACATGAATGCGCCGTGGATTCACAACAGCTCTTGCTTTGTGCGTTGGACTGGGCTCTAGTCTGCAGTGCCTCTGCATACGCTCGTCATACCGATAGCCCCCGTCCCTGTGCACAGCAGGATCGAAGTGGATCAAGGCTCCTTTTTTGTTCGATCCTGGGTGCTCATGAGACCACAAACAATCAGGACCACCAATGTAGTGGCGACTGCTCTGATAGAGTTGGACAACGTCTAGATACACCAAGTCGACGTCTGGAGGATCGGCCAGGAATTCCACCACGTCTGGAGTAGGGATCTCGTCGGCGTCCCCTAGAATCACCCAATCTGGATTGCTCTCTGCCAAGAGATCCCACGTCTCTTGACGCATTCTACCTTCCTCACAAATCGGTCCGTCTGGTCCTAGGTCCGGAAGGTCCTGCGTGTTTTTGTGAACCCTGGTGATCACGTTGGGATAGGCTTGGCAGATCTTGGCTGTGGGTGCTACTGGAGATCTGTCGTCGATCAAAACCACAACACGATCACAAAATCGAAGAGCGTCTAGCTTGCGAGGGAGGATCCAATCGTCGTCTCGGACGTGGAATCCTGCTGCGATCCTGGTCATATTGGTTTCTCGCTCCAGTAGTAGACACCTAACGTGTACCCGAAATAGACTTGAGCAAATGACTTGAATCCTAACTTCTCAAGCTCCTCGGGAACCCACCCCGATATGTGCTCTTGGTGTGGATTGTTCTCGATCTGTCCCTGAGGAGCGAATCCAATTGGAGACGTGAGGATCGCTGCTTTTGATCTCTTCGTCACGAGAGTGCACAAACGCTTCCCGTCCTCCTTGGTTAGATGCTCGATCAATTCAGCCGCAATGATTGCATCCCACTTGCGCTCTGTCTTTCTGAGAAATTTCAAGGCGTCACACAGAACGAGATTGTTGTAGACGTGCCCTCGATCCTCTCGGCAAGCCTGCAGAGTGGGCTCGTGAACCTCGACCCCCACAATGTGCGAGGACGGGAGGAATCCACGAATGGACTCTCCTGTGTGCCCATACTCTGTGCCGAGATCCAGAACCAAAGGCCCGTCGTCTTTGATTCCCAACAGACACAAGAGCCACTGCTGCATTGACATTCGCCATTCCTGGCGTCTGCTCGTCTTTTGACGTCCCACTAGCCATTCCTCCTGTGTTTGTTCTTCCCTTTTGGCACGGGATCTCTATTTAGCCTGCTGGATCGGATTGCTGGGACTCTCCTATGAGTCCAGCGAGACGCTTGCATGTGCTCGACCACAGGGAGGATCGCTAGGTCACACCCCTCCACGTCAAACACCCAGCAGTAGGACTCTGGCAGCTCCGTATGCGGAATCTCGAGGTGGTCTACCACTCGTCCAAGACAGACTTGGTCTGTGTCCTTCGGGTACTGTCGAACCTCCCTCTCCCACTCCTCAAGTAAATCCAAACGCCCATTAGATCCAAACCACACAGTACCGGACGCAGGCTTGCGACCGGCCCACGTGTGGTATGCAATTCCCTCGTGCAAGATTAGGAGAAGGCTAGGGAGCTGACGAAATCTACCATCTGCATCTAGCCACACAATTGGTCTGTCTGGCAACCTCTCATGGATTTGCATCAGCCACGTTGGTTTGTGATTGGTGTTCTCCCTCCAGCCACCAAGATCTGGGACCTCTTGGATCAAGTAAGGCAATTGGAACATGCGACAAGACCGAGCCAACTCGAACGCATCCCGCTGGTAGAACGCATTGGTGAAGTAGGATACAGTGATTGGCCAATCAGTGCTGTCTGGAATCCAAGACCACTCGATCTTATCTCTGCTCATGCATCCCACCCCCAAACATGAGTCCCTCGTCCAGATCTAGAGAAATGGCAAGGGTGTGTAATTCGATCGAAGCTTCACCCCTCTCGGAATCTGACGACCTCTTAGCGACCACCAGCACATGAACTACAGCACCAGGGGTGAATGGTCCTATCGCTTGGGACACTCCTGATTCGTGCCCCAAGAACACCATGGATTCGTCGTAGTCTGGAGTATCTACTCCTGCTACTGGATCAGCACCCTCCTTGACGTAGATCTCCCACGTGTCAGCTGGATAACTACCGTCCTCAGTCGAGCAGTACTTAGCCATTACCTGGACGTAGCCCAAGTCTCCGTCATAGACGGCCACGTCGTATGGATCGCTCACAGGTCCAGGGACCTCTGCAGACAGAGCATTGATAACCTTGATTGTCTCGTACACGTTGAGGGAGACAAGATTGTATGCATTCCGTTTCCGCACTACTATGTGCAGTGTCTTGGATCCCGATCCCGGAGGAGTAGGAGTCCAAGAGAACGGCAGGGAAGAGGACGTCTGCACTGGCTGACCGCTGGCGTCGAAATCAACTGTAGCGTCCTCTCCCACATACAACTCATATAGATCGTATGCGCTATCCGCTATCCTGAATCCTTGCTGATACGTCTGTGAGAATTCGACCCATGGAGGTGGCTTGCCTCCAGATCTAATGACTCCACTGCCCCCGTGATACATGCTGGGGTGTACAGTGCGACTCCCAAGGACCCTGCGGCGGAACGACGGCAGAACCGACCCCACAATAGGGAGAGCTGAAATCGGAGTCTCGGAAATCGCACTGTGCCCAAGCATGAATCAGCCTGTTGTCACTCGTTGATTCGAATCTCCAAAACAGTTTCGCCGCTGAACGTCGCAGAGAACGACGTGACGGAGCCAGTGGTGATCCCGAAGAATGCAAGAACACTCTCAATGCCAGCACGCGCGGCAGCAGCGCGTGCTTGAACCTCGGTCAACTGATCCTGCGCCCGAGTCAAGTCCCTCGCTACTCCGTCCCACATTCGGATCTTGTCTGACAACTCTTGAATGGCGTCTTGCTTATCGGCACTCAAACTGGAAACTTCTACGATCATGATTCACCTCGTCTGTACTGGTGCGATTTGAGAAGGAACGAACACACCCCAGCGGTCCGAGAATACGACCCACCCACCCTGCACTCGCAGATTGTGGATACCTTCAGCGATCTCTGTAGTCGGCATCAATTGAGGAACTGGCGTGGAAGCCGGAGCGTGGAGCGGTTTTGGATTCGCTCTATACAAAGCCCCCGCTGCCATGACAAACAGGATCACGAAACCAGCGATCATGAGAGCCGCCTGAAGATTGCTAGCTTTCCCCGATTCAGACATGATTCCTCTCTCACTCTAGTGCTGACACAGCCAAACAAGCCGTGGTGACAGTAATATTCCCGGTTCCTGCTGCGCTCCCATCAACATATGCCCGCAACGTGTCGTCAGTAGACAGCTCGACGAATATCGAAACGCTGGCCGGGTGAGACTGCGCAGCAGCCGTGTAGTATTGAATTGCCTTAGACCCCGTCAGTTCCGTGCCATTATGGAAGACTTTGAAGTCGTACTGACCGGCGTCTCCTGCTCCGTCGATATCGGCGCTCACTGACATATTCACAAGAAAACAACCGTCAGCTACACCAGTGTACGTGAGCGTGCCGTTGTCGTTCGTGAATCCACAAGACGCGTCAGAGAGAGACCACGTACCACCTACGACCGTATCTCCTCCCGAGGCGTCAATGCTGGCGCTTGCAGATATGTAAGTTTGAGCCGCAGCCCCGTAACCAGAATGTGATCCGTCTACAGACCAATGTGTGAAGTTGTCCCCACTCCCGATCGCAAACCATGTGTCACTGTCGATCGCAAGTAGGTGCACCGTGGAGCCCGTGTTGACACAGGCGATATAACCCGCCGCTGCTGTTTCAGAATCCCCCAATCTAATCGTGTCTCCCGCCGCAGCAGTAACGCGTATGCCGTCGTCGTCGTTGCAGACGAATGCGTAGATCAATCCAGCCGCCGCGCTGGGGAGCGTGTTGTAAGCTTCTGCCGTGGCTCCGGTGTTAATGATCACTTTGCTGGACTCGTCGACAAGCACATTGGGAGCGCCAACCCCAGCGGTAGACACCTCAAACCACTCGAGGCGATCAAGTACAGCGTTGCCTTCGACGTCTATACCGGTTGCGTCAATCGTCAGGCGAGTTGAAACAGTCTGAGAAGCTGTACCTGACCCGACTAGATTAGGCGTCTGAAACAAGAACTGCGAAGCAGTACCGTCTCCGGTCCCTGCCCCGCTGATCAGAGTCCAGGACCCACCTGCTTGATCCGTATTTGTGTTGTCAGCAGGCGTAACGCGCATGGTGAGCGCCCAAGGCTCCGCACCTGAACAGCCACGACCAACAACCATGTCAGTTACGTTGTTCACAGCAAACTGATAATTTGCATCAGTTTGGCAGTCTGCTCCCAGCGCGATCGCTCCGGTGTACAGCGCATCGGCAGATTCCCCGATTGCTATCGCGTCTGTCGCAGAAGCACAAGAAGTGGCCCCTAATGCCGTAGCGCCCGCTCCGGTGGTGGCTCTGGCATATCGGCCCAAGGCCACCGCACGGTTTGCGCTGGCGGTCGAAGCTTGGCCTATAGCTGTCGACTGTGAACCCGAGGCACTGGCTGTCTCTCCGTAGGACGTGGCGCCAGTATTTGACGCTGCGCTATCTTGGCCCATGCAGGTAGCCTGCTGTGCAGAGGCGTTGCTGCCCTGACCTACAGCTGTCGCGTCTTGTCCGGCAGCACTCGCAGAGTTACCTGCGGCAAACGACTCTGTGCCAGCAGCCGCAGCACTAGCCCCGAAGATTTCTGAGTTGATGCCAGCGCCGACAACACTAAGATTGGTGCCGTCGAATGTGAACGTAGACGCGTCGGTCAGGCTCGAGTCGGTGTCCGCGTAAGGGACACGCCCCGCTGTGAGCGTCGAATCAATCAAACCAGCGGTGAATGTTGCTTGACCGGTGAGAGTCGACGTGCCTCCTACGGTGAGAGTATCGCTGATCGAGGCTGACGCTATGATCGAAACGCCCTGATCAACTCCCATAGTGATTATGTCTGTCAATGATTGGAGAGTGCCACCAGATGCTTGTCTGGTGGGCACTCTCAGCACGACCATGGAAGGATCTGCATTCCCTCTCCCCTGCCCACCAGAGAGGGTGAGAGTCCCACCAGAAGTGTCAGACACACCAGACGGAGTTGCCCTACCCTCGACATAGCCCGCGCGGATTGTCTTTTCTCCAGCGAGGGCAAATGAAACCAATAGCATGGCCAGGATCACAAACAACCCAAACACTCCAAGAGATCTCTTGTCGCTAGCACTCATGGAGTCTGCTCCTGTATGTCCCCGAATTCGGAGATCACTTGCACGTCTCCAGCAGGATTCACAATGCAATTCAAAACACCCACCTCCGATACGATCGCCAGGTACTCGTCCACAGCCATACGACCACCAGACCAAAGGATCTGCTTGCCACTCGGTGGGAGAATCCGAACCTCATAGTCGTCTACTCGTGCCACCACAGCCTCAATCCCAGACTCGTCTGCGAATGTCCCTGTGATTGTCCCACCAGCCCCTATGTTGTCGTGGTAGCCTGAATCCTTAATGTCGAAATTGGCAGCGTGACTAGTCTGTGGTCTGCCTGAGACAGCCTGATCTGCAGGGATCGTGACGAATACACGTTTAGCTCCCGATCCCCAATTCACCGCAGCGTCCCCATTCGACGACGCTAGGATCGTGTCTCTCGAGAGAGTGTCAGGGGTCGCGTCTGTGACGGTACCGATTCCCACCTCCCAATCAGTGCCGTCCTCCACACAGTAGTAGCATGGATTGCCGTCACCAATCCCAGCTACAAATCCCTGGAATCCAGTTACCGCTCCGTCCAAATCATAGGTGCCTGTTCCTGTGGTGGTGCTTGTCTCCTTGACACGATCAGCAACTAGACTCATGGGCTATTCCTCGAATACAAATCGAGCCTTTGCGTTGACGTCGACCGCAGCCGTGGTCACCAACCCCAATCGGTCCCCACCATTTATCACGATCTCTCCACCATAGGGAGCCTGCCAGGTATACCCTCCCTGAGGGTGGACTTGTTCACCCATGATCTCTGTAGTTCCCGTCGGCTCTGCGGTAGCTGTGTGTTGTGCTGTGGTTTGCAGGGTCTCGTCGTCCCCCTGATTCAGCTTTTGCGGGGTCAGGGAGGACATAGTTCCAGCGTCAGATTGGATCAACAGCTGCACAAGAATCGGCTCTGCAGTGTTATCTACCCCGTCGAATGAGACCGAGAACTCCTTCACCAACACTCTATGATTGGAGGCAGCCACAAGCTGCAGAATGGTCTTCTTTGCGGTCCCAGTCGCCACCTCTGCTGTTTGCGCAACGGCTCGTATTCCTGCCATAGGTCACGCTCCTTTGTATTTCATGGCCAGTTGGAAATCCTCTCTCCGATTCATAGTCCCAGCGGCGGGAAAGACTCTGCGAATCCAGAGACCCATGTAACCACCCGGGTGGATCACAGGAATCGTCAGAGCGGATCCCTCATTGACTGGGGTCGAGAAGCTGACAGCAGTAGGAGCTGTCGTCTCGTTTGGGATTGATTGGATTGCACCACCAGAAGGAGTCTCAAGACCCAAAGAGAACGTAGCCTGAGCACCACCCACAGCAGGCATCCAGAGCCGAATGTCCAACACACCATAGTCTCCCTGCGCATAGAACATGAGAGCGCGGTAGGTCGTGACTCCTGCCACCCTCTGCGCATTAGAGACATTGGACATAGCCAATACACCGTTGAGAGCCTCGAGTAACTCTAGATCAGAATCACCGTAGTGGACCAATCCAGCCTCACGGTACACCCGGACCGCTTTATTAATATCTGATCCTACTACGATCTTGGACTCGCCCTCCGCAATCGTGACAGGGGTACCTGCAGATCCACTAGGCTCTGTGAACACTAGATCGTCACTGGAATCGACGGCCAGTGCAGCATCTCCCTCGCCGCACGCTGGGAACACGTTGTCTATTCTGATCGACGGTACTTGATTGGAGACAATGTGACCGAGTCCACGAACCCTAGTGGACGAGACAGCTCCTCCTAGACTGGAGTCCGGATTTGCGTTGGTCGCTCCTCCTGTGAGGAGGATTCCCAAGGCATCAATCTGTCTCCCTACATCACCCACGTCTAAGCCTCGCTGATCACAACGTCCCCGCCAGATATCACAATATCGACATCTGGCGGCTCTGGATTCCTGCAGATCGTAGTGGTGAATGCCACCGGGGTCCCCTCATTCCCATAGAGGCCGACTGCAGTGATCCTGAATTGGTGCGAGCTGCCGTCCTCAAGAGGATCAGTGGCCCAGCTGTAGTACCCTCTCGCTCGCTCCATTATGTGGACTTCCTCAATCCACGATCCACTCACATACTGCTCTATCATGTAGCCAGAGGCGTCTTGGAGACCCCACCACTGTAGGAGCAGATACGGAGGGAATTCGTCATTCTCTGCCGTGTCCCCGCTCTCTATGATCTCCAGTGGAGGAGCCTCGTCAGGGTAGACAGCCCCTGTGTACTCGTACTCCTCGTCTGTCAATCCACTTTCAAGCAGCTCTCCGTCTAGCCACACAGAGTAGGGAGACGATCCAGGATCCCACGTGAAGAGCCATGTCCCTTCTGCCTGCCTCACAACGGTCGCATTGATTATACTCATGGGCCAAATGTCACTTGGTACTCAATGTTGATCGTGTCTCCTGCTGAGGCGGATATCGGATCCGCTAAAACCGCAGTAGACCAGAGCACATTGTTACTGAATTCGAATGCAGCAATCCCCTTGATATCCAATCCGCTGGTCAAGACCATGGAAGACGGAGAGTCAGAAGCAATCACACCCCCTGTAGCGGTCCCGGGATCCCACTCTGCTCGTTGCCCCTGCTCGGTCCAGCCTGCGTGACTGGAGTAAGTGTCGTTGTAGCTGATCCCTGTGTATCCGTCGTCGTCGATCAACCCAAACTCGAGATACATCTTGCCAGCATTGCTCAAGAGCTGAGAAAGAGCTGCATGCAACCCCTCACCAACAGCCGCATTCTCCAATACGTGCCTCTTTCTCTCCCCGCTCCTCTTGACGTGAGTTAGTACAAACGATCCTCTCATGCCTCTGCCACTCCGGCCGAGCCTGGGGCTAGCGCTAGATCGATACTGAAATCCATTCTGTTCAGCTTTCCAGGAATCGGGGTGTAGGGCGTATTGAGAGTGTATTCCAACAAAATCTCTCCATAGGTGTCGTTACAGATCCCTCCACCATCCATTGGCACTGATACATTGGTACTGAAGTCGATTGCAGCTTTGGCATAGCCTGGTTGGATGGAAAACACTGGGGTGGCGAATGCTGCCGAGTAAGGGGGAGATCCCCAGTACTCCGGGATCACATAGAATCCTGGGTGTGAAGACATGGTGTCGTTGACGCTGAAGCTGGTCCATGGATAGATCAAAAAGTAGCGACCCATGGCCAAGCCAGTTCCATTGAAGATCCGATTCAGCGCGTATGTACGTCCACCCATTGGGAAAGTGGCATTCGTGAGGGAGTACGTGTACTCAAGAACCCAAGTCTGTGGATAGGAGTAGTCCCATGTGTAGTGCCTCACGTAGGACGTGCCCAAGAGGCTGATCGTGGCGTCCCCATAGGACGTGAAATCTATCGTCTTTACCGCGTCCAGTACTCCGAGCGGAGATCTCAGTCCAACACCCAGTGTCGATCTCTTAGGCGTGACCACTCGCTACTCCTCAGGTACCTTGAGCCACGCTCGCGCGTCCACATTCACGTCGATCACCCGAGCAAACACTCCAGCCACGACCTCTACACTCGCATCTGAATCCATGACATAGATCACAGCCCCAGTATAGTAATCTTGGGTGATCTGTTGATCCTCCTCCTCGTCTCCTGCTGTAGCTGTCCGGTTGCTGGCGTCTGAATATGCGTAGGACACACCGTTGACCGTCTGCCCGTCAAACGGTGTCTGGCGTAGGGTCCATGGCTTGAGGACGTAGACGTCATTAGGTCCCTGAGTACCACTTGCGTCTAGAGTGCGACAGACAAGATAGTCCCCCTGTACACTTTGGATCTCCATTTGACGCAGCACAGTTGGAGGTCTCCTCTCGAAGCTTTTGGAGACCAGGACATTCCCACCGAAGTTAGCAGCTTGAATCCCTTTCCCTCCACCAACTCTCTGAATCACAGCATTGACAATCTTATTCAGATCCTCAGCTAACAGTGATTGGCGGGGACGAAAGGACGGCAGATCCACTACTAGCCTCCCTGGATTCTAGTGCCAATAACCCGCTCGAAATTGATTGCGTCGTGCTTGCGAATGTATTTGTATCCCTCGTCCTCTACCAAATCCACAGGAGGGCGACCGGTGCGCTCGTCGATAAACACTGCTGTGGGATTCCACGAGTCTGGATTGTGTTGGAACTCAAAAGTCATGAGGTATCGATTCTGCGTATCACGATCGTAGAGAGTCCACGTGACATTGGTGCACATCCATTCGTGCCGGCCCTCACCAGACCACGTGGTACTGTTTACCTTACCTATGATCGAATTGGCGATCACCCACGGCCGGAACGTGTCCTTGATTCCCTGCAGAAATATAGTCCTCTGCGGTTGGTAGTACTGAATCTCTCCTCCCTGTGTCTTTGTTTCGCCTGGCCAATCTGGATCTGTCGCAGGGTACGTGTGCTCCACAGTGATCGGTACATCGTCCCCGTCTAAATTGGACGTGACCTGTTGCACGTTCGCAGAAATCCGACCAGTGGACAACCCACCCAGAGGTGTGTCTAGATCTTGGCCCTCGTTCATGAAATGCTCGTAGACCAGATCTACGTCCACCACCCCCTTATTAACGAGCTTTGGGTTTCTCTCGGTCAGGATCAGATTGGGAGCACCCGTCAGAGTAGATCCTGCTGCCGGGATCCCTGAAACGTCCAAGGCTGTCATGAGCGTTTCGTACGTCGTGTCTGTTAGATCAACAACACGACTCCGCATCACAAGACGAACAATAGCTCCGTGTCTCTCCTGAGCCTCTAGCAGATCCGTCCTCTGAATCTTTGCACTAGCTGCCATAGCCTACCCCAACACAGCCACACTCTGTTTGTTCTTCACAACGTCGATTAGCGTATCCATTCTGTCCTCGACCCCCTTAGCCTCGACCTCTTGCTTGGGAGGCTTGGTACTCAAACCCCCAGGACCAGATAGCCCAAATCGACGGAGGCTGATTTGCTCAAATTCTTGGGGTCTGCCAGACGTCCCGGCCCCCAGCATGGGAATGGAGGGCATTCCAAATCCAGGTATCTCTGGCATTCCAAACCCCATAGGAGCTGCAGCCCCAGGAATCTCTGGTAGTTTGACCTCTGGTATTGTGAGTTCAGTTGCCTTCTTCTTCTTCTGGGTCTTGAGGAATTCCCGCTCGTCTGCCGCGTAAGACTCTGCAATCGCCTGGTTATACTGCTGCTGGAGATTTGCATTCTCCCTGTACAGGCTCCCGATCCTCCCAATGAATTTGAGAGTCCGAGCCTCCCTATTCTTCAAACTCTCATCTATACCCTTCTGTGCGCTCTCAGCAATCTCGTCGAACCCAAACGCGTATGTGATCTTCTGGAGAACCTTCATCACGCCACGATACAACCACCCCATGGCATTCATTGCGTGGTATGCGATAGCCTCCCACCCAGCCGTCGTGTGGATTCGCATCCACTCAAATCCCTTGAAGATCTCCAACCAAGCGACCTTGACCCTAGTGGAAATCTTATCGCCACCAATTCGGAAGTTGTTAACCAACTCAATCAAACCTAGATTCCCGCTGTCCGTCATTCTAAGAATGACATCAGTCAGTAGTGCTATAGCACCCACAGTGACCGCAATAGCCCCAGTCCATGCAATCGTCTTCAGGTACAGCAACCCAAACAACTTGACGGCTCCACTCAGCACCATGAGCACTGGTCCAATCAGCGCAAAGAATGCAGCCAATGCGATTATCATCTCCTGAGTACTGGAGGATAACCCAAACCACCACAATGTGGCTTCCTGCACCAGCTTGCCCATTTTCAGGACATAAGGAGCTAGGATCTTGCCGATACTCATCCCTACCAACACCACGTTATTCCAAACCTGTACCATTTGAGCATTGAACGAAGAGAGCTGGACCCTTGCCACTTCCTCGGTTTTGCCAGCCATTCCGAGCAACTGCTTGTGATACTCCCGAATCGCCTGAGATGTCCCCAGCAATGTGGCTAGTGCGTCAAATGATCTGTCCTGAAATCCCAGCAGAGCTTGTGCCGCTCCCTTCTGCTGATCAGTCAGACCACTAAACAGATTATCTAGATCCTCTACAATGTCTGCCACAGGGAGCATCTTCTCGTTGGCGTCAAATGCCCGAATCCCCAGAGCAGCCCAAGCCTCTGCATTATTGCGTGCAGCAGTACGCACATCTCGAAGGACAATAGCTAGCTTCTCACCTCCCTGCTCAGCTTTGTACGATCGATCGGCAAACACCCCAAGGACCGCTAACCCTTCTTCCAGACTCTTGCCTAGATACTTCAGAGCTGGACCACTCTTCGTGACGATTGCCTTAGAGAACTGCTCAACACTCGCATTGGCTGTCGATGCGATCCCAACTAGCTGGTCGGACACATAGCGCATGTTTTTGAGATTCTCAGCAGGATTCTTGGAAGCCAAACCCAAAGTAGATTGTGCATCAGTCAATAGATCAGTGGCCTTGGCCATATCGAACGCACCAGCTATCGAAAACTTCTCCACAGCCGCTAACGCTGCTATCGCTTGCTCCGCATCCATTCCAGCAGACGCCAAGAAGTAATAGGCCTCCGCTAATTCCTTGGCAGAAGTGGTTGTCTTGCTTGAGATCTCCTTGGCTGTATCCTCCATCTTCTTTCGCATTTCGTCGGACACACCACCCATAATTGCTACTGACTTCGTCATGGCGTCGTCGAAATCGGAAAAAGCCTTAACAGAGGCTCCACCAATCCCAACCAAAGGCAAGGTAACCTTGGTGAACAACTTCTTACCCACAGATTCCATCTTCTTACTTGCGGCAAGCATCTTCCTTTCGGCGCCGTCCATCATCTTGTTGAATGCGGACGCGTCGCCAAGCAAGCGGACGTAGAGATCTCCTATCGAGAGCTTGAACATGATCAGTCCTTCCCGCTCATGCCAAGAGTCGCCAACCAGAAGCTCTTGCTACGAGCCATACGATCATCAGGAGACAAATCGTCTACTCGTAGATTGGGATCCTTATTCTCAAATTTGAGAATCAGATCGTCTATCTTAACCTTGCCTGGATCCTTCACGTGTCCTCTGCGCACCTCTGCTGCAATCTGCGCTAGATAGTAATTCTCTCGGTGGAATGAATTCACCTCGAGATCCAAGAAGTGAATCCACTCCACAAATTCCGAGGAGGTGGTCTTGGCCTGAACCTCTTGCAACGGCAGTCCCAAGTGAGAGGCGAGACGGAACCATTGTCCCCTCTCGCCCCTTAGTCGTTTCCCGCGAGGTCCACAGCCTCTTGATTGAGGGCGTTAATCTCTTGGGCCTTTTCGAAGATCCTAGTCTGAGTGCTTGCTGGCCATTCCTCAATGGAGCTTCGCTTGATCCGATTCCCCTGATCGTCGTATAGACACAGAGAGAGGAGACCAGACTGCAGACCATCAAAGCTCTTTAAGCCGATTGGCTGACCGCTGGCGTCGAATCGCATTCTCCCAGACAGCGAGGAGAGATACTTGTCTCGATCCTTTCCGGTTAGCTCTCGCAGAACCAAATGCAAGCGTTCACTAGCTCCCTCCAATACAATCGGTAGCTCTTTACGATCCAGATCAAATCTCAGTTCTTCCATGCGTGTCCTTCCCTTCCCCTATAGCAACCCTGGGGTGGGGAGGGGATCCCCCACCCCAGGGATTCCTGATTAAGCAGAGTAGGACGGCGCAGTCTCTACTCCACTCCCATTCTGGTTGCTGGGCACGATTGTGACCTCAGCCGTTGGTTGCTCTCCTTCCACGATCCGATTCGGAGTGAACTCGTCGATCCAACCCCAGAAGACCAACGTGGAGCTGTCCGGGAATGTTACCGTGATCTGCTGATTGACATTGCACATGGTGACGATTTCGTCGTACACGGCTGGATCGTAAGCAGCCACCAAACTACTAGGCGTGAGTGTCTTCAGCTGCTTAGGAGACATGGTACGCCATGCTGTGTTTTGCATGGTGGTCGTGTCGTTTGCTCCTCCACCAGAGACACCCGGAGGAGAGACCTCCTTCTCCCAAAGTTGCACATCCGAATCTTCGTCGAACGTGATCAGGGTTGCGAATCCGTCGTCCATCCTCGCCATTGCTATTCCTCCCTCAAGGAGACCAAAAGATTGGCAGTGAATAGGAACCTGCGCCTGGTCCCAGGCTCCACACCCAGGGGAATAGCAGGTCCAGTCTGACTTGTGTTGAACACCGTATACGTTGAGGAATCAATCACAACTGATTCGTTGTTCAGTCCCTCCAAAGAATCCAATGCGTCCTGCAACTGCAGCCACGCTGCGTCGTAGTCGTCTCCTCTCACCCGAATCTGAATCCCATGGTGGAGGATATTGACCCCCGTCATTAACCGCCCGTCGTCTACTCCTGTGGTGGTGTAGATCGTTCCGCATTCGTCTGGACTGTTTGGCTCGTGAGCTATGAAGAGTGGCCAGCTCGAATCAGCACTGGGATCCGTAAAGACTCCTTCAGCAATCAGGAAGTCAGCAATGATTGCAGCTGGAGAATGGGTGATCACAACCTCTCCGCCTCTTTCCTCACGATCTGAATCAACCTTCGCTTGCCTTCTCTAGCAGGAGTCTCGAGGAATTTGGATTGTCCTCTGCCCGGAGGATCCCAGAAGTTGCCTCTATCCACTCCTCTCCTACGTGGTCTGGGCTCTCCCTTGTTCTTCTCTTCTATGTTCTCGTGAACATAGATTGCGTAGCTGGCTGTGTACCCCACAATCACGTCGAATTTCACTCCGCTGCCGATCTTCCGAGTGAATGCAGACGCTTTGAGATTTCCAGTGTCCACGGGAACAATCCGCTGACTCTCCCGCTGAATGTACAAACCAGCTTTGACCACTCCTCTCTCAAGAGCCTTGCGAATTCGCGAATCCGCCTTACACAAATTCCGCTGAATGTCCCTCACCCCGTCAATCTTCACCAGGGAGGCCATTAGAGAATCGCCTCCCTAAGGTACTTGGTGCCTCTCAGACTGGGTGTCTTGGCCGTCTGCCTGATCTCCCAGGCCCCCACATTGGCGTGGGGGTCTGCTTGATCGATCGAAGATCCCAAAGTCCCCAGGAGAATCATTCCAGTGACCTCTAGATCCCTGTCCACAATCAGCTGGGCTCTTGACAGCTCCCTAGATCCAGTGGCTGTTATGAATTCCTCTGCCACGTCGTCCCACCTGCACGAGATCTCCTCTGGAGTCTCGTACGTGGGCTGTCCATTAGCGTCGTGGGATCCTGTGGGAGCCCAGTAGACTGCTGTCTGACGCATAGTCTTGACAGCGATTCCTATGTTGTCAGTCGCGGCCGCCATGGCTACTCTCTAGGATTCGACGGACTATTAGCTCCACCTCCTCTGTCATTTCCTCCCTACGCTGTCTCCTACAATTGGCCACTCCCTCAGTAACCGCCTGCTTGACAATCAAACACAGCGTGTTATCCCTCTCGATCATTACCTCTTTCAGGAGTACTCGAATGTCCTCCTTCCTGACCTGCTCCTCCTCCAAGTCTGAGAGCCTCCCCTCCAAAGTCGCAAGCTTCTGCTCTTGGATCGCTGATCTCTCACGATTCCCCAGGGTCACTTTTACGATCCATGCGACCAGTCCAACCAAGACCGCAAGTACGCTGCGAAACCCAATCTTCCACAGTTCGTCTACCGTCATGAACTACTCTTAATCAGTGTCATCGTTGCCCTCACTGTCTCCAGTACCAAGCCACGTGACCCCAACCGTTCGGCCCCCTCCTTGAGCCACCTTCGCGTTCAGTGCCGCTAAATTGCCGTCTGTGTCGATCAGCATTGCCTGCTGGCCATAGACAGTCACGGCTAGATTCAAATCCACCTTGTGCTGATAAGACGCGCCTACTTTGCCTGCACGCTCGCTAGCCGTGCGTAGATCCCGGACCGCGTAGAAGTGGGCTGACAACCAACGCTCAATCAGCTCTAGCCTGGCGTCTGTGTAGCTCGAATCGGAGCACAGCTCAGTGACCAAAGCGTTCGCCACCTCTATGAATGGTGTCAGAGAGATCGTGGAATCGACCTCTATGATTCCCTCGACAGCTGTGCTAGTGGTCCTCGCCATTGCCCTCTTCCCTCTTGCCTGTCCCGCGCAATCTTTGGATCTCTCTCTTCAGCGCTTCCCAATGGTCCGGGTGCATCATGATCCAACCACCCACGTCTTGATCGAACACCTTGGACTCTCCGTCACCAGCTAGTACACGAGCCCTGACCTCCGTATTCTCTAGACACTCTATTGCCGTCCCACTCCTGACAATCACAGCTCGCTCCTCCACAGTTGGCCCCAGAGTGAATCCAGAGCAGCCAACAAGGAGGCTACAAACCAAGATCGGCCAAACGCTCAACGTCAGTCTGTCCACCAGTGACCTCAATATGTGGCTCTGGGTGCTCTACAGTCCTCTTCTGCAACTTGTCCGTGCCGAAGAACACCTTCAGTACAGCGACAAGAGCCAAGACAATGGGAGAGATCCAACCCACTACCGCTCCTTCCTCTCCACCACGTTGTGAGCTGCATTGATTGCTTCCTTCACTGCCTTCTGCCTGCCTCCAAGGTGGGATTGGACCTTGAGGACGAATTTCAGAGCGGCGTCTGCCCTGGCTGCTGCCTTGTTCTCGGTGTCGTCTGGTATCGCTCTCTCTGCGTGCTTGACTGCGTCTACCAGTAGACCCTTGTGCTCGTCGTAGATCTTTTGCCAAGTGGGTTTCTGCCTGAACACCATCCCCAGAATCCAGACCAAAACAGATCCAACAATCGTGAGACCTACTGGACTGTTTACAAATAACCACACCAAGGATCCAATGCTCTGTTGCTCTTCCATGATTAGTCCTCCCCAATTGGAGTGCTTCCCAGAGTGATCTTGGGAAACACGTCTAGCTTGCTGCTTCCGTCTGTGACGTTGTAGATCTCTCGACCCGGAAACACACGTCGAATCGAATCTGCAACACGCGGGAATCCGCGCAGGAATCTTGGGTATGCTTCTGCTCTAGCCGGCTCGCACCGACAATCATGCCAATTAGCCCTCCCCGGATCCCTGCCAGTCTTCTCGTCTTTGGGACCAAGCTGCATATCGAATCCGAGCAGGAAAACACGCCGTGCTCCTAGTATCAGAGCTAGATTCAACGCAGCCGCTCCAACGTTATCGGCCCAACACAGCTTGTCTCTGGAGACCTCTCCACCATTACGATCCATGGAGAGTACCCAAGGGATCTCGGATACAGCCTGGCTGCTGGAGGGGGGAAGAATGCTCACGACCAGACCCCCGTATTCCTGGAGACAGTCGCGTCCAATCTTCTCCCACCAAATGAAATCGCCGAAGATCACAATCTTGCAAACATGCGAGCCTAGCAGAAACGCAGAATTGCAGCCGATCGTGTTCTGTCCTCTGAGTAATCCCCAATCAAATCCACGTAAGGAAGGACCACCACCAATGACATAGCAGTCCTCCCCTTCCCAGATCGGATCAGGAGTCCAAAACGTAGGGAGCTTACCCCTCAAGGTACTCCCTTATGAATGCGTCCACATGAGCCTTCTTGATCCCCTTCTCGTTCAGCGGAGAATCAGAATGCTCGTCCTCGAAAACGTGGTACCAACCACCTCTCCTGTACACGCAAAAACACTCCTCTACAGCCAGAGGAAAACTCGCCGTGCAGAGAGTCCCCTTCCCCTTCACAGTCTTGGATTCTTTCTTCTCGGGCTCTGGTTTGATCTTCTCGGGCTCTGGTTTGACCGGAGTAGTGGTCACGAACACCGGATCAGGATTCGGATCAGGTATCAAATCTACCCTGGCGAATCTGTTCTTGCCGAACATCTTCTCCAGATCCATACCGGTCAGAATAATGTCACCCGTCTTGTAGGTCTTACCGTACTGACTATGCTTTGGGCCCAACACCTTGAATTTCACACGTGTCCTTCCCTCTCCCCATACAAGACACCCCAGGGTTGAGTGGGGAGGTCTCAACCCTGGGGATCCTTGTCTAGCCTACGCAGTGCTCCCGTAAACAATCCCAGTGTTGCCGTTGATATCAGCTCGCAGGTGAGGCACCAGAATGCCCATCACCTTAAAATTGAGCTGCATTCCACCCTTGGACTCCCACTGGACGGTCTGGATCTCCATACCAATCAGCATGCGCGCGACGTCTGAGGTCATCTGCACGAGGATCAAGGTGTAGCCAGTCCCCTGGTAATCCAGAGTCCTGCAAACCTCGATTTCCTCCACATTCTGGATCCGTTGGCGCAAGGTCACTCCTGGATACTGAGTGGAGTAATCTGCATCCATGTACACATCCCACGCAGGACTCGCGTACAGCACGAACGGACCGTAGTGATACGCGTCGTAAGCGTCCTGCCTCATTTGCAGGACCTCGGTCAGGGTCGTGGCAGCCGACCAGCCAGATGCCGTCGGAGACGTAATCGTCCGGGTCAAAGCACTGGCGAAATTCTTGTAGCCGTAGATCGTACCTCCGCCAAAGGTGTACGTGCTGAGAGCACCGATCAACAGCTTCTCCGCACTTTCTGCCACCTTCCGACCAGCCAACTCCGCTCCCGTCGTATCCAAAGGACTGCCACCGTTGCGCGAGGCCATGACCTGTCGCGCCGACAATTGGAAGTCCTTGTGGATGATCGGAAGAGGAATACTCGACAGATCGAATTGAGGCTGATCCGACTTCGATTCTCGCATGCCGTCCATGCTGATTGCCGCGTCGGAAATGTCGCCCATCTTCTCGTGATCAAGAGTTATCCTCCCCATACCATTGGGGATTGTGTACTCGAGACCACGGGATCGAAGATCGCTCACAGCCTTCAATCGAGGTTGCGCAGCCTTGATCACAGACCGATCGATCTGAATCCAGTCGTCCCTTCTGAGGCTCGCAGTAGCATTCAGTACCGGAACTGCAATCCCGTTGCGCGTCACGTACGTCCTACCGTCCTGTGCCTCAAATGGCCGGAGGACTCCAGGGTCCATGCCGTTCCGAATCAACGTCGAGGCGACGTCACCCATTCCCTGTCCGTTCAGAATGTAATCCATGGTTCTGCTCCCTTCCTACAGGACTCGAACGTCCATTAGCGTGTTGGACGAGCCCGAAGCAGACAGGTCCAAGGTCTCCAAAGCAATGGCAGTCTTCTGAACTGGACTGCCCGTATCACCTATCAAGGTCCCGTCCCCGCCACTGATCAGAGTGTCACCCTTGGTGACACTCTCGCCAGCTTTGAGCAAAGCCTGGACTCGTGCACCAGGCTGCACAATGTTGTACTGGACCAGGGCTCCATTCGCGTAATCGTCCGTTATCTCATTGCCCTGGAGGCTGTCCTCCACCGCAAACGCCCGTTCATGCTCTCCACCCTGCGTGGCATGAGCCTTCACGGTGTCTGCCGTGGCACTGGTCAGCTCCAAGAGCATTCCCGGAGAGACGGTCCCGGAAGCTAGAGCCTCCTCCCGAATGTAATCGCCACTCAGTTGAATCTGATTGTCAGCCACAGCTTGCCTCCTTTCCTACTTGGCAGCCGTTTCAAAGTTCATGACCGGAGGATTCAGAGGCTCGATCTTAGTGTCGCCCCGATTCCCCATGAGAGCGTCTGCCAGTCCCGCGAACGAAGGAACAGACAGGCTCTCCTCCTGTTCCTGCTTACCGCGAGCCAGATTGGCCACTGCCTGGAGAGTCTCCAGATTCATGCCCTCAAGCTGCTCCGACGTGAACGTGTTCTTCTCGTTCGCGCTGATCACAGCAGACAGACGAATCCTCTCTGCCTCGTGAGCCCTGAGGCCAGACGCCAGCATGTCCCGAATTCCGTCTGGCGCATTGGCAATGTAGTCCGCCACCGTGAGACTCTTATTCACTGATTCCTCCTTCGGTCTCTTGTTGGCTACTGGATCCTCCTTGGGCAGATCCTCGTCCTTGGTCTTAGGTTCCTCGTTCACGGTCGGATCCTTCTTGGGGCCGATCTTCTTCAGCTGATCCTCTTCCAGAGACATGAGGAAGGGTCGATCCGACTCCTCCCATGCCCCATTCAAGATCAGATCGCCCACAAACAACTCCTTGTCCATGCCTGATCTCTCCTCCACATTGCCTATGTACTGACCGTCCACCGAACGGTACTCAGTCACCCTCACCACCTCCACCGGGTCCCCCTCCAATAGAGAGACCCCCGTGTCGGTGGACGAATACCCACGCTTGTATAGTTTGTTGCTTGAGCAGTAGACCACGAAGTCAGAGAAAACCGCGTCAATCCACCAATCATTGTGATTCAGCTCGTCCTGCAAAACCCTGCAGAGGTCCGCCCTGATCGTGTCGTGTGATTGCTCATTGCGGAGCAGCCCACCACCCTTAGCGATCGAGCACGCCCCCACCAAGTCAGGGAGGATTGCCAAGTGGTCTGGTCGATAGTTTCGGGCTATCGCTACATACTTCTCACCATTCCAATCCCCCTCTGTGGACTCCACGTCTGTGTAGAGACCCGTAGATAGCTCGATCATTTCTCCGTTTCGGAGAGCCTCCAAAACCCTATCGTCTACCTTCTCCAGGCGATCCTCTTCAAGCCATGCTTCTGCTTTGAGCTTCCCTCCTTCGTACTTGGCTCCCATGATCATTCCTACGCCCTGAGCCTCGAGGACGTCAGGAGAGCACGCAGAAATCCCCACCCCATTGTCTTGGGGGTGGTAGACCACTACAGGTTTGTGATTCCAAATCTCTGGAGTCTTGGAGAGGTCCTCTCCAAGATAGAGCAGAGGGCCATTCGATCCTGCATGGACTCCCTCTACCAGCATGACCATAGGCACGACCAAGTACTGATTGCCTTGGAGCTTCCTGTAGCTGATCTTGGCTCCCTGCAAATTTAGAGTGACCACGCAGAATTGATTAGTTGTGGCCTTCTTCTTTTGTTCCTCGAGGATCTTCTCTGCCTTCGCTGTGGTCTTGTCCTTCACGGCCTGAGACAGACTCGACTGAGGAATCCTGGCTAGTGCATTCCTGAGGTGCGGGAGGTCCACCTCTCCATTCTGATCCTTGTAGGGGAAGTGACGTAGGGTCCTGGGAGTGGTCTTACCTTCCTCGTCCTTCTTGCCACCAGACTCGACATGGAGAAAGGCAGAATCCGGCAGATCATTGACGTACTTGGTGGACCAGACTGCGTTCTCCGTTTGATCCTCATTTGTAACTAGTAATGCTGCCTGTCTTCCCATTCCTCCCCCCAAAAAGAAAAGAGGGCCCGAAAACCGAGCCCTCTTGTGAGGTACCTACCAGATATTCGATACGTCAATCTTCTACTATACCCGAGACCTCCCACTCCGTGCAAGATTCCCCTTGCCCACTCTGTCGGACGGGGGCATTATTGACTCCTCTTTGACCACCCTTCGAATCATGCCGTCCTCTACTTTCAGAATCAGAGAACCATACCACCGCTTTACTTGCACAGTGGCCAACATGCTCTCAATCCAGATCATTTGAGCCTTCTGTTTCCTGCCTCGATCGTACTCATTCACAGGCTCCTCCCCTTCCTGCCCCTACCAATACCATGTTTGATCATGAATTTGTCTCGCTTGAGTTCTTGGAATGCTGGAGATCCTTTCTGGACTACCTCGACTCGCAAGCTGTCCTCCTCTGGTAGTTGCTGCGTGACCATGTGGAGGACGTTGCCCAGGAACATTAGCTGATCCCCCATGTTCTTGTACTGCTCGCACAGATTTACAAAACCGATATGCAGAGCCTCTATAGGCTTCAGCTCTTCGTTGTCTCCCTCCAACACCTTCAAATCTTCCTTCGTCTCTCCCACAATCAGTCCTCCCCTATAACAGATTCTTGCCAGCCCATGTGGACTTGGCTATTGCTTGTTTCAGAGATCCCTTCTTGCGTTCGGCTCTGATCGATCCCTTCACAGCTGCCAGCAAATTCTTCTTGCGGTCCTTGGCTCGTGCCACTGTAGAGGGTATCCATGTGCAACGGCATCTTGGGTGGATTGGAATCATTCCTCTAGCTTCCTCGATAGTGAGAAGCTGACCCTCCATTGCCCCGCACCGCTCACACACTCTGTCGTCTCCTGCTGTACTCCACTCTGCCAAAACCCCCACCTCCTCTACTCCAAGATCCTGGAACGAATCTAATTGCCCTTCCGCGTGTGCCGCTATGATCTCCGTTTGCGCAATCAGCTCCGCTCTCGTCCTGGTCAGATTGCCAATCCGCTCTGTCATGCCCTTAGCAATCGTCATGGGATTCAGACCGTGAGCCAAACCAGACGCCAGCTCTCTCGAGAGCTGCTGGCCCATAGTAGATCCAACACCACGTAGATCCTCAAACGCTCTGGTAGCCAGCAACTCAATCTTGGAGAGCCGTTCTGGCTGCGCGAAAGCAGATCGCAGAAATTCCTCCTTGGTGCCCGCGTAGAAATCTGCGCCCTCCGACAGAGCCTCCTTCCGCACGTCCTCAAATGCTCGGACTACTCCCTTCCGGTATGCGCTGTCGATATAGGAAGCGGTCCATGGCTTGCCTGTGTGGTCTACCGTGAGGATCTTCCGGTCTACTTGTTCCTGCAGCCAATCCCTAAAAGCCTGGACCTTCTGTGGGTCGGTCCTGAATCTCCAAACCCCAGGAGACACCGCCTGGAGAAAGGACACAGGACCACTCAACCCGAACACGTCAAGATCTACAACCAGCTCTCTAACGCTCTTAGCGATCGACTTGAATCGACGTCGCATGTCAGCCACAAATTGACGACGCAGCATTGTGGTCCTGGTCGGATCAGATCGCAGTGGCATTACTCGTCTTCCTCGAGACCAGACATGTATCGCCAAATCCGCCTGGAAGCTTCCCCAACACTCTCACACCCAGACAGACGCACGTCAGGGTACTGTGGTGGCTCGTAGACATTCTCTATTGCGTATGGAGGATTCTCGTAGACGCTTGGCTTCCGCCTCTTGCACTCCTCGAGAGGCGTTGCGAGGTGGACCATGATCAATCCGATTGGTCCTATGATCTCACTGGCTGTCCTCCTGGCTGCAGCGTCCGGTGAGACCAGAGACACTACAGGGATCTCCCCCTGTCTAGCTAGGATCTTGGCCAAATGCGCAGCTCTGAGAGCTTGAGCAAATCTATCCGTCGCAGAGAATCCAAGATTCCCCCAACACTCTCGCAATTCGTCCCCGTCCAGAATCACAATGCGATAGACGTCCAAAGACAAACGTTTCGCTAAGGTCGTCTTGCCAGACCCCGGATAGCCTGTGATCCAAATGACACTCACACCTTCCTCCTCACAATCAGCAAACGATTGCTGGCTGTACTCCTGGACAGCGTGTACCCCCAATCAGAAAGACACCCAACGTCATTCAGCCTAAGCTGATTGAACTCTGCTAGTCCCTTGTAGAATCCGACGGACCTCCTGACGAATGGCAATCCATTCCACGACGCCTCCGGGATCACAGTGTTGACGTTCAGCCAGGCGATTCCGTCCTTCGTCAGCAGCTCCGGAAGAGCCATAAAAAGCAGAGTCACCAAATCATTGGTGAGGTGGTAGACGACACAGGAGAGCAGAATCATGTCGAATTGCATGCCCAAAGACAGACCGAAATCCTTGCGACCAACAGCAAAACACCTCGAGTCTCCAGCTCTGGCTATCGCCTCCGCGTCAACGTCCACCCCTCTGTATCCTTCTCCAATCAGATCCGCTATGGCTCTGGTGGACCTCAGATCCCTACACCCAATATCCAGGACTGTCTCGGGTTTGGTGTGTCGAATCAGATCTAACCAAACTCCCTCTACCCCTGACATTACTCCTCCTCGTCTTCTGCGTCGTCCTCCCCAAACGCGTAGGCTTTGGCAGCCTTCATGATTTGCTTTACCTCCTCAACGTCCCTGCCCATGATCATAGACAGGAATTCGGCAGGAGGAACCACCTGATCGACCCCGGCTTGAATGTACGTGGCAAGAGTCTTGGCCGTCCTCTCAGCTACGATTGCCCACTCCTCGTCGGACAGAGTGTTGAGATCAGGCCATACAACCTCGTAAGCGTCTGGTCCGTCTGCTGGCTCTGGCAGTACTCCTATATAGATCAGACGCTCCACCAGTGGGCTGATCAACATGGGCGTGAGATACTTGGTCTGTCTCCTCCACAGTCTACGATTCCACGTCCTCACGTCCTGAGAGGAGGCCAGCTTTGCCTGCTCCGACCCGAATAGGATTCTCTTAGGAATCCCGAGCGTGATCGCAATATTCTCTAGCTGTGCCTCTATGTGGTTGCTTGGATCCGCTACTTGAGGAGCTAGACTCTTGGCGGATACACCCTGGACAGCGAAGTACCTTTGCAATCCATTCGCCCAATTGGCTAGCTCGTCTCTCAGGGTGTCTGTGTCCAAAGTCGGATCCACAATGTCTGGATTCACCTCGAATGAGTAGCCAGGGAATGCTCCCTTCCAAAACATTTCACCGGACCCGCTCAGGATCTTCCGAATGTCGTAGATCCGATTGTAGACCACCTGCATTCGAGGAGTGCCGTAGATCTCTGACGTCTGTCTGTTGTCCGCTACATGGATCACTCTGGACCAGTGGACCCTCCGGGTAATGTGGGTCGCTGATCCTCCTCCCTCCTCCATATCGCGGAAGGTGAGAGTGTACTGGGTAGGTTGTCCGAATCTTGGGTTGCGTTCGTCTACCTCCCGTCTGTCCACTGTGGCCACCGATTCGTCGAAGGCCCGAACGTAGAGCACCTGCAGCCCCTCTGGGCCCTCTACCTTCTCTCCACGCTCGTTGATTCCTGCAACAGGCTCCGATAGATCCAATCCGTCAGAGAGCCCCAGTAGCAAGACTCCAAATCTGCCGATCCCTGACAGCTCGTCTACCCTGTGGAGATAGTGCCAGAGATTCTTTTTGCTCTGCAAGACATTCCACGCCTCTTCAAATGGCGTCTCCTCTGGATCCTCATTCTCACGCACCTCTGGATCATGAGACCAGCACTCCTCCGGCATGACAGAAACAACCCTGTGTCCAATTCCCTCCCTGTCGTATAGGTATCGAAACATGGCTGCCGTTATGTCCTTCGGATAGCCACATTCGATATCGATATCCCTTCTGGAATCGAATAACTCAGTCAGGAGAGTGGACCTCGAGATCAGTGAATTCTCGATCAAGTGTCTAGCTGTCGGATCCAGTCTGTCTATGACTGATTGGAAAGTAGGAGTGGTGTTGTTCATGGCGTCTACCTCAATGCTTCTGCTGCTGCTCGATACATTGCTGCCACCTCCGACCCGAGTAGGTCTTGAATCTCTGGATCCTCTAGACTCGTGAGGACCTCATGTGTTGACAGGAATCGTGATTCGATCCCCATGAATTTGGCGTATTCCTGCATTAGAAACACAGCTCTCTTTTGATCCATGTCTATCTCAAACACAAACCACCCACTCTCGTTCTGATCTTGGTGAGTAGATTGAATCCACCACTCGACGCGTCCACCTGATCCTTAGTGGCTGAGTGGGGGAAGTACTGCAGCTCGTCCAGATAGAATCGATTCCAAAGACCAGGAGCCATGTAGACGTTGCCTCCGTTCACTTGGCCGGCGAATGGCTCCGCTCGGAGGATCTTGTCCCCTGTCGGTCGATCAGCCTTGACACGGAATCCCGCTAGATTCTGGATAGTGAGTGTCATTGAATCCTTGCCACCAGATCCGGGCTCCTGCTCTACCCCTATCTCAACGTCTGCCCCGTCTGCTTGTGCTGTCTGTAGGATCTTGGCTTCCCTGGCGTGGACCTCCCACTGTCCTCTCACCACGTCCAGGATCCAATACCTCCCCGTCATGTCCAATCCAATCAGAGCACCAACTGTATATGCCCCAGTGTCCTTAGATCCAGCTTTGTCCCAGTACCTAATCCTCCTCTTGAATCGAACTGGAGGATCGACGATCTCAATCTTCTCGGTGGAGAACATGCCTCCACCACGGGGTACCGGGGTCTGCAGCATTTGCCCAGCGTAAGCAAATGGCCCCATGTTGATTTCCATTTGCTTGAGGACCTCTCGAGGGAGTCTGGCTGGATCCAGCAAACCGTCTTGGTAGTGACTAAGGTAATCCTGTGGTCTGACGTCCTCCTCTCTCCCCTCCAGGATCTCAGCTGGCAGATTGATATGCCAAACGTCTCCCCCTCCTGTCTTGCCTCGCTTGAGCATTTCTGCAGCTGGATCTGATTGGTGGAGTCGTTGCATTACCAGGATCGTAACTGTGATCGCCTTGTCAATCTTCCTGGTGGCTAGCGTCTCAGTTGTGAATCTATTTGCTGTGTCGAGTACCGGCTTTGAAATCACCCCGTGAGGGTCTATAGGATCGTCGATAATCAAAAAGTGCCCATGGAATCCGGTCACAGTTCCATTGGTGCCCACTGCGTACCTAGATCCGCCATGAGCATTCGCAAAGTACCCCTTTGTATTCTGGTCCTCCCTGAGCTGGATATCCCCGAACAGCCTGATCCATTTGTCACTCTGCACCACGTCTCTGCTCTTGCGAGAGAGATCCATAGCTAGGTGATAGGAGTAGGAGGTACAGATTGTCTTGCAGGACGGCATTCGAATCCAACACCACGCGGGAAAGAAGACAGAGACAATCGACGACTTGGATGTACCAGGAGGAATGTTGACCACCAAATCATGCCTCCTCCTCTCTCCTTGGAAGACCCTCTCAGCAGCCTCCTGGAGAACGTTGCACAGAGCCTCCATATGCCAATTGTAGATTAGATTCTCCGGGATCACTGTGGGCCAAAACCTACGCACGAATTGCCATAGACTGTCTCGACAGACGCTAGATTCAAGCTCTATGGGATCATAGTGCATTAGTAGATTCGTTTGGATTTCAGGGCGGAAAACAGATCGTCCAATCCTTGGACTCTGTGGGCTTCCTTGTGGTAATCAGTCCTGTCTACGCTGTCCCTGGCTAGAGTGCGTAGTTGATTCCTCTTTTTGGCTCTAGCCCACTGATACCGAGCCCTCACCCCCTGGATACAATTAGTACAGATCTCACAGCCTCCCTGATCCCATGGTCGAATCGGTTTAATTCTCCTCCGACATATCACGCACTTATTGATCGTGGAGCCAGAATTGGGATTCTGATACTCCCTGATCTTCCGATCCGTGTGTTCGTCTTTACTCTTCTTCTTCGACACGTGAATCCAGCTCCTCTAGCAATTGCACACGCAGATTCAGGGGCAGATTGGCCACTGCTATCAGACTCTTCTGTTCAACCCGAATCGGGTGTTCTCCGCCCTCCAGAGTCACGTTCTTGCGCTCCTGGTAGCCCCTATCAGAATGCAGCCGTTCCAAGTACCACCGTGCTGTACTGGCAGCTACACGAAAATCTAGCCTCTGGGAGATCATTTCGTCGATCGTGAACTCAGCAACGTCTGCTAGTCTCTCCTTCTCCTCGTGGATAGCCTCTCTGACGTCTTCCCAGGCTGGTCTCCTTAGTGCCCTATGGAGAGATTTGTACGTGGTCCCCAGCTTGTGTGCCATGGTGGAGATCCTGCCCCCTGATCCTGGAATGGCCTTCATTACCCTCGGTTTGGATAGTGATACCTTGGGCTTCCTTACCTTCTTGATTGCGTACTTATTCCTCTTGATATTGTGATTCCTACTGGTCCTTTGCTTGGCCACTAAATCCAATCCTCCTTGGGGCTTTTTAGGGGTACCCTGGTACAGGGTACCCCTAGCTTCCTGAGCTTTCTAGGATTGGTGATCCTCCCTGGGAGTTGTTGACTGCTCGCCAATCACAATAATCACAATCCTCCATGACCTCATGATCACCCTCTAGGACCTTGACAGACACAATAGCATTGGGGTGCGTTGCGCACTGGACGAGGAATTCCGTGACCAATTCCTCCGCATTCTTAGCTTTTTCCTTCTCACCCTTCGATAGATTCCCGGCCCCGTAATCACGAACGAGTTGCACGCATTTGACTAGAGCTGGCACTATGTCTTTTGCCCTCTGTTGACGCCATGACATGACTAGCCAGAACATTGGATCTAGCTCCACTGGATCGTGTGTCTTCATGCCAAAGATAGGGATCAATTGACCAGACTCCGTGTCCATATCCAAAATAATCTTCATGGGGATTTCCTTTCTCTCTCAAAAACGCAGTTGACCTGTCGTGTTTGTTTTGTATTATGCTCCCTCTGAACTCTGGACCTGGAGAATACACAATGGCTAGGACAAGTAGAGACGGGAGGCTGAAGAGAGGTGTACTCCCTCTGGGGACCCCAAGGACTAGAGGGGACAGTCTTGCGCGCTACACTCCCAAAGTAACACGCACACCCAGACACGACCCACCTATCGGGAGTCGTTGGGGGAGTTGGACTGTGGTGTCCGTCGGATTTCGGATCGTTGGGAGAATGCACCGCTACGTGGATTGCGTTTGCGATTGTGGAGTACCCCAAGCAGTAGTGATCTACTCCCTGATTCGTGGCGCGTCTACTCAGTGCTCGTTCTGCGCTGGGCAGGCTGTACGTCCTAATCGGCTACTGATCTGCAAGAGCTGCGGAAGGACAGGGGAGGAGACTGTCTTCACGTCAGTTGTAGAGTGCCAGTCCTGTGAGAGAGCTGGGCAGAGGAATGGTCGCTGCCCTCAGTGTAGTGCCTGTCTCTGGTCTGGCGGCGTGGGAAGGACGGCAAAGACCCACGGTCTACAGTGTCGAGCAGGTTGTGGGTGGGAGAATCCCTAAAATTTTATGGATCACCACGGTCTGTTCGTCTAGAATAGGATCGAGATTCTAATCAGAAAAGGAGTGGCAATGAATGATTCTATGGACGAAGAGCGCTTGAACTGGTGGGTTTTGTGCATGCCAAACGGCATACCTTACATCGACGAATTCCACGAGGTGCAGCTGCATAGGACCAAAGCGGAAGCTGCCGCCGCCGCCAAGTGGTTTGATCCTCCGAGACCCAAACCCGTGAGGATCGAGTTCACGAGGATCAAGTTCACGTTTCCACAGGGGGAGGAGTAGGTGTTGTGTCTGGCCGAAACAAATCGATCCCAGAGAACGCCGCAAGCGGGAACGAGAGTCTGTATCGAGATCATTTGGGGATCGCTCGCTGTTTGGCTCGGAGATTCGCCAGAGCCTACGGGAGATCCTACTCGGATCTGCTAGAGGTAGCTGAACACAGCCTGGTGGTGACACTATGCGAAAATCGCTACGACCCTGGTAGGTGTCGGTTGTCCACGTATCTCTGGGGGAGGATTCAGAGTGCTTTGTGGTCGGAGATCAAAAGGACCAAGAGAGAGATCCCAGATTCAGATCTAGATCGTCTGGAGAGTCGGGATTCTTGGCTAGACAGTCTATGGTCGGAGATCAGTGAGGAGGCGAGAGCCTTGGTGGGTATTCTGCTAGAGACTCCCGAAGAGATAGCGGAGGAATTCTCCCCTCGCGCTCCCGTGCGAGTTAGAAGAATGGCGAAACAGTACGCGATCAACCATTGGGGTTGGTCTGCTGGAGATGCGAATCAGATCTGGGAGGAGGTGAGATCCAATGTCCTCACGTCATGAGGAATACTGCCCCGAGTGCTTACGAGTGTGTGAGCTGCACGGGAATCTATACTGTCCCACTTGTCACAAGCACGACGGAGAGTGCGAATATGGGAACTGCGAGGAGGACGCCACCTATCGAATCGATCATCCATTAGAGGTCCGCTTCTTTTGCGAGCACCATGCACTCGATCCCTACTACCAATTCGCCAGAGCTGGTTGTTCCGTGTATCGGTTGGAGTAGAGAGAAATGTCTATCGGATCCCAGCTCCGATCCATTCTGAGAGTCGATCCGTACCGGTACCAAGTACGGGGAGTGCGATTCGTCGAACGGAACCTCGGGAGAGTTCTGATTGGTGACGACATGGGTCTGGGGAAGACGCTGCAGGCTGCTGGGTGGTTCGCTGTCCACCCAGAAATCAGACCCGTGGTCGTAGTCTGCCCAGCGTCACTAAAGCTGAACTGGCAGAGAGAGCTTCGAAAGTTGTTCGGGTTGGATTCAGTGGTGTTAAATGGGAGGAGACCCAAACACGTCTCCTCCCCCTTCCTGATCGTCAACTACGACATTCTAAATTCGTGGCTGGGCGTCCTCTTGGAGACAAAGCCCGCTGGCCTCGTTATCGACGAATGCCACAAAGCAAAAAACAGGAAGGCGAAGAGAACCAAAGCATGCAGACGATTAGCCAAGGCTAGCCAACACGTGATTGCTCTATCCGGTACTCCTGTCCTCAACAAACCTTCAGAGCTATACCCCGTCCTAGAAATGATTCGACCTCGAGAGTTCAAATCATTCTGGAGATTTGCATTTCGCTACTGCGATCCAAAGAAGGGATTCGGTGGCCATTGGGACTTTTCTGGATCCTCCAATCTAGAGGAGCTGCAAGACCGCTTGCAGGGGATCATGATTCGGAGAACAAAGCGAGAGGTCCTCCCCCACCTGCCACCCAAAAGAAGAATCACGATTCCGGTCGAGATCGACAATCAAGCAGAGTACACCAAGGCACAAGACGACATAGTAAATTGGATCAGAGAACAAGGAGGCGAAAAGGCAGTCAAGAAGGCCAAGGGTGCAATAGCTTTGGTTCGTCTAGGCAAACTCAAGCACCTAGCAGCTGTGGGGAAATTGCGCATGGCTGCTCGATTGATCAACGACTGGATAGACGCCACAGAGGACAAGCTTCTAATCTTCGGGATTCACACAGACGTGCTAGACCACGTCTATTCTGTGTTCCGGAAGATCAGTGTAAAGGTGGACGGGTCGGTGAGAACAGATCAGAGAATGCGGCTAGTGGATCGATTCCAAACCGATCCCGATTGCAGGATCTTCCTTGGCCAGTTGCAAGCAGCTGGTCACGGACTAAATCTCACAGCAGCTTCTACGATTCTATTCCTGGAGATCGGCTGGGTACCAGCAGATCACGACCAAGCAGAGGACCGATCCTTGAGGATCGGACAGACTGCCGATTCTGTGGACTGCTACTACCTTGTGGGATCCAACACGATTGAAGAGAGGATTATGGAGATTCAGGAAAAGAAACGAGAGGTGTGTGATCAGATTCTAGGTCCCTCTCAGTCTTACCTAGATCTGTTGAGATAGTCTGTGTTTGATATCGTCCGATTCGCACAAGAGCACCATATGGATTCGATCGACAGCGGACACCACCACTGTCACGAGGGTTGGATTCAATTGCATTGTCCCTTCTGTGCTGGTGGCGTATCTGGCTTCCACCTTGGATTCTCTCTCGAGAGTGGCTATTTCAACTGCTGGAGGTGCGGAGGGCACAGTGTCTGGTCCTACCTTGGAGAAATCCTGCGGACCTCTGACCGATCGAAGATTTACAAAGTCCTGCAGAAGTACCAAATGGACTCTCCAGGAATCCCCCGGACCAGACGACACAGATCTGTCCTCGTCCCACCTCCCCACCTCGAATCTCTATCTCATCAACACAGATCCTATCTGAGACGTCGGGGATTCAGATCTCGAGAGATCGAGAGGGAGTGGGGGCTAGAAGGCACACGACACCTTAGCGGGAAATGGAATTGGCGAGTCGTCGGCACGATCTGCAATCGGTTCGGTGTTCCAGTCGCCCATATCGGCCGATCAATCAGCTCACGGGCAAAACCCAAATACCGAATCACGGATAAACAAGACTGCGCAGAGGATCCGAACGGATTCCTCTATGGCATTCATAACGTGCCAGGTGATTCGATCGTAGTGGTCGAGGGTCCTGCAGACGTCTGGAGACTGGGACCAGGATCAGTAGCCACCTTGGGAATAGATTGGACGGTGACACAAGCCAATCTGATTCGACAATTCAAGCATAGATTTGTCTGCTACGATCCAGACCAGAATGCACAAAGATCAGCCAGACGTCTAGCTGAGTGGCTATCAGCCTACCCAGGGTCGACAGAGCTGGTGGACGACATGCCGTGTGATCCTGGAGACTTGGAACCCTTAGAGGCTAAGAGTCTTATGGGCGCTCTAATATTCAATAGACAGGACTAGTCTTGTGTGCTATCTTGCTCGTCCCTTGTTGGCCCAAAGGAGGAAGAGTGACGATTTCAGAAGCTGCTGAAGTATTGGGATGCTCATATCAGATAGCCTGGCATTACGTGAAGATCGGCAGAATTCGTGCTGTCAAGCGAGGACACCGCTGGTATATCCGACCGTCTGCCCTCCGCACCAAGGCTGTGCTCGAGAGACCGAGTCCTGGCAGACCTCGATCAAACGATCGCAGACCAGTGGGCAGGAGGACCAGAGACACTCATGAATGAGCAGAAGAGAGGGGCAATCAAATCATGCATGCGCGCCCTGAACGAGAGGCCCATAGTCTTCTATCCAATCTACGCTGAAATCACAGGATCGATAAAGGGAGGGCTCGTGCTCTCTCAGATCATGTTCTGGCTCTCGGCTGTCGACACAGACGAGATCTGGAAAACGGACGATCAGATCAGGGAGGAGACTGGAATCCACAGGAAGGAACTGAAAATAGCCAAGAAAAAGATCAAAGACGTCCCTTTCCTGACCGTATCCAGAAGAGGGATCCCGGCCAAAACGTGGTATTCAATCGACTGGGATTTACTCGTGGAATTCTTGGCGGAGTGGAGGGAGAAGCACCCGTCAATTTCAGCCAAAACGGGCCAAACAAGATGGGCCAAAAGGGACCAACTTGATAGTGCCGAAAGGGACCAACTGGATGGGCCAAAAGGGACCAACCATTATAAGGAGCAGGAGAAGACCTTAGAGAAGACTTCATATCATGGTTTTAGGTGTGAGAAAGGCACTCCCAAGACCCCAGAGCTGGAGAAGAGGTGGGAGAGATACGCCAAGAAGCTAGCAGACGCAGTTGGCCGAGTACGAAAGATCAATCAGAATTCCAAGGTAGTGGGGTGGGCTTCCGAGATCCGGAAGCTCCACACAAAGGACCAACTAGACGTCAGGAGAATCAAGAGGGTTTTGGACTGGTACTGCCAAGCTTTCGAAAATGATCTGATTCAAGACAACTCCAAGTATCTGCCAATCGCCTACAGTGGAAAATCCTTCAGGAACAAATTCCTGGCTATTGAAGATGCCAAGAGCAGATTGGAAGGAATTGCCAGGCCCAAACACGAGGAGGTACAGCTCACCAAAGCTCAGAAGAAATCTCTAGAGTGGACCAAACAGCGTTGGAGAGAAACATGGGGAGTACACGAAGGGACAGAAGATCTGCCACTCCTCCTCCAATCGGTAAGCGCATGGTCGTGTGACGCTGAGGACGCCATGCGCGAGCAGTTGCGAAAGGAGTCTGGGAAGAACGGCAACTATGCCCTGAGATTTGACGCCGAGACCTTCTTAGCTAGTTGCCTGCCATACTGGCGACAGGACTGGTATCTAGATTGGATTGCCAAGCAAGTCTCCAGCTGGAGCCAATGGGGTGGGAGTCTACAAGAGTTCATGCCACCCCATGGAAAGCACTTCCTGCGATACTCCAGAAAGATTCTGCGCCAAAACGTCGACGGGAAGTGTTGCAAGAAGACCTTGGCTAGGATTGGGCTGCCATAGCTGCCCTGTACGAGCCTGTTTTTGTTGGCTTGACTGATATGCCATGTATCACTGAGATCGTTGCACACACAAACGCTCCGTGCGTTTCTCGAGCCTGGAAGAATGAGAGGAAGATCTGTGAGACGACAGAAGGTAGAAAGTGGTCTCGAAAAGCGGTTGATCACCGCTCTAATCACCAGTTCAGAGTTCGCCTCGCAGGCGTCTCTGCACCTCGACCCAAGGCTGATCAGATCTAGCCACCTGAGACAGGTAGCAGAGTGGTGTCTGGATTACCACCGAGAGTACCGGGAGGCTCCAGGTCAACAAATCGAATCGATCTACCAGTCATGGTCAGAGGACAACGACGACGAGGGGTTAGTAGATTCCGTACATGATTTGCTTTCGAGTCTCTCTGGGGAGTACTCCGAGAATGGGGTCAATGTCCCGTACTTGCTGGACCAGTTAGGGAATTGGATCACCAAGCAAAAACTCACCAAGTTGCGCGACGATCTAAGCTACCACCTCACTCAGGGAGATAGAGAGGCTGCAGAGGATTCTGTCCTGGGCTACCACTCCACCCAAGTAGGTCAGGGAGTTGGTGTGGATCCTCTGACCGATAGAGGGGTCTGGCAGAGGGCTTTTCAGGATCCAGCCAAGCCTGTGATTCAGTTCCCCGGACTGGCCGGGAAATTTCTAGATTCGGCTATGACCCGAGACGCTTTGATCGCAATCCAAGGACCCGAGAAGCGAGGCAAAACAGCGTTCTGCCTTGAAATCGCCTACCAAGCTCTCCGTCAGAGGCGCAGGGTGGCATTCTTCGAGGTTGGTGATCTGTCTGAGGCTCAATTCATTCGGCGCCTTGGAATGCGCGTCTCTGGCCGTCCAATCTGGAGAAGCCAATGTGGGACTATCGAGATCCCATACCGAATGCGGATCAACAATGGTAGTGATCAGGAAGATCGACCAGTAGTTCTGAAGACCAGGGAGAAGTATAGACCGCACACGATCTCCAGAGTAGCTTGCTTGAGAGCTGTCCGTAAATTCGTCAGGACACACGGCCTCTCAAAAACCGAGAGCTACTGTCGGGTATCTGTTCACCCGAATTCTTCAATCAACGTACGTGAGATCGAGGGAATCCTAGAGAAGTGGGAAGTAGAGGACGGATTTATCCCTGACGTGATCCTAATCGACTACGCCGATATCCTGGCCCCAGAAGATCCAAAGAAGGGAGAGAGAGAGCAGGTTAACGACACGTGGAAGGCTCTACGCCGACTCAGCCAAGAAAAACACGTCCTAGTGATTGCCCCTACGCAAGCGGACGCAGGGAGCTACGGGAAGGAGACGCAAGACATGAGCAACTTCTCGGAAGACAAGAGGAAAATGGCTCATGTCACAGGAATGCTCGGACTGAATCAGACACCCCGTGAGAAGAATCTAGAGGTGATGCGTTTGAATTGGATTGTGTTGAGAGAGTCCCCCTACAGAGCGAATCAGTGTCTCTGGATCGCCCAATGTCCCGCACTGGGGAGGGCTCTCTGCTGCTCTATGCTCTAGGCTAGATCCCACGTCTTATAAGAGATCCAGCACAATCCGATTTTCTAACCAGGGGAATGGAACTATATAAGTAGAGAGAGACGAAATCAACAACGAGAGAAGAAGGAGTGAAATGAACCGAAGTGATTTGGTATTGGGACTGCTGAAGAAGCTGGGAATCGGGTACAAGGATGGGATCTCTGCTAGGCGAGCACAGGCTAAGCTGGAGAGATCTCTACTGGAGGTGGATCCTCCAGACGATCTCTCGGACGAAGAGATAGACCTACTCACGGATTTGGGATTTGAGGTCGACGAGGAGGAAGAGGTCGACGAGGAGGAAGAGGTCGACGAGGAGGTCGACGAGGAGGTCGACGAGGAGGTCGACGAGGAGGTCGACGAGGAGGACGAGGAGGTCGACGAGGTCGACGAGGACGAGGAGGTCAAGACCACAAAGAAGGAGAATTCAGTGAAGACAGCCAAGAAGACTCCAGCGAAGAAGAAGACAGCCAAGAAGACTCCAGCGAAGAAGAAGACAGCCAAGAAGACTCCAGCGAAGAAGACAGCCAAGAAGAAGGCCAAGAAGACTCCAGCGAAGAAGACAGCGAAGAAGACAGCCAAGAAGACTCCAGCGAAGAAGACAGCCAAGAAGACAGCCAAGAAGACTCCAGCGAAGAAGACAGCCAAGAAGACTCCAGCGAAGAAGAAGACCTCAAAGAAGAAGACAGCCAAGAAGGCTACGAAGAAGAAGGGATCCAAGAGAAAGACTTGGATGGAGATCACAGCAAGGGCAATCCGTGGCAGTAAGAGCCGATCCACAGCTCTCAGCAGAGCGCTACGCGAGTATTCAGATCAGGGGACCAGAGCTGCGTCGATTGACGCCACCGAGAATTCTGCCAAGTGGTATCAGTTCCAGTGCCTTCAGGCCCTCACTGCGCTTGGGATCGTCGAAGTCGACGGGGATTCAATCAATTACCTGGGCTGAGACCCGCCATAAAGAATGGACCAGAGGGGGCTCTGTTGTTGGGTCCTCTCTGGTCGCATTGGAGGAGCACTGTGCAAGTCAATCGTAAGGAGCTTTTGCGTACCCTGAAAGTCAATCAAATAGCTGTCACGCGACACGAGATCTTAGACCAATCCAATTGCTTAGTGTTTGGTGCTGGGACGATATCGAGCTTTGACGGCGAGATCTTGGTGAGGACCAAATCCCCCTTGGATTTGGAGAATGCGGTGGTCCCCGCCGACGATCTGATTAAATTACTCGCTAAGTACCCAGACGAGGAGATCGACATACGAAAGAAGGGATCAGAGGTGCTGGTCCAGGGAAAGAGGAGGAGAGCTGGAATCTCCTGTGTATCGGAGGTGTCTCTCCCTCTAGGCGAGATACCAATCCCAAAGAAGTGGCGGAAGATCCGGGAGGGAGTCCCTGACGCTCTACAGCAGGCTGCTAAGACGTGTGGGAGAAATTCGGCGAGTCCTGTTACCACCATGGTGCACGTGACCAAGGATCTAGTAGAGGCTTGTGACAACTACCGGCTCTATCGCTACTCGGGCCAAACTGGATTCCCACGAGAGGTGTCAGTACCCGGGGAATCTATAGCCAAGCTCGACGGATTAGGCGTCCTCAAGACTGCTGTCTCGAATGAGGGGTGGATTCACTGGCTGATCGAGGAAGGACACGAGATCGTGTGTCGGTGTTATGCGCTCAAGTACCCAACCCACATTGAGAAGATCTTGAAGCTGTCCACGGCCTCGGACGTGAGACTCCCACCAAATCTGTCCAAGATTCTGGGGAGGGCCACAATCATGACTGGTGACAATCCACTGGTCAGGGTTGAAATCAAGAAAGGTCTAATCTCGGTAATTGGTCGTAAGGAATCTGGGTGGTATCGAGAGCAGAAGCGAATCCGCTATGACGGCCCGACCCTCGCCTTCGACGTTCACCCGTTATTTCTGGACGAGATCCTAAAGAGGAGCAGGAAGGTTCAGATTGGTAACAGGAAGATGAAGATCGCCACAGACAACGTGGAATTTGTTGTCTGCCTCGAGGTGGACTAGGGTCGACAATATTATGCATGACTGCCTTTTCAGCCGTATCATAGCAACGATTGACCGAGATAAATGAATCCCTGCATGGTGGATCCTCGCCTGGTTTGGAGCCGGAGCTGGAGCTGGAGCCGGAGTGGGAGTCGGAGCTGGAGCCGAAGTGGGAGCCGGAGCTGGGGCTGGAGCCGGAGCCGGAGCCGGAGCTGGAGCCGGAGCTGGAGCCGGAGCCGGAGTCAGAGCAGAAGATAGGGTAATTGGATCTATGTCTGGATTCTTTGGATTAGGATCGTGGCAAACTACAGAGACCTTGGGCCATGGAATCCCCAAATGTGGCAAGTGTGGATTATCTAGGTCCTGCTTCTCGCCCAAGATGCCTGTTACTGGACGAGGCGACCTGAAAATCCTCTTTGTGGGGGAGGCTCCAGGGAAGCAGGAGGATCGTCAGGGGGTCCAATTGGTAGGGAGTTCTGGGAGACTGTTACG
>Ga0180438_10000913_pt1 | contig 54067 bp, 47 predicted proteins | sample SS_ome_12_FD_132455 | JGI IMG/M metagenome (GOLD analysis project Ga0180438, IMG submission 132455) | Hypersaline lake sediment archaeal communities from the Salton Sea, California, USA - SS_3_D_2 metaG | ecosystem: Environmental > Aquatic > Non-marine Saline and Alkaline > Hypersaline >... | reverse complement strand
GGAGTGGCCGCAGCAGGGTTAACGGACGCGGGGGCCGCTTCCTGACGGGCGCGGCTCGGCTCGGGCTCGGCGATCACCTCGTTCTTGTTGGCGAGCTTCGCCTCAAGCTGCTCGATCCGGTGGTCCTTGGCGGCCTCCTGTCAGGTGAGACCAACCCAACCAGCGGAAAATTCCAGTTTCAGGTGAGGCAGGACACAGGAGCACGGCGCATGTCCAATATATCCACCGACGCGATCGTGGCGTTGAAGACGCGCCAACATCACCATCTACCACTCGTCGCCGGGGCAGGCCGTCGAAATTGAGCGGCTCGCACACATCTCGGCTCCTTGGTCGATTCGGTTTTCTGCCGCGCCGCTGCGCCGCAACGAGAGACCTTCGACCCGTCCACCCCGTCGCCTGTGGCTCGGGGTTAAACGTGGCGGGCGCTGGTTCTTCGGCCGGCCAACTCTTCGCGGCGGGAGATTTCATCCCGCAGCCGGGCGGCGAGTTCGTACTGCTCGCCTTCGATCGCGTCGCTCAGCCGTTCGTGCAGCGTGCGGCCGACGTCGAATTCGTTGCGAAGGTCCTCCCGCATTTCAATCAGGCGGCCGACCAGTTCGTCTCCCTCGAATTGCTCCTCTGCGTCAAAGCGGGCGAAGAGGTCGCGGAAGGCCGCCAGCCCCTCGTTGATCGCCTGCACCGCGGCCTCGGCGTCGCGCTCTTCGAGCACGGCCAGGGCCCGGGCCTGCGTGTGGTGGAACAGGACAAACGGCCGGTATTGCTCGCGGGACAGGGCCCATTGCTCGTCCGGAGAGTGGGCCCGGCAAAAATCCATGAACCGGAGTGTGTGCCGGGCGTCCTGCTCGGCCTTGCTGTATCGCCGCAGGGCCAGCCAGCAGATGCGGCGGTGGTAGAATTGCACGAACTCCCGCTCGGCTTCGGCGCATTGCTCTTCGGAAAGCATGAAATCCTCGCCCTCGTGCAGGGCCTCGGCCAGGAGGTGGTCGAAGTAGGTTTCAAAACCGTCCGGGCGGGCGCCGTCGGGTCGGCCGCTGACCTCCATCTGCATCACACCCATGTCGATCCGCATCTGCAGAACCTCGCGGCCGCTTTCCACCTCGACCAGCCGGGCGCTTAGGCGTCCGGGTTCGTAAGGCCACTGGCGGAAAATCGCGTCGAGAGATCGAGGTTTCGGCATGGAAGGGTCGTCCGTCGCCTTGAGTGATGAATCGGGATGGACCGCGACACTCGGTAAGACCCCTACATTATAGACGGAAGGCGCGGCGATGCGAAGTATGAAGGTTCAACGGGCGCCCGCTCGGCGCGCCAGATTCGCGGCCCGGCGCCGACGGCGGCTCAGTCCGACCGCCGGTTCTGCCCGCCCGTATTTTGCCGCATCTTTCGCAGGATGAGCGCCACATCGTAGAAGACCAGGGCCAGGGCGGCGGCCATCCAGACAAAGGCCTCGACGTGCCGGCCACCGTGCAGCAGCAGATTGAACGGCACGACCAGGACGGCCGCCACGACCAGCGTGTAAACCCACCCCTGCCAGGTAACGGGGGTAAGCCCCCAACCGAACGTTTTGGGACGGAACCACTCGGGTTTGCCGAACATGGGAGGCCTCTTGGGATTTCGTGGTGCGTGGTCGGCGGGTGGCGTCGCGGTCGCTACCATGCAATTCGTCGGGCGACGGAAATTCTTGGCTGTTTTTGAAGATTGGAGCTACTGCGATGCAAACCATCTCAGTCCTCGACGCGGCCCAAAAACTCGACAGCCTTGTCGATCATGTGGTGGCGACTGGCTCGGCGATCGAACTGAAACGGGATGCCCGGTCCTTGAATTGAACCTGCAAGTCGCACATCGCCACGCGGAAATCCACGCGTACCTTTTGGAGCAAGGACGTAGGATCGGATCGCATGACTTGATTATCGCGGCGACTGCCGTTGCCCATGGCTTCACTCTCCGGACCAGGAACGTCAGCGAGTTCGCACGCGTTCCGGACTTGGCGGTGATGGAATTCGCGAAGGCCTAGGACATGAGCCGTCGCTTACTCCAGCCGCGGATCGCGCCGCTGTCGCTTGGTTTCTCCGCGGCGTTTTTTTTCGTCGAGGCGGCGTTGTTTGGCGGCGCGGGACGGTTTCGTCGGCTTACGCCGCTTGGGCGGCCGCGCTACCGAGAGAAGCATTGCACGAAGCCGCGCCAGCGCCGCTTCGCGATTCTGCGTCTGATCGCGGTGGCGGTCGCACGTCAGGATGATGTCGCCGCTATTGGTGATGCGGTGGGCGAACTCCGCCAGGAAGCGGTTCCGCCACGCCTCGGGCAGCGACTCGTTGCGCGTCGCCGCCCATCGCAGCGCCGCCTTCGTGTTCACCTTGTTCACATTCTGCCCGCCCGGCCCGCTGCTGCGGACAAACGTGAGCCGCAGTTCCTCTTCCGGGATGGACGTGCGGGAATTGAGTTGAAGATCGGACATTGCTGGCGGCGCCGAGCGAGAACTTTGATAGATACGTTCGGCATCGTGTGGCGACGCGGATAAACGCGCTCGACCGCATCGGCCCATCAACGTGACCGATATCCTTAAGCAAAGGCACTGGCAAAGCCAGTGGCACACGGCTTACGCTTCCGGCTCTTGGCCGTTGCTTACACTTCCGGCGTTCGTTTATTCGCCGTGCTCATCTTGGCGCCGCTCTTCGGATGGCCGCAGGTCTTCGAGCAGTTCTGTTAGCGTCACATCTTGCCGGGCGAGGACCGAGCGGAGGTTGAGCGTGACGGTGCGCTTGGCGGCCGGGTCGGACGCGTCGGAAGGACATGAGTCACATGTCGTGTCTGTCACGATCGCCGGGCGGCGCCGGCGGAGCCAGTCGTACAGATCGTGCAGTTCCGGCTTGGCCGTCAGCCGCACGCCCCAACCGGCGATCTCCTCGCCCGGCAGGCGATGGTCGCTGAGCCAGCCCGGCGTCTGGACCGCAGCGGCCGACTCGACCCAGTCGGCGGCGGCGAGTTGTTCGGCCATTCGCTCGGCCCGCAGCTTCAGGTTATCGGCCGGAGCGGTGAGCAGGGAAACGGCGGGAATGTTTTGCCCGGCGGTGTCGGCGTCGGCGTGCAGGCGGAGGGCGGCTTCCAAACCGGCCAGGTCGTGGGTGGCGGGTGGGAACGCTTCGAGCAGCGGGTGCGACCGAACCGGCTCGATGGCCGCCTTGCGTCCGACCATGAGCCCGCACGGCGGTCCGCCAATCAGCCCGTCTCCGGCGAAGATCACCAGATCGGCGCCGGCCGAAAGCGTGGCTGCTACGCAGAACGCCTTGGCCAGTCCCCACCGCGTCGGATCGGTGAGCGTCGCCAGCGGCGGTATGGCGATCAGCGTCACCCCCGTCTCGCGGCATACGCCGGCCACTTCCGAAAGCGACGGCAACGCCACCTGCCCTTGCAGGCGGAAGGAAACGGGAGGCGCCCAGAGAAAAACGCCGCCGTCTTCGTCGGCCAACGGAGCGTCGCCCAGCACGGCCTGAATCTCATCGAGAGAAACCGCGTTGACGGAGCCGACGCCGGCCAGCGGCCCGTCGCTAAGACACTCGAACCAGCGGTCCATCCGCCGCTTCGCGTCCGAGATATGCGACAGGAGGGCGAACGGCGTGCGGTAACCGGCGTGGGCGGAGGCCGCCGTCATCACCGCCGCGGGCAAGTTGGCGACGATCAAGGCGTCCTCGGCGCCGGCCCGTTCCGCCAGCAGACGGGTGACCAAAGCGGTTCGGTCGACGGGCCGGCCGTTGGCCAGATCCATGCCGTAGCTGGCGTAGTTGTCTCCACTCGCCGCGGTTTGGGCCACGACGTCGGCCGCCAGCGGGGCCCCGCCCAAGGCGTCGCACAGCACCACACCGGTGGCGTTGATCACCGGCCGAATGCCCCGCTCCCGCTCAGCATTGATCCAGTCGGCCACCCGTTGGGCCAGTTCTGTGGGCGAGGGGACTTGAAAATCTTCGGCCGCGGTCTGGGCGGCGCGGGTCAGGCGATCCACGAAGCTGCGAACCCCCGAAACGACCGCCGCCCGATTGGCTTGTTCGACAAGGTTTTTCAGAGGCGCCGATTCAAGCAGCTCCTGCACGGACGGAATGCGTTGAAACATGGCGAGGACTCCCAGCGAGGCGGTGGCGGTTGCGGTTGCGGTAAACGCATAGCCGGAAGTCTACCACAGACCGCGGCGCCGCGAATCGGGGCGCCGCGGGTTCACCGGTCAAAGCCCGGGCGGTCGTTGCCCAGCCAGTCGTGCGGGGCGAGGTGTTCGCTGCTTTGGGGCGTCGGTCCGCGGGGGGCGTTTTCGTCGTCGAGCCACGAGGCGAAACCGACGCGGCCACCGCTGTCGTCTTCCGCCGGCCAAACGAAAAACGCCGGACGAATCAAGTCGCCGTCCCAGCTCGGCCACATCTCGGCGGCGCCAACGAAGAAGTCGCGGGTCATCTGATTGATCCGCGCCAGGCTCGCGGCGATGCGGTCGGTCGCGCGGCTGGTGAAATGCTGGGCCTGTCCGGTCCAGCGCCGCGGGGCGTCCATCGCGCGGCTCAGGCTGTCCCACGTGGGTGGCGGCGGCAGGATCGCCAGCCCCCATCCATAATCGCTGCTGATCGCCGGGAGAATCGACCAGTGGCGGCTCTCGGCTTCCTCTTTCTCGAGCCGCCGCTCGCGCTCCTCGGGCGATTCGAGCAAGTTGGGGCCGCTGTATTGGGCGGCCGCCATTCGAGCCGATGCCACAACGGCCGCAAAAGCCATGAGGGCCGCAAGAGACCGGGTAAACATTCGCATGAGAGACTCCTGTTGATGGGCGGGCGCCGCTTGGATGCTGGGCCGCCCATCTTCGGAACCTCCGACTTCGACGTAAAGGGCGATTTTTACAAAATCCGGCGGCCCGACGCCGCCCGCCCTGGTCCGCCGGACATTGACGCCGCCCGATCCGCCTACGAAAATCATCCGGGTCAGGCGAGCCGTCGCTTTCCTACGGAAGCTGTGGCGCCAAGGCGGCCACTTTACCTGGTTTCCCGGCAAGGACGTATATTCGTGAGCTACGCGGCGATCGGTCCCATTGCTGTGCATCTGCCCGAACGGGTGGAAACCAACTCGCAGCTCAAAAAAGAGTATCCCAAGTGGGACTTGGAACTGATTTTTGAGAAGACCGGCATCGGCTCCCGTCACATTGCCGCGGAGGACGAGACGTCGGCCGACTTGGGCGTGGCCGCCGCCCAGAAGCTCTTCGCCGAAAACGGTATCGATCCGGCCGAGATCGATTTCCTGCTGCTATGCACCCAGACTCCCGACTATCCTCTGCCCACTTCCGCCTGCCTGATGCAGGACCGGCTGGGAATGCGGATTGATACGGGGGCCATCGATTTCAACCTGGGGTGTTCCGGCTTCGTCTACGGTCTCTCACTGGCCGAAGGGCTCATCCGCAGTGGCGCCGCCGAGCGAGTGCTGCTGATTACCGCCGAGACCTACAGCAAATACATCCATCCCAGCGACCGCAGCCTGCGGACTATTTTCGGCGACGGGGCCGCGGCCACACTCATCTATGCGCAGGAGGAGCCGTCGCTGACCGGCTTCCGCTTCGGCACCGACGGCGCCGGGGCCGACACGCTGCTGGTCACGCGCGGAGGCTTCCGCCCGGAGAAAGACGCCCATAAGCCGCGGCATCGCAAACGGTGGCCGAGCGACCTGTACATGGACGGCCCGAGCCTGATCAATTTCTCGGTCGTGCGGGTCCCGCAACTGGTAAAGGAGACCCTCGCGGCGGGCGGGCGGCGGATGGAGGACATCGACCTCTTCCTGATGCACCAGGCGACCCGCAAGATGCTCGAACAACTGCGGGTGGCGGTGGGCGTGGCGGACGAACGCCTGCCGATCCGCCTGGAGAAATACGGCAACACGGTCTCGGCCACGCTGCCGATCCTGATCGACGAACTCCGCCGCGAAGGCCGCCTTACCCCCGGCGGGCAGCACATGCTGGTCGGCTTCGGCGTCGGCTGGAGCTGGGCGGGGTGCTTGTGGAGAGAAGTGTGGCGAGGACGCGGTAAATACTAAAAAATTGTAGATCCTATCGCGGCGAAGCCGCAACCAAATCCGAAGCACGAATCTCGAAATCCGAAACCAATCACAAATTCAGAATTCGAATGTTCGAAACGTCCCCATGCGCTTCCGCGCCGGGCCGGTGGTTTTGAATTTTGGTCATTCGTGTTTCGAATTTGTTTCGGATTTCGAGATTCGGATTTCGGACTTCACAGGACGTCCATGGATTCGCTCGCCGGCCGTTTCCTGATCGCCTCCCCCCATCTGCCCGACCCCAACTTCGCGCAGACGGTGGTACTGATGGTGCAGCACAGCGAGGAAGGGGCCTTGGGGCTGATTCTCGACCGCCCCTCCCAGAGCCAACTCAGCGAAATATGGACGCAGGTGGACGACCAGCCGCCCGGGATCGACCAACCGATCTTCCTCGGCGGGCCGGTCGAGGGGCCGCTGATGGCCATTCACACGTCCATCGCACACGCCGAGGAGACGGTGATCGAGGGCGTCTATTTTTCCAGCGGCCGCGACTCGCTGCTGGCGATCGTGGCCCAGTCCGCCAATCCTTACCGCATTTTCAGCGGCTACGCCGGTTGGGGCGGCGGCCAACTGGAAGTCGAAATGCAGGTCGGCGGCTGGCTCACCCTTCCCGCCACAGAGGAGATGATCTTCGAATCCGACCCGACGGAACTTTGGAAACAGGTCGTCCGCCGCGTCGGATCCGACATCCTGCGGGACACGCTGGGCATCAAGGGGATGCCAGAGGATCCCTCGGTGAATTGAGCGCTGATCGCGCGTAGCGGAACCTGCGGCACTCATTCGATTTCGATACGAACTTTGTCTTCCGCGATGGGCAATTCGAGCGACGTGCCCTTGGCGCGGACGACGAATAGCAGTTCCCCGCTCTTTTTGTCAAACGCCTTCACCACCGCGTCGGGCTTGTCGGAAAGATCGACCGTGGTGGTCTCCCCTTTCGCGGCGGCGCCGAAGTTGTCGAACTGGGAGATCGTCCGCGGCCAGCCGGTGTACTGGTTCTTGTCGTCCGTCACGTCGACCATCCGCGGCCAGCATTCGCAGGTGATCTCGCGGGTCTCTTTGTTGAACCGGGCGATGCCGAAGCCGGGCATGCGGTCGTGAAGCTCCGCGGGCTGTCGTCCGCTGGGGCGTGGGTTGGTATGGGCCAGCACCGTCACCTTGTTGCCGAAACCGTCGAGATAATCGCCGCAGTACCCAAGCGGGCACTCGCCGACTTCACGTACCGCGTCGTACGGGGGCGCCCACCACCGGGGATAGAGGTTGGCGATGCTCGGCACGCAAAACCAATACCCAGCGTCGCCGAATTCCTCGATGCCGTAGCGGCCGAACGTCGAAAGGTGCTGGTCTCCACACAGATGAAACGCCGCGCACTTCCGCAAGGCGGCGATCGCCTCGTCGCGGGCCGACTGCGGCCAACCGTTGGCGTCGAAGTCGGCGTAGTACCGGCCGTTCCGCTGCCCTCCGTGCGTCGAAAGCATACCGAACACCGTTTGCGAAACGGCCGTTTTCATCGTCACGCCGTCCCAGTCTTCCGCCCATTGCTTTAGAAACGCATGTTGCCGGTCGCCGAGCAGCTTCAGCCCCGGCTTGTCGAAATCCTTGGGATGGTACTTATCCGTCATAATATGGTCGGGCCGTGGGCCGAGCCCCTTTTCCTTCACGCCCAAAAAGAAACAGCCGCTTTTGAACTTGCGGTCCTCGAGAATCGCGAAGTCGATCCCACCAACGTTCATCCGCGTGAACCAGACGCCGATGCCCTGCTCGATCGGCCGCGGGTCGACCGGGTCCGGAAGATGCGAGGTCTGCTGCCCTTCGACCATCTTCACGTATTCGGCCGGCCGGGTGTAACCGCCCTTGGTGTCGAGATCGGCCTTTCGGCCGGCCTGCCCCCACAAGTTGGGCTGGCCAACGTCGTGATCGTCGGGCATGCAAACGGTTGGCCGGTCTTTCATTAAGTCCTTGAACAATTCGCCAAACTCAAGCCAGTATTGCGTATGGGCGGTGTGTGGATAGACCTGGTCGCCGGTGAAGAAAAGGACGTCCGGATCGAGCCTGAGCACCGATTCGACGACGTCCCGCTTGGAAATCTTGCCGCCGCCGGGGCCGGGCGAATTGCCCGTAAACACCGCGGCGACAACGATGTTCTTGTCGGCCGGGTCCTTGCGAATCGTCCCCTCGAAACGGCTCCCTTGCGGGTGTGTCACCCGGTAGGCGACCGCCGTCGACTCGTCCCAGTCCTCCACGCGGAAGGGGGCGGTCCAACCGATCTTGTGGACTTCGGCGTCGGCGATCTTCTTCCACTGGCCGTCCCTTAGGATGTGCAGGCTGACGGTGTGGGGATCGTCGTCGGTCAGCGGATTAAGCTGCGCGGAGAGTTTGAGAACGCCATTTTGCGTCGTGTACATCGCAAAGCAGATTTTGTCCTCATCGGGCGCCGGGGCGATGGTCGAGCGGTCGCCCACCGCCATAAGCTGCGGCCATTGCTGCGGTTTGGTCTTCTCCGCGGCCGCGGCGGGCAGAGCGTTGAGCACGAAGGCGGCCAGGGCCGCCGCTTTGCAGAGAAGGGTGATGGGCTTCCGTGAATGCATGGGAATCTCCTGAGGTTCTGAACCCTGCGTTGTGATGGGTGGCACGCCCATAGCGGACCATCCGGAATCCTCGTGGCGGTCGTCTGCCATTTTCCATCCCCCGCGCCCTGGCAGCCAGACGCCGCGAGCGATGGGCGTGCTAGCTCAGAAGGCGCGCCACCCGTCCGAGCGCAGCGAAACGCGACTATTGGGGCATCGGGGCTTTTGTTCTTGCCCGCCACGCCTTAAGCGCGGCGTGCAATGTGTCCCGTTTCTCCGGCAGGTCGCCGGCGAGATTCTTCGTCTCCCCGATATCTTGCGCAAGATCATACAGCATCCGTTCACCGGTTTCAAAGAACTCGATGAGCTTGTAATCGCCCATTCGGATGGCGCCGGCGGGTGTGGTTCGCCAGGCGCCCGTTCGATCATTTGCTTGAAGGTAGCCGGGGAAGTGCCAGAAGATCGCCTCGCGGCCCAGCGAATTCGCCCCGCCCCGCAGCAACCCGGTGAAGGAAACGCCATCACGAACCTGCCCCGCCGGCATCTTTCCGCCGCCAATTTCGACAAGCGTCGGAAAGAAATCGACCGACGTGACGGGCACGTCGCACACGGCGCCCGCCTTCGTTACGCCGGGCCACCGCACAAGCAGCGGAACGCGAATCCCGCCTTCGAACAACATCCCCTTGCCGCCTCGCAGCGGAGCGTTATGGGTGATTTCTCTGGCGCCCGCGACACCCGCATCGGCGTAACCGCCCACGCCGCCATTGTCGGAACTGAAGACAACAACGGTGTTGTCGGCCAATTCCAGTTCGTCGAGCTTCTTGAGGATTCGGCCGACGCTCTCGTCCAAACTCCCGAGCATACCCGCGTACTGCGGATTGTCGTGCTTGCCGACGTCGATACTCGCCGCCTTTTCCGTGAACCGCCGTGTCTGCTCCTCTTTCGACTGAATCGGCGTGTGCACGGCGAAGTGCGGCAGATAGAGGAAGAACGGCCGGTCGCAATTCGCCTCCATAAACGCAACCGCTTCTTCCGTCAGCCGGTCGGTCAGGTATTCGCCCGCCGGGCCGTTTTCGATGGTCTTGATCCGGTACGGGCTGAAATACGTCGGCGGATGGCCGGCGTGGGTACCCGCTACGTTTACGTTGAAACCCTGCTCGAGCGGCCCCGCCTCGCCCGGCGCCCCGAGATGCCACTTGCCGAAATGGCCCGTGCGGTACCCGGCGGCCTGGAGCGTCTCGGCCAGTGTGACGACTTCCGGCGCCAGCGTGGTGTTATTCGGCGGCGGCGTCAGCTTGCGGAACTTCGCCTGCCCTCGGGCACCGCTGCCCACGGTGTAAACGCCGTGCCGCGGCGTATATTGGCCGCTCATCAAACACGCCCGCGTCGGAGCGCAGTTCGGCCCACACGTATACGCGCCGGTGAACCGCATTCCGTCCGCGGCGAGGGCGTTCAGATGCGGCGTTTCATACAAGACTCCGAGTTTGGCCTTGGCCGGACCCGCGTCCCGATAACAGGCGAGATCACTGTACCCGAGGTCGTCCGCCAAAATGAATACGACGTTCGGTGGATTGGGCGCGGCGCGGACTTCATCCGCCGCCACCACCGCCGGTGACAGCGACCACATCGCAGATACCGCGAATACGACTGCGGCTTTGGGCAATAATCGCATGAGAGATCTCCAGCAACCGCCAAGAGGCGGCTGGTTGTTGGTTGCGTGGCTGTCGTATGATGCAGTGCGGTCCTTCGCCGCCCAGCCAGCATTATTCATCGCCTTGCCCGGATTGGCCATAGGTCTGCGATGTGCGGGTGGGGGACGATTGGAAGAGCGCCGGGGTGGAGGGCCCCCTTTTCCCCAAGTCGGCGGGGCGGCTTGTGACCAAACGTGTCGCTGCCCCATGATATCTTGCAACTCAACTCCATGAGGTCGCCCCGACCGCATCACCGATTCACCGATGGACTTTCTGGACCCACTTGACCCGATGTTCGTCGTTCTCTGGGACGAGTTCCTCGATCCGGACGCAGAATATGAGTGTCCCAATTGCGGAGGGCGCTTCGGTGGCAACAACGTAACTTGGAGTGACGCGGACGCCCTCTTTATCTACGAGTGCCCGGACTGCGGGCATGTTGGCCCGATTGCCGATCCGTAGAAAGAGCGGAGGTTTCAGTTGGCTCCGGTGGATCATGTGTGCTGGTCGCGCGGCTTGTTTGACAAAAAACAAACCAGTGTCGAAGTCGGTCCAGTCCCCGTCGTAAAGATCTCCCGCGATCAGGACAAAAGCGACTTGCTCGTCCAACGCGAGCTGCACCAGATTCTCCAAAGCCCCGCGAGCAGCGGAACGAATCCTGGCCTCGGGAGCCCCTTCGTACTGCTCTAAACCAGTGAGCGGGCTATCGCACCTTCGCCTGCTTCGTCCACGACGGACACAAACGAAAGGGCGCCAACATCCCGAACCTGTCGCACCTGCTGGTGGCGGCCATCCTTGCCATGGAGCACGGGGCGGACGAAAATACGGCCTCGGATTCCTTCAATAGGCAATGCCGGAAGACACCTCCTGTTCCTGTGCTTTGTCCGCCGTTGTTCTGCTGTTGGCGCTGCCTGTCCTCGCAGCCGAGTTTTCCGTTAACCCCGATACGACTTTCGCGGACGCGGACGGCGCGTTAACCTGGATTCCGGTGTCGATTTTTCCAACCGCCCGCCTGGCGCCGTCTTTGCCATGATTCGACGAACCGACGCGTTTCTTTCGGTCCTCTGCTTGACCGCCGCCCTTGCAGGTTCGGCGCCTGCGGCCGAGCCGGTCGTCGATTTCCTCCGTGACATTCGGCCGCTTCTGGCCGACCGCTGCTTTGCGTGTCACGGATTGGACGAGCAATCACGGAAGGCCGACCTCCGCTTGGACATCGCCGAGGCCGCGCATGAGTACGCATTCGTGCCGGGCGACCCCGATGACAGCTACGCCCTGGAGCGAATGACGGCGACCGATCCGGACGAGGTGATGCCGCCGCCCTCCGCCAACAAGAAGCCGCTAACAGAAGAGGAAATCGCCCTCATCCGCCGCTGGGTCGAAGGCGGGGCGAAATACGAAATGCACTGGTCATTTACTCCGCCCACGCGGCCGGCCGTTCCGGAGGTGAAAGACCAGGCATGGCCGAAGGGAGATATCGACCATTTCATCGCCGCGGCCCGGGAAGAGCGGGGACTACCGGCGGCGTCGGACACCGACCCGCGGACGCTGCTGCGCCGGCTCTCCTTTGATCTGACGGGCCTGCCGCCTACGCCGGAAGAAGTGGACGCGTTTGTGGCGGCGTACACGGCGGAGGGAATTGCCCATGCGCAACGCGACGAAGTGTTCGCCAAGGAAGTGGAACGGCTGCTGGCGTCACCCCGCTTCGGCGAGCGGATGGCCGTCTACTGGCTGGATGTCGTGCGGTACGCCGATAGCTGCGGCTACCACAGCGACAAGCCGCGGCCCGCCTGGCCGTACCGCGACTACGTGATCGCCGCCTTCAACAACAACAAGCCGTTTGACCAATTCGTCGTCGAGCAAATCGCCGGCGACATGCTGGAAGACGCAGGCAGCGAAGAACTGCTCGGGAGCATCTACAACCGGCTGCTGCAAACGACCGACGAAGGCGGAGCCCAGCCCGGCGAATACGTCGCCATTTACGACGCCGACCGCGTCCGCAACACCGGCACGGCGTTTCTCGGGCTGACGACCGGGTGCGCCCAGTGCCATGACCATAAGTATGACCCCATTACCGCGAAGGATTTCTATTCTTTCGCCGCATTTTTTGCGGATATTGACGAGGTGATTGTCGGCCAGCGGAAGACGTACCCGGTGCTGATGCCGGTGGATGAGGCGGAGTTGGCCCGCGTCGAAGCAAAACTCGCCGCCGCCCGCGAACAGCCCGACGCCGAGAAAAAACAGTCGCTCATCGCCAAGCGGGAAGCAGAGAAGAAACAAATTGAAGCCCGCGCCGTGAAGACGCTCATCACGCGCCGCAGCGGCAAGCCGCGGGAAGTCCGCATCCTGCCCCGCGGCAATTGGCTGGACAAGACCGGCGAGGTGGTAAGTCCTCGAATTCCCACCATGTTCGGTTCGCTCGACGTGCAGGGGCGGCCGACCCGGCTCGACCTGGCCCGTTGGCTGACGCGACCGGATCACCCGCTCACGGCCCGCGTGATGGTCAACCGTCTGTGGCAGTTGTTTTACCGCGAAGGTCTGGTTCGCACGCCGGACGACTTTGGCGCCCAGGGCCAGTTGCCCAGCCACCCGGAGCTGCTCGACTGGCTGGCGGTGGAGTTCGTCGAGAGCGGCTGGGATGTGAAGCACATGGTGCGGTTGATGCTGCATTCGCGGACGTACCGGCAAAGCTCGCAGGCGGCCAGCGGGGAGGTTTATCAGAAGGATCCTGTGAATGTGTATCTTGCGCGGCAGGCGCCGTCGAGGCTCGATGCGGAGTTTGTCCGCGACAACGCCCTGTTCGTTAGCGGGCTGATGAACGGCGCCATCGGTGGCGAGAGCGTCAAACCGTACCAGCCGGCCGGCTACTGGCAGCATCTGAATTTTCCCAAACGGAAATGGGAGGAGCACAACGATCAACGGCAGTATCGCCGCGGATTGTACGTTCATTGGCAGCGGTCCTTCCTGCATCCCAGCCTCGCCAACTTCGATGCGATGGGCCGCGAGGACAGCATCTGCAAGCGGGCCCACAGCAACACGCCGCTGCAGGCGCTCACGCTATTGAACGATCCGACATACGTGGAGGCGGCCCGCGTGCTGGCGGTGAAAGTGGCGGAGGACGCGGGGCCGAAGCTGGCGGACCGTTTGCGATTGCTTTTTCGCCGCGCATTGCAGCGGCCGCCAAGCGAAAGGGAAGCCGCGACGCTTACGCAGCTTTATAATGCAGCGAAGGAGCGGTTCGACGAAAACCCGACCGCCGCCCGCAAAGTCTTCAGCGTCGGCCTGGCGCCGCAGCCGAACTTGAGCGAGGACTCGCAAGCCGCCGACCTGGCGGCCTTCACGCAAGTCGCGCGGGCGGTGTTGAATTTGCATGAGACGATTACGCGGTCTTGAAGGCGGCGGAATGGAAATCCCGAAGGTTGGCAGAGGAAGAGCGATCATGGTACAGCGAATCATTCAGCTCGACGAGAAGACGGACAACGCCGTCAGCGAAGCGGCCGCAGAGAACGGCTTATCGGAAGAGGCCTTTTTGAGCGGCTGGATCGCGGAGAGAATTCGCCTCGAACAACCAGGTCGTCAGACCACTCACGATATGCCGCCGTCGCGGCCACTGCCTCCCGGAGCGGGCAAGTACTCGAGTGGGAGGTCCGACATATCGTCGCGCGATGAGGAAATCCTTCGCGAAGCCTGTGAAAAGGGACAATGGCCGTAGTCATCGACACCAGCGCGATATATGCAATCTATGACGGTGGGGACGAAAATCACCACGACGCGTGTGAGGGATTTCAACGCATTCCCGGTCCCTACTTCGTCGCGTCAGCCATTCTTGCGGAGGTGGATTATCTTCTTTGCACGCATTTGGCTTCCGCGGCGGCATTGGATTTCCTCGATGCGTTGTTGGAAAGCCGTTACTTGCTTGCGGAAACGAAAACGACAGGAGTCGATATCCGACGAGCGGTGGCCATTTTGCGGAAATACCCGGATTTGGGCCTGGGACTCGCCGACGCGACGGTAATGGCTACGGCGGAGCGACTGAGCACTCGCCAGATCATGACATTCGACCACCGCCACTTCCGCGCCGTTACCAATATCCACAACCAACCCTTCATCCTGCTCCCGGCCGACCGCGCGCAGGCGTGAGAAAGCGACAGTAGACATGGCCATCCGCATCGTCCAAGGCCATCCCCTGACCCGCCGCAGCTTCATCGGCGCCGCCGCCACCGGCATCGGCTCGGTCGCGCTGGCCTCGGCGCTTGTGCGAGACGGTCTGGCCCAGCCGTCAGCGGATCGCAAGCCGCTCAGCCGCGAGTCGCTCGGCGTGGTCAACCCGTTGCACTTCCCGCCGAAGGCCAGGCGCGTCATCTTTCTGGTCATGGCCGGCGGGCCGAGCCACTTGGAGACCTTCGACCACAAGCCCCAACTGGCCGAACTGCACGGCAAACCGATGCCCGAGTCCTACACCAAGGGCCAGCCGATCGCGCAGCTCCAGGGCAAAAAGCTCAACTGCTTCGCCCCGCAGTTCCCGTTTGAAAAATTCGGCGCAAACGGGCAGGAGATTTGCTCGCTTTTCCCCGCCATCGGCGGCGTGGCGGACAAGCTCTGCATCATCCGCTCGATGACGACGGAGGCGATCAACCACGACCCCGCCCATACCTTCATGAACACCGGCACGCTTATCCCCGGCCGGCCGAGCATGGGGAGCTGGACGCTCTACGGCCTTGGCAGCGAAGCCGATGATCTGCCGGGCTTCGTCGTGCTCACCAGCATCGGCAAGGGCGGCCAGGCCCAGCCGATCGCGGCCCGGCAATGGCACAGCGGGTTCCTGCCGAGCCGCTTTCAGGGGGTGGAATTCCAATCGAAGGGCGACCCGGTGCTCTACGTCGGCAATCCGCCGGGCGTGAGCCGCCAGACGCAGGACGATGTGGTCTCGGCCGTCAACCAGCTCAACCAGCTTAAGGCGGAAGCGGTGGACGACCCCGAGATCGCCACCCGCATCGCCCAGTACGAGATGGCCTTCAAAATGCAGGCCAGTGTGCCGGAACTGGTCGATACCAAGGGGGAATCGGAAGAGACCCTAAAAATGTACGGCTGCCGGCCCGGCGACGGCAGCTTCGCCAGCAACTGCCTGTTGGCCCGGCGGATGGCCGAGCGGGGCGTGCGGTTCGTGCAGCTTTACCACCGCGCGTGGGACCACCACGGCGGCATCAAGAAGTCGATGGAGATTACGGCCAAGGAAGTTGACCAGGCGTCTGCGGCCCTGATCAAGGATCTCGACCAACGCGGCATGCTGGCAGACACGCTTGTGGTATGGGGCGGCGAATTCGGCCGCACGCCGATGGCACAGGGCAACGGCCGCGACCACCACATCAAGGGCTACTCGCTTTGGATGGCCGGCGGCGGGATCCAGCCGGGCATCACCTACGGCGCCACCGACGAACTCGGCTACAATGCAGTCGAAAACGTCGTCCACATCCACGACCTGCACGCCACGATGCTCAAACTTCTCGGCATCGACCATTTCAAGTTCACGGTCCCCTTCCAGGGCCGCGACATGCGGCTAACCGACGTAGCGGGGCATGTGGTGGACGGGATACTGGCGTAGCAGAAAAGGTCGGCGACGCGTTCGTTTCGATTCGCTTGCCCCCGTCGCCGGTTTTCGGATCGGGCGCCAGCAGTGGGGCCGTCGGACGCGGACCGCACAAATTCGCCTTTACCCCAATGGGCGCCTTGGCTAAATAGGCTTCCGTGATTCCATCGGCGCCCCCGTGTCGCAAGCCGATTCCACCATGCCGGCGAACCACGCGCCACCGCCCGACGAGGCCGCCGTGACGACCGTTAAGTTATCCGTGGAGGAGGAGGCGTTTCGCCTTTTGGTAAGCGACGCCTCCGATCGCGGCGGTCTCTCGGGGGAACCGGAGGTCCGCCGGATTACGGCGAGCGGCCAACCCCACGTCTACCGCAAACTGGCGCAGTTGCTTGCCGAGTTGGAATTGGCGCCGCCGGGCGCCGCCAGCCACTCGGCGCCGCAGTCGGCCGAAGCTCCACCATGCGACGACCCAGCCATCGCCGCCGCGCTGGCCGCCATGCATCGCGCCCCCGGCCAGCCGTGGACGCTGGCGAGTCTGGCGAGCGAGGTCGGCTTGTCCCGATCGAGTTTCACATCGCGATTTCGCAAGGCCGTCGGCGAGCCGCCGCTGGCGCACCTGACCGAGCGGCGGATGCTCAAGGCGAAGGAATTGCTCGTGAACCACCGTCTGGGCCTCAAACAGATTGCGACCGAGGTGGGTTACGAATCGGCCTCCGCCTTTTCCGCCGCCTTCAAACGGCGCTTCGGCGCGCCGCCTTCGAGGTACCGGCGGGTCCCCAGCCGCCGGGCGGAATGACGCAAACAAGACCCTACAGCAATTCCTCCAACTCGCCCACCAGCCGGTCCATTCGCGTAAGGGCCGTATCGACGGCGTCGGGTCGTTCCATATCGACGCCGGCGTCCCGTAACAGTTCCAGCGGCCATTTCGAGCAGCCGCCTTTGAGAAATCCCAAGTAGTCCTCCGACTCTTGCGGCCCGCCTTTGAGTATGCGCTCCGCCAACGCAATGGAAGCGCTCAAGCCCGTGGCATACTTATAAACATAAAACGCCCGATAAAAGTGCGGTATCCGCAAACATTCCAGCGCCAGTTCGTCATCGATCGCCACTCCGGGCCCGAAGTAGTCCTCGAGCAGCTTGCGGTAGGCGTCCTTGAGGGCGTCCACCGTGAGCGGCTCGCCGCTTTCGACCAGCTCGTGCGAAATCTTCTCGAACTCGGCAAACATCGTCTGTCGCACCAGCGTACCGCGGATGCCGTCGATCTCCCGATTGATGAAATACGCCCGTTCCGCGTCGTCCGTCGCCTGCCGCATCATATATTCGGAAAGCAGTTGTTCATTGAAAGTGCTCGCGACCTCCGCCACGAAGATCACGTACTGGCTGTATTGATAGGGTTGATGCGACCGCGAATAGTGGCTGTGCATCGAGTGCCCCGCCTCGTGGGCCAACGTAAAAACGTCATCCAAAACGTCCGGTTTGAAGTTCATCAATATGTAAGGATCGGCGTCGAAGGTTCCGTAGCTGAAGGCGCCGCTTTGCTTATGTTTGTTGGGATAGCGGTCGCACCAGCGCCCTTTCAACCCGGACTCCATAATGCCGCAGTAATCGCTCCCCAGCGGCTCCAGCGCCGCCAGCAACGCGTCGCTGGCCTGGTCCCAGGTATGATGCTTTTCCAGTTCCGCCTGGATCGGCACGTAGGTATCATAAAACCGCAACTCGTGAAGGTTCATCTTGCGGCGTCGCACGTCGAGATAGCGGTGGACCGTAGGCAAATGCCGGCGGACCGTGGCGATGAGATTGTCATACACGCTCAAAGGCACGTTGTCGGCAAATAGGGCCGCTTCCCGAGCACTGCTGAAGTTGCGGGCCCGCGCGTAATAGATGTCTCGTTGATTGGAACCGTTGAGCGTAGCGGCCAGCGTATACTGATGGGATGTGAAGCCTTCAAAATATTGATGAAAGGCGGTCCGCCGCACCTCACGGCTGGGGCTGCGGAGCAGTTCCGAATAGCTGGAATGGGTCAGTTCGACCGTGTCGCCGGCTTCGTTGCGGATATTGCCGAACGTCAAGTCGGCGTCGAGCAGGCGCCGAAAGGCCTGGCTGGCGGTGGCCGCCATTTCCCCCTGCATCGCCAGCAGGGCTTCTTCCTTCTCGGAAAGCGTGTGCGGCTTGTCGCGAAGCATCCGCTCCAGCAGCAGCCGGTACTCGGCCAGGGCAGGGGCCTTTAGATACGCCGCGGCTTGTTCCTCCGACAGGGCCATCACCTCCGGGCGAAGGAAGCTCGCCGCCTCGCTCACCTTGGTCGCCGCCGATTGAAACCGGCCGAGCATCCGCTGCGATTGGCTGTCGGCCTGATCCTCGGCGCACCGCAAGCTGGCATAGCAGCCGAGCCGTTCCGCCAGGCGGTCGGTATCCAAGTCGAATGCCAACAGCGCGGCCAGTCGCTTGGGCGATTCGGCCACGGCGCCCCGGAAATCCGCATACTTCGGCTGGCGGCCCGCCAGTTCGGTCAGGCCGGCTTCCCACAGGTCATCGCCGGCGTACAGGCTGGCCAGGTCCCATGTATCGGCAGGATCGACTTCGCTACGGGCCGGGAGTTTTTTCGTTTCGGACATGGTCGGAAAATGGCCTCCAGGGTGGTATTCCTTCGAGGGACTGCGGTCATATAAAGGCTGAAGCATAGCCACCGAGGCGACGGTCGGCAATCATTTTTCCCGAACCCGCAACGGCCACGTCCCATGAACTGCGGCAATCTTCAAAACGTTTTCGGCGACGCCCACCCGGTGGCGGTGGTCACCGGGGCGGGGGCGCCGCGGGTGGGGCGGGCGGTGGCCGAGACGCTGCATGCCGCCGGGTATCGCATCGTTGTCCACGCCAATTCATCCATCGAGCGGGCGAAGGAAGTCGCCATGCGGCTTTCCGTCGTCGGACCCGACGCGATTGCCCTGCCGGCCGATTTGAGTGACGAAGGGCAGGCCCGCTGGCTCATCCGTGAATCGCACGAGCATTTCGGCCGCATCGACGCCCTGGTCCACACCGCCGCCATCTGGGCGCCCAAACCGCTGGAAGCGGTCACGGCGGACGACGTGCGGCGATCTTTCGACGTGAACACGCTTTCCGCGTTCGTGCTCTCGCAGGCGGTCGGCCTTATCATGGCCGGGCAGGCAAGCGGCGGCGCCATTGTGAACTTCGGCGACTGGGGAATCGCCCGGCCCTATCCTGACTACGCCGCGTACTTCCCCAGCAAAGGCGCCATCCCGACGCTGACCCGCAGCCTCGCCGTGGAGCTGGCCGAGCGGAACCGCCGCGTCCGCGTCAACGCGATCCTGCCCGGGCCGGTCCTGCTCGCCCCCGACACGTCCGAAAACCGCCGCGAATCCGCGATCGAGAGCACGCTCCTGAAGCGCGTCGGCACGCCCGAGCATGTAGCCCACGCGGTGCGGTTTCTGCTCGAAAACGACTTCGTCACGGGTATCTGCCTGCCGGTGGACGGCGGGCGGACCATCTACGCGCCCTTTATTGATCCGAGCTGACGTGCGGCTCTGGGCTCGGCGGCGCTGGCGGCGCCGGGCTGGGTTCTCGGTGGTTCCAAACTTGCCGGCACAGAGCGTACAATGCCCCGCATCGTGGAAACGCACTTCAGAAGGGACTCTGAACATGACCAAACACATCTTCGTCACCGGCGGCGTGGTGAGCTCGCTCGGCAAGGGGCTCACCAGCGCGTCCATCGGCATGCTCCTCGAGCAGCGCGGACTCCGCGTCCGTATGCAAAAGCTCGACCCCTACATCAACGTCGATCCGGGCACCATGAGCCCGTACCAGCACGGCGAAGTGTACGTGCTGGATGACGGCAGCGAGACCGACCTCGACCTCGGCCATTACGAACGCTTCACCCACAGCTCGCTGACCCGCGACAGCAACTACACCACCGGGCAGATTTACCAGGCGGTGATTACCAAGGAGCGGCGGGGGGAATTTCTCGGCAGCACCGTGCAGGTCATCCCGCACGTGACGAACGAGATCAAGGATTGCGTCCACAAGCTGGCGGGCGAGGACGTGGACGTGGTCATCACCGAGATCGGCGGGACGGTCGGCGATATCGAAAGCCAGCCCTTTCTGGAAGCGATCCGCCAATTCGCCCTCGACGCCGGCAAGGAAAACTGCCTCTACATCCATCTCACGCTCGTGCCGTATCTGAAGGCGGCGGCCGAACTGAAGACCAAGCCGACGCAGCACTCGGTGATGCAGCTAAGGGAGATCGGTATCCAGCCGGACATTCTGGTCTGCCGCACCGAGAAGTCGCTCTCGACCGGCGAAATCGAGAAGATCGCCCTCTTCTGCAATGTGCCAAAGGAAGCGGTCATCGAAGAAAAGGACAAAGATTTTTCCATTTATGAAGTGCCGATCAGCCTGCGGGAAAACGGGCTGGACGAGCTCGTGGTGCGGCGGCTGGGCCTGGCCACCCGGGCCCCGGACCTGGAGCAGTGGCGGGAACTGCTGCACCGGCTCCGCAACCCCGACGTGGAGGTGAGCATCGCCGTCGTCGGCAAGTATGCGGAGCACAAGGACGCCTACAAGTCGATCTACGAAGCCCTCGACCACGCCGGGATTCACAACCGGGCCCAGGTCCGCATCGGGCGGATTCAGGCCGAGCATATCGAGCGGGAAGGCGCCGAGCGGCTCTTGGCCGGGTACGACGGCGTGCTGGCGCCCGGCGGTTTCGGGGAACGCGGCATCGCCGGCAAGGTCGAGGCGATCCGTTACGCACGGGAACGGGGAATTCCCTTCTTCGGCATCTGCCTTGGGCTGCAATGCGCAGTCATCGAGTTCGCCCGCAACGTCGTCGGTTTGGTCGGCGCCCACAGCACCGAGTTCGACAAGGACACGCCCCACCCGGTCATCTGCCTGCTCGACGAACAGCAACGTGTGGTGGATATGGGCGGGACGATGCGGCTGGGCGCCCAACCGACCAATCTCGAACCGGACAGCCTGGCCCACGCCTGTTACGGCACGGAGTTCATCGAAGAGCGGCACCGCCACCGCTACGAGTTCAACAACGCCTACCGCCAGCAGTTCACGGCCCACGGCATGCAGTTTTCCGGCACGAGCCGCGAGGGCAAACTCGTTGAAATCGTCGAGCTGGCCGACCATCCCTGGTTCGTCGCGGTGCAGTTCCATCCGGAATTCAAGAGCAAGCCGACGCAGGCCCAACCGCTGTTCGCGGGATTCGTAGAGGCGGCAGTGGATCGGCGGAAATCGCGGGCCGCCACGCCGGAGCCGGAATTCGCGTAGTGCCACGAGCGGGTCGTCAGCCCTGACGGCATCGTCGCGTTTTGCTCCGCGAAACGGCGCCTTTGCACCGTGCGCCAGTCCGCTCGGCCACCCACCCCCAGCGGGCGCCGATTGTGCGTATAATGCGGGTAGGCGTCGAAAGGTAACACGTTCACTTGCGGTAAGATATGATCGTTGAACAATCGTTTATGACCGCCGCAACGAGGTGGATGAGAAGATCGCCGATTGGCTCTCCGCCGGTGTGAAGCTGCTGTGGTTGGTAGATCCCCGGCGGAAGTCGGTAACCGTTTACAAGCTGGAATCCGAGCCCGTTACGCTCAACGAATCCGGCGCCATCGCTGGCGAGGACGTGTTGCCGGGGAAATCCATGATCGTAGCGGAACTGCTTGATACGGACTGACGCATGACGCACGAAGAACTCGCCGCTCGCCTGGCTCGGCTTCGCATTGTTCCGGTCGTCGCCATTGACGACGCCGCCCACGCCCTGCCGCTGGCGGACGCGCTCATCGCCGGGGGCCTGCCCGTGATCGAGGTGACGTTTCGCACCGCGGCGGCGGCGGAAGTGATCGCCACGATCGCGCGGGAGCGGCCCGAGATGCTCGTCGGCGCCGGCACGGTCCTTTCCGCCCAGCAGGCCAAAGCGGCGAAAGAGGCCGGGGCCAGGTTCGCGGTCGCGCCGGGCGTCAATCCGCGGGTGGTCGCGGCCGCCCGGGACATCGGTCTGCCGTTCTGTCCCGGCGTGGCGACGCCCACCGATATCGAAACGGCCCTTTCGCTCGACTGCCGCACGCTCAAGTTCTTCCCGGCGGAGACGCTCGGCGGGGTGAAGGCGCTGGCCGCGATGGCGGCCCCGTACCGCCACGTGGGCCTCAACTTCATTCCCACCGGGGGCGTCAGCGCCGGCAACCTCCGCGATTACCTCGCCGGTCCCGACGTTTTGGCCGTGGGGGGCACCTGGCTGGCCAAGAGTGAGGACATCGCGGCAGGAAAATTCGCGGAAATTCAGCAGCGGTGCAAGAATGCGATCGGGAAGGTGTGACGTGGCACGCATCCGCATCGCGAATGCGCCCACGCTCCCGCGTCGGGGCCTCGCGATGTGCTACGAGCGCTGGCTCGCCGGATTCTCACACCGTAGTGAGCGAAATCGGGTGAAGTCGGCGTCGCACGTCGCCAGCGTGGCCCCGTGCGTGACGGCCAGCGCGGCCAGGTGGGCATCGGTGGTGAGGTTTCCGGCCGTCCCCGCCTCGTCGAGCAACGTACGCAGCGCCCGCCAATGCTCGTCCGTCTCGTACACCATCCGGACGTTGGGATGGCGCAGCCAGCGATCGACGTGCGCGACCGCGTCCTCGCAAGACAGCGGCTGAGCAAACACGTGGCGACTGGTGGCCAGGCGAAGAAACCCCAGAACGACCACCCATGCCAGCCCGACCGGCTCGTCGCCACGAAGACCCTCCTCCCACCAGGCCCGCACCTGCTCGTGGTGGTGGGTATCGCGGTTCACCGCGTAGAGCAAGACGTTCAGGTCGACGAGCTTCATGGGCCAGCCTATTTGCGACGCAACAGTTTCTCCACCGCTTGCTCATCCTCTAGCGCGGCGGCCAGCGATAGGGCCTTGTCGAGGTTCAACTTCGGCTGACCCATCGCATGCGTGGTCTCGCGGTACGGTTCGCAGGCAGCGCCTTCCTCGCCAGACGCCCGCATCCCACGCCGCAACACTCGATTGACCAACGTGGTCAAGGAGCACCGCTCGTCGCGGGCGCGCCGCTTCAGATCGGCGAAAAGGGAATCCTCGATGCGGAGGGTCGTTCTCATGGTGACATCATAGCATCAGGCGTCGTGATGTCAAGATGCTAACTGCCTCCCCCTTATTCCGGCGGCCAATGACAATCAAGCCGGCAGCCCCCGAGAAACGGCTGGCGGTGGTCGCTTTCCACCGCCCTACAGCCACCTGGCCAACGGCCCGCCCCGCGCCGCCAACGCGTCGATCTTCTTGGTCACCTCCGGATCTTCCACCAGCGGCGGCGCGTAATTGGGTTTGTAGCGGGCGTCGATCACTAACGATCCCTCGCAGCCCCAATGCTTCTCGCGGATAAACGCGCCAATGCCATAAAGGTCCTTCGCCGGACTGCTCCGCGTGAAGGCAATCCACAGCCAGTTGTTCTCGCAGCGGGCGGTGAACTCCGCGTCGTCGCAAAGCAGGATCAGCGGGAAAGCGCAAATCGCGTCGCTCGCCGCGAAGCCCTCGCAAAACCGCGCCGCCGCGGCCGGCTCGCGCTCGTAACTCGGCCCGCCAATCGCCACTGCGCCCGGAAGAACGATCCGGGGATCGTCAAACCCTTCCGGCAGCCGCAACTCCGTCGGCAGTTCCCTCGGCAATTCCCGCTTGGGTGATCCGGCCGCGGCGATCACCACCTTCGAACCTTCGTTCAGCGACGAGCCCGTGTAGTCGAGCGTGTCAATGGTCGTGCATGTTTGAAAGTGCAAGTCCCGCCGCCAATCGACGCGGCGAAGCGCGTGGCGGAAAAAGCCCGTGATGTCGCTCGCCTTCAAATCCGGGTCATCATTCGCGGCCACGATCCACAGATACTTCGCCAGCGACAGTTGCCCCTGCCCGAGAATCGCGTTGGCCTGCGTGAGGATCTCCGCCGGGCGGTCGACCGGAGCGTACGGCCGGTAGCGTTCGCTGCCAATGGCCAGCAGCAGCGGATGCACGCCGGCCGCGTCGACCGCGTTCACTTCCTTCACGCCGGGCACAACGGTGGGAATCACCGGGCCGGTCAACTCGTGAATGAGTTTGCCGAAATGCGTGTCTTCCTGCGGCGGCCGGCCGACCACGGTAAACGGCCAGATCGCCCCCGGCCGGCGCCATACCTTCTCGACCTTCATCACGGGGAAGTCGTGCTTAAGCGAGTAATAGCCGAGGTGGTCGCCGAATGGCCCTTCCGGCTTGAGCCGCTCCATGTCGAGCACGCCCGAGATGCAGAAGTCGGCCTCGGCGTAGATCGCGGGATGGCCGGGGCCGCGGCGGATCATGGGGATGCGGTGCCCGGCCAGCGCCCCGGCGAACCGCAATTCCGAAAGCCCCTCGGGCAGCGGCATCACCGCGGCGACGCTCATCGCCGGCGCCCCGCCGACAAAGACGTTCACCCGCAGCGGTTCGCCGCCCGCCCGATATCGCTCCATCGCCGCCGCGTGATGCACGCCGATGCCGCGGTGAATTTGATAATGGAAACCGACGTCCTCATCGGTCACGTAATCGTTGCCGGCAAGCTGCACGCGGTACATGCCGAGGTTCGAAGAAGCCAACCCCGGCCGGTCGGGATGTTCCGTGTAGACCAGCGGCAAGGTGACGAATGGCCCGCCGTCCTCCGGCCAGCTCACGAGTTGCGGCAGCTCGCTCACCTTCGTTTCGTGTTTGAGAATCGGCCCGCGGCGGCAATACCGGGGCGACATCCGCAGCCCGGTCCGCGCTGCGGAGAAGAGCCGCCACGGCCGCCGGACCAACAGCGACGGGTCCGCCTTCACTTCGACGGCGCTGCGAACCGCTGCAAGCGTGTCGCGAAAGATGTAGCGCACCCGCTCCATCGAGCCGAACAAGTTCGACACCATGGGAAAGCGGCAATTCTTGACGCTCTGGAAAAGAACCGCCGGCCCGCCGCTGGCAAACACCCGCCGCTGAATCTCGGCGGCTTCCAAGCGGGCGTCGATTGCTTCGGAAACGCGCACGAGCCGCCCGGTCTGCTCCAGGTCCGCAACGCAATGTTGCAGGTTTCGGTATCCCACGGCGGCTCCAGTGCATATGCGTGATCGGTACAAGGGGTCGGGAGTCTTTTTCGGTCATCGGCAAACGATGTGGAATACGGCTTGGCCGAAAAAGACTCCCGACCCCCTCCAGGAAGCGGCGCGCATTTACGGCGCCGTTGCTGGCCACCGGTTGCGAATCCCATCAGGCGACGGTTGTCCCTGGGACACCCAGTAAACGTCCGAAGCAAGGGAAGGTTCACGCATGTTTATGAGGATCGCAAGAGGCGTCGGCGGACTTTGCGTCGCCGCCGGCGTTGGTTGCAGCGACGTGGAGGCGATCAAGCAAGAAAACTCCGCCCTGCGATTTACGATGAAGAACCTTGCCGGCGAGCAGGTCAATCTGGCGACGTACGAGGGCACGGTGGTGATGATCGTGAACGTCGCCAGCCGGTGCCGGTTCACGCCGCAGTACGGGCAGCTTCAGGCGCTCTACGAAAAATACCGGGACCAGGGCTTCGTCATCCTCGGCTTCCCGTCGAACCAATTTCTGGGGCAGGAGCCCGGCTCATCCGAAGAGATCGAGCAATTCTGCCGGCTTCATTACGGCGTCACGTTCCCGATGTTCGAAAAAGTGAAGGTCCGCGGCGACCAGGCGTGCGAGCTGTACCGACTCCTCTCCCGCATCGAATCGCAGCCGGTCGGCCCCGGCAAGGTGAGTTGGAACTTCGAAAAATTCCTGCTTGATCGCCAGGGCATGGTCATCGGCCGCTTCAGCCCGAGCACAAGGTCGGACTCGCCGGAGATCGTCCAGCGGATCGAGGCGGAACTGGCCGCAGCAAATCGACACTGAGCCACAACCGTGAGGGAGTGGCCGCAGCCGTCTTGTTTGCTTGACAAAAAAGCAGATTCATGGTTGAATCAGGTGTCGCCTGACAGTTTTTGTCGGCGATTCAGCGGATTCATCAGGCCGCGCGAAGACCCCAGGTTTCGGATCGCGTCCGTCGATGTCCGCTGAGGAATTCCATTACCCGCTGCGACCCCTTCGCCGCGGAGTCTTTAGGAGCGCTCGAATGCGTACGTGGAGACCGCTGTCGCTGGCGTCGTGCCTGATGCTGCTGCTTGGTTCCGGTCCGGTCGGGGCGGCCGAGGTCGAGCGGGTCATTCACATCAGCGTTGACGGCGGCGGGTCCAGCTATCTTCAGGAACTGATCGACGCGGGTTCGCTTCCCAACTTCAAGAGGATGCAGGAGGAAGGCGCCTGGACCAACAATGCTCGGTGCGACTTCGACTACTCGGTGACGCTTCCCAACCACACGAGCCAGATCACCGGCCGGGGCGTGGTCGGCGCCGCCGGCCACAACTGGACCAGCAACTCCGACCCGGGGGTGAACGAGACGATCCATTCCAATAAGGGTTCGTACGTGGCCAGCGCGTTCGACGTGGCCCATGACCACGGCCTTTTGACGGGCGCTTATGTCGGCAAGAGCAAGTTTTCGCTCTTTCGCGACAGTTATGACGCGACCAACGGCGCCGACGACGCTACGGGCCCCGATAACGGCAAGAACAAGATCGACACCTTCGAGTACCTCGACAGCAATTCCGCCGAGCTACTGAGCCGCCTGAAAACCACCATGACGGGCTCCTCACCACTGCACTACGCCTTCTTCCACTACACCGAGACGGATGGCGTGGGCCACGCCAAGGGCTGGGGCTCGGACGAATACGACGCCGCCCTGGTAACGATGGACGGGTATCTCGGTGAAATCTTCGCCATGATCGAGAATGACCCCGATCTGAACGGCAAGACCGCCATCCTCCTTACGGCCGACCACGGCGGCGTCGGCACGGGCCACGGTTCCGCGTCGAACGCGCTGAACTACACGATTCCGTTCTACGTTTGGGGGCCGGGCGTTGCCGCCGGCGCCGACCTGTACGCGCTGAATTCCAGCAGCCGACTCGACCCCGGCGCGGGCAGGCCCGACGACTCCGCCGCCGTTCCGCCCATTCGCAACGGCGACGCCGCCAATCTGGCGCTCGACCTGCTGGGCCTGGGGCCGGTCCCCGGATCGTCGATCAACGCCGGCCAGACCCTGTTGGTTCCCGAGCCATCGACGATGTCGCTGCCAGCGCTGGGCGGTTTCGCCCTGGCGCTGCTTGGGCGGAACCGGGGGAGAAGAGGTTTTGAAAACCGATGCTTGGGCTGAGTGATCCCCGCTCGCGTGCCACTGGCTTTGCCAGTACATCTGCTGGAACATGCCATTGCCCCTGGACGAGAAAGGAGTTCCGACCCCTTGTCTCCTTGAAGGAGTGGCCGTAGCAGGGCTGACGGGCGCGGGGCCGCTTCCTGACGGGCGCGGCTCTGCTCGGGCGCGGCTCGGCTCGGGCTCGGCTCGGACGCGGCTCGGCCGGTCCCGTGCTTCTTGCAGATGCTCGCGGCCGTCCCGATGATTTCACCCTCGCAACCGCAGGTCCGCATGACGCGGACCGCTTCCAACGCGTCGTGGGTCACGCGGATGCAGCGCCCGGCCAGCTTCCTCTCAAGCTCCCAGGCCGCAAATGCCGAATAATCGGCATAGTCCGCCATTTCCTGCGCTGGGAGTGTTTCCATGAAAACCGTCCGCTGGCTGCTAGCGTCGCTGGTGCTGATCACCGGGGTTTCCGGCTGCGCCATGTGCCAGAACTGCTTCGACTACACCTCCGACGCCTGCGGCGGGCTGTGCGAGCAGGCCAGCGTCTGCCGGGACGGTTGCGGGACGTCGCGGGCCGGCTCGCGGTTCGCGGCGGGGCGGGGCGTCTCCTACATGGGCACGGAACTGCCCCTAACGGCGCCGGCGGGCGAGCCGATTTCCGCGGCCCTGCCGGACAACGTCGTCGAGCCGCCCATCATTCGCCGCGAAACCCTCCGCGCGGTGCCACCCCCGCCACCGATTGACGATTAGTCGTCTGCAATATGCGTCGATGGGTGGCACGCCCAAAGCGGACCATCCGGGATGATCGTCGCGGCTTCGCGCTGGTCTCTATCTCAAGGGCGTCTGCCAGGCGCCGGGAGCAATGGGCGTGGAAGCCTGGACAGCGTTTCCCACGCCCACCGCCCTGAAGGGCTCAGGGCGTGCCACCCCCGCCGCCCTGAGGGGCTCAGGGCGTGGCGCCCCCGCGCCGGTAGGTAACCTATCCTTTCACTGAAGCGGACCGCGCCTTGGGCAAACACTGCGCGCGGTCGAAATCGGCCTCAGTGAAAGACCCCCTCATGGCACAACATTCGGTCGCCACGCCCGCCGAAGAAGATCTCGACCGCCTTCCGCCCCTGACCAGCGCGTCGCCCCTTTCGAGTTGGCCGGCGGTCGAGCCGCCGCCCGCCGTACCGCCGGCGTCGCCGCGGCTGCGGACGGTCCTGCATCTGATCAACGGCGAGCACTTCGCCGGGGCGGAGCGGGTGCAGGACTTGCTGGCGCAGGAACTGCCCAGTCACGGTTTCGATACGGTGCTCGTCGGGCTCAAGCCGAGCCGCTTCGGCGCGGCCCGGCAGTCCGACGCCCCGCTGCTTGACGTGGGGATGGCCAACCGGTTCGACCTGCGGGCGGCCTGGAAGGTGGCCCAGATCGCGCGGGAGCATGACGCGGCGTTGCTTCACGCCCACACGCCGCGGACGCTCATGATCGGCGCCGTCGCTTCCTGGCGGACGGGTCTGCCGCTGGTCTACCATGCCCACAGTCCGACGATCTGCGATTCCACCCGGGCCTGGCAAAACCGCGTGAACCACGCTGTCGAACGGTGGTGCGGGCTCCGGGCGGTCCGGTGGATCGCGGTCTCGCACAGCCTCGGCGAGCGGTTGGTGGCCGCGGGCGTTCCTAAGGAAAAAGTGACGGTGGTTCCCAACGGCGTGGCGCCGCTGACGGATGATCCGCCGCAGCGAGCAAGGCCGACCGACTGGACGCTCGGGACGGTCGCCCTGTTCCGTCCGCGGAAAGGAATCGAGGTGTTGATTGAGGCGCTGGCCATGCTTGGCCCCGAGCGGCCGGTGCGGCTGTTGGCCGTCGGTCCGTTTGAAACCGACGCATACGAGCGCGACGTGAAGCGGCTGGTGGAAGACCGCCGCTTGGCCGACTGCATCGAGTGGACCGGCTTTTGCGGCGACGTGACGAGCCAGCTTCACCGCATGGACGCCTTCGTCCTGCCGAGCCTTTTTGGCGAGGGGCTGCCGATGGTCACACTCGAGGCGATGGCGGCGGGGCTGCCCGTGGTCGCCAGCAACGTCGAGGGAGTCAGTGAAGCGGTGCGGCACGGGCACGAAGGTTTGCTCACCCAGCCCGGCGACGCCGCGGACCTCACCGCGCGGCTCGACGACCTGATCACCGGCCGCTACGACGCCGGCGCCATGGGCCGCCTCGCCTGGCGGCGGCAACGGGACCACTTCTCGACGCAGGCCCTGGCGGCGCGAGTGGCGGGGATCTATCGCCACGTGCTGGAACGCTGACGCGGCACTGCGCTGTGGGTAGCCGCAGGGGGTCGGGAGTCTTTTTCGGTCAACGCATTCTCAATTGGATTACCGCTTGGACCGAAAAAGACTCCCGACCCCTTCCCTCCCTCCCGTCCTGGCCTGGCGCTTGTGGGGAAATGCTGAAAGCTGAAGGTCGACGCGCAGCGTCCCGCGGCTTTCCCCGGCGGCTTTCCGTTGCATAAGATAGAGCATCGGATTTACATTGTCCCCGCCAGGATCAGGACCTTACGGATGGGATTGTACGACCGCGATTACGCCCGCGATGACGAAGAGCGGCCCCGCGCGGCCTTGCGCGGGCCGCAGACGATGGTCACCACGCTTTTGATCGCCAACGCGGTGATCTATCTGCTGGATGTCTTCGTGTTTGTGGATGAGCAGGCGTTCGGGGCCCAGCGGCACTTGCTCTCCGAGTGGATGTCGATGTATGTCGGCTCCTTGCTCAAGCCTTGGTTCTGGTGGCAGGCCCTCACCAGCGGGTTCGTCCACGATCCCGGCGACGTCTTTCACATCGTGCTGAACATGTTTGGCCTGTGGATGTTCGGGCGGGATATCGAACGGCGGTACGGGCGGAGGGAATTCTTGCGGATTTACCTCGTCGCCATTGTCATCTCGTCGTTTGCGTGGGCCGTCTTCGGGGCGGTCGTGCTCCAGTATGGGCCGATGATGCATTGCCTCGGGGCGTCGGGGGCGGTGTCGGCGATTGTCATTCTGTGGGTGCTGCACAATCCGAAGGCGACCGTGCTGTTCATGTTCGTCATTCCGATGCCGGCCTGGATGCTGGGCGCGTTGTGGGTGGGCCTGGACATGGTCGGCGGCTTCTCGGGCGAGGGAAACGTCGCCCACTCGGCCCACCTGGCCGGGATGGCCTTCGCCGCGCTGTACTTCTGGTATCGCGGGCGGCGGCTGGGCCGCGGAGGCGAATACGGCGGGCAAGGCGGTTACCGAGATTCCTACGGCGGCTACGCGGCAAGCTATGGTGGAGGCGGCTACGGCGGAGGTTCGGCCGGCGGGGGGCCGGCCGGCGGCGGCCTGGGCGGTTTTTTCGCCGATTTCCGCTGGCCCAAGTTACGCTGGCCGCGGCGCCGACCCGAGCTTAAAATCCACGACCCCGAAGAAAAGTACCGCCGGCTGGACGAAGAGGCCGACCGCGTCCTGGCGAAGCTCGGCCGGGAAGGCGAGAAGAGCTTAACGAGCAAAGAGCGCCGCATCCTCGAAGACTACAGCCGGCGGATGCAGCAGAAACACCGATAACGCCCCTTGCGGGGAAATCCGAAGCACGAATTTCGAAATCCGAAACAAACCACAAATCCCAATGACCAAAATGCAAGAACTTTCCAGGTTGGCCCGGTGGCTGGTGGCTGGGTCGGTGGTGGCGGTGGTTCTTGTTTCGACCGCCGTCAGCGCGGACGAGACCTGGAATCGCTTTCGCGGGCCTGGTGGAACCGGTGTAGCCGATGGGCCCTCCTTTCCCGCGGCGCCCGGCGAGGGTGACTTCGCCTGGAAGGTCGATTTGCCCGGCTATGGCAGCGCCTCGCCGTGCGTGTGGGACGACCGAATCTTCACGCTCTGCGGCGATAACGACTCTTCCCGCCGGACCGTCGTGTGCCTCGCCCTGGATGACGGCAAACAGCGTTGGGCCAAGAGCTATGCCAGCAAGCCGTACCACGTGCACAAGTTCAACGATTACGCCCCCAGCACGCCAGCCGCCGACGCCCGGCGGGTCTACGTGACCTGGGCCACCGCGGACGAGGTTTCACTGTTGGCCTTTACCCATGACGGCGAGGAGGTCTGGCGGCGGGATTTCGGCCCGTATGTCAGCCAACATGGCTACGGCGTGGCGCCGATCGTGGCGGGCGACCTCGTGATCCTCTGCGACATTCAACAAGGTGTATCGGAAGGCGCCGACCCGCCGGGCGGGGAAAGCCGCGTTATCGCCGTTCACGCCGCCACCGGGGCCACCCGCTGGGAGACCGGCCGGGCGGTCAGCAGCAAGGCCGCGTATTCCACGCCGTTTGTGCGGACGGCCGTTGACGGGACGCAAGAGCTTGTCACCTTGAGCACAACCCACGGCCTTGCCGCCCTCGACCTGGCCACGGGGCGGCCGCGTTGGCAGGGGCCGGCGTTCACCGCCCGCACCGTCGCCTCACCGATCCAGGCCGACGGCCTGATCCTGGGAAGCTGCGGCGCCGGCAGCGGCGGGCACTACCTGATGGCGGTGCGGGCACCCGCCCGCGGCGAACAAGCGGAGGCCGTCTACAAGCTCACGACCGGCACTCCGTATGTTCCCACAACTGTGACGAAAGACGGACTCGTTTATCTTTGGCACGATGGCGGCATTCTCACGTGCATTCAGGCCGCGGACGGCGAGACCGTTTATCGCCAGCGGTTGGGCGGCAGCTTTTTCGCGTCACCCGTTATCGTGGGCGACCAACTCTTCAATATCTCGAAGGAAGGAATGCTTTTTTGCGTCGCCGCCGGCCGCACGTTCAAGCTGCTCGGCAAGACCGAACTGGGAGAAGGAAGCTACAGCACGCCGGCCGTGGCGCAAGACAAGCTGATCCTGCGGACGTTCACGAAGATGATGGCGGTGAACGAGGAGCCATAAGCCGTAGGCTGTAAGCGATAGGCGACGCCCGGTGGCCCGCGGCCGCCAACATGCTTATTGCTTACCGCTTCATGCCTATGGCTTTCAGCTTACGGCTCTGTCTCAGCGAAGCTGCGAGGGCGTCAGCGGGTCGCGGCTTCGGGTGGGGTCGTCGCCGTCGAGCCGCTGAAGGCCGCCGAGGCGCTCGGCCGTGTAGGCCGGGCCCAAGACGGCCGGCCTCGCCGGCGCCACGGGCAAGGCGCCGGTGGCGATCTTCCCGCGGGGCGCCAGCGACGGCGTCGCGTCGGCGCCGCCGGCCACGCTCGCCGTTCCCGGCCTCGGGGCCACCGGCAAGTTGCTCGGCGTGCGGAGGTTGTTCGGCAAACCGCGGGACGCCATGCGGCTATCGGGCGCCGCGGGAGTGAAACTCGATCTTCCCGCCACCGCGGTCGATGGACCCGCCGGTGTGGGAGTGGCCATCGCCACCCGCGAAACCCGCTCTTCCTTCTGAAAACCCAGTTCACGGGTCGTCACCTGCACCGTCTGCTCCGCCGGTACCCATTGCTGGCACACCTGCGGGTACTGCACGGTTCCGGTCCGCGGTTGCCATTGCGTCACCGGAACCAGCCGCCAGGCGTAATAGGGCTGAATGAACGGGTTGAGCCGCCCGTGCAGTTCCGCCTGCCAGCGGTAGGTCGTCAGCGGTTCGTAGTACTGGTACTGATAGCTGTGGACCTGGCTGACCGTTTGGGGTTGAAGAACGGTTTGTTTGCGCTCTTCCGTCTTGACCTGCGTGACGGGGCGGTCGACGACCTCGCGGGTTTCGCGGAAGGTCACGCCGTTTTCCTGAAAGAAGCGGACCTGCGGGGCTTGCGCGGCCAGCGGCGGCGCCGTACAACATGCTAGCGAGAGCGTGACAGCAATCGTAAGGCATCGCATCGCAGGCGTCCTTGCTCGATGGGATGAGGAAGCGGCAAAATGGGCGCAGGGTGGCGCCAATCGTATCTCGGATGAACAAGCCTCGCGACTTGAGCGAATTCGTTGAACCCCGAGCCGCAGGCGACGGGGATGGAGTCGACAGCGGCCTCGGCGCCTGCGGCTTGAGGTAAAACGGCAGCGGTTGGCGTCGAACCGTCACACATTGCCCCCAAAACCCAACCCCCCATGACCATTTTCAAAAAGATTCTCGACGGCGAAATTCCCGCGGACAAGGTGTACGAGGACGAGCAATGCCTCGCCTTCCAAGACATCAAGCCGCAGGCGCCGACGCACGTGCTGGTGATTCCGAAGAAGGAAATCCCCACGCTCAACGATTTGACTCAGGAGGATGAAGCCCTCGTCGGTCACATCTATTCGGTCATCCGCAAACTGGCGGCAGACCTGGGGTTGGCCGGCGGCTACCGGGTCGTCGTCAACTGCGGCGACGAGGGCGGGCAGGAGGTGTATCACCTGCATTTCCATTTGCTCGGCGGCCGGCAGATGACGTGGCCGCCGGGGTAGTCGCCGCGGAGAGCAAGGACATAGCCCCGGCCAGTGGCCGGGGAAGCGGCCTCGAAGCGGCTGGCCGCGCCGGTTTTCGCAACGGCGATCCTTCTCTGACCAATGGTCAGGGCTATGTGGCGGTCGTCTCGTTTCGCCGCGGCGGCGCTGGTACATTCGAACCCATGCGCAAGGGCATTCCGGTTTCTCCCGGGGTCGCGGTCGGCAAGGCGTATTGTCTGCACGAGGTTTTCGTGCGCCCGGAGGCCAAACGGCTGGAGGACAACGAGGTCTCGGCGGAACTGGCCCGCTACGAGGTCTGCCGCGACCGCGCCGCCGGCGAGCTTCGCGAATTGCAGCAGAAGATCGAAAAGGAGGTCGGCCACCGGGAGGCCTCGATCTTCAGCGCCCAGGAATCGATCCTCTACGACAACGCCTTTTCCAAACAAATCCGCCAGTGGATCGTGGACGAGCGGATGACGGCGCCGGCCGCCCTCGACCGCCTGGTGAACCATTATGCCGAGGTCTTCGCCAACGCCAAGGACGAATTTTTGCGGGAACGGGTCAGCGACCTCCGGGACGTCGCCCGGCGGCTGGCCGACCACATCGCCAAGAAGCCGAAGCGGCGCGGCCCGGAGATGGAAGGCCCGCTGATCGTGGTCGCCGACGAAATCCTCCCCTCGCAGTTGGCCGGGTGGGACGCGGCGCCGATCGCCGGCATCGTCACGCAGCGGGGCAGCCAGACCGGCCACGCGGCGATCATCGCCCGCTCGCGGGGCATCCCCTGCGTCTCCGGCGTGCAGGGTATCCTGCAACAGGTGAAGACGGGTGACACGCTGGTGGTGGACGGCCGCGAAGGCCGCGTGGTGATCAACACCGACGTCGAGTCGCTCGCCGCGTACCGCAAGCTCGAGCGGGAGTTCGTCGATCTCCGGGATCACCTCGCCGAGAATCGCGACCAGCCGGCGGTGACGGCCGACGGAACGCCGCTCGAACTCCTGGCGAACGTCAACGGCGTGAGCGACGCCAAAGCGGCCGTGAAGATGGGGGCCGGCGGCGTGGGGCTGTATCGTACCGAATACCTGTTTCTCACGCATCCCGACGCCCCGGATGAGGACGAGCAACGGGCCGCCTATCGCGAATTGATTCTGGCGGCCCCGCCGGGCCAGGTGACCATCCGCACGCTCGACATCGGGGGCGACAAAACGGTCCCGTACTTCGGGCTCACGCAACGGGAAGCAAATCCCTTCATGGGCTTCCGGAGCATCCGGCTCTCGTTTGCGCACCGCGAGTTCTTTCTCACGCAGCTCCGGGCCATTTTGCGGGCCGCCGGCGAGACCGCCGACAGCGGCCGCGACGTGAAGATCATGTTTCCCATGATTACGACGCTGGAAGAAATGCGACGGGCCCGGGTGTTTGTGCGGCGGGCCGCACGCCAGCTCGAACAGCGGGGGCAACCCTTCGCCACGCCGCCGCTGGGGATGATGCTCGAGGTGCCGGCGGCCGCGATGACCATCGGCGAGTTGCTTCCGCTGGTCGATTTCGTCGCTATCGGCAGCAACGACCTGGTGCAATACCTGATGGCCGCCGACCGGGATAATCCGCGGGTCAGCCACCTCTGCCAACCGCTGGCGCCGGCGGTGCTGCGGATCCTCTCGCGGGTCATCGCCGCCTGCAACGAAGCCGGCGCGCCGGTGACGCTCTGCGGCGAGATGGCGACCCAGCCTCAGGCCTTTGTGGCGCTAATGGGGATGGGGTTGACCCGGTTCAGCATGAGCCCGGCATTCATTCCCACCACTAAAGAACTGGCGGGGAGACTCTCGATACGGCAGGCCCAGGCGATCACGGCCAGGACGATGCAGTTCACCACGACCCGCCGGGTGAAGCGCTACCTCGATCAGCAACTTGGCGAATTGGCGCCGGAGATCGGCATGATGGTGACGCGGCTAAGCTAAATGGCATTGCGCGATTCGGGGAGGGAAAGGGCCGGCCTCCCTTCGCCTGCGGCTCGGGGTTAGACGATACCTTCGACGTCGTCGTCGTGTTCGTCGTCATCTTCTTCTTCGCCGGCGTCCGCTGCGCCCGATTCTTCTTCGATCTGGGCCTTGTACTGGTCGCGTTCGCGGCGGGTGGCTTCGAGGTCGAACATCAGGTACTTCATATCGAGCCGCAGTTGGCTAAGCGCGTCTTGCACCAGCGACAGGATGCGGCGGCGGCGGCGGGAGCCGTCGAGCGCCTGGCGGACGAGCCCTTCCAACTCGCCACGATGCTGCGGCGGCAGCTTGGCGACCGCCTCGGCCAGTTGGGTCAGTTCCAAGGGCGCTTCCTGGGTGGGGGGAGTCGCTTGCGGCGCCGTGCTCATGTCAAAGGTCTCCGGTGGTTGGGGGCCATCCACCAAAATGCACGTGGTGTGCCAAAAGCCCTGCCTCGTGCCCCGCTGCTACCAACCACCTTTCATCATAGGGGATTTCGCGGATCGGGCGAGTGACGGGCGCGGCCCCGCGGCGGCGTTTTTGCATCATTCGACCTTTACCTGCGGCGCAACTCCCGGTAGAAGCACGGTTTACAACTAAAGCGACAAATAGGGCCCGCCCGTTGTTTTTTTGCCACGTTCTGCCGTCTTTAGCGAACGCGAAAGGAATGCGACCGCCGGCGCCGAGAACACCGGCCGGTTGGCTGGCCGTTTTATTGCTGGTCGCGGCGCTAGGCGCCGCGCCGACCCCCGCCAAAACGCTGGAATCGTTCGCCGCGGGTCCGCCCACCTGGCGGATTCTGGCGGCCGACGCCGAATACCGCGTGCTCGCGCATCACCGCTCCGCCGCCGGCCGCCGGCCGCCGCCCGACCACTGCGAGCGGCTCACCCTTATCGCCGGGCCGGGCCAGCAAATTCTGTGGGGACAGCCGCTGCCCGCCGCCCGGCTGGTCGAGGAACTCGCGGTCACCGTTTGGATCCGCTCCGACCGGGATCACCTGCGGCTGGTCGGACGCGTCACGTTTCCAAATGCCCGCGCCGCCCAAACCGGCGAGCCCGTCACCGCTCGCATCTGGGGAGACACGTACGTCGGCGGCGGCGAATGGCGGCCGCTGCGGCTCACCGCGGGACCAAACCGGCTGCGGGACGTCGTCCGTGCGCTGCGGGCCGAGCACGGAGCCGGCGCCGACCTCTCCGAGCCGGTGCTCGACTTGATTGCGGTCAACGTTTTCGCCGAGGCCGGGCCAGTCACCGTGGATGTCGATACCCTGGAAATCGAGGGCTTCGTGCCGCTGCGGCCCGAAAACCTGCGGCCGGAACATGCGGCGGTCCCGGTCGCGGCGGAGTCGTCCTCGGGTTCACGTCCACCCTGGGTCGACCGCGCGCCCGACGCCGCCGGAGGCCGGCCGTCGATCGACCTGCGGCAGGGCCGCGTGGAAGTGGCGGGGCGCCCGGTCTTCGTAAGCGCTATTGAACATCGCGGCGAACCGCTCGCGATGCTAAAGGAACTGGGCTTCAGCGCGGCGCGGTTGCCGCGGCCGCCTACGCCCGAGCAGAACGCCGAGGCGACGCGGCTCGGTTTGTGGCTGATTGCGCCGCCACCGCAAGTCCCGCAACGGCCCGGCCTGAATCCACCGAACGCATATCGACCGGACGATTTCTCGCAAGTGATTGCTTGGGAACGCGAACCTTCTGAGGAGAACGGCGATGTAAGCGACCGCAATTGCGTCGCCGACCGCCCCCTTGTTTCTACACGGCTGCAAGCGGCGCTGGGCGGCGGCCGTCGCATCGTGTGGCTCGATCGATCCACGATCGGCGGCACGCTTTCGCCGCGGGACTATGGGCGGCAGTTGCGGCAAGCCCGGCAGGCGGCGCCGCTTGCCGCCATCTTCGCCAGCGTGCCGACGCAGCCGGCGGCCTTTGCGCGACAGCAGTGGCAAGCGATGGGGCTGGCCCGCACGCCGGTCATCGAACTCGATCAATTGCGGGTCGCCGCGTTCTCGGCGGTGGCGAGCGGGGCGACGGGCCTCATCTTCACATCCGACGAGCCGCTCGACGCCAACACGCCGCAGGCCGCCGCGCGGAGATCGCTGCTGGCGACCATCCTTGGTGAGCTTGCCCAGGCGACGCCGTGGGCCGCCGCCCGTGCCCCACTCCAGACGCTGGACACCAATCACCCGGCGATCCAGGCCGATTCGCTGAACCTGGAACACGCACGGCTGGTCATCCTCTGGCGGACCGACGACCTGGCGACGTGGACCGCGGGGCCGGCCGATCAGCGGCCCGTCTCGATTCTGGCCGCGGGAACGCCGGAATCGTTCGCCGCCACGCGGCTCACCCCCGCCGGCCCCTATTCACTGCAACGCGAACGGGGAACCGGCGGGCTACGTGTCGAACTCCTCGAACCGCCGATGGTCGCGCTGGTTTTGTTGTCGCAAGATCGCGCGGCGGTGGCCGCGGCCCAGCGGGAAGAGCGCGGCCGGGCGTCCGCCTACGCCGACAACCTGAGTGACATCGTGGACCGCGAGTTCGCCGAGACCGAAACCTCGCTCGCCAAACACGGCGGCCTCGCCAATGCCCCGGAACTTGCCGCCGCGGCCGAGCGCCTGCGGCGGGCCGAGGCGGCCCGGCGCCAGGGCGCGTTCGCCCCGGCCTGCGTCGAGTACGAACGCGCCCTCGCCCGAATCGGCATGGCCCGGCGCCAGCGGTGGATGACCGCTGCGTCGACGGCCGGTTCCCCCGCGACACATCCGCTGCTGTGCTGCCTGGCGGGAACGGCCACCGCGATGGACGTGACGCGGCGATTCGAAACGCCGCGGGCCTTCGGCCAGAACCTGCTTCCCGGCGGCGACTTCGAATCGCTCGACGCGATTCTCGCCGCCGGCTGGAGGAATTGGCGGCGCCCGGACGTGGCGCACGAAACCGCCGTCGACGTGTCTGCGGATGATCCCCGCGGGGGACAACGAACCCTGCGGATCACCCGCGCGAGCCACGGGCCACAGTCGCCCGACGCCGGGGAACCGGCCGTGGTCATCACCTCGCCGGCGATTCCGCTGCAACCCGGCGACCTCGTGCGGATCGACGGTTGGACCAAGGTGTCCGCGGCGGGCAAAACCCAGGAGGCGCCGCGGCTAACGGTCTTCGACTCGCTCGGCGGAGAGGCCCTGGCGGCCCGAATCGGCTCCGGCGGCGGCTGGCGGCGTTTTACGCTCTACCGGGCGGCGCCGCACTCCGGCGACGTCCGCGTCACGTTTGCGCTGACGGGCGAGGGAATGGCGTGGTTGGACGACATCAGCCTGCGTTTGTTTAACCGCAAGCCGTAGCCGCCGCGACCACCGCCTTCGTTTGTTTAACCGCAAGCCGCAGGCGCCGCGACCGACGAAGGATCCTACCGCTCATAAATGCCCACCAATTCCCCCTGTCCCACAACGTGGCCTTCCATGGCGGCAACGACCGCTTGCCTGGTGGCCTTCTTCGGCGGAACATCGAGGGCCGTGTCGAGCGTGAAGACCTTGAAATGGTAATGGTGCGGTTTGCCCGGCGGCGGGGACGGGCCGCGGTAGCCGACGTTGCCCTTCGGCCACGAATTGAGTCCCTGCTTTGCGCCAGCGGGCGCCTTGGGCTCGGCCTCCCGCAAAATTCCCTCCCCAAGCCCGCCGGCGTCGGTGGAAATGTTGTAGATGACCCAGTGGACCCATGTCCCACCGGGAGCGTCGGGATCGTCGCAGATCACCGCCAGCGATTTCGCGGACGCGGGGACGCCATCCCACTTCAGCTCGGGCGAGAGGTCCTCGCCGTCGGCGGTATGCCGCTTGGGGATCGTCTCCCCTTGTGTAAACGCCGGGCTGGTGACGGACAGCCGGGCGATCCCCTCAGGCGTTTCCTTCATGGCGGACCTTTCGGAAGTGGAGCTGTCGCCGCGAGCGTTGGCGTCCTCTCCCGCCTGCCGCGCGCCGCAACCGGAAAACAGACCGATCCAGCCAACGGCCGCCGCAAAGCAACCCATGGCAGAAAAAAACGAGCAGACACGCATGGCGGCAAATTCCCAAGTAGTCGGAGTGGTGGAGGACCACTCTCACTTTAACGCCTGGCACTATCGGTCCTCAAGACGGACGCTCTCAGCGGCATCAGTGCTACTGACGATCAAGGTTTTCGCACGATGCGCAAATTTTTGAACCGCAGATAGGCGCGGAGAACTCGCAGGCGAGACACGTCTTCTGAAAAAATCCGCGTCCATCTGCGGTTCTTGCTTTGGTTGCGGCCGGTCGCGGCAAAGGCTGGTTGACGCAATCGCCGTCCATGTATTAGATTGCTCACTCTCGCAACCGGCGGGACGCGGCTTCGCCGGCGACCCTCGGGGCGGCGACGCGGGAAGCGACCGACGCTTTCTGCCCATCTGGCGCGTCCCGATTTCTCTGTAACGCACAAACGGAAGGGTGACGGAAACATGGCCAAACGGGTCTTTTACTTCGGCAAAACAAAGACGGACGGCGACGGAAAGCAGAAGCAACTCCTCGGCGGCAAAGGCGCCAACCTGGCCGAAATGACCAGCATCGGCCTGCCCGTGCCTCCCGGCTTTACCATCACGACCGAGGTTTGCGACGAATACTACAAATCCGGCCGCAAGCTGCCCGCCGGCCTGACGGACGAAGTGAACAAGAACGTCAAGGTCCTGGAAAAGGAACTCGGCAAGAAGTTCGGCGACAACGAGAACCCGCTGCTCGTATCCGTCCGTTCCGGCGCCGCCGCCTCGATGCCGGGCATGATGAATACGATTTTGAACCTGGGGTTGAACGACGTGTCGGTAAAGGGGCTTGCGGCCGCCACCGGGAACGAGCGGTTCGCCTACGACGCCTATCGCCGGCTGATCAACATGTACGGAGACGTGGTGATGGAAGTCGGCCACGAGCACTTCGAGGAGGCCTTCGACAAGATCAAGAAGAAGCACAAGGCCACGCTCGACACCGAAGTGCCGACCGAGGGCCTGAAGGAACTCTGCGAAGCGTACAAGGCGGTTTACAAGCAGCACACGAAGCAGGATTTCCCCCAGGCCCCGCTGCAACAGCTCGAGCTGGCGATTGAAGCCGTGTTCAAGAGCTGGATGGTCGACAAGGCCGTATCGTACCGCCGCATCGAAGGCATCACCGGCCTGAAGGGGACGGCCGTCAACGTGCAGTCGATGGTCTACGGCAACATGGGCAACGACTCGGGCACCGGCGTGGCCTTCACCCGCGATCCGGCGACGGGTCAGAACAAGTTCTACGGCGAATTCCTGATCAACGCCCAGGGCGAGGACGTGGTGGCCGGCATCCGCACGCCGCAGCCGGTGGCCGAAATGCCCAAGTGGACAACCCCGACACACAAAACGATCGGCAAGGATTGCCACAAGCAGCTCCTCGAGATCAAGGACAAGTTGGAAGACCATTACAAGGACGTGCAGGACATCGAGTTCACCATCGAAAAGGGCACGCTCTACATGCTGCAAACGCGGACCGGCAAGCGGACCGCCGCCGCGGCGGTGAAGATCGCCTGCGACATGGTGAAGGAGGGCCGGATCGACGAGAAGACCGCCCTTTTGCGGATTCCGCCCAACGATTTGACGCAGCTTCTGCTCCCGAGCTTCTCGGCGGCCGGCAAAAAAGGGGCCGAGGTGCTGGCGAAAGGCCTGCCCGCGTCGCCCGGCGCCGCGTTCGGCAAGTTGGCCTTCACCGCGGTTGAAGCGGTGGAGCGGGCCAACGCCGGCGAGAAAGTCATCCTCGTCCGCAAGGAAACCAGTCCCGAGGACGTCGAGGGCATGAACAGCGCGGCCGGCATTCTTACCAGCACCGGCGGCATGACGAGCCACGCGGCGGTCGTGGCCCGCGGCTGGGGCCGCTGCTGCGTGGCCGGCGCCGGCGAGATTTCCATCGACGAGAAGGGCCGCAAGATCAAGGTGGCCGGCAAGACCCTCACCTGGAAGGACACCATCTCTCTCGACGGAAGCACCGGCGAAGTGATGAACGGCGAAGTGGCCACCGAGGAGCCCAAGCTATCCGGTGACTTCGCCAAGATCATGAAATGGGCCGACGAGCACCGCACGCTCGGCGTGAGGACCAACGCGGATACCCCGGCCGATTCGCAGCGGGCCCGTGAGTTCGGCGCCGAGGGCATCGGCCTGTGCCGCACCGAGCACATGTTCTTCGAGGAAGACCGCATCTTCAGCATGCGGAAGATGATCCTGGCGGAAAACGAGAAAAACCGCCGGGCCGCCCTCGAAAAGCTCCTGCCGCATCAGCGGAAAGACTTCGAAGGCATCTTCAAGGCGATGAAGGGGCTGCCGGTGACGGTCCGCCTGCTCGATCCGCCGCTGCACGAGTTCCTCCCGCACGACGGCAAGGCCCAAACCGAGATCGCCAAGGAACTGGGCCTGAAACCCGCCGACGTGAAACACCGCGTGGCCCAGCTTCACGAAGCCAACCCGATGCTCGGCCACCGCGGCTGCCGCCTCTCGATCACCTATCCCGAGATTCTCGAAATGCAGGTGACCGCGATCGTCGAGGCGATGATCAACTGCAAGAAGAAGAACATCGACGCGAAACCGGAGATCATGATCCCGCTGATCGGCACGGTGGAGGAGTTGAAACTGCTCCGCGAGAAGGCCGAGGAAACGATCGAAGCGGTGAAGAAGGCCAAGAAATACGACGGCAAGCTCGATATCCCCATCGGCACGATGATCGAGATTCCGCGGGCCGCCCTCACCGCCGACCAGGTCGCCGAGTACGCCGACTTCTTCAGCTTCGGCACGAACGACTTGACGCAGATGACGTTCGGTTACAGCCGCGACGACGTCAACACCTTCCTGCCCGACTACCTCAAGCACGACATCCTGCCGGTCGATCCGTTCCAATCGCTCGACCAGACGGGCGTCGGGCAGCTTGTGGCGATGGGGGTGGAGAAGGGCCGCAGCACGCGGAAGGACCTGAAGGTGGGCATCTGCGGCGAGCACGGCGGGGACCCCTCGAGCATCGACTTTTGCCACCGGGTGGGCCTGAACTACGTAAGCTGCAGCCCCTTCCGCGTCCCGATCGCCCGCGTCGCGGCGGCCCAAGCCGCGCTGAAGAACGGGAAGTAATCCAGGCAGGGCCCGACGCGTGGGCGAGGGCTAAACAGGACGCCTATGGCTAACGCTTCCCCCCCTACCGTCGCTATCGTCGGCGCTTCGGCCGATCGGTCGAAGTACGGCGCCAAGTCGGTCCGCGCGCATCTGAGGCAGGGGTACAAGGTCTTCCCGATCAACCCCAAGGGTGGAGAGGTCGAGGGGCTGCCGGTTTACACAAGTCTTTCGGATATTCCAAAAGACGAGCTGACCGACGGACGGTTGGACCGCGTTTCCTTCTACGTGCCGCCGGAGATCGGCCTGGGCCTGTTGCCGCAAGTGGCCGCGGCCAACCCGCGGGAGTTCTTTCTCAATCCCGGCAGTGAGAGCGTGGAGGTGGTAGAAGTGGCGGCGGCGCTGGGTCTGGATCCCATCCAGGCGTGCAGCATCATCGCCATCGGCGAGACGCCGGATTGACAAGACGCACTCCGCCGCCACGCGCATGAATCGCTGGCGCAGAAGCCGTGGCGCCCACGGGAAAGCCACAAAACCTCTTTCCTTGCACAGGGTTGTCTGGATTTCATGCCCGACGGTTTTCTCAACATCGACAAACCCGCCGGGATGACTTCGCGGGACGTGGTCAATCGCGTGCAGCGGTGGGTTCGGCCTGCGAAGTGCGGGCACGCCGGCACGCTCGACCCGCTGGCGACCGGCGTGCTGGTGGTGTGCGTGGGCAAGGCGACACGGCTGATGGAATTCGTGCAGCGCGGGGTGAAGGGGTATCGCGGCGTCTTTCGGTTGGGCGTGCAAAGCGATACGGAAGACGTCGAAGGCGACGTGCGGCCGCTGCCCAATCCGCCCATTCCCACGCGGGACCAGATCGAGCGCGTCCTCCCCCGCTTTTTCGGCGAGATCGACCAAGTGCCGCCCGTGTATTCCGCCAAAAAGGTCGGCGGTCGGCGGGCATACGACCTGGCCCGCAAGGGCGAGCCGGTCGATCTCAAGCCGGCCCGCGTCACCGTCCATTCCATCGCGCTCGTCGAGTACGATTACCCGTCGCTCACGCTTGAAATCGTCTGCGGGGCAGGGACCTACATCCGCTCGCTCGGCCGCGATATCGCCAAGTCGCTCGGCACGGCGGCGGTGATGTCAGAACTGGTCCGCACGCGGGTCGGCCCCTTTGCGCTCAAAGAAGCGGTCAATCTGGACCGACTCCAGGAGGAAGGCGTTCAGCCGCATTTGCATCCCTTGGCCGCGGCCGTGGGCGACCTGCCGCGGATCACCGTCAGCGAAGGCGAAGCGCGGCGGCTCGCCCAAGGCCAACCGATCTCTCAAGCGCCCGCGCACGCGGCGGCTATTCCCGGCGGCGTCCCGTCGCTCGTCGCGGCGCTTAGCGGCAAGAAAGAACTCATCGCCCTGGTCGAACTTCGCGACGGGCAGTGGCGGGCGAGCAAGGTTTTGGTCACGATGGGATGAGAGCCATCCAGTCCGAAGAGCGCGCGTGGCACGCCCCGAGCCTTTGAGGGCGGTGGGCGTGGGCAGGGGGTGTAAGCCTCCACGCCCACCGCTTCCGGCGAGGCGCTGCAAACGCGCTGGGAGTAATACTGACCAGCACGCAACCGCCACGATCATCCAGGATGGTCCGCGATGGGCGTGCCACCCGCCCTGCATGTGCATCGCAAAGAAGCCGCCGTGTCCGACCTCCCCTTCACACAACTGGGCCCTTACGAAATCCGCAAGCTGATCGGCCGGGGCGGGATGGGGGCGGTGTATTTGGGCGTCCATCGGGAAACCGCCGCCAAGGCGGCCGTCAAGGTCCTCTCGCCGACGCTGGCCGACGACCGCAACTTCCAGGCCCGCTTCGCGGGGGAGATCGAAAGCCTGCAAGCCCTGCGGCACGAGAACATCGTGCAGTTGTACGGCTTCGGCCAGGAGGCCGACCGCCTCTTCTACGCGATGGAATACGTGCCGGGCCTGAGCCTCCAGCAGGAGCTGAAGGCCGGGCGGCGGTTCGACTGGCGGGAGGTCACGCGGATCGGCATCGACATCTGCAAGGCCCTCAAACACGCCCACGACGTCGGGGTGATCCACCGCGACCTCAAGCCGGGCAACCTGCTTTTTGGCCTGGAAGAACGGGTGAAGCTGACGGACTTCGGCATCGCCAAGTTCTTCGGCGGTTCGCAGCACACCTCGCTGGGCGACGTCATCGGCACCGCCGACTACATGTCCCCCGAGCAGGCGGAGGGCCAGCCGGTGACGCCCCGGTCCGACCTGTTCGCGCTGGGCAGCGTGCTGTACGCGCTCTTGACCGGCAAGCCGCCGTTTTACGCCAAGGCGTTGCCGGAGGTGCTGCATCACTTGCGGTTCGACGACCCGGCCCCGCTCCGCCGCCGGCATCCCGAGGCGCCGGAAGAAATGGAGGAGATCGTTTCGCGGCTTTTGGCGAAGGACCCGCTAAAGCGGATCCCCACCGCCCGCGCCGCCTGGCGGCGGTTGGAGGGCATGTTGGAATCGCTGTCGGTGGTCGAGCGGCCTTCGGACCGGGCCTCCGTTCCCGATTCGTTGGACGCAGAACACGTCGAGGCGCCGCCGCAAAACGGCGAGGGCGAGAAGGAAATAGCGCCGTCGCGCCAAGGGGGGCAACCTGTTTCGGTCGCCTCCCGCGAGACGGCGCCGGCTTCGCGGGCCGGCGCCGGGGACGTAGCGGACCCCAACCCCGATCTGCTCGCGCCCGCGTTGACGCCGCCGCCGAGCACGCCATCTCCCGGCCCCCCAAACGGGAATGATGGCGGGTCCGACCATTCCCGCTCCGACCATTCCCGCTCCGACCATTCCCGCTCCGACCATTTCCACTCGGACCCGGAAGCGCAAACCGGCGTTTGGAGCGGTGAAGGGCCTTCCGTGGCCGCTTCTTCGGAAAGCGCCGAGCGAAGACGCTTCGTCACCGTGGCGGAGGCCCAGTCGCAGGCCCGGGTGCAACGGTTCCGCGAACGCGGCGTCGATGTCAGCGGCTGGCTGATGATCGCGGGCCTGGCGGCGGCCATCGCGGCCTTTTCGGGCTTCGTCTGGTATCTGATGCAGCCGCCGCCGCCGGACGAACTTTACGAACGGGTCATGGAGACGTCCGTGGGTGAACTGGACGACCTCGTGGAAGCCGAGCAGGGCGCCCGGCAGTTTCTCGAACACTATGGGTCGGACCCGCGGGCCGAGGAGATTCGCGGCCTGCTCGAAGAGATCGAACTCGCCCACCTGGAGCGCCGCTACGAACGCCGCGCGCGGTTGCGGACCGGCGCCGGCGGGATGTCGCTGGTCGAGCGCGACTACATCGACGCGCTCCGCCTGGCCAACCACGAGCCGGAAACCGCCGCAACGCGTCTGCGAGCCATGATCGACGTGTACAGTGCGCCGGACATGGATGGGGAGACGAAGGTGGTGTTGGAACTGTCGCGGCGGCGGCTCAAGCGGCTCACGCAGCGGCAGGAGCCGCAAATCAAGAAGGCCCGCGAACGCATTGCAAAGCGGCTGGCTTTCGCCGAAACGATCGCCCCGGCCGACCCCGAGCGGGCGGAAGAAATCTATCGCGGCGTCATCTTGCTGTATGGCAAGCGGCCCTGGGCGAAGGACCTTGCGCAACAGGCGCGGGATGCGCTGATCGAGCCGGGCGTGCGGTGACTCCAAGGGCCATCTCCCATCTCCGACCCGCCTCGGCCATGTGGTAACATGGGCGGCGTCATCTTCCCGCCGCCTACCCGTTGCCCGCCGCATGTCCGCGAACCTTGGCGGCCTGGCCCGTCCGCTCGATTCGACGATCGACGTGGTCACACCGGAGAACATCGCCTTTCAATACGAAGCCGCCGGTCCGTTTCGGCGGCTGCCCGCGTTCCTGATCGACATCTGCATCAAGCTGATGGCGCTCATTGCGGTCGTCATTTTGGTCTCGTTACTTGTGACATCGTTGGGACTGGCGGGGTTTTTTGCGGGATACTGGGCCGGCGCTGCGTTTCTTATTTTTCGGTTTGTGCTCGAGTGGTTTTACGGCGGACTGTTCGAAACCTACTGGAACGGCCAAACCCCCGGCAAACGGCTGTTGGGCATCCGCGTCGTCTCCAAGGACGGGCAGCCGATCAACGGCGTGCAGGGGATCATGCGAAACGTCCTCCGCGACGCCGATTTGCTGCCCGCCGTGATGATCCCGATCGACGGCCAACTCGGCCCCGTCATACCGACCGGCCTGGTCGGCCTCTTGGTCGCCACGATGACCGACCGCTACCAGCGGCTGGGCGACCTGGTGTGCGGCACGATGGTGGTGATTGAAGAGAAAAGCTGGTTGACCGGCGTGAGCAAGCTCGAGGACCCGCGGGCGGCGCAGCTCGCCGAGTTCATCCCGCCGGATTTCAAGATAAGCCGCGAATTGTCGAAGACGCTTTCCACGTATGTCGAGCGGCGGCGGTTCTTCTCGCCGGCCCGGCGGCGGGAGATCGCCCGGCGGCTGGCGGAGCCGCTGTTGGTGACGTTCAACCTGCCGGCCGACACGAGTTGGGACTTGCTGCTGTGCGCGTTGTATTATCGCACGTTCGTGGCGGACCGCGGGGCCCCCCGCCTTGACGTCGGCCCGATCCCTGGCAGCCGGTAAGGCGCCGTCTTGCCGCGCTGCGCATCGGTGTCATCTATTTGACGTTTCGGGCGCACTGGAATTGACGACACCGACGCCTCTGGCCAGAGCGCCGCGCGTTGCGCCGGTCGCCGTAACTCCTTGGTGTCTTGGTTGTTAGGGCGTTTGCCTGAAGAATTGGCGCCCATCTTGCGAAAGGATACCACCGTTCCCCCTCAGTTCGGCCCGGGGCGCGATGGCTTGCGGAAGGCCGTCCGCCGCCGTGGCCACAACCATAAGGATTCAAGCATGTTTCGCAACTTGATGTTTGCGGGCGCCGCGCTGGCGGCGTTGGCCTTTACGGGAATCACGGCGAGCGACGCGGCGGCGCGCGGGCCCCACGGCTATCATGGCCACGGCAGCACGCTGGTCCCCCATGGCAACCACTACGACCTGCTCGTCCCGCACCGGGGCCACTACGACGCGGTTCCAGTGGTTCCCCACGGCCCGCGAGGCTACGGCTACGGCTACGGTCGCGGCCACGGCTATTACGGCCGAGGACCTGGCTACGGCTATCGTCCCGGTCATTACTACCGCGGCGGCTACAACCGCTATGGCGCCGGCGGCCTTTACTTCGGCGGTCCCCGCTTCAGTTTTGGTGTGCGGTTCTAAGCGGTCGAGAAAAGGGGTCGCTTTCTGACCGAGCCGCGCCCGTCAGGAAGCGGCCCCGCGGGCGTTCGGCTCCACACCGAGCCGCGCCCGTCAGGAAGCGGCCCCGCGGGCGTCAACCCTGGTGCGGCCACTCCCTTACGGTCGTGGCTCGGTGTCGAATTTGCCGAGCCGCGAAAATCTTGCCCGCCGGTGGCCGGTCCTCAAGGACCGGCCTATGACCGTTTCGCGGCAAAGTTTTTTCGCAAAGCGAAAGGCGACTTTCACCTGGTCGCCAGAAAATCCGGCTGCCCACCGCTTTTCCCGCTGCTTGTGCCAGGGCGCCGCGATTGCGTATACTCCGCATCGATCCGGATGTTGTCCGCCCGCGTCGCGTCGCATGAAGCAAATCCTGCAAAACCTCCGCAACGGCGTCACCGAGGTCGCCGAGACGCCCACTCCTTCCAATGGCGCCGGCGAATTGCTCATTCGCACCCGCCGTTCGCTCATCTCCGCCGGCACCGAGCGGATGCTCGTCGAGTTCGGCAAGGCCTCGCTCCTCGGCAAGGCCCGTTCCCAGCCCGAGAAGGTCAAGCAGGTCCTCGAAAAAATTCGCACCGACGGCCTGCTGCCCACGCTCGAGGCGGTCTTCAGCCGCCTCGACGAGCCGTTGCCGCTGGGTTACTGCAACGCGGGCGTGGTCGAGGAGGTGGGGTCGGCGGCCACGGGTTTTTCCAAAGGCGACCGCGTCGCCTCGAACGGCCCGCACGCCGAGTTCGTCGCGGCGCCGCAACTGCTGTGCGCGAAGATTCCCGATGGCGTGACCGACGAGCAGGCGGCGTTCACCGTGCTCTCGAGCATCGGCCTGCAGGGCATCCGCCTGATCCGGCCGGAACTGGGGGAAACCGTGGTGGTGTACGGGCTCGGGCTGATCGGCTTGATCGCGGTGCAAATGCTGCGGTCGGCCGGCTGCCGCGTGATCGGCATCGACATCAATGAAATGCGCCTGGCGCTGGCCGAGAAGTTCGGGGCCAGGGCGATCGACGGCGCCGCTGGCAACGGGCCGCTGGCCGCCGTCGGCGCGCTGACGGAAGCCCGCGGCGCCGACGCCGTGCTGATTACCGCGGCGGCCAAGGGGGACGAGATCGTCCATCAGTCGGCCGAGTTGTGCCGCAAGCGGGGCCGCATCGTGCTCGTGGGAGACGTCAACCTGCAGCTTCGCCGCAGCGATTTCTACGAGAAGGAACTGTCGTTTCAGGTCTCGTGCTCCTACGGGCCGGGCCGCTACGACGCGAACTATGAAGAACGCGGCCGCGACTATCCCCTGGGCTTTGTGCGTTGGACAGAGCAGCGCAACATGCAGGCCGTGTTGGAAATGCTCGCGTCGGGCCGGTTGATCGTGGACGACCTGATCACCCACCGCTACGAACTGGATGAGGCGGCGGCCGCCTATCAATCCATTCAGCAAGATCCCACCGCCCTGGGGGTCGTGCTGAAATACCGGTACGACGCCGAGCGGGCCATCAGCGTGCTCGTCCGGCCCCGCGAGGCGAAGGCCGACCAGCCGGTGATCGGTGTGATCGGCGCCGGGCTGTTCGTTAAGGCCACGCTGCTGCCGGCCTTGAGCAAGACCGGCGCCCGGCTTGCGTACATCGCCAATCGCAAGGGAAGCGGCGCCCGGCGGCTGGCCGACAAATTCCGCATCGAGACCGTGACCACCGATTACCGCACGGTCCTCACGGATGAGCGCGTGCGGGCCGTGATGATCGCGGTCGGCCATCACCTGCACGCCGATTTCGTGTGCGAGTCGCTCGCCGCGGGCAAACACACCTTTGTCGAGAAGCCCCTCGCGCTGGATGTCGAACAACTGAAGCGGGTGATGGCGGCGGCGGACGCGGCGGCGGACTGCCTGCTGATGGTCGGCTTCAACCGCCGCTATAGCCCGCACGCGGTGAAGATGAAGGAACTGCTTCGCGGGGGCGGGGAGCCGCTGGCCATGAATTACACGGTCAACGCCGGGTTCATCCCGCCCGACCACTGGACGCAGCAACCGGAGGGCGGCGGCCGCATCATCGGCGAGGCCTGCCACTTTATCGACCTGATGGTTTTTCTCACCGGCAGCAAGGTCGCGTCGGTGGCGGCCCATCAAGTGGGCCGCGGCGTAGCGGTGAAGGAAGACAAGATGTCGATCTCGCTGGGCTTTGCGGACGGATCGGTCGGCACGGTCAACTACTTCGCGAACGGGTCGAAGGCGTATCCCAAGGAATCGCTCGAAGTCTTTCACGAACAGCGGACGCTACAGCTCGACAATTTTCGCATTACCAAGGGCTACGGCTTCAAGGGCTTCAGCAAGTTCAAGACCTTTCAGCAAGACAAGGGGCACCGGGCCGAGATGGCCGCGTTCGTGACCCAAGTGAAGGAAGGCGGCCCGCCGCTCATTGCGATGGAGGAAATGGTCAACGTCACGTTAGCCTCCTTCGCGGCGATGACCGCGGCAACCGAAGGCCGGACCGTAAACGTTGACGAGGAGCTCGACAAGGCGCTGGCCGCCCAACGTTAGCCCCGGGCTTTGCCCAGGGAAGAAAGCCATGCGTCTGGCACGCAACAGAGAACATGCCGGGTGGCACGCCCTGAGCCCTTTAGGGCGGTGGGCGTGCGAAGCGGCGCAACAGAGAACGTGCCGGGTGGCACGCCCTGAGCCCTTTAGGGCGGTGGGCGTGCGAAGCGGCGCCCCGGCCTCCACGCCCATCGCTCGCGGTAACTCGATACGAAAACGTCCGGGGCATCGCATGAGACGCGGGCGCAAGGACCCATCCAAAGGACCGCTTTGGGCGTGCCACCCAACGCCACGCAAACCGTTCGCGCGAAGGAATGCCACGGATGTCGAGACCGGACAGCGCCATGCCAACAACGTTTGCTGCTCGCTTAGCCGACCGCGTTACACACGCCGGCACGCCGCTTTGCGTGGGCATTGACCCGCGTTGGGACATGCTGCCGGAGGCGCTGCGCACCGCGGACGCGGGCGCCGGTTTCTTCGCCGAACAAGCGGCCGATATCGGAACCTTCTGCCGCGAGCTGATCGACGCTGTCGCCCCGCTGGTCGGCGTGGTCAAGCCGCAATCGGCCTTCTTCGAGCAATGGGGCCCGGCCGGAATGGTCGAGCTGGCCCGGGTCGTCGAGCACGCGCGGGCCGCGGGGCTTTTCGTCATCTTGGACGTGAAGCGGGGCGACATCGGCTCCACGGCCGCGGCGTACGCGGAAGGACTGTTAGGAGCGGACAGCCCCTGGGGCGCCGACGCGATCACCGTCAACCCGTACCTCGGCGGCGATTCGCTCGATCCGTTTGTCGAGGTGGCCACGCAGCGCGACGCCGGCGTCTTCGTGTTGGTGAAGACGTCGAACCCCGGTGGTGGGCAGTTTCAGGATTTGTCGACCGCGGCGCCGGATTCGGGCGGCCGCGAGAGAGCGGCGTCGCGGCTAAACGGTCTTCTTCTGTACGAGCGGGTCGCCGCGCATGTCGAAGAACTCGCGGCGACAACCGCCGGCGGCGAGGCGTACGGCGCCGTGGGAGCGGTCGTCGGCGCCACGTATCCCCAGCAACTCACCGAACTCCGCCAGGCAATGCCGCACGCCTGGCTGCTCGTGCCGGGCCTGGGCAGCCAGGGTGGCGCGGCCGAGGATGTGAAGGCGGCCTTCGACACGAGCGGCCTCGGCGCCATCATCAACAGCAGCCGGGCCATCAACTTCGCCTACCGCCGCGAGCCGTACCTGTCCCGCTACGGCGAAGCCCGCTGGCAGGAGGCCGTGGCGGCGGCGACGGAAGATACGATTGAGGAACTGAAGGAAGGGGTCGGGAGTCTTTTCCGGTCCGGCCGGCAACTCCATTGAGAACACGTTGACCGAAAAAGACCTCCGACCCCCTGGAAGCTCCCTACTCGGCGAAGCCCATCACCCCGCCCCCGTACACCGGCAACTGGATGTAGCTCGGCGCATCCGCCGCAAAATGTAGCGTGTTGGTCGCCTCGACGGGGTCGCCGCCGGTCGGGCCGGTGTTCGGGTTCGGCTCGAATCGCGGACTGTTGCTCGAGGAGACCGCCACGCGGATGCGGTGCCCCGGCGGGAAGACGTAGGACGTGCTCCACAGATCGACGTCGATCGGATAGACCGCGCCGGGTTCCAGCCACGCCGGCGCCGTAAAGCCTTCGCGATAACGGGCCCGCAGTATGCCGTCGGCGATGAGCATCGACCGCCCGTCGGGGTAGACGTCGGTCAACTTTACGGTGAAGTCGGTGTCGGGCTGGTTCGACGAGACGTGCAGCTTCGCGAGCAGCCGGCCGGTCACTTCGACGGGGCACGCCAACGGGGCGGTGGTGAACGTGAGGACGTCGCCGCGGCGTTCGACGCATTGCTGGTCCCGCGGTCCCTGGGCGAGGTTGAGGTTGCGGCCGCCGAGGGTGGGCACGGGGCAATTCGGATTGTAGGTGTAGCGTCGGGCGGGTTCGTCGGCCGCCGGTTCGTCGGCCGTCAACCGCCGGTCCGCACGCAGATACAGCGGCGTGACGGTGGCGGGCGGGGGCCACGTTTCGTCCGCTCGCCAGAAGTGCCCGTGGCAAGCGCCGCTGGCGCCCATCACGTAATAGTGCACGGGCTTGGCGCGGTAGGCGCCGCGTCCGCCGCATTTGAGCCACGTGTTAAACCAGTCGAAGGGGCGTCCGTCGGCCGGATAGGCCCGCTGGCCTCGGGGGCGGATCAGCCAATCGAGATCGTGATGGCTCCACGGCCCGACGATCAGCCGGCAATGGCCGCGGGCCGGCTCGGCCCCGAAGTTCTGGACGGCGGCGAATTGGTTGAGCGCGCCCTGCATGAAGGCGTCGTGCCAGCCGCCCAAGTAAATCGCCGGCGCCGATATCTGCGGGGCCGTCCGTTCCGCGTTGAGCGATTCCCACTGGCCGTCGTAGGTGGGATGCTCTCGGATGTGTTCGAGCAGGTGGTTTCCGAGGTTGTACTCGCGGATCCAGCCGGTCACCAGCGACTTGCGGAAGGCCCCGCCAGGATACGCGGCATGCTGGTACATATCGCTGAACGCCATGGAGATGTACTGGGCCTTCAGGGCCGACGGGGCGCCGGCGCCCGAGAGATTCTGCACCACGCCGGCCGCCGACGGTCCCCACGTGCCGACGCGGCCGTCGCACCAGGTTTGGCGGGCTATCCAGCGGATCGTGTCGTGGCCGTCGGTGTGACGCACGTCGTCGTCGAGGAAGACCAGGGTCTGCCGCGGGCCGCCCCCTTGGCCACGCATGTCCTGCACCACAAGGGCATAACCCTTGCGGCACACGAAGCGGGCCATGATCGTCTTGATCTGGCTTTTGCTGTACGGGGTGCGGATGAGCACGGCCGGCCAGCAGCCCCGGCCGCGGGGGGTGTAGACGTCGGTGGCAAGGCGGGCGCCGTCGCTCATTGGCACGCCGAGGGTCGATTTCTTCAGGCCCGCGGCGGCTGCGGGCGGGGGACCGCCGAGGCCCAGAATGACAACAACGGTCAGCGGAAGAAGCAGCAAACGGCGGGGCAGCGCGAAACGAAGTGCGCGGGGACTCACAGGCGGCATGGCAGGCGGAACCGGCGGAGGGAGCAAGGAATCGACAGGACGTTGGCTCAAAAAAATATAGGTTACCGTACGATGCCGCTCGGCCGGGCCAGTCCGAAAGGAACGCGGAGCGCAGGAGGCGCGCCGTCTGTTAAGAGCCGCGAGATTCGGCGATTCCTCTTGAAGAACAATCACCTACGCGCCCGCAAAACTGGAGGGTCCCCATGGCCGTTGCTACTGCCCAGACGCTCGTTTCCAAGAAATGCAAGCCGTGCGAGGGCGGGGTCGATCCGTTTGATCGGTCCGACGCCGAGGAACAGCTTCGCCACCTGAATGGGTGGTATCTGACCCGTGAGGGCCAGCGCATTCGCAAAGACTGGACGGCGAAAAACTTTATGGCGGGGATGGCGTTTTTCAACGAAGTCGCCAAGATCGCCGAGGAGGACGGCCACCACCCGGACCTTCACCTCGAGGGCTATCGCAACGTCTGGATTGAACTCTGGACCCACGCCATCGGCGGGCTCAGTGAGAACGACTTCATCCTGGCGGCGAAGATCGACCAGACACCGGTCGAGTCAGGGTCCTAACCCAAGTTCCACACTTGGGCTGATGAAATGTTTTTTGGGGAAGTTTTTTGGTTCGGAAGCGGTTGCCCGGACGCATTCATCTTGCCCGGCTTTACGGCAAACCGCCGCTTGGCGGTC